>OODA01000014.1_pt1 | contig 171653 bp, 156 predicted proteins | sample 1671341 | NCBI WGS metagenome assembly OODA01 (sample SAMN06348147, study PRJEB24527) | human gut metagenome | biome: human gut; feature: ankylosing spondylitis patient; material: feces | host: Homo sapiens | place: China | collected 2015-10 | reverse complement strand
CCGTGATTTGTGAGCAAGCTCCCAATCACGGTTCTTATTTTGCCTATGCGCGGCTCATTGCTCGCGTAACTCTCAATTTAGTTACCGCATTCTACACTGATCTTATTGAAGATTCCCATAATCTCTTCCGTGTTAATGCTCTTTTTCTCTTCGCCAGCCTTATCCAGGATAGCTTTTCCTTCATGCATCATGATCAGGCGGTTGCCGTACTCTACGGCATAGCGGAGGTTATGAGTGACCATAATGGTGGTCACTTTCTTCTCTTTCACGACCTTGTCGGTGAGTTCCATGATGATCTCCGCAGTCTTGGGATCCAGCGCTGCGGTATGCTCATCCAGGATCAGGAAATCAATCGGTGTCATGGTCGCCATGAGCAGTGCCAGCGCCTGTCTCTGTCCTCCGGAGAGGGAACCGACCTGCACACCCATTTTATCCTCCAGACCTAAATTCAGAGGTCGTAACATCTCACGATAAGTTTCCAGTTTTGCCTTATTTACACCACGTCCCAGATTATACGGCTTGCCCTTATTCTCCGCAATGGACATGTTCTCCAGGATTGTCATGCTGGGACAGGTCCCTTTGGAGGGATCCTGATACACTCTGCCAATCCGGCGCTGACGGATATAATCCTTCTGTTTTGTAATATCTTCTCCGTGGATCAGTATCCTGCCGCTGTCCACCGCAATACTTCCACAGATGATATTCAGCATGGAAGTCTTACCGGAACCGTTACTTCCTACGACAGATACGAATTCTCCGTCCTTTACGGTAAGATTGAAATCCTTGAACAGACACAGCTCGTTGACCGAGCCGGGATTGTAATTTTTATTGATATTGATAAGCTCTAGCATGCTTTCACCTTCTTTCTGTCCATGCTGATCACGAGAATGATCAGGAACAGGACTGCTGTGATCAGCTTGATAGCGTTGGGGCTGATGCCTGCGAACATAGCAACTGCCACACATGCCTTATACAGAATGGATCCTACCACTACGCTGCTGGTCACACGGAAGAATGTTACCTTCTTGAACAGGCTGGTGCCGATGATAACACTGGCAAGACCAATGACTACCGCACCGGTTCCGATAGAGATTTCAAAGCTTCTCTGCTGCTGTGCATAGATGCAGCCGCTTAAGGATACCAGGCCGTTGGCAATAGACAGACCCACGATCTTCACCAGTCCTTTGTCCACGCCGAGGCTGGTAACGATGGTATCATTGTCACCTACGGCACGAAGTAAAAATCCGGACTTGGTGCTCATGTACCAGTCTAACAGATATTTTGCTACCATGGTGATCAGGAAAATAATGATCACATTTTTGAAATTTACCAAAAAGCCCGGGGTAATACTGTTCACAAGGCTGTTGTTGAAAATATTTTCCTTGTCAAAAATAGCTACATAGCCGGAGCCTGCCACCCACAGATTGATGGTATACAGACCGGTCATCATGATGATACCGGAGAGCAGATCTCTCACTTTTAATTTCACATGGATCAGTCCGGTACAGATTCCCACCAGTGCTCCGCCGAGGAACGCAATGGGAAGCGTGAGAATCGCCGGTACACCGAAGCCGTTGATCAGACGCACAGTGATGGCAGCCCCAAAGGGGAAGCTGCCATCGACCGTGAGATCCGGAAAATCCAGTATTTTATAGGTAATGTAGACACCCAGTGCCAGGATGCCGTAAATCATTCCTTGTTCCAGTACGCTTAATAATAGTGCCATAAAAACCTCCTATTGTACCACGATCTCATCAAAGGACTGGTAAGCATCAGTCTTGTAGTTCTCAGGTAATTCCAGACCGATCTTCTCTGCTGCTGCGAAGTTCACATACAGGCTGGGCTCGGAGATCACTTCGAAGTTCAGTTCAGAAGCCTTTGCCTCTCCCTTCAGGACTTTCGCTGCCATCTTACCGGTCTGCTTGCCAAGCTCGATATATTCCAGACCCATGGATGCCACGCAGCCTGCCTTAACCTGCTCTACTTCGGAACCAAATACGGGGATGCCTGCCTTGTCAGCCTCATCCAATACCGTCTGCAGTGCGCTTACTACGGTGTTGTCGGTCAGGTTGGTAATGCAGTCTACCTTGGATGCGATATCCGCTGCTGCCAGAGCTACCTCAGACATTGCGGTAACACCGCTGTCCACGATCTCGAATCCGTAGTTGCCTGCCAGAGCCTTGTACTCTGCGATGGTGCTGATAGAGTTTGCTTCGCTGGTAGTGTAGATGATACCGATGGTCTTCGCTTCGGGAAGTACCTCACGGATCATTTTTAACTGTGCATCTACTGCTAACGCATCGGAAGTACCTGTGATGTTGCCTACGGGAGTACCGTCTTCATTGGCAAGACCTGCTTCCACAGGATCGGATACTGCGGTGTAGATCACGGGAATATCTGTATTCATAGTAGCATTATATGCTGCCATGGCGCAAGGAGTTGCGATGGCACAGATCATATCTACTTTCTTACTTACGAAATTGCTGGCTGTCATGACGGAGGTTCCGTTGTCTGCCTGTGCATTGACATATTCAATCGTCAGGTTCTCGCCCTCTACGATGCCTTCCTCGGCAAGTCCCTGTAAAAATCCTTCCCGACAGTTATCCAAAGATCCGTGTACGGCGTACTGCATAATACCGATGGTGTAGTTATCCTTGCTTCCTGTGCTGCCGCATCCGGTGAGGGCACCCATTGCCATAACTGCGGTTAATACTGCTGCTAAAATTCTCTTCTTCATAATCTTATTCCTCTCTTTCTGCGTATCCACGCAATTGAAATTAGTTTGCTCATAAGATTACTGAACCCCGAATAAAAAAACCGCCCCAAATGTATATTCCTATACATTTGAGACGGTAATAAGCTCCTGCTCATCATCGTGGTGCCACTCAATTTGACAATTCCTTACGAATTATGTCCACTTTTCTCTGGATACTATCATATCCATCGGCTTGATAACGGGTCCGAATCCCGCTGACGCCTAAAACTGATCTGTTCTCGGGCCAGCCTCGGAAGTCCATTCGGCGAAAGTTCCTTTACCGTGATTCCACCACCCACGGCTCTCTGTAAAATTTCCTAAGGCTTACTACTCTTCCTCACAGGTTTGGTAAACTTATGAATGTTGTTTATGTTTCTAAGAATAATCTTTCTTTTCTGTTTTGTCAATACTATTTTTAGAAAATTTGTTTTGCGAATGGGGCTGAATAGTTACAAAAACAGTTTACACCGTCTCCGGCAGCGTGATCACCACCTTGAACAGGTCACCATCCGTGACAATCTCCATATCGCCCTTCTGCAGCTCCGTCAGGCTCTTGGCAATGGACAATCCCAATCCGTTGCCCTCCATATGGCGGGATCTGTCCCCTCTGGTGAACCGCTCTTCCAGCTCCTCCGGTGACATCTCCAGCGGATATGCCGACATATTCCGGAAAATAATTCTGACATTCTGGCTGTCATGCTCCACATTCAGATAGACACGGCTGCCTGTCTGGGCATATTTGTAAATATTGTTTAACAGATTGTCGAACACTCTCCACAGATGTCTGCCGTCCGCCATGACCTTCACGGTCTCCTCCGGCTGTTTTACAATAGTCTCCAGCTGCTTGTCAGCAAAGCGCTGCCCGTACTCCCCCACCGCCTGTGACAGCAGTACCGACACATCACAAACCTCCGGATGGACCTCCAGATTGCCGGTGGTGGCCTTGGAGGCTTCCAACAGATCATCCAGCAGCTTTTTCAGCTTCTGGGACTGACGCAGCAGCACCTCGGCATACTCCGATATATGCTGTTCTCTCTCCTGTGCAGTCTCTGTACCGGCACCGTCTCCGGTATCCTTCGCATCACCAGACACTTCTTTTCCGATGAGATCCGCATAATTGATAATGGAAGTCAGTGGGGTCTTGATGTCATGGGACACATTCGTGATCAGCTCCGTCTTCAGATGTTCACTCTTCATCCTCTGCTCCACGGCTGCGGAAATCCCCTCGCCGATGCGGTTCAGGTTCTCTCCGTGCTCCTTGAAGGACAATACCATATGGGAGGTATCCAGCTTATGATTCAGGTCTCCGTCCGCTAATGCTTCACTGCCCTCCTGCAGTTCTTTGCACATCAATGCGACAAAAGTAATCGCACCGCACAGAATAAATTTCTCTATGGCCCAGAAAAAGAGTAATACATCTGTATTATTATAAAACAGCATTAAACCGAAAAACTCTACCACGCAGACTGCAAGGCACAAAAGTGCTGTTCTCCATACCATAGGAATCCCGCGGATCAATTTCACAATACCGCGGAAAACTCTCTTGCAGAATCTTCCGAAGAACCGGAACACTCTATACAGGATCGTATTCTGCCACCATTTTCCCATTTTCAGGCGGATGGCCAGCTCCATGAAATACAAGGTACACCATATCACCTCTGCTGCAAACAGTACCACCAACACGATCAGATTGATCATATTTGACAGGTTCATACCGATCCATCCAAAAGCCAGGTACAGACCGGTAAAAGCTCCAACGGCAACGACCACTGTATACACATCCAGGTGGATCTCATGGATCGCACTGGGAGTAATACCCTCCCTGCCATTCTTATGTCCGGCACTGCACAGCAGGAAGATAAAGCATAAGAATGCCAGTATCGTTCCCGTACAGCATATCACAGGGATCACATTTCGGTTATCATAAAGCTGCTCTGCCTGATGATAGATCAGGGCATATTCATCTTCCTTCGGCAGGCTGGGATTCGCTGTCAGGGTAACCACAATACGCTTGTTACGCTCTGCCAATGTTTCCTCTGCAGCCTCTTCCTGCAGCCGTTCTGTCTCACTTAAGGCATCCTCGATCATCCATTTTGCATATTGTTCCGCCCGGTCAACCGGCACATAAATCTCTCCACCTAAGGATACGCTGTCCCCCAGATCCAGATATTTCTCCAGATTACCGGAGGAAAGGGCTTCCTGCTCCGCTGCCGTCATGCTTTCCACATCAGACCCGGTATTGACAGATGGTTCAAGCTCCATGATATCAGAGCTTTCAGTGCTTCCATAACTTTCATAGCCATCATAGGCAGAGGAAGTTTCTGTGTTGATATAGGTGTTATCATTCCTATGCTGCACCTGGGACTCCAGCCGGTAAGTCAGATCATTTGTCTTGTCTACATAATCCTCGTTCTTCCATTCTCCCAGGAATTCATCCGTATCCAAATCGTAGCTCTCCACCTTTACCCAGATGTTCCGCTGCCTGCAATAAGCTTCCATGGTCTGCAAGCTCTCATTCTCATACCAGTCGCGTATCCGATACAGATCCTGATTGACCTGCCGGTACAACAGCTGATCATGGATAAACATCATTTTACCGGAGGAATACGCTCCACTGTCTGCAAGCATGCAGGTACCATAGAGTCCCAACACCCCCACAATTGCGGCTGCGATCATCAGAACAAATGCCACGACCTTTGCCAATGTGCTGCCCAACAGACTGTTTCCCTGTGCCGGCGCATTCTTTTTTTTCTCGGCTTTTTCTCTTTTTTTCCGTTCCCTTTTATTCTCTGACAAAGCTGTTTCTACCATCGTACTCACTGTATTTTCCACCGGATTATCCACTCTGTCCTGTTCTGTATTCCTGCTGTTTTCTTCCCTGTTATCCATATTCCTGTCTCCTTACTTTCCAGAGCAGCTCCGCGCTCCTGCCTGCTCTTATCCCTGCTTCTCACACTTGTAGCCCTGTCCCCAGACCACCTTCAGATATCTGGGTTCCGCCGGGTTGATCTCTAACTTTTCCCGCAGATGCCGGATATGGACTGCCACGGTATTCTCGCTGCCAAGTGGCAGATCATTCCAGATCTTCGAATAAATCTCTCTCGGAGAAAATACCTGCCCCGGATTCTGCATCAGCAGCTTTAAAATATCATATTCCGTAGGGGTCAGTGCTACCGGCTCGCCGTCCAGCGTCACCCGTTTCTCCTTATCATCCAGTTCAATACCTCCGACTCTGATCACATCCGGCCGCACACTGCCGCCACCCAGCTGCATATAACGCCGCAGCTGTGATTTCACCCTGGCGGAGACTTCGATGGGATTAAACGGCTTCGTGATATAGTCATCCGCTCCTACCGTAAGTCCCAGCACTTTGTCGGAATCCTCACCCTTGGCTGTCAGCAGGATCACCGGAACATTACTCTTCTCCCGGATCCTGATCATCGCCTGTATGCCGTCCAACTTCGGCATCATAATATCCATCAGTACCAGATGCACCTCATTCGTCTCTACCATATGTACGGCTTCCTCACCGTCGAAAGCCTCTAAAAAATGGTAATTGCTGTCATTCAAGTATATCTTTAACGCGTTTACGATATCCTTCTCATCATCACAGATCAATATATTATACATACTCTCCCTCATTTCTGTGCCGGTGGCTGCAGCCCGGACACTTCCTGCGTAAGAAGCCCTTACGCTGTCGGGCATCTGCTTTGTCCACAGATGTCCCGTTGATGAATTTATTGTAACAGATTAACGATTAATAAAAAACAGGAAAAACCTTTAAGACTTTATTAAGATGACTTTACATAAAACACCCTCTGCCATGCCCAGCAGGGCAAAGACAAAGGGTGTGGATAATACATGTTGAAAAGTAAACAGGGAACAGATCAGGTAGCCGGTCAGTCCCAGGAAAACAGCAAGGCACTCCGGGCTTTGGGATATCTTTTTTCGCAGATCCGTAAGGGTTGTGATAAAAATACCAATGTAGGCGGTCACGCCAAAGAATCCCTGTTCGACCAGCAGGGTCAGCCATTCGTTGTGGGCGTTGGAATAGATGTTGTTGTCCAAAAGACCTTTGTTGATCCAGTCCATGGCATCGCTGCCCCATTGATAGAGCATATGGTAATAGCTTCCGGGACCGGTGCCGAAGAATTTGTATAGCGCTCCTTCTTTTCCATAGGTTAATAATGTGACCTTCCACAGGGCCAATCGCCCGTCGGCAGCCTCAGACACCATTTCATTTCCAACGATTCCTCCAAGAAGACATCCCAAAAGCACTCCCGAACATATCATCACCGCTCCGGCAACAACAACGATCCGGTATATTTTGCCGCTTTCCAGAAAATCTTTTTGCTGTTGCCTTTCGCGTATTCGCAGGATCAGGTACAACACCGCTTCCGCACCAAATACAATATACCATACCGTGGTAAAAAAGAGCCTCTTTTCGACATCCCCCGCTATCACCAGTCCGGTCAGATGCAACAACAAGAACAATCGGACCATAAATATCGAAAGCGGCAAAAGCATCAGAATCTCCAATGCCCTCAGCAGCCGGCTTCTCTGCCGCAGAGAAACAAGGAACAAAAGTAGGCTTAATCCACAGGCTGCCATTATAGCCGTGGTACTATTGGAGGTAATAGCCGATGCCAAAAAAAGAAAGCTTCCAAGCATCCCCAACACTCTGCCCTGTCGTTTTCCCATATAAGCAGCTGCCAGAGAGATACCTGCCGTCACACTGATATAGCCTGCATACCAGTTGTTGTTACCGATGGTGGACAACAGCTGGGTCCGGTTCCATTCTCCGTTTTCCATTCCGCGGAAAGTTCCCAGCACATCGATGTCCAGACGGTTCAACAGTCCGATCAGTGTCACGATTCCCGCTGTGATCCCGGCGATCCACCAGATACTTCTGCTGCCGTCATAATACCGGGATACCGCAAAATAGATCCCTACCAACAATCCCTGGGTCACCAGCCCCATATACCAGCCGGGATACCCTAAAAGGACATCCTCCCTGCAGGGACTGATTCCATAAGAAAAAATTGCAGACACCAGATACAACAGCATAAACACATCTGTTTTCTTCCACATCCGTTTTGTCTTCCGTTCTCCCCGGATCCCCTGCCACAGCACAGCCAGCACCACAAAAGCCCCCAGCACCAGCGTAGTATTCCGGAAAAACAAATATTTTGCATTTCCGATCATCACCAGCTTGTTCTGCATATACAGCGGTAAACCGGCAAAAAGAATCACCAGATACCCATAAACCAGCATACTCACGGTCTCTTTTGTATTTTGTTCCTGTTTCTTCATAGCTTACATTATCCTTCAGACTGAAAAACAAGGCACCCCTCATTGACTGAAGAGTGCCTTATATTTCCCGGTTATTTTATTTCCTTACGGTTACTTATTTGCCGTAACGCATCTGCAGGTACAGAGGACCATACCATTCAATAGCATTGTCTTCTGCCTTACCGGCAGGGATGGTTACCGTATACTCATTGCCTTCGAAGGTGTACTCCAGCTCCAGAGCTACAGTCTGCTTCTTGTACAGAGCCTGCATGATATCGTTGGGCAGAGCATTGATGTTCTTGTCTCTGCTGATCTTGACGGTAGCACCGTCCTTGGCATTAGCGATCTCACTTGCCACATTGTCACGATATCTTCCAAATGCGTTGTCAGTACCTTCTGCTGTTGCGGTATTATTAGCTTCTGCAATAGCAAAAGTGGAGAAGTGATTTACAGTAAAAGTCAAAGTATTTGCGGAAGCATTGTAAATAGGCTTGATTTCTTCCAGTCCACCATTTACAAAGTGGAAAATCACTGCCTTATTACCATCTACACCTGCAGGAGTCTCAATGGTAACTGCTACAGGGATAGGCAGAGATTTTACGGAAGAAGTACCAGCCTTCAGGCTGATTTCTACATATACGGGAGTAGAAGTTACTGCGTATGTAGAAGAAGCAATCTCAGGCGTAGCCGCTGGTGCTTCTACACTCAGTGTTGTGTCAGGAGCAACAAATGCTGCACCAACAATGCCTACAGCCTTTACAGCGCCGGAGTTAGCAAGGGTAGTATCCTTAATTCCCTTTGCCTTTTTGTATGCTGCTTCGATAGCTGCAACATCATTAACAGTATCCTGTCCTGCATTCATTGCTTCCTTCAGATCCTGAGAACCGATCTTTGTCAAAGCAGCTGCCGCATTATCTGCAGATGCCGCATCAGTAATCCTGGATGTATCAATAGCATCTACCGCATTCTTTACCTCTTCTACCGGTTTGGTGCTCGGTGTAACCACCGTATTATTCTCACTTGCTACAGATACGGTAGACAGTGCACTGCTGCCGCAAGGAATTGCAAATACTGCGAATGCAATGGCTGCGGCAATGATTAATTTCTTTTTCATTATCTCATTCCTCCTAAGTATAATGTTATGGATTTTATTTTTACCGCTATTTAGTTTACCCCCCCGTAATATTGTCAATACTGTTTTTCCATTTTTTCGCATTTTCCATGTGCAAAAAAGCATGCCTTTCCGCCCCAAAAAACAGGCATCACAGACATGCTTTTCTACTTTGTTATTTATTTTTCTTATTCGAATGCTGTTTTAATTCTTCCAGGGCTTCCTTGAATTTCTCAGAACTCATGGTAGGGTTGGAACGGATCATGTCACGCTGGAAGAAATCTCGTAAGCTGCTGACATTCTCTCTGTCTGCCACGCTTCTGGTGTACTTCTGCCGCAACTCGGCGACCTCGTTCTTCACGCTTTCCAGATACTGGTTGGGAGATTTCTGTGCGGAAGTGCGGAAGCTCTCCAGCTTGCCCTCAATGTTGGACTTCAGGTCCTCCACTCTGGTGGTAATACTTGCAGTAAAGTCTTCCTTCTTCTGTGCCAGGCTATCGCTGAAGCCTTCCTTACGATTCTCCAGATCCTCACTGGTCACAGCAATAATAACATCCAGCCGTTTCTGGATACGAAGCATATCTTCCTTGGCCTTCTCCATTTTCTCCAGTATGTCCCGCAGATCCAGGGCTGCCTTGAAGGACAACGCGAAATCCGCACCGATCAGCGCCGTCAGCAGCAGTGTCACCGGAGTGAGGATGCTGTCCGGAATGGACAACACCAGATGTTCAATGGGCTTATGGATAAACTCCGTCATCAGGATCGTCAGACCACCCCATGCCAGCGAGGACCCCAGGCAGATATGTCCCTGGAAATTGAACTTATTCTTGGAATAGTCCCAGTATCTGACTTTAAATAATGCCTCCATGGTCACGCCTGTGACATACTCCAGCACTGTGGCCCCGATACATCCGGCGATGTAGACCATCACCAGATTATCCTGGAACGGCATGGACACCACTAACATCATGATGGCGCCGCTGCCGTACAGCGGCAGGAACGGTCCGCGCATGAACCCCCTATTAACTAATTTCCTGCTCTTTATGGATACATATGTGGATTCAAAACACCAACCGAAAAAGCAGTAAAAATAAAAGAAAAATAACCATTGAATCGCAGTATAATGATACACTGTTTAACCTCCTTTTGTTCTTCCGGAAATACTTCCCTACGGATATACCTCCGCCTCTATGGCAAGCTTCCCCTTCCTCGTGGCATGGGGTTCACCGCTTATGCAGAATTTACCGTAGCCTCTGGCATTTACCACATCCCCCGCCTCCAGGGGCTTGGAATTATTTTCACACAGCCTGCCGTTCACATATACCTTTCCCGCCCGGAACAGCTCCAGGCAGTCGCTTCTGGATTTATTATATACCTTGGCAATGACAGCATCCACACGTGGGCTTGCCACCTGAATGACCTGTCGCACCGGTTCTTCCTGCGGTACTTCTGCCGCCGCATCCACCACCTCACACTTCACGTGGGTGTGGCGGATCTGCTCCAGATTATCACAGATAAATTCCGCAATGGTATCCTGACAGAACAAAAAAGCTTCGCCCTCTCCCGGCAGAATATCGCCGATAGTGCTGCGTTCAATACCAAGATTCATCAGTGCCCCCAGATAATCCCTGTGGGACAGCTTGTCTGCAAATTTCGCGGATAGAGGTCTGATCCGGATACAGCAGATAGGAAAGGGCTGTTCATAGCCCAGCTCCGCCTCACTGCCGAAGCGAAGGATCTTCCGCTCTGCCTCTTCCCTGCCGCCGTATAAGGTGATCCCTGCGAACTTCACTTCCCGTTCCACCTGCCACAGGGCATCCTGCTCCGCCAGTCCTAAGAATCCGGTAAAGGTGTACTGGTTCTGGTTGTAGGATTTATCTGCCAGTTCACGGATCCGGTTTTTCAGCTGTTGTATTTCTTTTTCATTTTCCACGGACATTCCCGTACACCCTTCCTGCTGTTCTTACTTTGTTTTTGCAAATGTTACCCTATACACGTTATCCCAGTGCCACATCCAACATCATCATCAACGCAAAACCAATTGCAAAGGCAATGGTTCCCAGGTTGGAATGCTCTCCCTCACTGGCTTCCGGAATAAGCTCCTCCACGACCACATAGATCATGGCACCTGCGGCAAATGCCAGCATATACGGAAGGATCGGTGTCACAATACTTGCGAGCGCAATGGCAAGTATTGCGCCCACCGGTTCCACCGCTCCGGACAACACGCCCAGTGCGAAGGATCTGCTCCGCTTGTTCCCCTCACTGCGAAGAGGCAGGGAGATAATCGCTCCCTCCGGGAAATTCTGAATGGCAATACCGATAGCCAGTGTCAGGGCGCCTGCCATGGTAACCGTTCCGTCACCACTCAGCACGCCGGCAAAAATAGCACCACAAGCCGCACCCTCGGGGAAATTATGGATCGTCACAGCTAACATCAGCATAGCCGTACGGTTCAGACTGCTCTTGTGCCCCTCCGGAGTCTCACTGCCCACATGCAGATGGGGCACCAGACTATCGATGAACAACAAAAAAACAATACCGATCAGGAATCCAACCGCTGCGGGAAGAAATGCGAGCTTTCCCATCTCTTCACACATATCCATGGCAGGTATCAGTAAAGACCACACCGAAGCCGCCACCATGACACCGGCAGCGAATCCGGTAAATATTCTCTGTATATTGCCGCCAATCTGTTTTTTCAGGAAAAAGACGCAGGCTGCCCCTGCAGTCGTCCCCAAAAAAGGAATCAGAAGACCGGCTACTATACTCATACTCATGAAACACTCTCCTTTCTCATAGTATCTTATGTAACTTTTGTATTTTTCGTATCTTGTCTGTCACGATAAGCTTTCTACATGCTCTGCCTTACCCCCCGCATCTAAAAACCGGCCAGATCATTCCCCATAACAGCATACATCAGGAAATTCACACCACACACCAGATGGTAGAAAAATACCGCGATCTCTCCGATCACGAAGATCACTTTCCAGCTCTTCCACCATTCCCGGATATTTTTCACCATAACGATCAGTGTCATCAGGAATACGAAAAACATACCGTGCATATATCCCCAGGAAAAGTTCGCATGCATCATGCGGAAGCCCTTTTCATAGAAGACTAAGAACATCAAGGTTGCTGCAATATAATTTAACCACGCAAACCAGTAATACCTGTTCTGTTTTATACTTTTCAGATCAAACAGCAGATTCAGGAAAAGGACACCAATAGGCAATGCCATTCCCATAACAATACTCAACGGGATACTTTTGGAATAATTACTCCATACTTTGGCAAAGCCGATGGCGATCCCGGTCTCCTCCCCCATGGCATTCGTCCCGGTAAAGATTCCGGAGAACTGATACAGCAGGGCTATCCCCGTAGGTATCATGGTCACACACAGACAGAACGCATTGCGAAAGCTTTTTCCGCGGCTTGCGATCAGCTGCACCAGCAGGATCAGACCGATCAGAGGCACCACCACCATAGTGAAGCTCGGTTTGGTCATGGTCGTCAGCAGGAGGCTGACTGCAAACAGCGTACAGTTCTTCCACTGAAAATTCCTCTGATATTCCGATAATACCTTTACCGTCTCAAAAAAGCAGATAATCGCAAAGGGTCTGGTTGCCAGGTAAGTGGCATTCCAGAAAGGATTCGGTGTATAAATGCCCATGCAGCGGTATGCATAATCAAAGCCGAAAAATGCGGTATTCTTGGGCGAATACAGATTCGACAGCAGAAACAGTGCAAACACAAGCAGTGTCACCACAATATCGGTCATGACCTGCTTTTTATGTGACAAAGTTTCATAATGACTGTTTTTACGCATCTCACGGTTCATATAGTACTTCGTGATGATCACTGCTGCCAGGTTAAAAAGCGCCGTGGTGACCGCCATTGCAGCCTTCGCTCCGATCAGCCATGCGGAAAGTCTGGCAGCCTGGAACAGGATCGGATAGGGGAATTCATAATTCCCCGCAATGCCTGCCACCTTATTCACATAGTCCGGCATATCCGACTGGAATCCCGGCACCTGATAGCATTCCATCCAGAACAGATATAACATGACCCCCGTATACAAAAACAGCAGGAAAAGAAATGTCACTTTTCCTGCTGTTGTCTCCCGCAGGTCGCTCTTTATGGGATTCTTTTTCATAGAGCTGATCCTTTCTAATTAAAACTGATCACGGGATCCTTGGGAGCCTTTGCCTTCTCCACGCTGATGGCATGAAGTACGGGACCCTCTCCCTTATAGTCTGCAAAGTATTCTTTGGCAACCTTTGCTGTCACCTTGACCCATTCCTTCTGCTTCAGGTCTTTCGTGCCTGCATACTCGCAGGCATAACCTAAGAATGCCATATCCTCGGCACAACAGGTCATTGCCATGCGTCCCGGTACGAAATAACCGTCGGGATATTCCTCGGGCTTTAATACCATGGCAAGGAACTGGATATTTTTACCCACGTAACGCTCCAGGTGATCCATGGAATCCAGATACCAGATGCCGTAGCCCTGGTTGTCCAGTACGATGGGATCCTGGCTCAGATCGTAGGGCAGATCCTCCTCGAAGATCTCGTCGATCTCACCGTTGGAGTCCTCGAAGATCACATCTGCGGCAGGATTGACTGCCTTGATGTTACGCTTGTATACATTCAGATCCTGGATGCCGTCGCAACGGTTGAAAATGATCATCTCAGACTTACGGATCATCTCTGCCAACAGAGACTTCATGTTGGTATAGTACATGGGGAAGGTGGAGCCGTCGATGGTCGTGATCTGCTGTTCCACTTTCCAGTACCAGGGAAGCTTCATATTCTTGAAGTTCCACATGCCGTTATACTCGATAATGATACGGGCGGGCTTATACTGCTTCTCCAGTTCGATCAGATGATTCGGATTGAACTCCTCTTCCTCTTCAATCAGCACCACGTCCGTACGGCTTTTTTTAAGAAGTGCGGGATCGTACTCATTCTCACCCTCTTCGCAGAGGATGAGCAGGGTCCTGCCCTTGATCTGGAAATACGGCTGTCCTAATGTAAATGTGATAAATTCTGTCTTACCGCTCTCCAGAAAACCATTTATGATATAGACTGGTTTTGTCATAATTCATACCTTTCTCTATTTATCCTACGGTTACTGCTGCATACAAAATATGTCCTGCCAACTTACTTGCGGAACAATTCTGCCAGCTTGTCCTCGTCCAGTTTGGAACCGATGACACAGATCTTGCCGGTGACTTCCGGCTTACCGCTTCTGATGTCATGTTCTTCGGGAACATAATCATAATATACCCAGGTTCCGTCGGGAGCAGGTACCATACCCTTAGCACGCAGGATAGCACCGTACTCTCCGCTGTCCAGAGCGGTAAGGATCTTCTCGATGTCCTCTGCGCTGTAAGTGTTGGGTGTCTCAATACCCCAGCTGGTGAACACTTCGTCTGCATGATGGTGATGATGGTGGTCATGGTCATGACAACCGCAGGTGCAGTTCTCGTCATGTTCATGATGGTGCTCATGGTCATGGTCTTCGTCATGATCGTGATGATGGTGATGCTCATGCTCGTCCTCATCATGGTCATGCTGGTGGTGATGTTCGTGCTCGTCCTCATCATCGTCGTGATGATGTCCGCAGCAACACTCGTGATCATGGTCATCATGATCATGGTCGTGATGATGATGTTCGTGGTCATGATCGTGACCGCAGCACTCGTCCTCATCGTGATCGTCATGGATGTGCTCTAACATTTCCTTCATCATATCTTCCAGCTTGTCAGCACCTTCGATGGTTCCTAGTACTTCCTTGCCGTCCAACTGCGCTAACGGTGTGGTGATGATGGTTGCCTTGTCATTATGCTCACGGATCATCTCCACGCAGGCATTCAGCTTCGCCTGGTCAACCTTATCGGTTCTGCTTAAGATAATGGTCCCGGCATATTCGATCTGATTGCTGAAGAATTCGCCGAAGTTCTTCATATACATCTTGCACTTGGATGCATCTACCACTGCTACTGCACTATTGATCTCCACATCCAGATCACCTGCCACATTCTCCACAGCCTTCAGGACATCGGACAGCTTGCCGACACCGGAGGGCTCGATCAGGATTCGCTCGGGAGCATAGGTGCTGATGACTTCCTTCAGGGAAGTACCGAAATCGCCTACCAGAGAGCAGCAGATACAACCGGAGTTCATCTCCTTGATCTCGATACCGGATTCTTTTAAAAATCCGCCGTCGATACCGATCTCACCGAATTCATTTTCGATCAGAACGGTCTTGCTGCCGTCCAATGCTTCCTTTAATAACTTTTTGATCAGGGTGGTCTTGCCGGCACCCAGGAAACCGGATACTACATCTATTTTCGTCATTGTATTTTCCTCCAATCTGGGTTTAAAACCCATCTTTTTTATTTTCTATCATATTTCACGGATTGTCAAGTCCTGCCCGCTCGCTCTCAATGATACTGTAAGGAACCACAGCCACTTTTCCTTCTTCATCCGCGCCGCACAGGATCCCTAAGAATACTCCGTCCTCCGTGAAGGCACCTCCGCCCGACATTCCGGGCTCCGGCAGTCCCTGCAGGAGAAGCATATACTGTTCGAAGTCTTCCACATAGATCCAGGGATTTACTACAAACGCATAAATCGGTTTGGTATTGTCCCCGCCGTACATCCATACATCCTCATAGACCTCCAGCTGATCAAAACGTTCTCTGTCGGTAGCAACGGTCGGATACTCTCCATCCGGATCCAGTTCCTTCTTATCTACCCGCAGAAAAGCAAGATCACTGTTTACCGCTATTGCACGCAGTGCAGCCCGGGCCTGTGTATCATCCGGAAAAGTCACCAGGATCTCTCCGGTATTCTGGTCCAGCACATGTCCCGCCGTCAGGATCAGAACAGATTCCTCGTCTGCGTCGTAGATGACCCCGCTTCCATAGAGATCTCCAGCCTGAACTTTTACGATGGATCGCATAATCCGCAGGTCGGTCTCCGTCAGCTCCTGCGGAATCTCGTCCGGCATTTCTATCCCGGAGAGATCCGGCAGGATTTCTTCTGTACCGGAAGGAACTTCCGTATCCGTCACAGTATTCTGTTGTGGTGCTGCGCCGCATCCGGTAAATACCAGAACGCAACACAAAATAATGATTATTTTTCTCATATATCCTTCCTGTAAATAAAAGACGGACCGCATCCCGCAGTCCGCATTTTTCTCGAAAAGTGTAAGCAAAATATAAGCCGAGTTCTGTATATGACGATCATCTATCTAGTACGACTGTCACCAGCCGCATCAAGCGACCTACCTGAAAACAGACCGGGCCGGTCTATTGTTCTCTGTTTGGTCTTGCTTCGGATGGGGTTTACATGGCTCCGTCTGTTACCAGCCGGACGGTAGTCTCTTACACTGCCTTTCCACCCTTACCGGCATAAAGCCGGCGGTATATCTCTGTTGCACTAGCCTTGGAGTCACCTCCACCAGACGTTATCTGGCATCCTGCCCTGTGAAGCCCGGACTTTCCTCACCTGCATAAAGCAGCCGCGATCGTCTATCTTACTTACACCTGTTCGATTATAGCTGTTCCTGATCAAAAAAGCAAGGGAAATATCAACCGGGAACCGTGTAAACTATTCAGAACCACATTCGCAAAATCGCATCTCACGATGCTTACTTTTTGCTCATGTGGTTACTTCGTCATATCGAATCGGGCATATTCTTACGAATGCGAGCATTCGACGCCTGTGCGGGATGTTTCGCCGGTAGCCGTGTAAACTATTCAGAACCACATTCGCAAAATCGCATCTCACGATGCTTACTTTTTGCTCATGTGGTTACTTCGTCATATCGAATCGGGCATATTCTTACGAATGCGAGCATTCGACGTATATGTCCGATTCGCATGACTCTGAATAGTTTACACGTTGAAACAGCTACCTCCCACAAATTCTCTGCACAGAGAATTGTTGGGAAGGCTTTCACTGGTCACACCCAGGAAATATTCCAGGAACTTCAGAAGTCTCTTGGCCTCGTAATATTCCGGTTCGCCCTTGTCGATCTGGAACAGCAGCGGCTCTGCGAACTGCTTCAATACCGCCAGTTCATAGATCAATACGGAATTGAACATTGCATCCGCATCCTCCTGAAACGGGAAAATATTCTGCTCCTCGCCCCGGCGGACAGATCCCCACATGTCAATCGTCTGTCTGGCTCCTGCGCCTCTGGTTCTGGCATCCCTTATCATACGACGCAGCAGTCTGCCGTCCGTAGTGGGAATCCGGTTATGTTCATCAATATTGATATTGGTCAGGGCGCTGATATATATCTTGTATTTGCTTTCCTCGGGAAGTGCATAGGAGGTCTTCTCATTCAGTCCGTGGATTCCTTCAATGACCAGGATATCATCCTTTCCCAGCTGTTTGAAATTGCCCTTATATTCCCGCTTTCCGGTCTTGAAGTTAAAGGAAGGCAGCTCCACACGCTCACCAGCTAACAATCTGCACATGTCGTCATTGAACTGCTTTACATCAATCGCTTCCAGACATTCGAAATTGTAATCACCGTTCTCATCCCTTGGTGTGAATTCTCTGTTCACGAAATAGTCATCCAGTGCAATGGGGTGTGGTGTTTTCCCCAGGGTCTTCAACTGAATGGATAATCTGTGGGAAAAACTGGTCTTACCGGAAGAAGAAGGTCCGGCGATCATGACAAATTTCACACCGCCCCTGTCTACGATGCTTTTGGCGATCTCGCCGATCTTACGCTCCTGCTGCGCTTCCTGTACCAGGATCAGTTCACTCAGCGACCCACGGCAGATCTGATCATTCAGTTCACCCACAGTCTCAATACCGATCTCCTTCCCCCATTCCTCAGATTCTTTCAACGTCCGGAATAACAGCTTTCTCTCTTGAAACGGCTTAACATGCGTGGGATCTTTTTTATCCGGCAGCAACAGCATAAATCCATCCTCATACGCTATGACGTCGAACCACTTTACATAGCCGGCATTGGGCAGCATGTAGCCGTAATAATAATCGTAATAACCGTCCATTTCATAAATATTTACGAAAGATCCTCTGCGGTAACGGAACAGCTTTTCCTTATCCTTCATCCCCTCTCTTCGAAACAGTTCCATGGCATTATCCAGGGAATAAGATTTCTTCAGAAAAGGTGTCTTTGCCTCCACCAGCTCCCGCATCCGGTTACGGATCTTTGCAGCATTTTCTTCTGTCGCATTGATCTTCCCTTTGGGAGAGATGTAGGAGCCGTTCCCGATAGCAAACTCTACACGACAATTCTGTACCGTTTCTCTTCCGAACACATCAAATACTGATTTCAAAAAAAGCATGGTGGCAGAGCGGACGTAGGTCTTATTCCCCACGTCGTCTTTCAATGTAAAAAAAGTGATCTCACAATCTCTCGTCAGCTTTTTGAACAGTTCTCTGATCTTGCCGTCTCTTGCTGCCAATGCGATCAGATTGTCATACTCCTTCTGGTAATCATTGGCTACATCTTCGTAGGTAGCCCCCTGGGGATATTGTCTCTCTTCACCGTTTATCTTCACCGTGATCATTTTTCTCACCCTGTCCTTTTGTAATCTCCTTTTGCAGGTATTATTGTCTAAATGCAATCCGGTTCCTTACCATTATCGTACCACTCCAGTGCCCGGGTAAGCAGCGCAGTCTCCTCTGCGATCTCCTGCCTGCGCCACATCGTTTTGGGATTCGCTGCATCTGCTTCCTGCTCCAGCCGCTTCGCGATCTTTCTATGTTCCGCAAGCTGCCATTCTACATAATTCAAAAGCAGCGGACACTTACGGTACAACAGTATCGGACCAAGCTGCCCAGCCAGTCCGGATGCAGCGTCATCCGCTTTCCAGGACTCTCGCACCTGTGCTCTCACCGCATCCTCCGACATCTCGCCCAGCCAGCGCACCTTCATCATAAAATAATATTTTCCTTCTTCGTAGATGATATTCTCATCCATCAGAAGATATCCCTCTTCCATCAGGAATGTCCGAAAATGTGGGATCTCCGACTGGGGCTGTAAGATCAGTTCCCGAAACCCTTTCGCCTGTTCTCTTCCTTCGGTAAGAATCTTCTCCATGAGAGGCCCACCCATGCCGGCGCAGATCATCCCGGCAGCCTCTCCGGTCTTCAGGCTGTGCAGACCGTCAGAAAGTCTTGTCTCTATCCTGTCCTCCAGTCCGTACTCCCTGATATGCTCTCTGGCATGTTCTAACGGTCCGGACCTTACATCCATGGCGATCACTCTCGGGGAAATGCCCTTCTGCACCAGATAGACAGATACAAAACCATGGTCACACCCCACATCTGTTATCACAGTGCCGGGAGTGACCATGTCTGTTAATGCCTGCATTCGATTAGATAATATGATCTCCGCCATTAATCCAGATAATCCTTCAGCTTGCGGCTGCGGCTGGGATGACGCAGTTTACGCAATGCCTTGGCCTCGATCTGACGAATACGTTCACGGGTAACGTTAAATTCCTTACCTACTTCTTCCAACGTACGTGCGCGTCCGTCATCCAGTCCGAAACGAAGACGCAGTACCTTCTGCTCTCTCTCTGTCAGAGTACCCAGTACTTCCACCAGCTGTTCCTTCAGTAACGTAAACGCTGCCGCATCGGAAGGTACCGGTACATTATCATCCTGGATGAAATCGCCCAGGTGGCTGTCTTCCTCTTCACCGATAGGAGTCTCTAAGGATACCGGCTCCTGGCTGATCTTTAAGATCTCACGCACTCTGTCTACCGGCATATTCATCTCCGCTGCAATCTCTTCGGGGGTCGGTTCTCTTCCCAGCTCCTGCAGCAGCTGTCTGCTCACGCGGATCAGTTTGTTGATCGTCTCCACCATGTGCACGGGAATACGGATGGTTCTCGCCTGATCTGCGATAGCTCTTGTGATGGCCTGACGGATCCACCAGGTTGCATAGGTAGAGAACTTATATCCCTTACGGTAATCGAATTTTTCCACTGCCTTGATCAGCCCCAGGTTACCTTCCTGGATCAGATCCAGGAACAACATTCCACGGCCCACATATCTTTTGGCAATGCTGACAACCAGACGTAAATTGGCCTCTGCCAGGCGCTTTTTCGCCTCCTGGTCACCCTCTTCCATCCGCTGTGCCAGCTCAATCTCTTCCTCCGCACTTAACAGGGGAACTTTACCGATCTCTTTCAGATACATACGCACGGGATCTTCGATGCTGACACCTTCCGGTACGGACAAGTCGATATTTTCCACATCCACTTCATCCTCATCGGTCAGAATGATCTCCTCATCGTCCACATCATCGTCATCGGTAATACGCAATACATCCACGTTGTTCTGGTCCAGATATTCCAGAACCTTCTCCATCTGTTCCTCTTCCAGAGGCATGTCCGCGAAGAAGTCACTGATTTCCTGATACTCCAGCACATTCTTTTTCTTTTTCGCCATATTCAGGAGTTCTTTTACCTTCTCCGCAAATTTTGCCTGTGTGTTTTCATCCATTTTCGTGGTTCCATCCTTTCATTGCCATTATTTATAGCCATATTTCGTATCTTTTATAACTATTCGAAAGCCTAAATCCTATTATTCCAGGGAAATATGCGTCCTTTGTAATTCTTCCAGGGCTTTTTTTCCTTCTACCGCCTGTTTCACGGCATTGACATCCGTCCCCAGCTTTGCCACATAGTATTGATAGCTGTTTTTCTTCACTGCCAGCAGAATATCATGGAAAGCTCTCTCCCTCTCCTGGCGGGTGGACAGCTCGGGGAGCGTGGTATGGAACAGTTCCGCAGCCTCCCTCTGTTCTTCCTCATCTTCAAACATACTGATGATCCCTGCAGGCTGGAACTGATCTCTGTCCAGTTCATCGAACAGCCTCTCCGCTACTTTCCGGTACAGTTCCTCGGTGAAATCCTCCGGGGAAATATATTTCCTTACGATCCGGTACAGGGACGGATCATCGCTGATCCAGGTGATCAGAAGTCGTTGGGACCTTCGCCCATTCTCGGCGGGATCCTTTTTCTGTACACCGCTTCTCGGTCGTTCCAAAGGTCTTGCCAGTCCCGTCTGCGACGCAATCCCGACTACCATTTTGCGCAGATCGTCCGGACGGATCATGTATTTTTCCGCAATTGCCTGCAGATAATTTTCTCTTTCCAGATCTTCCGAGAATTCACACAGCTTCTGTGCAATCTCCCGGTGGAACTTTGTCCTCTGCTCCGGATCGCTCTGATCATACTGTTCGCTTAAGATACGGATCTCAAAATAAAAGCTGTTCTCCGCCTGATCGATCCGTTCCTGAAAAGCTTCTTTTCCGAGATTCTTGATGAATTCATCCGGGTCTTTATACGGTCGCATATTGATGACCTTGCCGGTAAGTCCGGCCTCTCTCAGGATCCCGATCCCCCGCAGTGCTGCTTTCGTTCCGGCACCGTCGCTATCGTATGCGAGGAGAATATTCTCCGCATAGCGGTGCAGGAGATTCGCCTGCTCTACCGTAAATGCCGTTCCCAGAGATGCCACCGCCTGTGTGAATCCTGCCTGGTGCATGGCAATGACATCCATATATCCCTCGCACAGGATAATGTTGCCCGTCCTGGCGGTCCTTGCGAAATTCAGTCCGTAGAGGTTACGTCTCTTATCGAAGATCATGGTCTCCGGGGAATTCAGGTACTTCGGTTCGCCGTCTCCCATGACCCTGCCTCCGAAGCCGATCACCCGGTGGTTAATATCCTGTATCGGGAACATCACCCGGTTCCAAAACTGACTTCTGAGTCCTCTCTGTTCCGAGAACATCGCAAGTCCGGAATCTTTGATCTCTTCATCGGTAAAGCCTTTTTTACGCAGATACTGGACTACCTGCTCGCCGTTTTTCCCGGCGTAGCCCAGTCCGAAATGATGCATAGTCTCGTCGGTCAGCTTTCGTTCCGTCAGATAACGCATTCCCACTTCTCCGTGAGGACTGCGCAGCATATAATAAAAATATCTGGCTGCCTCCTTATTGACCTCCAGCAGCCGCATCCGCTTGCCGGCCTTTTTCTTCTGTTCCGGTGTCTCTTCCACTTCCGGCAGTTTCACTCCCGCACGATCTGCCAGGATCTTGACTGCCTCCGGAAAAGTATCATTTTCATACTTCATGAGAAATGTATATACATTTCCGCTGGCATGGCATCCGAAGCAGTAATACATCTGCTTATTCGAAGACACCGAAAAAGAAGGTGTTTTCTCGTTATGAAAAGGACAGCAGCCCCAATAGTTGCTTCCCTTTTTTTTCAATGTCACATAACCGGAAATAACATCCACGATATCATTCCTGGCTCTGACTTCTTCTACCAGTTCTTCAGGGTAATACACTCTTTTTACTCCGTTTTATTGTAATACACTATCGCTGCCAGGATTTCGGTATGTAGATGTCTTCATAGACCGCTATGGCAAAGCGGTCCGTCATGGCTCCCACATAGTCACAGACTACCTTCTCTCTCGGCTCTCCGACAGATAGGAGATTCAGGTATTCCTCCGGCAGATCATCCAGATGTTTCAGGAAATGTTGATATAACGTCTCCATCAGCATCTCCGCCTTTCCCTCTTCACTTTTGGCGACGGGATTTTTATAGACTCTCTCAAACATGAACTGTCGGATCTTCGTCATGGCTTCCGCCACCGGTTCCGACATCAGGATATCATCCTTGTCCATACTGTTGGTTACAATATCATGAATAAAGTGATCCAGTCTCTCAGTGGGGCTGCTGCCGATCACTTCACAAATTTCCTTCGGGACATCTGCCTCCGTGAGAATTCCTCCCCGGATGGCATCATCCATATCATGATGAATATAGGCGATCTTATCGGAAAGTCTGACGATCTTGCCTTCCAATGTATGAGGCTTGCCAATGGTCTGATGGTTCCGGATACCGTCACGCACTTCATATGTCAGATTCAGTCCCTTACCGTCCTTTTCCAGAATATCCACTGTACGGACACTCTGCTCTGCGTGCTCGAATCCAAACGGACAGACTCTGTTCAGAGCCCGCTCTCCCGCATGTCCGAACGGTGTATGTCCCAGATCATGCCCCAGTGCAATTGCCTCCACCAGATCCTCGTTCAGCTTCAGAGCCTTTGCTATGGTTCTGGCTGTCTGGGATACCTCCAGTGTATGTGTCAGTCTGGTCCGATAGTGGTCTCCCTCCGGTGTCAGAAACACCTGTGTTTTATCCTTCAGTCTGCGGAATGCCTTGCAGTGGATGATACGGTCTCTGTCCCGTTGAAATACAGGCCGGATATCACACTGTTCCTCAGGCTTCAACCGTCCCTTTGAATTTACACTCAGGGATGCGTACGGACTTAAATAATCCTGTTCCCATTGTTCCAAGCTTTCTCTGATCGTCATAGTTCCTCCTGCCCCTACTTCTAATATTCTGTGCCTGTCCGGAAAATCCTTTTTATATAAAAAGATTTTTTATCTGCACACGGAATAGATGAATTCCGCGTTTTTATCCATCGCTTCGTTGGCTTTTTTGAAGGGTGACATCTGGAATACATGCCACATTCCCGGAAAACGGTCGATGTGGGCGGATACTCCTGACTTGATCAGGTTCTTATATAACCGCAGGGAATCGTCCAACAGGATCTCATTCTCTCCCACCTGGATATATACGGGCGGGAATCCGTGAAAATCTCCGTACAGTGGGGAAATATAAGGATCCGTCAGATCCATGGCCGGTGCATAGGCCTTTGTCATGCGGTCGATATACTCCTTGTCCAGTACCGGATCCAGTTCCGCTTTGGTCTGAAAAGTCTTGCCTTCGCCGGTAAGATCCGTCCATGGAGACATCAGTACGATGCCTCTCGGAAGCAGACGCTCCTGCTCTTTTAATTTTAACACCAGGGAAAGTGCCAGGTTGCCGCCGGCGGAATCCCCGGTAATGATCACATCTCTGGCTCCGTAGCCCAAAAGCATCAGATAATTCCAGGCTTTCATGGCATCCTCCGTAGCTGCCGGATAAGGATGTTCCGGCGCCAGGCGATAGTCAAAACACAATACATCCATGGAGGTCCCCGCTGCCAGTTTGGAAGTCAGGGTTCTGGCATAGACACTGCTGCCCGTGGAATATCCGCCGCCGTGGCAGTGCAGGATCACATATTTTTTCATATGGGCGCGATTCACACTGACCCACTCCGCTTCCATGCCTTCGATCTCCACCGGACGGTACTGCATTTCTCTGCTGTTCCCTAACAGTTCACCAATATGATCCTGGGACTGTCTGTGCTTCTCCAGATCCGGATTCTCCACAAAACCGTGGACTCTGCGGATCAGCTGCATTAAATTCTGATTGTTCTTCTCACTGTTTTTTCCTACCAGTGCCATAAATTCCTCCTGTTAAAATATTTGATAACGATTCAGCACCTCAATTCGCAAAATCGCAGTTCATGGCTCTGAACAGTTATTAAAAATGCAATCTCCGACGTACCGCATTACGCAGTCTTCTTCGGGATAAAAGAGTTGCAATGGTAATATCCACGATCACGCAGACCGTCAGTACAATAGCTGACCAGCCAAGCATGATCTCCTGTCTTAAGTAACGATCGATCAGCAGTTCCAGTCCCACACACAAGACGGCGATTCCCGAGATAAGATACAACGCTCCCGTAAGGAAGGACATCGGAAGTCTCCGGATACATAAGATCACCGCTTCCACCACCGCTGTCACCAACAGTACAATTGGAAGCCCCAGTCCGTAGAACCAGCCGTTATGCCCCGTCAGATAAGTCAGCAGATACAGATATACGACCACTGCCACACCATCTAACAGAATCGACAGATAGATTGGCTGTCTCGTATAAATGACCACCGGGATCATGATCACCCACAGCACCAGAAATACTCCGATCACAGCCAGGGACCACAGGTTGCCCTGGAACACGAAAGCGTTCAGCAGGCCACAGGTAGCTGCTGTCGCCAATACGATAACTGTCAGCAGCACCCCTAAATCTTTTCTTTTTACCACTTCCACCTGTCCTTTTTCCTTTGGAAATGGAGACGGCTGCGTCGCAGGTTCCGGTGCTTTGGGGTTATAGACCGGGGTATCGCACAGCGGGCACTTCGTCGCCGAAGCGTCCAGTTCCACGCCGCAATTCACACAATATGACATAATTGCTTCCTTTCTCTCTGTCAAACAGATTTATCGATTACTTTCTATTTTTACATGAATGCCATCCTGTACCAGCTTACGGAAAAACAATCGTTCCACATCCGTCTCGGCAATACTGCTGGCAAAATTGATGGTCAGGATATCTTCAAAGCTTGCAATGGCACAGTTCGTTCTCGTGGAAAAAGGCTGTCCCATATAAATATCAAACCGTTCAATATATGGCTTCATAGTCTCCGGGACCTTCAAGGCTCCCATGTTGGTCAGGCCTGCCGAAGAATTCTTATCCTGAATCTTGGCATAGAACTGGCGGACCACCAGATCTTTAATAAACAGCGGCACAATACGGATGAAAGGATTCCTCTGGGTCTCCGCGTTCGTAGTGATATCACCCCGCAGAAGCTTTTCATTCAGATAATAGCGCATGTAGTTATGCACCTGCGTCACGATCTCCTCAAAAGTGTACTCTCCCAGTCTGGGATCGATCCCCGGGTAGATCATGGTGATAAAATTCCTCAGGGTCCTGGATGGGAAAAAGCGGCGCAGATTCACCGGCATGGCAATTTTTACCGGCCGAAGCTTCAAATGCCATTCACTCTCCTGCTTCTGCATCAGGGCATAGAGCAGAACCGAATTCAGATATTCGGTAATGGTAGCATGATAGCTTTTCGCTACCTGCATCACCTCCGACACGGACATAATGCCGTCTATAATGTTCAGCGTATAGAAAGGCTCTTTCGTCCCCCGGACGCGGTAAGTCTTCTCTCCCGGTCTGGGCGGACATACCTTGGCGTTGGCATATTTCATGTAGGCGTCTTCCAGTTCTCCCGGATCCGGTGTTCCTAAAATATCCAGTACAAAACCACCGTTTTCAATCTCCGTATGCCCTCTCAGGCGCAGATAGGTGGCCGTCAGAGTCTGTAGCACACACATGCCTCCGGTGCCGTCTCCCAGACTGTGATGCGCCTCCAGTGCGATCCGGTTACGATAGTAATAGATTCTTACCAGATACCGGTTATTGCCTTTAAAATGCATGGGCTGGCAGGGGTTCTTTACATCCTCCTGCACAAAAGGGCCGGGTCTGTCATTCGGTTCCAGATATCGCCAGAATACCCCCTTCCGAATTGCCGCTTTATACGTCGGAAAACGAGGCATCGTCAGATTCACCGCCCGCTGCAGTACTTCCGGGTCTATATCTTCTTTTAACAGCACAGACAATCGATACACGGAAGAGAAATCTCTCCTCTGCAATGTAGGATATACAATCGCAGACAAGTCCAGCTTGTACCAATCCTTGTGTACCTTCACTGCTCTGTCTGCTTTTATCCTGTCTCTTTTGCTGGTTGCCATACTTTTCACCTCTTCCCTGATTTCTTATGATATTCTTATAGGATTCCGAATACAACAAAGGCGGCAACCTTTCGGTTACCGCCATGTGTCATGCTGTACCACTGTAGATTTTCAAGATTTCTTCTTGAAAACACTACGCAGTTGGCGGCAAAGTCGCCGCCGCAGATGCGGTGCATATTCCGTAGATTCGCGCTGTCCATGCCGATCAGCAGGTCGTACTTGTCGTAGTCTTGATTGGTAAGCTGCCGCGCCGCGTGGCCGCCGACTCGATATGGAACTGTGAAGCAAGCCCTGCCTTCTTCACCAAGTCCTTCATCACGAACTCCGCCATGGGGCTGCGGCAGATGTTGCCGTGGCAGATAAACAGGATATTCTTCATACCGATTTTTCTCCGAAAACTCATTATTCTTTACATTATAGCAGGTATCCTCATTTTCGCCAAGAGCAATTTCCGAATGTACCAGCATCTCTCATCCATGGTCAATCCGGCCTCCATGATGGCCACATTCTGTGTCCAGTTCAGACGCATTGCCACTGCCAGCAATTCCGGCGTATCGCCGTACATCCGGTAAAAGTCCCGCATCCGGCGCAGATTGCGGGGAGAAAAGGCGAGCTGTGGCAGTATTTCCTGCCGTAGTCGTCAGGATCAACCTGTCCCTGTTTGAAGCCATGTTTTTCATTGTCGTGCAGGTTCGGCCTCTGCGCTCAAAGCAGAAGATCACGACAGAAAAGCGGAGAGATTGCTGTATCGCAGTCTCTCCGCTTTCGACATGGATGGCTGTTCAGAAGCTCTGAACAGGGGGATGTATCAGATGTTTTGCTGACAACAGCCCTGATATCTACCACTATGAAAGCTATCCCTTGCTTATTCATCTGCCTCCGATTATCCTTCTGGAAATCGCTCGTTTGTGTGCTTCCGTCGATAGCTGGACCATAGTTGAAGTCCCACTGGGACAAACGGGCTGATAACGTCACATAGCTGCCGTGTTCAGCCGGATGCATCTGTCCCTGTGTTCATTTTTGAAATGATGTCAGAGAGGAAGCTGTCTGCGTTCCCGGCCCTCAGCTTCCAAGCGCTGGTGCAGCAGTTCTGCGGTTTCTCTGTCCACAGCGGAATTATCGTAGTTGCTTATTTGAAAAAGATACATGGTGCCTTGCCTGAGAATTGCCGACCGCTTGCGTCCTATTTTTCAAACAGGTATAGCAGGTATCCGTAGCCCTCGGCCTCCATTTTTTCATAGGGGACGAAGCGCAGGGCTGCGCTGTTGATGCAGTAGCGCACGCCGTTGGGCGACTCCGGGTCGCCGGTGAATACATGGCCGAGGTGGGAGTCTCCGGCGCGGCTTCTGACCTCCGTGCGGCGCATCCCGTGGCTCAGATCCTCTTTTTCCACTACGGCAGGGCCCTCGATGGGCTTTGTAAAGGCAGGCCAGCCGCAGCCGCTTTCGTACTTATCCGTGGAGGAAAAGAGTGGCTCACCGGTGACGACATCCACATAGATGCCCTTTTCAAACTTGTCCCAGAACTCGCCTGTGAAGGCGCGCTCCGTGCCGCTCTCCTGTGTGACGCGGTACTGCTCCGCCGTCAGCTTGTCCCGGATGGACTCCGCCGCAGGCTTCTGATAGTCGCCCGGGTCGATGCGCAGCTTGGAGAAAAGCTCCATCTCCGCGCGCGGGATGTGGCAGTAGCCGCCCGGATTCTTTTCGAGGTAGTTCTGGTGGTATTCCTCGGCGGGATAGTAGTTCTTGAGCGGGCCGATCTCTACAAAGAATTTCTCGCTGCGGCCGCGCTCGATCTCCGCAATGCGCTTCACCGTTTCTCTCGCGCTTTCATTGGTGAAGTAAACACCGGTCTGGTACTGGCTGCCCCAGTCGTTGCCCTGCCGGTTTTGTACCGTGGGGTCGATGACATAGAAGTACGCCAGCAGCAGCGCGTCGAGGCTCACCTGCTCGGGGTCGTATTCCACCCGCACGGTCTCCCGAAAACCGGTCTCTCCCTTGCAGACGGTCTTGTAATCGGCGTCCGCCTCGCAGGTGCCGTTGGCATAGCCGCTCTCGGCGTCGATAACGCCGGGGATGGACTGCATCAGCTGTTCCATGCCCCAGAAGCAGCCGCCCGCCAGATAGATGACATTGTCTGTGGTATCCATATACGTGTTCTCCTCGTCGGACCGGTCAAAAGCCTGTCCGCCCATGTTTGTTTCCTGTCCGCTCTTTTCCTTCGGCACAGTCTGCCGCCCGGCGGCGCAGCCGCTGAGCAGCAACACCGAGGTGAAAAGCAGGGCCAATACGCTTCGATGCATCGCGTTTCCTCCTTTCAGGGGAAGCTGGGCTCACTCTGCCCCTTCGTGCGCCATGGCAATGCAATGGCGCGCAGCAGGCACTTTTTAAATCCCGGGTCAGCCCATATCGGCGGCGAGCGCCTGATCGATAAGCTTTTGCAGCGTCTCCGCCTGCTTCTTTTCCGTGATGGCGCCTACGATGGGTTCACCCACGATATTGCCGCTACGGTCGACCACATAGGTGGTGGGATAAGCAAAGATGTTGATGGTAAACTTTCCCGCCTCACCGTCGGAGTCAAAATACACATTCTGATAGGTGGCGCCCTTCTTGGCAAGCAGATCCTTCGCCTCGGAAATTGCCGCTTCGTCGCCGTCCAGCGTGAAGGTGTTGACGCCGATGAGAGAGCCGCCCTTCTCCGCCAGTTCCTTGTTCAGCGCATCCAGCTCGGAAAGCTCGCCCACGCAGGGATTGCAGGTGGTGAACCAGAAATTCACCACGGTGACGGCGTTGGCGGAGAACAGCTCGTCGCTCTTCACCGTGTTGCCGTCCAGATCTTTCCCTTCAAAGGCGGGGAACTTCTGCATACTGCCGTCGTCGGGAGGGTTGCTCGTGTCGCTGCCCGCGGGCATGCTCATATCGCCGTCCATGGATTTCTGCATGATCTCGGGATACTTCTCTTCCAACTCGGTCAGCTTGTTTTCAATATTGCTGATCTCCGTGGCCGACTCCTTCAGCCACTCATACTCCTTGTCGGTGAACTGCTCTTTAGCGGCCTCGACGGTATCCAGCAGGAAGTCGCCGTAGTTTTTCCCGTCCTCGATCATGGCCATGCCTTTGTCAGCCTCCGTAAAGACCTTTTCCCACAGCTCGGTATTTTCCGACAGGATCGCGTTCTCACGCTCCAGCAGCTCCTTATGCAGGGCGAGCGCCTCCTCGTCGTTTTTCGGCTCGCCGGTCATGGCGGAGCCGTTGTCGCTCATGTAGCCCATCTTGTCATTGTTCTTCGTGCCGCAGGCCGACAGGGCCAGCACCATCAGCACGGCAAAAGTCAGTGCAAAAATTCTCTTCCTGTTCATTTTGATTCCTCCATCGTTGTTTTCTTTATTGTTTCTTTCCCGTTGCCGAAGCCGTAGCGGAAGCACACGGCGTTCGTCGGGCAGGCGCGGACGCACATTCCGCAGCTCATTTTTCATCACCCTTTCCGATTTTCTGCCCCCATCATAGCGTAGGAGAGTTAAAGTCTCTGTTAAGAACGAAAACTTAACGCAAACCTTATCTATTTTTGCTATAATGAAAACAACACAAAAACGGAGAAATAAAAAGGAGGGCTCTCATGCACCTTTTAGTAATTGAAGATGAACGCGCCCTGTGCGAAACGATCGTCCGCAGCCTGCGGCGGCTGGCCTACAGCGTGGACTACTGCTACGACGGGGAGAAGGCTCTGGAGTTGCTGGGCGTGGAGCGCTACGATCTGGTGCTTCTTGATCTGAATCTGCCGAAAAAGGACGGCATGACGGTGCTGCGCACCCTGCGGCAGACCGACCGGGAGACGCGGGTGCTGATCCTCTCCGCCCGCAGCGAGGTGGATGACAAGGTCGAGGGGCTGGACGCCGGGGCCAACGACTATCTGGCAAAACCCTTCCACTTGGCGGAGTTGGAGGCTCGCATCCGCAGCCTGACATTGCGGCAGTTCACCCAGCAGGATGTACTGCTGACCTGCGGCGGTCTGACCTTTGACACCCGCTCCCGTACCGCCACCGTCAACGGGCAGACGCTGACGCTGACCCGCAAGGAAACGGGGATACTCGAGTACCTGATGGTACATCAGGGGCGGCCGGTAAGTCAGGAGGAGCTGATGGATCATGTCTGGGACAACAGCGTGGACAGCTTCAGCAATTCCATTCGCGTCCACATCTCCGCCCTGCGCAAAAAGCTCCGCGCCGTGCTGGGCTATGACCCCATCCGCAACCGCATCGGCGAGGGCTATCTGATGGGAGGCGAGGAGGAATGAAGCGGCTTTCCCTGCAGTGGCGCATCACGCTGATGTCCGTCCTGCTCATCGGCATCACCTGCGTGGCCATGAATTTGCTGCTGTGCTCCTCCGGTGTGTACTATATGGACACCATTGCGGACAGCTTACAAGGCGGCACGGTGATCCTGAATGATGGCGGAGCGGCGAGCTTTGACCCGCAGCTCATAGCGCCCAACGAGGAGTTGACCATCGTCGTCGATGGGGTGCAGGGGCGCTTCCGCACCACCAACTGGTACATCACGGCGGCGGTAACGCTGCTCAGCGGCATCCTCGCCTATTTCGTCAGCGGACGCGCTCTCAAGCCCCTGCGCAGCTTTACCTCGCAGGTGGAGCAGGTGCAGCTGAACAATCTTGCCGATATGAGGATCGATGAAGATGCTATTTCGGAGTTCCGGCAGCTGAGCCGCTCGTTCAACCAGATGCTGGAGCGGCTGAACAACGCCTTTTCCGCCCAGCGGCAGTTCACCGGCAACGCTGCCCACGAGCTGCGCACGCCACTGGCACTAATGCAGGCGCAGTTGGAGCTGTTTTCCGTGGAGCATCCCGATGTGCGGCCGGAGACGGCGGAGTTCCTCACACTTTTGCGCGAGCAGACGGAGCGGCTGACGCAGATGACCAAGACACTGCTGGAGATGAGCAATTTGCAGCAGGTGGCGCGGAACGAGCAGCTCCAGCTCGCCCCCATGGTCGAGGAGATCTTCACGGATCTCGTGCCGCTGTCGGAAAAGCGAAACGTCACGCTGGAAGCAGAGGGCGACGCCGCTCTCACCGGCAGCGACGCGCTGATCTATCGTCTGCTCTTCAACCTGACGGAGAACGCCGTCAAATACAACCGTCCCGGCGGCTCGGTGCGGATCGAACTTGCACAAAGGCAGGAAAAGTGCATCATTCGCGTTTCGGACACCGGCTGCGGCATTCCGGAGGAATATCAGCGGAGCATTTTCCATCCCTTCTTCCGGGTAGACAAATCCCGCAGCCGCGAGTACGGCGGCGCGGGACTGGGGCTTTCTCTGGTGTGGGAGATCGCCGATCTCCACGGCGGCTCCGTTTGGGTGGAGAAAAGCTCGGACAAGGGCACGACCATCGTGGTCGAGCTGCCGGCAGGGACAGAAAGCAATCCCTCCGGCGCGGATATCACATAACAGTCCTCGGCTGATTCATGGCGATCGTTTTTCAACCTCCACAACCTTATCGCAGCAGCTCTCGATCAGCTCCCTGTCGTGGGTGATCATGAGAATGGTTCTGCCGCTCCGGAAAGCCCTGTCAGCACGACGCATTCGCCGCTTTTTACCGAAAGGGAAATGTCCTGTACGCCTCTGTCCGAGTTTTCGTATTGAAAAGAAGCGCGTGTAAGATTGATCATACCATGCTCCTTTCCAAAACCAAATAGGAAGCCGTGACTATCGCACATACGGCTGCCGCGATGTGATCCAGCGTCCCGGCTCTTTTCTTATAATAGCTGCCGCGTACGCCTGGACACTCCGAGCCCTTCGCAACGGCGGAAACGGAAAGCTGATCCGCAAGCTGCAATACCCGAAGAAGAAACGGAACCAGCACATACTCCATGCTCTGCACGGGATGCGAGAGCAGCGGCACCTCCGCGCCTATCCCAGCGCCACATCGCACGCCGGACAAAATTCCTCGCTTCCTTGTCCCATGCATGCCCCGGCAATAGCGGCGCACCATGAGGGTAACGGTCTCTATTTTCTTCGCATTTTCAACTTAACCTACTCTAACTGCTTGTCTGAAGAAAAAGCAGACCACCTATGCAGTCTGCCAAAACTATATTTTTGTCCCCCTATTATATCCATATCCTCCTTTTTGGCAACTGTTTTGGCAACTGTGATTGATGGTTTTGTCTTTTTTTCGACTTTCTATTGACAGTCTGAACTGTATCTGTTATAGTCACAGTATAAACTGTATCAATAATAAATACAGTTGAATTGGAGGTTCATTATGCGTCAGATATTACTTTTTGCGCTTCTTGCCGCCTCGCTTGCGCTGCTGAGCGGCTGTGCGCTGTCCAAGGCAAAAGCGGACAAGGCAAAGGATATGACAGACAAGGCGGAGTATCATAAGATCAGCGCCGAGGAAGCCTATGAGATGATGGCCTCGCAGGAGGTCGTGGTGGTGGACGTTCGCACCCGGGAGGAGTACGACGGCGGGCATATTGAAAACGCCGTCCTTGTCCCCAACGAGAGCATCGGGAGCGAAATGCCCGAGGCGCTGCCCGATAAGGAGGCAACGCTGCTGATCTACTGCCGCAGCGGCCGCCGCAGCAAGGACGCCGCCCAAAAGCTGCTATCGCTTGGGTATCAGAACGTCTACGACTTCGGCGGCGTCATCGACTGGCCCTACGAGCTTGTGAAGGAGGGATAATTGTGGACAGTTCCTTTAACTTGGCAGTTCACGCGCTGGTCTGCCTGAGCCACAGCGGACGCTCATTGAGCAGCGAAGCGCTGGCAGAGAACATCTGCACCAACCCCACCCGCGTCCGCCGCGTACTGGCGGGGCTGAAAAAGGCGGAAATGGTGGAGACACGGGAGGGGTTGGACGGCGGCTACCGCCTGACGGCAGACCCAGCGACGCTGACCCTGCGGCAGGTGGCGGAGGCGGTAAATACCCGCTTTGTGGACTGCGCGTGGCACAGCGGAGACATTGACCGGGACTGCGCCATCTGCTCCGGCATGGCAGGCGTGATGGACGCGCTATACCGTCAGATGAACGAGGAATGTGCCGCCTATCTCTCCCGCATCACAATTACAGATATTGAAACACAGCTTTTTCCACAGAAATAGGAGGATTTTATGATGCTTACCATTACGACCAACAGCTTTGAAAACGACGCTCTCCACGCGGACAAGCCCGTGCTGGTGGACTTCTGGGCACAGTGGTGCCCCTACTGCCGCCGTATTGCCCCGGCCTTTGACAAGGTGGGCGAACAGTACGCCGACACGCTCATCACCGGCAAGATCAACTACGACGAGGAGCCGCAGCTCATCCAGCGCTTCGGCATCGACACCATTCCCACGCTGATGCTCTTCAAGAACGGCGAGGTGCTGGGCTCCATTGTCGCGCCCGCCTCCAAGGCGGCCATCGAGGCGTTTATCAAGGAAACTCTTTCTCAGTAAGGAGACGGCCATGGAAAAAATTTATGATATGATCGTCATCGGCGGCGGCCCAGCCGGATACACCGCCGCCCTGTACGCCGCCAGAAGCGGGCTTTCCACGCTGGTGCTTGAAAAGCTCTCCGCTGGCGGGCAGATGGCGCTGACGGAGCAGATCGACAACTACCCCGGCTTTGAGGACGGCATCGACGGCTTTACGCTGGGCGAAAAAATGCAGCAGAGCGCCGAGCGCTTCGGCGCGGTGACCGAGTTGGCAGAGGTGTACAAAGCCAACCTGTCTGGAAAAATCAAGACGCTGGAGACCAGCGAGGGCGTCTTTCAGGGCCGCACGGTGGTCATCGCCACCGGCGCATCGCCCCGCCCCTTGGGCGTTCCCGTCGAGGATACGCTCACTGGAAAAGGCGTTCACTACTGCGCCGCCTGCGACGGCGCACCCTATCGAGGCAAGACCGTAGCTGTGGTGGGCGGCGGCAACTCCGCCGTAGCGGACGCCCTCGCCCTGTCCCGTATTGCCAAAAAGGTCTATCTCATCCACCGCCGGGACAGCCTGCGGGCGACGAAGGTCTATCACGAGCCGCTGATGAACGCGTCCAACGTGGAGTTCTGTTGGAAGAGCACCGTTTCCGCACTGCTGCACGAGAACCGCCTGACGGGGCTTCGGCTAAAAGATGTCAACACCGGCGTGGAACACGACCTTGCCTGTGACGGCGTGTTCATCAGCGTGGGACGCGCCCCTGCGACGGAGCTGTTCCGAAATGAGCTGGCGCTGGATAAGTCCGGCTACATCATCGCGGACGAATCCACCCGCACCAGCCTCCCCGGCGTGTTCGCCGTGGGCGACGTGCGCACCAAGGCGCTGCGGCAGGTGGTCACCGCCGTATCGGACGGCGCGGTAGCCGTCCATTATGCAGAGGAATATCTGGCGGAGAGCCGGTAAGGGAGGCTGTCTTGAGAACATACGAGGATAAAGAAGATCTCAAAAACGAGATCCGTCAGAGCTTTGAAAGGTACATTTCCGAGTTTGATACGATCCCGGAAGCCCTGAAGGATAAAAGAGTTCCCGAGGTGGACAGAACACCGGCAGAGAATCTTGCGTATCAGGTGGGGTGGACGACACTGCTCTTGAAATGGGAGGCTGACGAGAAGCGTGGAATGGACGTGAAAACACCGTCGGAGCAATTCAAGTGGAACCAGCTGGGTGATCTGTATCAATGGTTCACGGACACCTACGCCCATTTGTCCTTGGCGGAATTGAAGGACAAATTAAATGAAAATATCGCCGCGATCCAGACCATGATCGATTCCATGAGCGAGGAGGAGCTGTTCCAGCCGCACATGAGAAGGTGGGCGGATGACGCCACCAAAACAGCGGTGTGGGAGGTGTACAAATTCATCCATGTCAATACCGTCGCGCCCTTCGGAACGTTTCGGACGAAGATCAGGAAGTGGAAAAAGGCAGTGCTGATGGTAAGGAAATAAACAGCGAACCCAGTCGAGCCTGTCAGCGGTCAAGATGAACGGCACAAAAGCACCATCACTGATAGTCCCGCCCGCCTTTGCTGTTCGGGACTCAAGAGGGCGGCAGCACACATGCTGCCGCCCTCTGCTATTGTTTAGAATGAGGGGACTTTACGTCCATGAGCTTGTCATTCTCCATGATAAAGGGGCTCGCCGTATCCTGTCCCCATGAGGTGTCATATTTCCCCATAAGGTAATCACTCAGCGCCGTTCGATCCGCAAAGCGCAGCATCCGGTACGGCTCCTGAAAGGCAACCTTTTCTACAAAGTACAGCGTCCCGTCCTCCGCCGTCAAAAGTACGCCGACATGCCCGACAAACAGCAGAGATTCCTCCTCGGTCGGCTTATCATGGAAGAATACCGTGATGAGGCGGATTCTTTCATTCTCCCTAAAGATAACGCCGCGGGATGCCCATTCCTCTTGTACGGCTTGTACATGACGCTTGATCTCCGTGGTATGCTCCGTCTTCATAGAGGAATACAGTGCGCAGAAATCCGCAAGACTGCTTCCTCCCAGCGCATCGGGATCTGTTTTCAGTGTCTCCTTGTCCACAAACAACACATCCTCGCCGGCATGGATTTGAGAGTCTGCGCTCACGGAGAGGAAATCCCCAAACAGGCTCATGGCGGTGATCCGGCAGTTATAGCCCGGAAACGTCCCGTTCTTCGCCGTCCATTCGTCCTGCATTGTATAAGGGTCATATTTCGTATACAGCAGCCCTGCTTCCTCAAAGCCATCCGTAAGCCATTCCTGCTTCACGCTGTCATTAAAGTGGCCCACACGGCAGAAAAAGCCCTGAATACGACCATCTGACACGCCTGCATCGGAGAGCAGTTCCTGCAAAAGCTCCCTCGAAGCTCTGTCGTTCAAGTTCGTGTACTCTATCCTATCCAATGCCGGTCGCTGCTCGGCCACGCCGCAGCCCGCAAATATAGAAACGCCAAGAAGCGTGCATAACACAAGCGCCGTTATCTGCTGGTTCAATTTCATCTATTTTGATCTTCCTTTCTTCGTCTGCAAAACTCTTTATCCTGCTTAGAATACCTCTTAACGTATAATATCTTTGTTAAGAGAGCGCAGTTTGCGGAGATGCCTTCACCGGAATAGCAACTGGCATGCTGTTAGTTTCGTAATGACGAAGAAAAATATCTGCCCTCGGCCGTACTTGTCATCGCCCACATCGCAGAGGTCTTCTATCATTGCCACCGCATTGAAGGCATCGACATAGCGAAGGGATTCTTAACGCATCCGCGCATTTGTTCTCATTGCTCTCCATCCATCGGTGCAGCGCGGTCGCTGTAACGGGCGCAGATGGCGCATTCGTGCAGACCTCCTTCGCCATGACTTTGACAGCGCGCTTTTCCCGCAGGAGCATCTGCGTATAGTCTCTCCCGACATTCGACCGTCCCATACCTTTGCCCGCCATAATAATTCACAAGAGCAGGCAGCATTTCCCCCATGATGACGCTTCGCTTTCAGCCTTACCCTGCGTTTTCTCAAAGTGTCGACATATTCCGAGAAGAATTTTCGGAGTATTTCTTTATGCGGAAGAAGCAGCTACAGTCTGTAGAGATTGACAGGACAGCGTCAGCTCGTACAATCTGATTTGATCATACCCACAGCCGCTTCGGCTGTGGGTATTTTCTGTTTGAACGCTAAAAGCTTTGCAGAACTCAAGGAATCTAATGCCAAATTCAGTATGTCACCAACTATGAGGAAAACATCTTTTAGAGAAAGGTCAAAATTCAAATGGTTTGGCAGGGAAGATAAACGATGTCCTTTTGCGATGCCGCTTCCGAAAGATTACAGCTTCGCCCCTCCTTAACGAAGACTTTAAGTTAAATCTGTTATACTGCAACAGTACCCTCAAAAATACAGACAGGAGAAAAATTGACCCTATGATGAAAAAAAAAATATTTCGTTATTCCCATTCTTGCAATCGCACTGCATTTTTTGCTGTCCAATCTATTGTATTTCCTTGTGGAAAGACTCGTTTTGGATGTTTTTCATATCCCCCCGCAGCAATTTATGAAATACTCATATTGGGGCGAGATTTTGATCTACTCTGTTCTTATCCTCGTATTCTTCACGCTCTATAAGCTGCTTTGGAAGAAAGAGGTAAGAGAGTCACGCACAATGACAAATTTTAAAGACGTGCTCGGCAGTCTGGTCGTGGGATTTGGCATTTGCGGGATCTCCGGCCTTTGGATCATGCTGGCAGAACAGCTTCCCTCGCTTCAAAAAAGCGTTGAGGCAATGAACGCCGGTGCTGAAAATATTGCCGGCGGAAATGCATTTGGAACATTTATGATTGCGGTGATTGCTGCACCTGTTGTAGAAGAGATTCTATTCCGCGGCATCGTGCTTCGCTCCATGCGGAAATTCACCCCCGCATGGGCCGCGATTTTAATATCATCTGTACTCTTCGGCGTTTATCACCTGAATATCGTGCAGGCTGCCTATGCCACCCTTATGGGCATTGCCGCAGGAATCCTTTACGAGAAGAAAAGGAACCTGTTGTTTCCCATCCTCGTGCATTTCACAAACAACCTCATTACTATGCTGCAGGGCTTTGCGCCATCCGAAGTGAATGAACTGATCAGCATTTTTATTCTGATCATGATCGCTCCGGCATGGTATATCGTCTGCCGCTCACTCCGACAGGACAAAAGAGCAGATAGCATGTAAGTTTTTATGCAATGTATAAAACATACAGCGGCACAGAGCAAACTCTCTGTGCCGTTGTTTTTTTAATCTCCTTCGTAATAGAGCAGCATGGGAAAAGAAACCGAGGCACAGTAAGCAGCGCCAAAGTTGCGGCAGTCCTTCTTATCTGATCAGGTATTCCCGCAGGAATCTATTTCATGTCCAGGACGACTATCCATTATGACTGCAAAAAGCAGAAGCCACGTTGGCAGATCAAAACCACATCTTTGCAGATACTCGATCACGCGCCCCCTTGTCTGCTGTTATGGCAGTCGCCTATGCTCTGTGCGGTCATAGTTCCAATCCCATGTGACGAATTGAACGCTGTATTTGCTTGGATTACCTGCCAGCACAGTGCCGCCAAAGTCAGCGAGGATGCGGTGGTCGCCATCCAGTCCGCTGGCTTTGAGCTGCGGAGCGGCTTCCATAGCGGTCAGTTGCTCCGAAACCTCCATAAAAATCTATGGTTCAAAAGAAGAAATCCGGGCTCAAAAAGCCCGGAAACGGTTGATGCGCCTGGCTTTGCGCCAGACGCATCTATACCAATAACTCTTTATGATGCAGAAAGAGGGACTTGAACCCTCATGGTATCACTACCACACGGACCTGAACCGTGCGCGTCTGCCAATTCCGCCATTTCTGCGAACAAGATGTATCTTACAGTATTTTGTTATAAATGTCAACACCATTTTTCAAATAATTTGAAAAATAATCCCAAAAGTCCGGGAATAAGAATGTTGGGAAAAACAAAAGCGGTAATCTTATGATCACCGCTTTGCAATGCAGAAAGAGGGACTTGAACCCTCATGGTATCACTACCACACGGACCTGAACCGTGCGCGTCTGCCAATTCCGCCATTTCTGCGAACAAGTGTATCTTACAACACTTGTCGGTAAATGTCAATATTATTTTTCAAATAATTTAAAAAATATATAAAATAGCGAATATATTACATATAAGAGCTGAACAGGTTACCTGCATTATAAAGGCCGGTATATCCTGCGCTTCCGGTGTACAGACTGCTTCTGGTGGAAGCATGATCTGCTGCGAAATTGATCATGGAGCTCTGTGCGGATACACGGTAGCCGTAGGAACCATTTCCCTGAAACAGACTCTTTACCGTAGACATATCCGCTTTCATAAAAGCATCCTTATCCAGGGATAAGGTACCGTCATTTTTCATAGTGATACCGATCTTCGCCAGCTGCTTGCTATTGGCAATGGTAGTATTCCCCAGCGATTCCGTGCGGTTGTTCACTGTGGTATCGCTCACATCATCCACAGCAGCCATCACGCTATTGTAATTTGTCACAAAGCTGTTCACCGCACTGTAGATTGCGTCAGTGTCGTACCCCTTGGTGGTACTCTCCACACCATTCTCATCTTTGGTAGTGATATCCTTCTGGGTGAACAGATCCTTTTTACCGGTCGCTAACAATGCATCTGCGGATTCCTTCAGAGCATCTGTCGTGGTCTCTACCTTCGCCAGTGCCTTCTTCGCAGTATCTGTCGCGGTATCTTTCTTCGTAATGGTGGAAGCTGCGGTCTTGCTATCGCCGCTGTCCTTGGCATAGTATGCCTTCATCAGCTTCCCGTAGCTGCCGTTCTTAATACTTGCATAATCTGCCAGCCAGTTGCCGCTTAGCGCATTGGATGCAGAGGAACTCAGTCCGGAAAACAGAAAAGAATAATTCGTTTTTGCCTGAATATTAATACTCATCACAGTCACCTCCGTGTTAACTGTTTTGAATCAGCCTTTTGGTCATAAGCTCTTTGCTACTAATTACAGTATACTACTTACTTCGGATGATTCCAAGATTTATTAACGCTTTTTTTGATCGGTTTTTGAAAAACATCCCATTAATCCAGTATTTTTTCCAGCATAGTCACCCGATTGAAGGGGAAAGAGAAATAATAGCCGTCCGCGAAGTCCTCCGTCATGGTGATCACTTCTTTTGCTAACTGTACGCCGGCCTGTTCTCCCTCTTCTCTGGTCATATCCGCACGGTATCTCGCCAGCACTTCGTCCGTCACATCGATGCCAGCCATCTCATTTTTCATAAATGTGGCATTTTTAAGACTCACAAACGGCATGATGCCACAGAGTATCCTGGCTCCGGTCTCCTCTTTGATCCGGCGCACTCTATCCGCGCTCTCCTTCGTGGATATGGGCTGCGTCAGGAAAAATGTGGCTCCTGCCGCCATTTTCTTCTTCACTCTGCCGATCTCCACTTCCAGATTCCGTCTGCCCTGATTGATGGCACCGCCGTAGCTTACCGGTGCCTGTGCAAACTGCTCTTCGTTCATGTCCGCAAGGATCTGCATGAGACCTACGGAGTCAAAATTGAACACACTCTTTACCGTGGTACGCACCATGGAGGGAATCGGGTCGCCGGTGATCACAAGAAAATTATGAATCCCATTGATATAAGCTCCTAATAGCTGGGAGCGCATAGCGATGGCATTTTTATCACGACAGCAGATATGAGGCATGACACACATACCGGTCTCCCGCGCTACCTTTTCCGCCATGAGAATAGAATCCGCTCTGGTACGTCCTGAGGGGGAATCCGGAAAAGTCAGTACATCCACACCGCTTCTCTGCAACAGATGTGCGGCATCCATCAGTTTTTCATCGTCAATCCCCGCAGGAGGTGCCAGTTCGACGGCGATCAGTTTCTTCCCGCCTTCTGCTTCCTTGTTATGGTAAAAAGAGTGATCCTCTGTGCCAGCTTGTTTTTTCTCCGGTTCTGCCTTTTCCTGTGCCTGCGGATACTGGGTAAAGTCCAGCTTTCCCGCAAGATCTGAGATATATTCCGGTGTCGTACCGCAGCAGCCGCCTGCCATATCCACACCAAGAGCTATCATCTGCTGCATTCTGTCCACAAAATATTCTCTGTTATCCCCGGTGAAGATCATGCGTCCGGTGACCATCTGCGGGTAACCGGCATTCGGAAGGGCTGTGAGGAATTTATCTGCGGGCTTATAAAGTGTCTGGAGGATCCGGTACATATGAGAAGGTCCCACACCGCAGTTAAAGCCCACGGCATCGATCTCTTTGATCGCTCCCGCTCTCTGCAACAGCTTTCTGGCACTTAAGCCTGCATTGCTGTAACCGAACTGGTTCACAGAGAATTGTACCGTAATAAATGCCTGTTCCCCGATCATTTTGATCGCAGGCAGGAGCTCTTCCATCTCGGAAAAAGTTTCAAAGACAAAAAAGTCCACGCCTTCTTCCAGAAAAATACGGCAGATTTCTTCGTATTCGCGGCATAAAGTATCCTTCTGTGCCAGCACATCACAAGGGATCTGTCCGATATCTCCGGCGATATAGACTTCTTTTGTCTCACCGGTGCGTGCTCTCCACGCAGCCACCGCCTCCCTCGCCAGGCGTATGCCGCTTCGCAGAGTCTCCTCGATCTGTTCTTTGGACCTATCCATGCAGAAGCTGTTGGCTGCGAAGGTGTTGGTACGTAGAATCTGCGCTCCCGCTTCGAGGTACTCCGTATGAATCTCCCTCACCCGTTCCGGGGCTTCCAGATTCGCCAGCTCCGGCAGCTGTTTCGTGTCATATTTTCCTCCGTAATAGGTCCCGAAGGCTCCGTCAAAGAGGAGTTTTTTCTGTTGGATCCTTTCACGGATCTGCTCTTTGGTATGTTTTGTATTGCCCATTATTGTTTCCTTTGTCCTGTTGATTTCATCCATTTTTCTTTTAAAAACGAGCAGGTCTGCTCTCGCAAGCCTGCTCGTTTCTTAGCATGCCGTAACTATTCAGAACCACATTCGCAAAACCGCTCTTTCAGAGCTTACTTTTTGCTCTGAATAGTTACAGCATACCATATTATTTTTCAGAAAAACAGTAGCAAATTTAATGATTACATTAACTTGCGGAACAATGCGGTCAGATCCTCTACACTTGCATCCTTGGGGTTACCGGGTGCGCAGGCATCTGCATGTGCGGACTCAGCCAGGAAAGGAAGATCCTCTTCCTTCAGTGCTTCCAGCTTGGAAGGAATACCTACATCCTCGGACAGCTTGCGGACTGCGTCAACAGCAGCCTTACGGTAGGTAGCCTGATCCATCTGATCTACACCTTCCACACCCATAGCACGGGCGATCTCACGATACTTTTCACCGGTGCAGTCAGCATTGTATTCCATAACAATAGGAAGCATCATTGCGCAGGCAACACCATGAGGGGTATCATAGACAGCACCCAGAGTATGTGCCATGGAATGAGCGATACCGAGTCCTACGTTGGAGAAGCCCATACCGGCAATGTACTGACCCAGAGCCATGCCTTCGCGGCCTTCCTTAGTATTAGCTACCGCGCCGCGCAGGGACTTGGAAATGATCTCGATGGCTTTCAGATGGAACATATCGGTCATCTCCCAGGCTGCCTTGGTGGTGTAACCTTCGATTGCATGGGTCAGTGCATCCATACCGGTAGAAGCGGTCAGACCCTTAGGCATAGAAGACATCATCTCGGGATCTACCACAGCAATGATAGGCATATCATGAGGGTCTACACATACGAACTTACGCTTGCGCTCTACATCGGTGATAACGTAGTTGATGGTAACCTCTGCTGCAGTACCTGCTGTGGTGGGCACTGCGATAATGGGAACGCAGGGCTTCCTGGTAGGTGCTACGCCCTCCAGGCTGCGTACATCTTCGAATTCAGGGTTGGCAATGATGATGCCGATGGCTTTGGAGGTATCCATGGAGGAGCCGCCGCCGATGGCGATGATATAGTCTGCGCCGGATGCCTTGAAAGCAGCCACACCGTTCTTCACATTGTCAATGGTGGGGTTCGCCTTAATATCGGAATAAATTTCATAAGCAAGACCTTCCTTGTCCAGCAGATCGGTTACCTTTCCGGTCACACCGAACTTGATCAGATCCGGATCGGAACATACGAATGCTTTCTGAAAAGCATGAGCCTTTGCTTCGGTTACGATTTCTGCGATTGCTCCTGCACCGTGATAAGATGTCTGGTTGAGCATAATTCTGTTTGCCATGATACATAATCTCCTTTCGACATAAAAACGATCTTATTGATAATTTTATTCTAACTGTAAACATCGCATAAAGAAAGTGACAGTTTTCCCCGACTGTCACTTTTTACAGAAATTTCATATTTCGTCCATTACTTTTGTTAATTTTTCACAAATATTTTTGGTTATTTTTACTCAACGTAATACGCCTAACTGCTGAAATAATTCTGTCACCGGTGCCGGAAATGCACTTACTAGCAGCGCCGCCATCTGCTCCGGGGTTTTCTCCTTCGGAGCGAAGATCCATTCCACGGTCATATCAATGGAACCTTTGCAATAGAGCCGCAGTGGGAATAAAATATTCTCTTCGGGCTGTCTGCCGGTCTTACGTCTGATCAGTTGTGTATAGAAATCCAGGATCAGTTCGTAGTCATGTTCCCTCAGGGAATTGTGGTCGTCCGAGCGGAATGCTCCCGCGAAAAAGACTCTCTCCTTCTGAATAAATTCAAACTTTCTGGTTAAACCTTCGTATACGGTAAGCCCATCCCCCATCTGTGCAAAAGATTCCAGTAAGAGCTTATCAAAATACCAGTTGATCAGGTCGTATTTGTCCTGGAAGTTCCGATAAAAAGTCTGTCTCGTCACACCGCAGGTCTGCACGATCTGTGTCACGGTCATGGCATCGGTGCCGGAAGCCGCCATACACTTTTTTGCTGCTTCCGCCAGGCGGTATTTTGTTTTATCCGCTGAAGTTTCTTTTGTATTCATTTCGTCTCTTATTCCTTTTGGGGCTTTCTGTAATTGAACTTATTATAGCACAAAAGCTCCCCTGAAAAAAGGGAGCTTTCACAAATCATTTTCACTTTAGAATCTCGTCCCAGTTCTGCACTTCGCACAACATAGGTGCTTCATAGTCTGCATGAAGTAACCGGTAAAAAGGTCCTACCCCCAGAGACTTCATGCCGCCGGCTGCAGCTGCCTCAATTCCCGCTGCTGAATCTTCCACCACCAGGCATTGTCCGGGAGAAAGTTCCAGTTTACGTGCTGCGACAAGAAATACCTCCGGATCCGGCTTGGACTTTGTCGTATCCAGTCCGCAGCTGATCTTATCCAGATATGGCAGTAATCCGGTCTTCTCCAATATGACCGGTGCATTTTTGCTGGCAGAGCCCACTGCCAGCAGAAGCCCTCTTTCTTTTAATCCTGACAGTACCTCTTTCACGTTCTTAAGTACCGCCGATTCATCCATATGCTCCAGCAGTTCCAGATAATAATTGTTCTTCCGCTCCGCCAGCTCTGCTTTTTCTTCCTCTGTATACACTCGATCCGCTTTTTCCAGCACGATCTCCAGCGATGCCATCCGGCTGACTCCCCTCTGTCTTCTATTGTCCTCTCTCGTAAATCCTGTGATCTGCAATTCGTCCGCCAGACGTTTCCATGCCAGATAGTGCATCTCATCGGTGGATACCAGCACACCATCCAAATCAAATATAATTCCTTTTATCATAGTTCTTGCCCCCGTTTCTTTTTCGTGTTACACTGAATTTAGTTAATGGTTTAAGGTTAAACTTACCGCACAAAGGAGATATTATGGTTACTATTCGAGATATTGCACAAGCCACCGGTGTCAGTGCAACAACGGTATCTAATGTAATCCACGGCAGGAACAAACGTGTCTCTGCCGAAACGATTCAAAGCATCAACGATGCCATCAAAGAACTGGGCTATGTACCGAATATGTCTGCCCGTTCTCTGGTATCCAGTTCCTCCAAAGTGATTGGTTTCGTTAATCATGTTATCACCCGTACCGATACCAATATGATGGATGACCCCTTCCATTCCGCTGCCATCGGAGCCATTGAGACTGCTCTTCGTGAAAACGGATACTACCTCATGCTTCGTACTGTAGAGACCGCTGAAGAACTGGTTGCCTTTCTCCAGAACTGGAATATGGACGGTCTGTTCTTCACCGGAATTTTCAAAGATAAATTCTTCGATTCCGTTGCCGGGCTTCATATTCCGGTGGTGCTGATTGATTCCTATGTCCACACTCCGCAGTTCTGCAATGTTGGTCTGGAAGACTTCACAGGAAGCTATAATGCCACTCATTACCTGATTCAAAAGGGACACAGACATATTGCCTTTGCCTCCCCCAACATCAAAGACGGTGGTGTACTTCAGGAGCGTTTTCTCGGATACAAAGCCGCTCTTGCCGAAGCTTCTATTCCTTTTGACAAAAGCATTGTTTTTCAACAGGAAATGGATATCGAATCCTGTAAGCTTGTCTGTGAAGATATCGTAAAACACCCGGAGATCACCGGCATGGTAGTGAGTGCAGATATTATGGCTGCCGGTATCATGGCAGTGTTGAGATCAAAGGGAATCCGCATTCCCGATGACATTTCCATCGTCGGTTTTGATGATATCAGTCTGGCACAGTTAGTCACTCCACCACTGACCACGATTCATCAGGATATGAATCTGAAGGGACGCCTTGCGGTAGATTTCATGCTGCAGTTGTTGGATGGGAAGCCCCTGGATACCAGGGATATCTCGCTTCCCACCCGGCTGATTGAACGCGACAGCGTCAGAGCTCTGTAATCGTTCCTTCCTTTTGATCGATATGTACTCTATATTCTCTGTTCTGATATATTACAGAGAATTCCAATTCTTCCATACTCTGTGGCAGATGCGGATGGCACACCAGCCGTCCGTTCTCGGTGCAGATTCCGGCAAATCCTTCCACCACCGTCATATATGCCGCACCGGCTGCTGCCGGATGTGTCCCGCCAATATAGACAAGACCTGCCCACTCTTTGCCGCCCTCTTTCAAATCTGCCATTGCCGATTTCATAAAAAAGGGATAAGCACGCTGCGGTTCTCCGATCTTGCAGGCAAGCATGGCATACATACCGGCACTTAGGGAAGAACCATGTTCTGTCCGCGGTTCATAATATTCCCAGTTTGCCCGTAGCACTGATGTATCATATTCTCTGCTGAACAGATTCAACATAGTTACCACATCTGCCTGTTTGATGATCTGGGTATGGGATGCCACTCCGTTTGCCCCGCCCCAGTACTCTTTTTCATTTAACAGTCTACCTCTCACATCTTCCAGTGAAACATCTTCCATCTGAAAATAACCATCAAACTGTTCTATGATATTTTCATGTTTTTCTCCGGTATGTGGTCTCTGGAGAAATAGTTTTTCCGCAGCATCCGCGAACTTTGCTTTCAGTCCTTGTCCGTCATATTCCTCCGGCAGTGTTCCTCTCTGCATGGCTGTCTCTATGACTTTGACAGCGTTCTCCAGAACATACTTTGCCATCCGGTTGGTATAACCGTTGTTATTGATTCTCTCATGATACTCGTCCGGTCCGATGACATCATGAATCTCATAATCCTCTCTGGTCAACCGCCGTAACAGCAGACTATAATAGAATTTCGCACATTCCACAATCGTCCTGACCCCTTCTGTATCCAGCAGGCTGTCGTCTCCCGTCCATTCCACATAACGCAGAATTCCGTATACTACTGCCGCCGAAATATGCACCTGTTTATCCTTAAAATAGGTACGCATAGGGCGACCTGTGAATACATCTGTCACATTATAATCTGTGCAGGCATCATACCCGCCCTCCTGACTCTCCCAGGCATAGAAAGCTCCTTCATATCCGTAATTCGCCGCCTTCCTGAGTGCTCCCGCCAGCGTATCAATGCGGTATTTCATCAATATTCTGGCAGTGGCGGGATCTGTCATAAGGAAGAAATCCAGCATAAACATTTCCGTATCCCAGAATACCGCACCTTTGTATGTCTGTCCGGACAATCCTCTGGCAGGAATCGAAAGACTGTCCGTATGTCTGGGAGCAATGGACTGTAGATGGTAGATGGAATAATTGACCGCCTCCATTGCCTTCACATCGCCCCGGATTTTCACCTCGGCATGTTTCCAGAGTTCTTCCCAGCGCCGGTTATGTCGTTCCAACAGAGTATCATACCCCTCCGTCCGGCTCTGTTGCAGCAGATGCAGTGCTTCTTCCCGAGGATTTACAACATCTTTTCCTGTGAATACTGTAATCCATTTATCCGTGGTATACGTCTCTCCCGGCATGGTGATAAAGAAAATCCGATGCAGGATCTTATGGTTTTTCACAATCTGTTTCATCTCCGCCGGATAGGAAGCCTGCACTCCCTCTGCCACAGCAATCGAAATGCCTTCTTCATGGGTCTGTGCCGTTACGACCATATCATCCTGTTGTCCCTGCATGGAAATTTTCTCCAGATGCGGTCCGTTCAGATCCCACACCTTTGTATCGATTCCCGTGACCAGTTCGATATCTGCATGAAAATCCGCACTGATCTGAAACCGCATCCCGATCACATGTACCTGATCCATACCGGCAAACCGTTCTGTCCGCAGCGTAACATTTCCTCTGGCGGTATGCCAAGTCGTATGTCTGTAAAAAATTCCATGACGATAATCCAGGCTGATTCCGTGTGATATGGGTCTGACTTCCGGGAGGCGATACATTTCTCCATCCACCCGCAGATAAGAAAAACAACCGTTGGGCAGGTTGACCGGCTCCCTCCAGCCGGTAGATCTGTCATATATTCCTGCCAAATTTATCGCAGGCAACCTGTCCGCTTCATATTCCTCCAGGGTTCCCCGAATCCCCAGATAACCATTGCCGGTCAGATAACGGTTACCAAGCGCTGCCGCCTTCTCTTCTTCATATCCTTCTTCCCTGATCGTCCACTCCCGCATAGTGTCCTCCTTTATCCCGGCATGACAAATACCTGCTTTTTATCATCTATCATTGCAATCTGCCCATAGATGCCAAGAACGATCTGACCGCCATGCAATGTGTATATCTCTGTCTGTCCCTTTCTGACTTCCACACATATGATCTCATCCAGGTACACAATATGAAAACGATATCCTTCCCACTGCTCCGGAATCGAAGGAGCCAGCGTGAGCATATCTCCGTCTGCCCTTAAGCCTCCAAATCCGTATACAATATTCATCCATGCTGCTGCAATGGATGTGGTATGTAAGCCTTCCCCGCTGTTGCGGTTATAATTGTCCAGATCCATTCTGGTCGCAAATTTAAAAAAAGCAAACGCCTCTTCCTTTTTCCCCAGTTGGGAAGCCAGAATCGAATGCACGGAAGGAGATAACGAACTTTCATGGATACACCGGGGCTCGTAAAATTCATAGTTGCTCCGTAATACATCCAGAGTAAACTGCGAATTGAACAGCAGCAAAAACATCAGCACATCTGCCTGCTTGATCATGTCATTCCGGTAAATCCTGTCATACGTCCAATGACTGTACAACGGAAATTCCTCTATCGGGATAGCATCCACATCGACATGCGGCAGCTTAAAATATCCCTCATGCTGCTCATACAGTTTTTGTCTTTCGTCATAAGGAATATACATTTTGTCCGCTTTCTGCTTCCAGTCCTGCCCTTCCTCCTCGGTGTAATGCAGCCGCTCTGTAATTTCCGCATAACGTGCAGGTACCTCTCTTTTCATTCGGTTCAACACCTCCAGCGTATATCGGAAGCAGAATCGTCCCATATAGTTCGTATAGGCATTCTGATTCACCATCATTTGGAATTCATCCGGTCCCATTACTCCATAATAGCCGTAATAAGAACCATCAGCGCTGTAATCACCTCTTGTGGCAAGCATGCGGCTGATCTCAATCAGCATCTCCAATCCGTATTTTTCCGTAAAGGAAGTATCCTTCAGAACATTTTCATAGATCCAGATTCCATATGCCACTCCCGTGGATGCCTGAAGCTGCAGGCTGGCGTGCTGCCACAGATTACAACATTCCCTACCACTGACCGTAGCAATCGGATAAAACGCTCCTTTGCAGTCCAGTGCCTGTGCCCGCTTTCTGGCTTCCTCCAGCGTTGCATAGCGGAAGTACAGCAGATTTGCTGCCGCCTTCCTGTCATGAAACAGAAAAAACGGAAGGCAATAGGTCTCGGTATCCCAAAATGCATTGCCGTTATACGCCTCGCCGGTCAGCCCTTTTGCACCGATGTTGGTCCCGGGAATCGCACCATGATAAGTCTGGTACATCTGGAAAATGCAAAACCGTATTCCCTGCTGATTCTCTTCATCTCCCCAAATTTCAACATCCGACTTCTGCCATACCTGCTTCCACCACATTTTATTCTCTTCAAAGATTGCATAAAAAGTTCTGTCAAGAATTCTCTCTGTCCTGACTTCCTCCTTTTTTGCCAGTGGTGTTACATTGCAGACAATTTTCTCCAGTTGTCTGCTCTCTCCATCCTCCAGGGAAAAGGTATAGTCCTCCGCTACCAGCTTTTCTTCCACAATCGTACGTGTTCCTGCCTGCCCCACCATACTTCCCCGAAAAATACAGCTGCTTTCCACTTCTATGTCTGTATTTTTTGTGCAGCCGCTGATATGACAACGATGTTCCCCGGAAGACTGTTTTTGGCAGTTCCACAAACTCATTTTCTCTGCTCCGTGGGTCGTGTTAAAATCAAGTCCTGCACATACACGGATCTCTCCACAATATCCGTTGGATGTAATGGTAACCCGCTGCGCTGCCGCCTCATTCTCCACCATGGATATTAACCGTTCCAGGCATACTTCCAGTTTCCCCTTCTCTGTGACCCAGGTAAATCTCCTGCTAAGCAGCCCTGTTCTCAGATCCAGTTCACGATGGAAATTCTCGAACCTTGCCGTTGCCAGATCCAGGCATTCTTCGCCTGCCCTGATGCGGAGGTAAAGCCAGTCCACGCTGTTGACCATGAATTCCGTTTCTTGAACAATTCCTTTATATCCTTCTGCGGCAGCTTTTCTTCGCTCATAGACACCGTTAAAATAACTGCCTAACAGTCTCTGTCCACTGTAACCCTCTTCAAAATATCCTCTGACTCCCATGTACTCATTGCCCAGGGAAAACACAGATTCTGCCGTCATGGCATATTCCGGTGCAAACCCTTCCTCAACAATTTTCCAGGGATCTATCTTAAAATAACTGTCTGCAACTTTTGCCATTCCCTACTCCCTCTCCATTTTCATCTAAAATTCTAACCTTTCACTGCACCGGTTGCTGCGCCGTCCGTAATCTGCTTCTGGAATATCGTAAACAGGATCGTCGGAGGTATGATGGCAAAAAACGATGCTCTCAGCACACTGACCGCATCCGTCGGAGTGTCCTTGAAAGAGAATAATTTCACCATTACTGTCACTTTGTCTGTTCCGTTAAGTACCAGATACGGCAGCAGGAAATCAGACCATGCCGCTGTGATTGCGAAAATAGCCACTACGGAAATGATTGGTTTGGATAACGGCAGCATAATGGTAACAAACATTCTCCATACGCCACAGCCGTCCAGTTCCGCTGCCTCCACCAGTTCCTTCGGAATTTGTTCAAAAAACTGTTTGAACAGCACTACATAAAAGGCGTTTGCTCCAAATGCCAGCCACAAAGGTACAAAGCTCTTATTCAGTCCTACCAGATTGATGTTACGAAATACAGCAACAATACTAACGGTACCCGGGATCAGCAGACTCCACATTACCAGTCCGTTGATGATCTGATAACCCTTAGGTTTTAATACACTAAGTCCATAAGCAAGCAGTCCGTTAAAGACTACTGCGCAGATCGTACAACCCAATACAGAGATCATTGAATTCATATAATACTTGGTGAATTTGAATGCATTCCAGGTCTCTGCCATCCGGCTCCAGTCAAATTTCTCTGGAATAATCGTTACATTTCTGGTAAATTCCTTAATATCCTTAAAACTTGCCAGAAATACCCAGACTGCCGGGAAGAGACAGATTACCACCATGATCATACAGATGATCATGATAACGCCTGCTAATACTTTGACTTTTCCTGACCGAATGTCATATCCACGGATGACACCATCCTTTTTCGATTGATATTTGTCAAAAAACATAGCCTTTCCCTCCTCTATGCATCTTCTTCCGATCCGGTAGCCTTCATATATATGCCGCTTAAAATCACCAGGATGATACAGATCATTACAGATAATGCCGATGCCTTGGGTACATTATAATCACGGTAACCATAACGGTACATCAACATCATCAGCGAGATACTTGCATTGTTCGGACCTCCGTTTTTGAAGATCATGGGCTCATACATGATCTGGAACACAGAGATAAACTGAAGGATCAGCATGGTCTTGATGATTCCCTTCAGACTCGGCAGCGTAACATGACATACTCTCTGCCAGATAGATGCGCCGTCAATCGTTGCTGCTTCATACAGATCCGGGCTGATACCGCTGATATTCGCCATATAGATCAGCGCTGTAGATCCCGCACTTTTCCATGTCATCGTAATAATGATCAGTGGAATCGTCCATTTCGGATTATTCAGCCACACCAGCGGTTCGATCCCAAGCTTTCCGAGAATGATGTTAAGCACACCGGTAGGACCCGGCAGGAAGAAATAGCTCCAAATCCAGATGGTAGCCAGTGTAGGCATGATATTGGGGAAATACACTCCCACCCGGAACAGTCCCTTCAAATGTACCGTCTCGGAAATCAATATTCCCATGATAATGGGGACAAAAAATCCGATTAAAAATGACCAGAATGTATACTTAAAAGTATTAAAAAAAGCTGCTTTAAAATCCACATCATGAATTACGTTATAATAATTTTCCAGTCCTGCAAATCCAGTGACTGTGTACATCTTGGCTGTACAAAAGCTCAATCGGATATTCTCCAGCAACGGTTCCCACACAAAAAAAGTAAACAACACTACAGTAGGAAGCATTACCAGCCATCCAAACAGATCTCTCTTTCTGAACTTACTCTTTTCCCTTTTTGCCGTCGTCATGTTCACACGCCTTCCTCTTACAATCCAACTGTTTGTCTGCCTTTTTTCTATGAAAACTTATATACGAAAACCTTATTTTTCAGTAACCGGAATCCCCACAGGGAACTCCGGCTACTGTTATCTGCTGCTTAATCAACTACATAATTATCAAGAATCTTCTGATAGTTAGTATTTGCTTCTCCCATCAGTGCTGCAACATCTGCATTCTTATCCGTCAGGACTGCCTGCAGTACCTTGGTCAGTTCTGCATACATATCCTGTGTGGAGCCGGGCTCTTCCAGTCTCAGACCGTCAGAAGAAGTTGCGTCAAAGTAGGACTGGAACATCTTAGGATCCACGTTGCCGTATTCCTCTACGATTGCTGCCTCAGCATCCAGGACATCCTGTGCTACCCAGCAGGGGAATCTCTTAATTACAGGAACGCCCTGCTCCACCTTGTTCTGTGCATCTGCCTTCATGCCGGCAATGGAATCATCGGTTGCAACGGGTGCCTTACCCATAATCTCCAGGTAATCCAGTGCTGCATTGATTTCTGCTTCCGATGCATCTTTGGAGAACATGTAAGGAGTACCTCCATACAGAGAGTACTGGCCTCCGGGTCCTTCGGGAATCGGGCACATTGCCAGTTTATCAACAGGCAGACCATTTACCTGTGTAGGCTGATTCACGGCGTCATTTGCTGCTATGTACATTGCTGCGCCACCGGTTCCTAGCTGAGTAAATCCAGTTCCCCAGTCCTCAGACAGTGGATCTGCAGTCAGAACATCATAATCCCATTTTAAGGACTTCACATATTCCATTGCTGCGATTGCTTCATTGGAATCCAGATGAGCAGTAAAAGTTCCGTCATCATTCTGAGTACATAAGGTCGCACCGAAGTCCCATGCGATGTTGGAAAAATGCCATCCACCGGCATTATCCTTGGCAAGGAGACATAAGCCAGCAGATCCTGTCTTTTCCTTAATGGTCTTAGCTGTCTCTGCCAGTTCATCCCAGGTCTTGGGATAGATGGGATATCCATCTGCATCTACCAGTCCTGCTTCCTCGAACACTTCCACGTTCAGCATCAGTCCAAGTGCATATCCGTCACGGGGAATGCCGTAGACTCTTCCGTTAGAATCGGAAAGCAGCGATTTGATGGAGGGGTTCATTTTATCCAGCCATCCACGTGCCTCTAACTCATCCGTAATATCCGCTATTGCTCCTGCCTTGATCAGCTTCTGAGGCTCTGTGAACCAGGTCTCGAAGATGGTCGGACAGTTGCCTGACTCTACCATAGGCATGAAAGTATCCGTTGCATATTTGTAATATGCAGGTACACATGTTACATTGGGATGAAGCTCCTTCATGGCTGCAACATATCCCTCATGTACCTGAATATCATCTGTCAACGTGTCTTCCGGCCAGATACCAAGAGTCAGCGTAACCTCCTCATTCTCCGCTGTCTCTTTGGTCTCTGCCGTTGCAGCTGCCTGCGTCTCTTCACTCTTGGTATCGGTTGCTGCCGATTGGTTATCCCCGCCGCATCCGGTCAGCATTACAGATACTGCCATAGTCATACATAACATTGCACTGATCAGTTTCTTTCTCATTGTAACTCTCCCTTCTCAATATAGGTGTTTATTAGATTTAACGTTAAACCTTTCAAAATACAGGATTCTACAAATTATAACATATTTATTGGTACAAACACTAGTGTTTTGCAGTAGTTTGAAACGCATTCCACTTTTTTGTTAATTTGTCGTCCTCGTTTCATACGTTTAACGTTAAACTTATAATATCACAAACATAAAAAGAGCGCAAGATGTGGAGGTCACAAACTTCCTGCACTCTTTTTTATAATTTTACACTCTGTTTTAGTAATTTTGCACAATTCTATTTGGTTTACAAAAACCTTGTTTTAGTAATCTCTACAATTCTTTTGGTGAATGACAGCCTGTTTTCCCTGAGCCGCAGCTGTTCCGTGAAGATTCTGCTGCTTCTGTCCTGCTGCCACAGGTTATATACAATCATGCCCAGGCATCCTATAAAAAGAGGCAGCACCATATAGCCGCGATAGGGCTGATTACATATCCGGTAATTCCGCTTCCAGAAAAGCTGCAGCATCCCTGACGCAGTCCAGGCATTCTCTCTTCACCACACCGTCGGTAATGCCCTTTAATTCCTTACAGATCACTGTCCCGTTCTGTTCCTTGAAACGGTTGATAATCTTCCGGGAGCCCTGCATTGTCCGCTGCGGATTCTTGTTGATCAGTCCCAGAATATTGACCGCACCGATGACGGCTCCACAGGTAGCTTCCATACTGCCACCAACGCCTGCCGCGAAGCCCTGGGTAAGATTCCTCACTGTCTCCTCGTCAATTCCCGCCAGATCACAATACGTGCACGCCACTGCCTGCGCACAGTTGTAACCACACTTTTTTCTCTCTGCTGCTTGTTCCACTCTTGATTCCATAATTGTTATTCCTTTTCGTTTGTATTTTACAGGGATGTTTACCATGTATATCTTTTTATTTATTATAACAGAAACAAAAAATAGGTAAAAGGAAATAATGCTCATTATTCCAAACTGTTTTAAGTGTATAAAAAATTCCTACAAATTTAAAAATCATGTTGACATTGCCGTGGGAAGATGTTATTATCATTCTTGCGTGATGCGAGATGATTATTATTTTGTATCGCTATGCGGAAGTGTCGGAATTGGCAGACGAGCAAGACTAAGGATCTTGTGGTAGCAATACCGTGTGGGTTCAAGTCCCATCTTCCGCATTAGTTATGAAATCGGGAAGCCTGATAAATCAAGGCTTCCCGTTTTTTGTTTGTAGCCAGTTTTGGGGGCAACTTTTTACTGCTTACGAATCGAGTAATCTTGCAAATTTATTTCTATTTACTCTGCTTTTAGATTTCCTATCTCCTTGTATTCCGCTTTTTGAACCATGATACAATAATATATTTTAACCACCTTCTTGTTTTTATTCAGTTTCGTTTTCTTCCTCTAATAGCTTTAATAATGCAGAAGGTTCACACACCTTAACAGGAGATTTCATATAATCTTTTACATTTCTGGTTACTATACAATCCATTTCTGAACGGATTGCTGTTTCCACCATAAGAGCATCTTCATAATCACCAATTTCAGAAGATATTGCTTTCCGGCAATCTAAAGAAGTGGTATCCAACAAATGAAATAAAGTAAAAAGCTTGCTCAAAATCTTTCGTGTTTCTGCGTCGCTATGTGTTAAACGATGTGTCAGATAATAGATATCTGTAACTGACTTTGCTGTAATATAACCCTCAAATTGCTTATTTGCAGAATATATAAAGAGCTTTTGTGCTGCTTCTGAAAATGGAACACGAGACTGTAATGCATCGATGATAACACAAGTATCAACTAATACTCTCATATTGTATTCAACCTTTCTTCCCGTGCTTCTTCCAGAGTCATATCATTTGAAAGAACACCAAACAATGACTTAGCAACATCTACTCTGTCCTGATATGGGTTAGACAATTTTGCAACAACCTTTCCATTACGAGTAATGTAAATATCCTCTGTTTCTGCAAGCATAAGATATTTACCAAGATTAATTTTTAATTCAGTTGCAGTAATAGACATATCATCATCACCTTTCTTGAAGAATAACTATTTATCGTCTCACAAAGAGAATCTCTCTTTTCAATTATATTATACACAAATCGAACGATTTTATCAACAAAATCGTTCGAAAATCGACTATGGAATGCCGGGCGAAGCGCTACTCCGCCAGATACATCTTCAGGCTTCCTTCCACGGCATCCATGGCTTCCTCCACACTCGCCTGCCCGTTTAGGTATGTCTGTAGGCTCTCAGTCAGGGAGGTCTCGATCTGAGTATCTTCCTTAAGGCACAGGGCGGCTGCCTTGCACAGCTCCATCAGCTGTTTTGCGGTTTCCTCAGAGTAGGCTTTGATAGTGAACTCTGCGCTGCTGCCGTCGATATCATAAGTGGTATAGGCTTCCGCCATGCTACGGTCTGCTGCAGCCTGTGCCTCCAACGCTTTTGCATTGACAGGGAATCCCTCATAGGTATCCACGCTCTGTAATTCTTCGGACAGAGCGAAACGCAGGAACTCTTTTGCAGTCTCCATATGCTCACTCCGGCTGTTGATTCCAATGACCATCTTCGGATAAAATGCGTTTTCCATGGAGACTACATTGGCATTCAAAAGCTCCGCCACAGCATATGGCATCATTGCCTCATTAAAGCCGTCGGTCTCCTGAAGTACCAGCTTCACATCAGATCCAAGATCCCAGATATTCGCTGCACGGCCTTCTTTTCTGGAAGGCAGGATACCGCAGTTATCCGCAATCTTCTTCAAATCTTCCAGCCAGGTACGTAAGGTATCACGATGCACCTGACGGTTCTGTAAAATATCATCCACGATCAACGGATAGAACTCTTCCACCAGTTCGCCGCAGGTACGGTCTCCCATATAACTCTCCGTCTTTCCGGATACCGTCTTTGCAATAGCGTCCATGCTGCTCATTTCCCCCGGCTGCACATCCCTGCCGACAGCCAACAATAATCCGAATTGCAGCGGCACCGCATACCGGGTTCCATCCGTCTCTTCATACGCTGTTGTAATGTTGGAAAGCAGGGTTCCGTCCTCTTCCATGGGCTGCAATATCTCCTGCAGATTAATCAGCAAGCCCTTAGAGGCATACGTGTCCAGTTTCAGATGATCCATCACCATGAGATCCGGTCCGTTGCCGGAGGTCAGGGAAGTGTTCAGATCCTGGTAGATCTGCTGATAATCCGCATTTCCGCTGTATTTATCCGTCATGGAGATTGCCGCATCCACATGGATCAGTACCTCCGGATGCTGCTTATGATATTGCACCGCAGCCTGCTGTAAAAAGAAGCTCTCCTCCACGGTATACAGCGTCAGTTCCTCGGTAACCTCTGTCACCGCATCGGGATCATATCGATAAATCATTATTTTATCCCCGCTTTCACTTCCAAACCACGCGTATACACTGCCGTCCGACAGTGCCACAATATCCCTGCACCACTGATCCGACAGAGAAAAACCGGTATCGACTCCCTGAAGCAGCTTCTGCCAGTTGGTATCGCCCACGTTGCAGCGGAAGAATCCGTCTGCATCCGCCGCATAGACTGTGCCGTCTCCCAACACACTGAAATAAGCAGAGCTATAACTGTCCTGGGAAAAGGGAATCTCTCCCTTAGATTTTGCCCCATTGCTTCCGTCCAGCTGCATCTGCAACAGACCGTTCACGTTCCCCTGTTCATCCGCCTGTGCCAGATACAACGTATCTCCCACAGCACTGACCCACTTATTATCCGACAGACTGCCACTATCTGTCAGGCTGTCGCTCTCCTGGCTGCTCACCAGGCTTCCGTCCTGTGCCAATACAACATCCAGGGAAAAATAAGACAGTCCCACTAACAATCCGTCCTCTGTCAGTGTCACATACTGCGGCGTATCAAAGAACCGATAGCCATCCATATCCATAGGCTCCAGCCACTTCTGCGGTGTAATATCCAGCGCATTGCCGTCCGCTTCCTTCCACAGATGTGCGGAAGAGCTCTCCTCATCCCGGTAACAGTTGCCGTACAGGTACTGATTCCCCTCCGCATCCTGCAACAGTGTAAAACTGTCACTGTTCTCCAGATCCTTTCCCTCGGGAAGCGCCTTCAGCCAGTCCTTCGTCACTTCCGTCAGAGTATCTCCTTCTCCCAGCTTCCATTCCTCTAAAGAGACCTGACCTTCTGCGCCTCCTGCCACAAGAAAATGGAGTTCGTCATCCGAACGGAAAATCTGACTGATACTCTTGTCCTTCCATTCCTCCGGCAGCGAAAGTTCCGTCTCCACATAACGTCCCTTCTGCGCTTCTTCCGGAGATGTTTGGATCTGCAGATCATTCTTGTTCCCGCAGCCGGTGAACAGTCCCATGACGATTGCCATACAGGTCGCCAGTGCAATTCCTTTCTGCATGTTATTGTTACTGTTATTCCAATAAATTCTGTTTTGCATTTTAATCCCTATGCCTTTCTCCCATTCTGCTGTGTCGTTTCACAACTTTTTCTTACAGGAAAAGTATAGCGGTTTCTTTTTTAAGATAACAGCAGGCACGGTTTAAGATGCCTTTACCTTTTGTTTAAGATTTCCTTAACGCAAAACGGAACCGGCATAATTGCCGATTCCGTCTTCTCCGGGAACCCTTTTAGGAATTCAATATCTTCATAAATTCTTCTCCGGTAATGGTCTCTTTTTCATATAAATACTGAGACAGTTCATCCAGTTTAGCACGATTTTCCATCAGGATCTGTCCTGCCTTCTCATGCTGTTTTTTCACCAGCTCCACGACTTCTCTGTCGATGGCTGTCTGGGTCTCCATGGAACAGGTCAGGGAGGAATCTCCACCCAGATACTGGTTCGTCACAGTCTCCATGGCTACCATGTCAAAATCTTTGCTCATACCGTAGCGGGTGATCATGCCTCTGGCAAGCTTGGTAGCCTGTTCGATATCGTTGGAAGCTCCGGTGGTCACAGACCCGAAGGCGATCTCTTCCGCGGCACGTCCGCCGGTCAGTGTGGCGATCTTATTCTCCATCTCTTCCTTGCTCATCAGATAATGATTGCCTTCCTCTTCCACCTGCATGGTATAACCCAGTGCTCCGGAAGTACGGGGCACAATGGTGATCTTCTGTACCGGTGCGGAATTGGTCTGCTTCGCTGCCACCAGTGCGTGTCCGATCTCATGGTATGCCACGATCCGCTTTTCCTTATCTGTAAGGATGGCATTCTTTTTCTGATAACCGGCAATGACTACTTCAATACTCTCTTCTAAGTCTGCCTGGGTTGCGAACTTACGTCCATCTCTGACTGCCCGGAGAGCTGCCTCATTGACGATATTGGCAAGCTCCGCACCGGAAGCGCCGGATGCCATACGGGCGATTTTATTGAAGTCTACGTTATCTGCGACTTTGATCTTGCGGGCATGCACTTTCAAGATTTCTTCTCTTCCTTTCAGGTCGGGAAGCTCTACCGGCACCCGTCTGTCAAAACGTCCGGGACGTAACAGTGCGGGATCCAGACTCTCCGGACGGTTAGTGGCTGCCAGAATGATAACGCCGTTGTTGCCTTCAAAGCCATCCATCTCCGTTAACAGCTGGTTCAGAGTCTGTTCTCTCTCATCGTTACCACCGATCTGGCCGTCACGCTTTTTACCGATGGCGTCGATCTCATCGATAAATACGATGCAGGGAGCCTTTTCCTTTGCCTGTTTGAACAGGTCTCTTACTTTGGAGGCACCCATACCTACGAACATCTCCACGAATTCCGAACCTGACATGGAGAAAAAGGGAACATTGGCTTCTCCGGCTACTGCCTTGGCTAACATCGTCTTACCGGTTCCGGGAGGGCCTACTAAGAGGATACCCTTCGGCATGGAAGCACCGATCTCTTTGTATTTGTCGGGGTCATGCAGGTATTCCACGATCTCTGTCAGATTTTCCTTCGCCTCATCCTCTCCTGCCACATCGGTGAACTTGATACCGTTGGAAGACTTCACATAGACCTTCGCATTGCTCTTGCCCATGCCTCCCATGCCGAACATCATGGAGTCGCCGCCGGCTTTTTTCGCCATCTGACGGTACATCAATTGTCCGAAGCCAATAATGATGATCAAAGGCAGCAGCCAGCTGATCAGAAAGCTTAAAATCGGCGATGCTTCCTCCACGATCTCACTGGAGAATTTTGCCCCGCTGTCATACAGTCTCTGCGTTCTGTCCGGATCATCCATCAGACCGGTCTTGTAGATGGTCTTGTCATCTTTTGCCGTGAATACGATCTGATTGTCCTGGACCTGTACCTCATCGATCTGTTTATCATAAGTCATCTGCATAAAAGTGTTGTAATCCACTTCCTTCACTGCCCGCTGTACGATCTGCGGTACCAGAAGACTGTTGATCAGCATAATCGCCACCAACGCGATCAGATAGTAAAAGATAAACGGTTTTTTATTAGGTTGTTTTACTTCCTGCATATAGGATTCCTTCCTCATTCTTGTAAGATGGTCTAAAACTGTTGTAATAAAACAATCATAGCTATTTTGTGCCGGACAATCAATATTTAATCTGTTACCTTATTCTAAAAAAAGAATAAACTTCAGCGTGAAAAAGGCTACGTTTTCTCAGATTTGTTTCTTTTCCTTCTCCCTAAAAAGAGAGACAATGAGACTATGATAAAGGAGGGAGAGATGATGCGTCATGATTCGGGTAAAGTGTTGAGCCCTATATTGAAATATCTTTTGAAATTACTGTTTGTCTGCCTGTTGCTGGGCATTCTGTATTATAGCTTCAAGGATTCCATGGAAGATATGATCACAGAGCTTTCCAAAGTCTCCCCGCAGGTCATCCTTGTTCTATTCCTCAGTGTGATTCTCTATCACCTCTGCGAAGGGCACATCACCTGGCTGATCGTGCATAAAACACACCCGGAATATCCCCGCCTGAAGGGATTCTGTAATGCTTTCTACTGCTCTTTCTATAAGACAGCCACTCTGGGCAACGGTTCCGGCATCGCAGGAATCTATTACCTGAACAAAGCCGGTATCCCGGTTCCCAATGCCACCGGCATGTACTTTTTCCAATATATTGTCCACAAGGTCTCTATGGCAGTCTATAGTCTGCTATTGTTTTTGGCAACCTATGGATTTATTCATGCTTCATTTGCCGATTATCAATGTTATATCCTGCTGGGATTTGCAGGAGTCTGTGTGATTACAGGAGTTCTGTTAGCTGTCGCTACCGTACCCTGGATGCAGACTGCCTGTAATCTGCTGGCCAACCGATTCCGTGCAAAGCATCCCTCCTGGGAAGAAAAGATCACCGGTGCCGGACATAAGCTTGCCCTGCTACAGGCGGAAAGCCGGTCTCTGTTACAGGATCCAATATTGCTGCTTCGCCTGTTCCTGTGTAATGTATTAAAGTTCACTACCTGGTATATCATCCCCTGGATCGTGTTCTGCAATTCTCTTGGGGGAGAATACGGCGATCTGCCTTTTTCTTTCCTGCAATGTTTTGCTCTGACCTCTCTCAGCCAGTCGCTGGCGGGTGTCATCCCCACCCCGGCGGGGATCGGATCCGTAGAAGCTGTCTTTACATTGCTGTTCCGGCGTCTCCTGCCGGAGGCCAAAGCCCTGTCTGCCGTGCTTCTCTACCGGTTCACCACCATGCTGTTACCCTGTGCCATTGGTGCCTTTTTCGTACTGGGTGAGAGGATTGTCTCCTTACACAGGAAAAAGAGAACGGCAGACTAATATACTTTCCTAAAATCTCCACGCAAAACAAGCCACAACACAGTATTCTGTGTCGTGGCTCTTATTATGTTCCGTTATTATAAAAAATGATAAGTATTACTTTTTCTGCAGGAAATCAGGAATCTTCAGAGATTTCTCTTCTACAGAGCTTCTGATATCTGTAGGCTTATGAATACCGGGCACCGGCTGTATGGGTCTCGGAGCCTGTCCTCCCTGTCCCTGGGATGTCGTAGGAGCGGTAGACTGTATATTCATTCCCTTCAGAGAACTGGGAGTCATATGGGAAGCAGGCTGTCTGAAAGCAACACCGCCGCCCAGACGATTCTGTACCACACTGTTGGCCTTATCTTCCAGACCGGTAGCGATCACGGTGATCGTACAGCTATCGGACTTGGACTCATCGTACATAGCTCCGAAGATGATATTGACATCATCTCCTGCCAGTTCCTGTACATAGCTTGCTGCATCGGATGCATCTGCCAGAGTGATATCTCCGGAGATATTGATAATGACATGGGTTGCACCGGAAATGGTAGTCTCCAGAAGGGGACTCTCTACTGCCATCTTCACAGCTTCCATTGCCTTATCATCGCCCTTGCCCTCACCGATACCGATGTGAGCAATACCCTTGTCCTTCATAACGGTCTGTACATCTGCAAAGTCCAAATTAATGACAGCGGGAACATTGATCAGATCTGTGATTCCCTGTACTGCCTGCTGCAGAACTTCATCTGCCTTCTTCAAAGCTTCCGGCATTGTGGTACGTCTGTCCACGATCTCCAGCAGCTTATCATTGGGTATCACAATCAGGGTATCCACGTTCTCTTTGATACGCTCGATACCGTTTAAAGCATTTACCATACGTGCCTTTGCCTCAAAACGGAAAGGCTTCGTCACAACACCGACGGTTAAAATGCCCATTTCCTTTGCCAGCTTGGCCACCACCGGAGCTGCTCCGGTTCCGGTACCGCCACCCATACCACAGGTTACGAATACCATATCTGCACCCTTCAGAGCTGCGGAAATCTCCTCCGTACTCTCTTCAGCTGCCTTCTCACCGATCTCGGGCTTGGCTCCCGCACCGAGTCCCTTGGTCAGCTTCTCACCGATCTGTAATAACTTCGGAGCTTTGCAGAGCTGCAATGCCTGCTTATCGGTATTCACCCCGATAAAATCCACTCCGGTAATTTTCTCATCCACCATTCTATTTACAGCGTTATTTCCCGCGCCGCCTACACCGACTACGATGATCTTGGCAGCTGTATCCGCGTCATTCGTCTTAATCTCCAGCAAGGTTAGTTCCTCCTTTTAACCTTTTTCAACTTCACATAGACTATCATATAATCATTTTACAAATTTAGCAACCTATTTTTTCAAAATGTTTCACAAATGTTTCACGCATCCGGCTTGAACGTAAATTTCCCTTTTCCTTCCTCATAATTTTCCATCTGCAGTGTTCCACTTTTCCCTTCCAGTTGCTCCAAAAATCCCGGCAACAGCTGCAGCTTGTCCTCTAAATGGCTGTTATCACTGCCCATGGCTACTTTGATCTGTCCGAAGTAGATGGTGATCTCTCCGGAAGAATGAAAATAAATCTTGTCCGCAGTCAGCTGATATTTATTCAGAAGCTTTGTCATGTCCATGATCCCGGCAAACACTTCCGGATTCTCCACCGGAAGCTGTTCTCCCAGGACGATATGATTAAAAGCCAGTCCTGTGATCTGCGGTACTCCCTGGGTCCGGATTCCGGAGCTCTCCACCACGTAACCATCCTTGTCAAAATACATATAAGTATCCAGATATTTCACGTATCCTGCCAGTGCCTTTTCATACACTGTAATTTTAATGGTATCCGGAGCCAGAATCGATACGTTCATGACATCCACAAAGGGAACATCCTGAATTCCTCTGTCACGGTACTTCAGCGACAGATACAGGGAATTATTCCCCAGCGGTCCCGACATCACGATCTTTTTGATCTCATCCTCTGTATAATGCACATTGCCCTCCACATATACAGTACGGACTGTATATACGGAGTGCAATGCGAAAATGCCTCCGCCCAGTATTAGCAGCAAAGCGCTTATGATCACTATTTTTCTGATAACGGTACTTCGGTCTCTATACACTGGTAATACGTGCTCCTAATTCTCTGAAATCTCTGCAGATATTTTCATATCCGCGTTCTATAAAATGTTGTCCCGTCACGAAGCTCTCACCCTCCGCCGCAAGTCCTGCTAAAACCAGTGCTGCCCCACCGCGAAGTTCACAGGCGTCCAGCTGCTCTCCATGAAGGTGTTCCACTCCGGTGATCACCGCGTGCTGTCCGTCTTTTAAGACAATCTGTGCACCCATAAGGTTTAAGGGTTCTGCAATTCGAAAACGGTTCTCGAAAATATTCTCTTCAATATAACTGATTCCCTCTGCCATGGTCAGTACCGCCATCGCCGCCGACTGCAGATCTGTGGGGAATTCCGGGTACGGTCCGGTCTGCAGATGCCCGATACTCTTGGGTCTCACCGGTGCCTGTACGAACAATCCCTCTTCGGAGACGGTACATTGTGCCCCCATTCTCTCCGCAGCCACAGTCACTGCTTCCATCTGGCTCCAGGGTGCCTGATTTAACAGTACACTCCCGCCGCAGCCGATACAGCCAAACAGATACGTTCCTGCCACGATCCGGTCCGTCGGAACTGTATACCGGGTTCCGTGAAGATCTCCGCCGCCATGGATGATAAGTTCAGGACTTCCCATCCCTTCGATCGAAGCCCCACATGCCGTCAGAAATTCACAAAGTGCAATCACTTCCGGCTCTCTGGCTGCACCGGTGATCACAGTATCTCCGGTGGCTTTTACCGCTGCCAGCAAAATATTCTCCGTGGCGCCAACGCTTGGGAATTTCAGTGTAATCTGGGCACCGTGCAGTTTTTTTGCCCGTGCGGACAAAAGTCCGTCCTCTTCGAGGAATTCAACACCCATCTGTTCCAGTGCATGAATATGCAGATCAATGGGTCTGTCGCCGATGACACATCCTCCCGGATGTTCCATGGTCACATAACCGCATTTGCCGAGCAATGCTCCCAGCAGACACAGCGATGAGCGCATACCGGTAATGGCTTCTCCGCGCATTCTTCTTGCCTCTGCTCTCTCACAGGGCAGGTCATCTCTGCCTCCCGGCTGTACCCGGATCCCATTCTCCTGCCAGTGTACCATACATCCCAGTTCCCGTAACAGATGTACGAACCGATGCACATCCTCAATCCTCGGGCAATTCTGAATATATGATACTTCATTGGTAAGAAGCGTTGCTGCCAAAATCGGGAGTGCCGCATTTTTAGACCCTTGTATGCGTACCTTTCCCTGTAGCGGCATGCCGCCCTGTATGCGGATTCCCTTCATACAGCACCATCCCCATTACATAAGATATTCTTATCTTATGCCCCGGGATGCGGTTTCGTACCATGTCTTCTATAGTTCTTTTAACTGGATCCTCCGGGCCACACTTAAGACCAGCCCGATCTCCGCCAAAAGGAACAGCGCCGAAGAACCACCGTAACTGATAAACGGCAGGGAGATTCCGGTATTCGGAATGGAGTTAGTCACAACCGCAATGTTCAGGATCGCCTGGATCGCGATGTGTCCCATAACCCCCACTACCAGCATGGCGCCGAACAGGTCCGGTGCATTGTTGGCAATGACCATCATCCGCCACAACAGCATAATGAACATCAGAATAATGGCAACCGCTCCAAACAATCCCAGTTCCTCACAGATAATGGAGAAGATCATATCGTTCTGTGCCTCAGGCAGGAAGCTTAACTTCTGCATGCTCTGTCCCAGTCCCTTGCCCCAGATGCCACCGCTTCCAATGGCATACAGTGCCTGTAATGTCTGGAATCCTTTGTCCTGCGCCTGACTCTCTGGATTCAGCCACGCCTGGATTCTCGCCAGACGGAACTTGCCACCGATCTTATCTCCCATCTGTACTACCACAAATACCAGCAATGCCGCTGTTGCCACCACGCTTAATCCCATGATGACGAATTTTTTGTAATCAGGACTTGCCACGAATACCATCAGCACCGCAATACCCATAATAATGATGGCAGAACTTAAGTTATCCGTAATGAGATATACACATGCTGCGATTGGCAGTGGTGCGCCCATCATAATGAAAAAGCCTTTCATGGTACGCACGCTTTTTCCCATCTTGCACACCAGACTTGCCAGGAACAGGATCATACACAATTTGGCTACCTCAGCCGGCTGCAGATTGAAGCCCGTATGGGGAATACCGATCCATCTTGTAGCACCGTGGGAGTTGATGCCGAGTGGAGTCTTCACCAGGAAGATCAGGATCATCGACACCACATATCCCAGCATAGCGAACCGTTCCCAGAAATGATACGGGATATTAGCAATGATGATCATTCCCACCAGACCGATGATATTGGCAACCAGCTGTTTCTTCATATAAAAGGCTGCATCTCCATAGGTATCATAAGCCTCATAGGAACTGGCGGAATAGATCATGATCAGACCAAATCCCAGTAAAAACAGCACAATAAAAAGCAGACTGTAGTCAAAAAAGTATTCCGATTGTTGTTTCTTTTTACGCCTTCTGCGAGCTTCTGCCATGCCTGCTTTTACTCCTTATTTCTATTTCTATAACATTATTGCTTTTTATTACTTTTTAATCTGCCAGTCCACGGACATATTCCTTGAAAAGCTGTCCTCTGACCTCATAGTTCGGGAACATGCCCCAGCTTGCACAGGCCGGAGACAGAAGAACCGCATCTCCCGGTTCTGCCAGTTCCGTACACAGCTTCAGGCATTCCTCATAAGTATCCGCGAAACGGATCTTATCGAAGCCATGCTTTCTGGCACACTCGGCAATCTTCTCTCTCGTCTGTCCGATGAGGACGAGGCATTTTACCTTGCCGTCAAAGCTGTCGATCCACTCGTCATATTCGCTCTGCTTGTCATAACCTCCGCCGATGAGAACCGTAGGCCTGCTCATGGCTTTGATGCCCTGAATAGCGGCATCGGGATTGGTTCCCTTGGAATCGTTGTAATAATCCACACCGCCCTTGGTGGCTACGAACTCAATTCTGTGCTCCACTGCGTGGAAACCGCGGATCACCGTAAGGATCGTCTCCATGGGTACCTGCATACCCTCTGCGATGGCAATGGCTGCCATAACATTTTCCACATTGCACAGGCCTACCAGATTCATATCCTTATGAATATCCATCAGCTCGTGCTCTTCGCCGTTTACGCTCTTGATGATCTTGTCACCCCGCAGAAAATAACCGTTTTCCAACTCATGATGGGAGGAGAACAATACCGGAGTGGCAGGGCATCTTCCTGCGAAGTCTCTGGTGTAATCATTGTCATAATTCAGTACGCAGATATCTGCCTTCGTCTGCTGGGAAGCCACTGCTTCCTTAGCTGCCACATAGGCTTCCATGGTATGATGTCTGTTCAGGTGATCCGGTGTGATATTCAGGATCGCCGATACCACCGGATGGAATGTATGTATGGTCTCTAACTGGAAAGAACTGATCTCTCCCACAGTAACACTGTCCTTCGAAGTCTTATCTGCTTCCAGGGTATAGGGATTACCGATGTTACCCACCACGAAAGTCTTATCCTTACCGAAGTGTGCCTTCATGATCTCACCGGTGAGTGTGGTGGTCGTCGTCTTACCATTGGTGCCGGTAATGGCGATCACTCTGCCCTGCTCCGCAAGGAATCCCAGTTCGATCTCTCCCAGAATCTGAACGCCTCTGTCTCTCATACGGTTCACCAGCGGAATATCCGTAGGTACTCCGGGGCTTAATACTGCTGCCTGAATACTCAGCTCCACATTTTCAGGAAGTTCTCCGGCGATGCAGGCCGCCCGGCTTCCCTCCGGAAGCTTTGCCTTCAGATCTTCCCCTGTCAATTTATCACTGCTGTCATACAGAACCACGTCTGCATGGTTTTTCTCCAATAATACTGCTGCACCGATCCCGCTGATGCCGGAGCCGATGACCAGACATTTTTTTCCTTCTAACATTTTCCTACCATACCTTTCTGTACTTTCTGTAAAAGTCCATCAGTTCATTATAACGCATTCGCGGCGAATGGGGAAGAGAAAAATAGAAGCCCTCCAACATATATATGTCAGAGAGCTCCGGTTCATTCCGTTATTTCTGTAATTTTATAACACCTATTCCGGGTTCCCCGCCTATGTTCTGTTCCACGATCACATAGGGACCTCTCATTCCGTAAACATAATCAAATACCGGTTCCAGCCGCTCTTCCCCGTGAAGTCCCATCAATCCGTATTTTCTGACTGTCATCCGGTCGTCGATATATACATACCCGGGGATTGCGTCGTATTCCTTATTATATTCCGTCACACTAATAAAAAAGCGTGAGTCCCCGGAGAAGATCATCTCTCCCTTCGTATCCATAATACAGTACAATCCCTTGGATACAAAAGCCATGCCGTCATGGAATTCCCCTGCCAGTACTCTTCTGCCTTCCGTCGCTTCATAGGGGTAAAAATCAATCTGGATCGCATCCTTCACCGCGGCGAGTCCCTCGCTGAAATCCCCCACTTCATCGTATTGGCACGGAATCACACATTGCCCTGCTTCGTCAACAAAACCCCATTTTCCGTCTTTTTGAACTGCGGCATACCCTTCCGAATAATATCTGGCAGCATCGTTAGGAATATTGTTGTACTTGCAGGATGTGACCAATATCTCCTTCTCCAGATCCCACACTCCCCATTTGTCGCTCCCATTCTGTACAGCAACCATGTTGTCATTCACAAAACGAATATCTTCGTATTGTCCCGGTTCCAATACCCATGACCATTGCAGGCTTCCCACGTCTCCATTATCAAGAAATTCTTTGTAAATGGCTTCCATATTTTCATTTTTCAAAGCGCATCCGGTCAATGTATTCATCAGAAAAATAATTGCCGCCATGCACAGATATCTTTTTTTCATAGGATTGTTGTCCCTTCCGTTTTTTCACAGAATAGCACAACATTACATCAAAGTTGCATCATAACAAAAAGACCCCCGGGAACCGTTATCTGTTCCCGGGGATCTTTCGTCTGTCATTGTTTACGCTTCTACGATCAGGTATCTGCCGTCTCCGATATCGAAGACTTCATCGGCTTCCAGAATCTCATCATCCACAGCGCCGTCCACGTCCATGCCGGCTTCATCGAAATACTCGATGACATCATCCACGGAATCTACCACGACTGCCATGCACTCTTCCAGAAAATCTTCTGCTTCATCCAGAGTCTCTGCCACGGCTTCCGGAAAAAGCTGGAGCTGTTTGTCCAGGAAGCATTCCAGTACCGCATCATCATATTCACGCATACTATTACCTCCAAATTCTTACGAAAATGTCTTATTTATTCTCATCATAATATGGATATGTAGTTACGTCAATTAGTAATTCGATGTGGATGTAAATTGAGAGTTTACGCGAGCATTGAGCCGCGCATAGGCATAGTTAAAGACAGCGATGGGCGCTTGCGCACAAATCGCTGTCTTTACTTATGCCGTGATGCGGCGAACGCCGCGATATGAAATAAGATTGGCAGCGCCTTTTGCTGACAATCTTATGAATAGCGTGGCTCATTGCGGAGAACTGCCAATAAATGTGGAGCGCCCTTTGCGACACATTTATGAATTGGGGGCATGGCTCGAAACGTAGGATTGCCGTAGACCGGACAAGTTCCGCCTGTACCCATTCTTCTGCCTCAACGTGGGCACAGGAGATAGGATCAAACTAGTCTGTACCCTTCTTCCGCCTCAGTGTGGGCACAAGAGATAGGATCAAGCTAGTCTGTGCCCTTCTTCCGCCTCAGCGTGGGCACAGGAGATAGGATCAAGCTAGTCTGTACCCTTCTTCTGCCTCAACGTGGGCACAGGAGATAGGATCAAGCTTCTCTGTGCCCTTCTTCTGCCTCAGTGTGGGCACAGGAGATAGGATCAAGCTTCTCTGTACCCTTCTTTTGCCTCAGTGTGAATAGTTTATGGGTATGAGAAGCTTGTTTGGTTGCTGATACCCACGCTATGAAAAGTTTGAGGGTATGGGAAGCTTGTTTTGCTGCTGATACCCACACTATGAAAAGTTTGAGGGTATGGGAAGCTTGTTTGGTTGCTGATACCCACGCTGTGGAAAGTTTGAGGGTATGGGAAGCTTGTTTGGTTGCTGATACCCACACTATGAAAGTTTGAGGGTATGGGAAGCTTGTTTTGTTGCTGATACCCACGCTGTGGAAAGTTTGAGGGTATGAGAAGCTTGTTTGGTTGCTGATACCCACGCTGTGGAAAGTTTGAGGGTATGAGAAGCTTGTTTGGTTGCTGATACCCACACTATGAAAAGTTTGAGGGTATGGGAAGCTTGTTTTGCTGCTGATACCCACGCTGAGAAAAGTTTGTGGGTATGAGAAGCTTGTTTTATTGCTGATACCCACACTGAGAAAAGTTTGTGGGTATGAGAAGCTTGTTTGGTTGCTGATACCCAAATTGTGAAAACCGGAAGGTATAACAAGGGAATTATATATTCCAGAAGGCCTGCGGCAGGCGTTCGCCGCATCACGGCAAAAGTAAAAACCGTGATTTGTGAGCAAGCTCCCAATCACGGTTCTTATTTTGCCTATGCGTGGCTATGCTTTCGTAACTCTCAATTATTCGCAATACTTCAGCAGTTCCAGCGGCTGTGCGATAATGGCGTCCGCGTGGCCTTCTTCCAGTTCCTTGCGGTCACGGAAGCCCCAGAGGACACCTACGGTGAAGGCGCCTGCCGCCTTGCCGGTCTTCATGTCGGTGGCGGTATCTCCCATGTAGAGTACTTCGTCTGCGGTGAGACCGAACCGGTCTAAGATGCGGAAGACTCCGGCGGGATCGGGTTTAATGGGCACGCCGTCCACCTGTCCCTGCACCACATCAAAATAGTCCTTGCCAAACAGGCTCTCAATGACATCCAAGGTGGCATGGTGGGGCTTGTTGGAAAGTACCGCGATCTTCATACCACGTTTCTTCAACTCTTCCAGCAGCTTGGGGATTCCTTCATAGGGCTTCACCTGATACATACAGTTCGCCTGGAAGATTTCCCTGTATCTGGCATAGGCTGCCTCAAAATGGGTAAGTTCCGTATCGCCACCCTTGATCAGTGCCCGCTTTACCAGATTGGCGGCACCGTCTCCCACAAAATATTTATAATCCTGTACAGAGAAGGGTCCATAGCCAAATTCCGCCATGGTCTTGTCTCCGCTGTATTTCATGCTCATGATAGAATCGGATAAGGTTCCATCCAGATCAAAAATTACTGCTTTCTTCATTCTGTTCTCCTACACTAATCTCAATCCATGCAGTTCCTGATAGACTCTTCCCACGGGAAGCCCTACCACATTATTGTAATCGCCCTCGATACCGCGGATATATCTGGCGCAGAATCCCTGGATACCGTAGGAGCCCGCCTTGTCCATCGGATCCCCGGTAGCCACATATTCCCGGATCTGTGCATCGGTCATAGGATAAAAATGCACTGTGGTCTTCTCATGGAAAGTCAGCGTCTTCCTCTCACCGTTTTCCTCATAGAGGATCGTCACGCCTGTGTATACCTCATGTCCTCTGCCCTGCAGCATAGTAAGCATGGCTGCCGCAGCTTCCGTATCCGCAGGCTTACCCAGGATTTTACCGTCGCAGGCGACCACGGTATCGGCTCCCATCACAAGGGGGTCTGTCATAGTAGTTTCTCCACTTTTCTGTTCCGGATCGCAGACACCACAGCCTTCATGCATTCGGTCGGCACTGTTATCCGGAGCCTGACAGACACCACTTACCGCAAGCTTCTCCCACACCGCTTCCGCCTTCTGCGCTGACAGTTCTTCCACCACTTTTGCAGGCTCTGTGGATGTGATCTTTTCCTCGGTCTCGCTGACCACTACATCGAAATCCAGTCCGATCTGTGTCAGAAGCTCCCGCCTCCTGGGGGAGGCAGATGCCAGTATGATCTTCTTATTCATGATGTGTCTCCGGGATAAAAGTTCTGCTTTCGATGGCAGACTCTCCCGCAGCCTCCTTTGCTTTTTGAATGGCCTCCAGGCAAAAAGCATCCTGAGAGTTGAACAGCTGCTTTCCTCTCTTGTCCTGCTTCTCATAGCTGCCATCCGGCTGTAGGATCGAAGCCTTCACATTATCCTTCAGCTGACTGTTCAGGATATGTAGCAATTCCTCCTTCAGCTCCGGGCGATCTACCGGGAAGAGGATCTCCACACGACGCTCCAGATTACGGGGCATCCAGTCGGCACTTCCACAGTAGATCTCATAATGATCATCATTTGAAAAATAGAAAATGCGGCTGTGCTCCAGGAAATTACCGACGATGGAGCGGACACTGATATTCTCGCTGACACCCGGGATACCCACCTTCAGGCAGCAGATGCCTCGAACGATCAGTTCGATCTTCACGCCTGCCGCACTTGCCTCATACAGAGCACGGATAATATCCTTGTCGCAGAGAGAGTTCATTTTCGCAATGATATGGGCATTCTTGCCCTCCAGCGCATAATTTTTCTCCCGCTCGATCAGATGCAGGAACTTATCCTTCAGCCATAACGGTGCCAGTGCCAGTTTGTTCCAGAACAACGGCTCGGAATAACCGGACAGCATGTTGAACACTGCCGTGGCATCCTCTCCGATGCGTTCCGCACAGGTCAGCATTCCCACATCCGTATACAGCTTTGCCGTAGCATCATTATAGTTACCGGTACCCAGATGCACGTATCTGCGGATGCCGTCCTCTTCTCTGCGAACTACAAGTGTGATCTTGGAATGGGTCTTTAATCCCACCAGTCCGTAAATAACGTGGCAGCCTGCCTTTTCCAGCATTCTCGCCCAGACAATATTGTTCTCTTCATCGAAACGGGCTTTCAGTTCCACCAGAACCGTAACCTGCTTACCGTTCTCCGCCGCCTGTGCCAGCGCCGCTATGATCGGAGAATTGCCGCTGACACGATACAACGTCTGCTTGATGGCCAGTACTTCCGGGTCTCTCGCCGCCTGACGGATGAAATCCACCACCGGCGTAAAGCTCTGGAACGGATGATGTAACAGAATATCACCCTTGCGGATCTCCTCGAAAATATTACAGCCTGCGGGAAGTGCCGGCGACTGCTGAGGTTCATACCTCGGCGTCTTTAAATGGTCAAAACCATCCAGTCCGTAGATTTTCATCAGTACCGTCAGATCTAAGGGGCCGTCGATCTCATAAATATTCTGTGTCTCAATGTTGAGTTCCTTTTTTATGATCTTCATCAGTCGTTTATCCATGCCGCTTTCCACTTCCAGGCGGATGGCTTCGCCCCACTGACGCTTCTTTAACTGCTTCTCGATCTCTTTTAACAGATCCGCTGCCTCATCCTCGTCAATGCTTAAGTCCGCATTGCGCATGATCCTGAACGGATGGGCACAGACAATATCATAATTCAGGAACAGTTTATCCATGTTCCGTTCGATGATCTCTTCTAACAGAATGATCTTGCAGGTCTTGCCCTTGGACGGGATCCGCACTACACGGCTTAAGACGCTGGGTACCTGTACGGTGGCGAATTCCAGTTCCTCGTCGCTGTTTTTCTTCCGCACCATGGCTCCGATGTTCAGAGACTTGTTGCGGATCAGCGGAAACGGTCTGGAAGAATCCACTGCCATGGGGGTCAGTACGGGATACACATTTTCCTGAAAATACTGATCCACATACACAGCTTCCTCCGCTGTCAGCTGTTCATGCTCTCTGATGATATGCAGACCGTTTTTCTCCAAAAGAGGGAGTAAGGAACGGTTATAAGTGGAATATTGCAGATCCACCAGTTCATGGATTGCCACATGCAGCGCTTTTAGCTGCTCTGTGGGAGTCATGCCGGCGATATCCTTTTTGGTATAGCCCGCATTTTCCATATCCTTTAAGGATGCCACCCGGATCATGAAAAATTCATCCAGGTTAGATGCTGTAATGCTTAAAAATTTCAACCGTTCAAACAGAGGGATGTTTTTATCCCTGGCTTCATTCAACACTCTGTGGTTAAAAAGCACCCAGCTGAGTTCCCGGTTGGTATAATACTTGGGATCACTGAAATTGATTTCCATATTGTCCTGCTGCCTCCCTTAAAATTTCTTCTTCTGCCGGATCACCGGTGTGATGCTGTATACTTCTTTGAAAAATTCCGTGTTCGTCTGGAAGAATCCTCTTTCCAAAGTAATATCTTCCTGGCTATCTATTTTCAGGATCAGTTCGTTATCCTGCAGTACGGCCTTCACACCCTTCATTTTCTGTTTGTGGCTGCGGTCCAGACTGTTTGCCAGTCGCAATATAGCTGTCAGTTTCGCTACCGTTAAATAGCTCTCCTTATCCAGTCCCTGGGGACGATCCTGTGCCTGCCCGTAATACACGAAATTACTGTGATTAAAACGCACCACATTAGCTACGATCTCACGCTCCATATGGGAAAGTCCGATCATCTCCGTCGCCATGATGATATCATAGGACGCTTCTCCGATATTGATCATGCTGATATATTTTCCACAGTCATGCAAAATCGCAGCCAGGCGCAGATACAAACGCTCTCTCTGACCCATGCCGTGGACTTTTTTCATACTGTCAAAAATCGTGGTGGTGATATGTTCCAGGGTATCCGCTCTCCTGGTACTACCATTGTAGCGTTTGCTGATATTCATTGCGCAGGCGATAATATCCTCCGCAAAATCATGCTCTCCCCGGAGTAATTTATTCTGCTCCGCATATTCATAAGCGATACCATCGCACAATGTGACACCCGGTGCCCAGATCAGCGCCGCTCCCATCAGCTCAGCAATGCGTTTGGTCAGAACCGCACTGATATACACAAGAGGGACTTTTTCCTCCGCAATATCCATCCGCTTTGCAAGCTCCGTGGTTCCCCTGGTCCGAAGTGCCTCCATCAGCTGGTAAAACGCCTTACTGTCCACCATGGCATTTCCGTCTCCCCGCTCATGTGCCTTCCGCACTGCCCAGGGTGACAGATAATCATCCACGATAATGATATTTTTGATCTCACGATCCTTAAGATACAGCTTTTTATAATCATCCAGCTGTGCTGTAGCCAGTTCGTCCACCAGCTGCTCCATCTGGGTACTGCCCGCATTCAGATGATTCAACAGCTCCTGTAAACGTAATACACCAAGGCGTAAGTTCTGGGTCGATACCAGAGTATCCTTGTCAAACAGGGAGATCTGAATACTTCCGCCTCCAATGTCCAAAATCGCCGTCTTCTCCTCGATGATCCTGCGGAACGTCTCCCCTTTAGAGGCAATCGACTTGTAATCCAGGAATCTCTGCTCGGAGTTGCTTAAGATCTCTACCCGGATGCCGGTACGCTGCTCGATCTGATCCTGCAGGATCAGGGTATTCTCCGTCTCACGGATGGCACTGGTGCCGTATGCCTTATAAGCGATCACTTTATAAGATTCCATGATCTGTGCGAATTCTTTCAGGGTATGGCACAGATCATCCATTTTTTCATTGCTGATCTTCCCATTGGCATAGGTATCCGATCCCAGATCGATTCTCTGACGGATACAGTCGATCTCCCGCATGGTATTTTTCCCCGAAAAATCAAATATTTTCATGGTGAGTTCGAAACTGCCCACATCGATGGCAGCGAAAGTTTTTACACTCATAGGGTTCCTCACTTTCCTAACAGGTAATCAATGAACTGCTGGGCACTTCTTCCGGACAATCCGCCGTGAGACAGTTCCCATTTATTAGCCTCCAGTAAAAGTTCCTCTTCCGGCATCTCCACATGATAACGCTCCGCCAGTGTCTTTACGATATTCTGGAATTCCTTTTTATTGGGAGCGCCGAAGTAAATAGTCACGCCGAAACGATATACCAGCGACAGCTTCTCCTGTACGGTATCACTGGTGTGCATATCCTCGCGGGTCTCTTCCTTGTCACTGTAATTTTCGCGGATGAGATGACGGCGGTTGGATGTCGCATAGATCAGAACATTCTCCGGCTTTTTCTCCAGTCCGCCCTCGATGACTGCCTTGAGGTATTTGTACTCGATCTCAAATTCTTCAAAACTTAGGTCATCCATGTAAATAATGAATTTATAATTGCGGTTCTTGATCTGACTGATGACCGTATTCAGATCCTGGAACTGATGCTTGTAGACTTCGATGATCCGCAGTCCCCTGTCATAATATTCATTGGCAATCGCTTTGATGCTTGAGGATTTACCGGTGCCCGCATCGCCAAACAGCAAACAGTTGTTGGCCTTTTTTCCATTCACAAATGCCTCTGTGTTGTCCACCAGCTTTTTCTTGGGAAGCTCGTAGCCTACCAGATCATCCAGCTTCACGTGGGCAATATTTAAAATCGGAACGATATGTACTCCTTCCTCATCATGGGTGATACGGAAAGACTTGTGCAGGCCAAATTTACCGACACCGTATTCTTTATAGAACTGGGTCAGTGTGGATTTCATATCTTCTGCGGTTCCGTCTGCGCAGAACTTCTCCGCCAGCTCACAGATTCTGGCGCAGATCCGTTTATTATAAACCTTGCTCTCCTGCATGCTGCTGGCATAATTTTCTATTAAGGAAAATTCCGGTACCTTAAGTATCTCCATCATGGGAGCAAAATCAAAATCATAGAATTCCTTGAAAATGCAGATATCATGCAGCGCCGCATCGTTGATGGAGCCGGCAATCTCTCCGCGGATCTCACAGCCGCAGCTGTAGCTGTTTTCGTTGTTCACCAAAAGATTTGCCAGGTAACAGTGCCACAGATTCCCATGAAATCCGTAATTACCCGCCAGATCGATCAGATCATGGATGCACTCGTAAAACAATGCTGCCATATCCTCCGTATTGTAATATTCATCCTCGTAATGGGACATCAGAAATGCCATATCATACAGCAGTTCCCCGTCCTCAAAATCACGATATACGATCAGTTCTTTTTCTCTCATATGTCTAACCTTCTTGTCTTATGTTTTAACTGTTCAGAGCCATGTAACGATTATCGAATGGTCGTCGGATGCTTGTATACGTAATACTTAGTAATTGCCCAGGATCTTCATGCTGCGGGCTTCTTCCCGAAGTCCCCGCAGTGCGTTTTTCACTGCGCTGTCCGCAAGGTTCCCCTCAAAATCGATGAAGAAACGATACTCCCAGTTCCGGTCGGGAATGGGGCGGCTCTCGATCTTGGTCATGTTCAGATTGTTGTAAATAAAATGGGACAGAATGTGATACAGGGATCCGCTCTCGTGGGGAATCTCCAGGCACAGACTGATCTTGTTGGCATTTTTACGGAAGATCTTCTGGTTCGTCACAATGATGAAACGGGTGGAATTGCTGTCGGAATCATTGATCCCTTTTTTCAGAATTTCCAGTCCGTAGGTCTCTCCCGCGTATTCACTGGCGATGGCTGCCTGGGTTTTATCCCTTTCCTTCGCTACTTTTAACGCTGCGAAAGCGTTGTTCTGCATACTGATCTGCTGCCAGTCATGCTCCGCCAGATATCTGGCACTCTGCATCAGGGACTGGGGATGGGAATAGACTCTTTTGATCTCTTCCATCTTCGTCCCGGGCAGTGCCAGCAGACAATGCTCAATGGGAATGACCTGCTCTCCTACGATATAATTCTCGAATTCTACCAGCAGATCATAGATCTCATTCACGATTCCGGCGGTGGAATTCTCAATGGGAAGTACCGCGAAATCCGCACTGCCTTCATCAATGGCACTCATGGCATCCCGGAAAGTTTCCACATGGAAGGCATTGACATTTTCCCCGAAAAATCTGCGCATGGCAGCCTGGGAATAAGATCCCTCCGCTCCCTGGTAGACCACTCTGGCACAGTCGGTTTCCAGTTCTTCCACGCCGATAAAAGGAAGCCTTCCTTCACTTCCGTGGGCGGCTAACAGCTGGTACTGAAGCTTCCGGCTCATGGACATGATCTGTTCAAACAGTTCTTCCACGCCGTGGCTGTTGAAATCGTTGTGGGTCAGTGCCTTGACACCGGCGATCTTCTCCTGCTCACGTTGCTTGTCGAATACTTTTTTCCCCGTCTCTATTTTATATTCTGCCACCTGTCTGCTGACATCCATGCGCTCCTCATAGAGATCCACGATCTGCCTGTCAATGGTGTCGATCTGTTGTCTTAACTGTGATAAATCCATGCTGTTCTCCTTAACTTAACTGATATCTGCGAATTGCTCCGCTGCAAAGCAGCTATCGCAATTCTCAAGCATTCGGAATCCGCTGATTCCAAATGTAACTATTCAGAATAGTTACATTCTATATCAATTTCACCTTGTTCGCAAGCAAGAAGCACGGTATAATATTAGATATTACACAAACTTTACATTCCATTTTGGTTGGAAAGAAGGTTAACACATGAAAGATAAAAAAGCCTTGTTCATTTTAATTCCTTTTCTTCTGTTCGTGATCATCGTCGGCGCACTTGCCATCCTGGGCGACCGGATCCCCGACAATCCCCCGGAGACGGTAGGCAATACCGCCGGGAATCTGAACAATTCCGGTTACTTCTGTGAGTACGACGGGAAAGTTTATTTTGCCAATGCTTATGACAGCAACACCCTATACTCCATGGATCCTTCGGAACAAAATATCAAAAAACTGGGCAATGCTTCCGTGAAAAATATTCTGGCCGGGGGAAAATATCTTTACTACTACCAGACCGGAGCTTCCGGGGATGCCGGTATCGGTGCCCTGCGCACCGTTCGTTCCTTTAACCGCTGTAAATTAAACGGTACGGATGTGACCGGACTTACCAGAGATCCCATCGTTTCCGCCCAGCTGGTGGGAAGTAACCTCTACATCATGACCTCAGGCGATAACGGACCTTTATTTTACCGCATGAAAATCGACAAATCCGGCAAAACGGATCTGGCAGATTACGAGATCAATCCCGCCTGTGCCGTGAACGGTACCATCTATTACAACGGTACTCAGGAAAATCATTATCTTTATGCGCTGAATACCTCGACGGACAGCATCTCCACTCTATGGGACGGCAATCTGTGGTACCCTATCGCACAGGGTGACTATATCTACTATATGGATGTGGAAAATAATTACAGACTCTGCCGTTATTCCCTCTCACGGAATGAGGTGGAAGTCCTGACCGAAGAGCGGATCGACTGCTTCAATGTAGGATACGGCTATGTATACTATCAGGTGAACGGCGGAGAGGCATGCCTGAAATGCATGCGGGATGATGGCAGTGATTCCCGGGTCATTGCAGAGGGCAATTATACTGCCATCCATATGACTTCCCAGTACGTTTATTTCCAGATGTTCGGAGAGACTTCCACCTGGTATCACTCCCCTTTGGGCAGTCAGAGCTACAGCGGATTTGATGCAGCCAGACAGGCAGCACTGGATGCATTGAAAAAATAATGACAGGCAGCAAGAGCCGCAGACATTCCGCCTGCGGCTCTTATTTTTCGTTCCTGTTGCAAATTATTTTCAGCCTTCTTCGATATGATTCAGACCCTGATTCAGGATCGTGATGATATGGTCATCTGCCAACGCATAAAAAATCGTCTTGCCATCTCTGCGGTTTTTCACCAGATCCATCTGCTTCAATACCCGCAGCTGATGAGAAATAGCAGACTGAGACATGCCCAGCAGCGTGGCAATATCATACACACACATCTCAGAGCACAACAGTACCGACAAAATTTTTAATCTCGTTGCATCTCCAAACACTTTGAAAAACTCTGCCAGATCCTGAAGTTCCTCTTCCGGCGGCATCTTCTCATCGATCTGTCTTATGGTCTCCGGATCAGCGGAGAGGTAACTATTCTTCTCTTCCATCGTAATCTCCATTATCATTGCTGTATCAGCGGATGCCTGCCGCACCTGCTGTTATCTACGGTTGACTATATTTACTATACACTATTTCTGAGAATTCGACAAATGGAAATATTGCTGCATCCCCTCTGTCATGGTAATCGTCCCCGCATGGTCGATGAACAGTCCTTCCGCATCATATTTTTCCAAAAGCTTCTGCCCTTCCTCTGATCCTAATACAAAGCAGGCAGTAGACAGAGCATCACTTAAAAATCCGTCCTTTGTCACGATGGTAACTCCCGCCACATCGCTGCGCGCCGGGGAGCCGGTCCGGGGATCCAATATATGATGATATCTGACACCATCCACTTCCACGTACCTCTCATAATCTCCAGAAGTGGATACACAGTACCCGCCATCCAGCGTCAGAACTCCTACACTTTGCGAAGGCTCCAGCGGATCTGTCACCGCAATCTGCCAGGTGCCGCCCTCCGGCTTGTTTCCGTAGGTTAAAATGCTGCCTCCCACAGAGATCACGGCTCCGCTTACCTCCGGATATTCCTCCAGGATCTTCCGGATCTCATCCAGTGCCACCCCTTTTCCCACTGCTCCGAGGTCCAACTGCATTCCCTCCGGAATACTCACCACTGTACTGTTCGTCCGTTGTTCCAATATCATCTGCTTCCAGCCTGCCAAAGCGCATGCCTGTTCTATTTCCTCCAGCTCCGGAAGTTCATAGTCCTGCGGGTCATCTGCTGCCGCCCAGGTATCAATGTCCCACAGTCGACTGAGCTTACCGATGCTCACATCGAAAGCCCCACCTGTCTGTTCCGAGATCTGCAGGCATCGTTTCAGCCAGCCTGCCATCGCGGCGGAGACCTGTATCGGTCTCTTTCCGGCGGCTGCATTGATCTTCGCCACTTCCGCACTATCCAACCGCCAGGAAAGTTCCTGTTGTTCCAGGTCGTTTAGTTTCTGCAAAACAACGTCCGTTACCTTTTCATCTGTTTTTCCGTTCGTTGCAGTCGGAGAATTTCCGGTCACGTAAACGGTCTGGGAGATCACGGTTCCCATGGCGGTATCTATGCTTTTTTCGCATTTGGTCTGCTGTCCGCAGCCTCCCAGAAAAAGTGCCGGGATCATTGCAAAAAGCGTTGCCAGGCGCACCGCCCACGGCATTTTCAAATACTTCTTCATTTTTTACATTCCTTTTGCTATACTGTTCTCATCGAAAGGAGTTCCTTATTCCTATGAATGCTTCCATGAATGATCGAAAAAAAGCAGTTCTCCTTGCAGCAGTTCTGCTTGTAATAGCCATCCTTTGCGGAATCCGGATCTATGCGGTTTCCCACAGTTCCACCGGAAACGGTCAGGCGCTCTATGCTGATATTTATCAAAGCGGTGAATTACTTGAGACCATCCGTCTGGACACAGTGACTGACGAATATACCTTTGAAGTTTCGGGAGAGGGTGACGCCTCGAACACCGTCTGCGTCCGTCCGGGCAGCATCGCCATTATCTCTGCCAATTGTCCGGATCAGATCTGTGTGCATCAGGGATTTATCAGCACCTCACTGCTTCCCATCACCTGTCTGCCCAACCGGCTGGTGATCCGGGTCAGGGAAGAGGCTGTCTGTTTGGATGACACGACGCTCGTCCCGGACGGCGTGACCTATTGATAGAAGATCCTTTTGCCTGCACCGCGTTTATGAATTGCAAAAACACGGAGATGATACGGAGATGATTATGAAACCACCCTTAGCTACCAAAAAACTAACGACGCTTTCCCTGCTCTCTGCCATTGCGCTGGCGCTGTATGCCGTGGAAAGCGCTCTGCCCCCCATTGTTCCGATCCCCGGCATTAAGCTGGGGCTTGCCAATATAATAACACTTGTTGTTCTATGGAAATATTCCGCAAAAGATGCTTTTTTCGTGCTTCTGGTGCGGATTCTTTTAGCGACCCTGTTCTTCGGTCAGGTCATCAGTCTCCTGTACAGCCTCTCCGGCGGTCTCCTGTGCCTTCTGGCAATGGTATTTGTGCAACGGCTGTTGCATGGACATTATCTGTTCCTTGCAAGTATGACCGGCGCTGTTTTTCATAATCTGGGGCAGATCGGTGTTGCGTTTTTACTGACTTCTGTTCCTGCTGTGCTGGTCTATCTGCCGTTTTTACTGTTAAGCGGTCTGGTGACCGGTCTGTTCATCGGTCTCTGTGCCCGTTTTACGCTTCGTTTCCTTCCGTAAGATCCACAGGGAGCTCCGACAACATCTGTGTTACGGTCTTGTGCGTAATGGGATGACGGAAATTCGGTGCCAGCTCACTCAAAGGCTTCAGTACAAAATAACGATTCTCCATATCTATATGCGGAATCACCAGATCCTCGGAAACATACACCAGATCATCATAGAAGATAATATCCAGATCCAGTGTCCGTGGACCCCAGTGAAGCTTACGTTCTCTTCCCTCCATCTGCTCAATACGGTGCAGCTCCTGTAATAATTCTTCCGGTGCAAGCAGCGTCCGGATCTCAAACATTCCATTTACGAAATTATCCTGCTCTACGACGCCATAAGGTAGTGTCTCCAACAGCTCCGACACCTTTTCCACTCTGATGTCTTTGTTCTTCTGAAGCTGTCCCAAAGCCTGCGCGATATGCTCTCTGCTGTCTCCCATATTGGAACCCACGGCAATATAGGCTTCATGCCATTCCCTGTGAATCGCCACAGATACACTGCCAAAGGGTAATGGGATCGGAGCCTCGGGCTTGCGGATCTCCAGATCCAGTCCCTGTACCAGCGGAAAATGCTGTAATACTTCGTAAGCAGTCCGCTCCGCCACCGTTTCGATCAATTGAAAAGTATGCTGCTGCATGAACTCCGTGATAAACTGACAGACCTCTCCGTAATTGGTGGAGAGACTTAAGTCATCCGCCAGTCCTGCCGGACGGGTATTCGTATATAACGTGGCATTCACATAAAAATGCTGTCCTTTTTCATTTTCTTCCGGATATACGCCGTGATGCGCGTATACTTCCAATTCTTCGATACGGATCTGGTCCTCATAAGTGCCTTTTTTCATTTGCCGACTCCGCCTTTCCCAACGCTTCTTCGCAAAATATCATTTGCTGCTATTTAAAATGGCTTCACACATTTTAATGGTGCGGACATTTTCCTTCACATCATGCACACGGACGAACATGCATCCCTTCTGCACACCGAACATGGTGGTCACAAGCGTCCCCTCTACTCTCTCTGTCACCGGCAGATCCAGTGTCAGTCCGATCACGGATTTGCGGCTGCATCCTAAAAGCAACGGATAACCGAACATATTCAGTTTTTCCAGACAGTTGATGATCTCCAGATTGTTCTCATAGGTCTTGCCGAAGCCCACCCCGGGGTCTAAGATGATCTTCTCATCCGCGATGCCTGCCGCTTCCGCCAAATGGATCGTGTCCGCCAGATCCGCTGCCACATCCTGCATGAAATCCCGATAATCCGCTTCTTTACGGTTATGCATCAGACAACAGGGCAGACCGCTCTTCGCAATGACCTCTGCCATACGATTATCATATTTCAAACCCCAGATATCATTGATGAGATCCGCCCCCGCACGGATTCCTGCCTCTGCCACTCCGCTTTTATAGGTGTCCAGGGAAATAGGAATGTCAAAATTTGCCTTCAACGCCTCGATCATGGGTACGACTCTGGCAATCTCCTCCTCATCAGATAACAGGGTATAACCCCACGGTCTGGTGGATTCTCCGCCGATATCCACAATATCCATCCCCTCAGCGATCATTTCTTCCACATGCTTCAATGCCCGGTCTCTGTCATTCCACTTTCCTCCGTCGGAAAAAGAATCCGGGGTCACATTCAGGATTCCCATTACATAAGTATGTCCTTTAGTCTGAAACTCTCTGTTGCCAATCTTCATTTGTCTTCTCCCCACGTTTTTTAAATATTATTTATGATATTCCCGACACCAATTAATACTTAATGGTCAGGTTCTTCTTGCCGTCTTTCCAGTTGCAGTCCTTCTCCGCATCGCACGCAAAGCAGGCACGGCTTGCCTTATCCGCCCGATACAGGATGCCATTTAGATTCTTCTCCTTCGCCGCCTCAGGATCCCGGTGTCTGGAGATTGCTGTTACAATAACACCCGTTTCTTCATCGTTGAATCCACACGCCTTCAGAATCTCCGGTGCGATCCGTGCACTGGCCTGCTCATGCGGAATGCCATTCTCGTACTGTTCATGTTTCCCACAATCGTGGAGCAGTGCCGCCGCATAGATCCATTCCCGGTTGATCTTAAGCCCTTCCTCCAGCGCTATGATCGTACCGATCCTGGCTACATCCAGAAAATGCACCATACTATGACGGCAGAAGCGTCTGTCTGCTTCTGCCGCATTGTTTCGTCCTAAATGATATAAAAACAAATCATGATTTAATATTTTATCAATTCTATCCATCGGAGTCTCCATTATTTCATCCCGGTCGCTTAGCAGCTTTCTTCCGCATCCGTAATCTCTACCGGTTCACCAGCTGTAAAAATCTGTCCTGCAATTCCTTATTCTCCGCAAAGACTCCCCTTGTCACCATGGTAACGGTCTGACTGCCGGGCTTTTTGATCCCGCGCATGGTCATGCACATATGCTCCGCTTCCAACATTACCATAACTCCCTGAGGCGCCAGATATTTCATGATATCATCGGCGATCTGTGCCGTCATGCGCTCCTGGATCTGTAATCTTCTGGCATATACCTCCACAGTCCTGGCAAGCTTACTCAGACCCACAACCTTGCCATCGGGGATATACGCAACATGAGCTTTGCCGTAAAAAGGCATCAGATGATGCTCACACATAGAATAGAAGGTAATATCCTTCTCCAGTACCATCTCGTTATTGTCTACGGAGAATACCTTCGACAGATGTTCTCCAGCATCCTGATCCATACCGCCGCAGATCTCTTCATACATCCTGCCGATCCGCTCCGGTGTCTCCTTCAGTCCTTCTCTATCGGTATCTTCCCCGATTCCTTCCAGTAAAAGCTTTATTGCTTCCTGTACTTTCTTCTGATCTACCATTTTCACCGCTTCGCTTTCCGTTTATTCCCTGCTGTCTGTCTCTTCTCCATGAGCTTCAGGATTCTTCCCAGATAAGAGAGAGAACCGAAGCACAATATCACATCATCCCGTCCTGCCAGCAGGTGACTAAGCTCCACTGCCTCTTCCAGGCTGTCCACCGCCGTCACATTGGGGTGTACCTTTGCCACCTCTGTTGCCAGATCATAGGCATGCATGGCTCTGGGATTGTCCTGAGGTGTCACCGTGAGAATCTGATCCGCATACTTCTCCGTCAGCGCGATCACGCGGTCCACTTCCTTATCCTTTAACATTCCCATTATATAGATAATTCTTTTATTTGTAAAATAGAATTCTATGGAATCCGCAAGTTTTGCGGCTGCATCCTCGTTATGTGCACCGTCTACTATAAATAACGGATGTTCTTCCAGTATTTGCAGTCGCCCGTTCCAGACAGTCTCCCTCAGGCCTTTCCGAATGGCAGTCTCTTTGATCTCGTAACCGCATTTTTCCAGAGCCTGCACCGCTTCTACCGCCAGCACAGCATTTGCTACCTGGAATTTCCCCGCAAGGGTGATCTCCAGCTTTTTATAATTTCCATAATCGAAGGTCTGCTTTTTCAGTCCGTATTTCACATATTTTGCATTTGCCGCATCTGCGATGGTCAGTATACAGCCAAGCTCTGCCGCCGTCTGCTCCACAACCTTTTGTGCCGCTTCTTTTTGCCGCATGGAGACCACCTGACATCCCGGCTTACAGATTCCGGTCTTGTGTGTTGCGATCTCCTCCAGACTGTTACCTAAGAATTTCATATGATCCATACCGATGGAAGCCAGTACCGCCACCTGTGTGGTCGTGATCAGATTTGTAGCATCCTCCCTGCCGCCCATACCGGTCTCCAGTACGACGATATCACACTGTTTTTCCCGGAAATACCAAAAAGCCAGTGCCGTCTCGATCTCAAAGGGCGTCGGATGATGGAAGCCGTCACTTACCATAGCATCACAATGCTTTTTTATGATCTCCAGTCCTTCACACAGATCCTTATGCGTGATCTTCTGCTTTCCGATCTGGATTTTTTCACAATATTCAATAATAACAGGTGATATATATTTACCAACGCGGTATCCGGCCGCCTGTAAGATGCTGGAAATATAAGCAAGTGTGGATCCTTTTCCGTTGGTTCCCGCAATATGCACAAATTTTAATTCCTCCTGCGGATTTCCCAGTCTCCTGCACAGTTCCCGGATGCTGTCCAGCCCCGGAACGATGCCGTAAGTTCCCACTTTTTCCATATATTCCATTGCTTCCTGATAGTTCATAGCAATCTCTCCCGTATCATACGCCCAAAATTTCATATACTATGTCCATGAAAATGACAAAATACATCGCAAACTCTTTTAAAACCTTCGGCAGGAGCTTTCTCCTGTGCGGACTGTGTGGCTGGTGCATGGAGATCCTGTTCACAGCGCTGCACTCCCTTCGGCGCAGGGATCTGCGTCTTACCGGTAATACTTCCCTGTGGATGTTCCCGATCTACGGCTCCGCCTGCCTGATTGCACCCTTCAAACGGCTTTTTGCGCACCTGCACATCAGTCGTCCCAGGCGTGGGCTGTTCTATATGGCAATGATCTTCACCGTGGAATATCTCAGCGGACGCCTATTGTGGAGGTATAATCTCTGCCCCTGGGATTACGGCAAAAGCCGTTTCCACATCCACCGGATCATCCGGCTGGACTATGCTCCCTGGTGGTTCCTGGCAGGACTGTTTTTTGAAAAAATCCTGCCCTGAGCCATTTTACAGCATTACTGCATTGCTTCTGCCAGCATCCGTTCCTCATGAGTCTTTTTGTCCCGCAACATCTTCTTCATAAGGAAATGATAAGCGATCCAGAGGAAAATACCTGCGGTCAGCCAGGCTGAGGCATTGGCAAAGCACACACCCACATAACTCATCAGATGCGCTGCCACAAAAGCCACGATACCACGGCTCAACAGTTCCACCACACCGCCCATCATGGGCATGAAGCCAAAGCCACAGCCCTGCAGCGCATTTCGGAAGATAAATATCATTCCCAGCGGAATGAAGAACATGCCACAGATCGTAATATACGTTCTGGCATAGCCGCATACCATCTCAATCTGTTCGGAGATGAACAGCGGTACAATATAAGGAAGCGCTATATATACCAGTCCGTAGACAAGCACTGCATAGACACCGGACATGATATTGGCAGCTTTCACGCCCTTTCGGATCCGGTCCAGATCATTGATGCCGCGGTTCTGCGCACAGTAAGTTGCCATAGTCACACCCATTGCAGCAAAGGGCTGTGTGACCAGCTGCTCCACCTTGCAGGAGACAGAATAAGATGCCACCACGGTAGAACCCAGCAGATTCAGTGCTGCCTGTACCAGAATGGTACCGATAGCAGTAATGGAAAACTGCAATGCCATGGGAATTCCCACGGTCAGCTGATTTTTCACACACTGACTTTCCAGTCTGCAATGCTCCGGACGGATATGCAGTGAAGGTACGCTCTTAATAATATAAATCAGACACAGTACACCGGATAATCCCTGAGAAATGATGGTAGCATAAGCTGCACCGCCCACTCCCATATGACCGTAAACGATCAGTACATAGTCCAGGACAATATTCGTCACCGAAGCGATCACCAGCAATACTAACGGCACCACACTGTTGCCGATGGCACGCAGGATACTGGACAACAGGTTATACAATACATTGCAGGCAATTCCCGCACAGATGATCATAATGTATTCCTTCGTCATATCGAAAATATCTTCCGGAGTATTCATCACCCGAAGCAGACTGTCCATGCTGGCCATACTGACTGCCGTCATCACGATCGTCACGATCACCGACAGGATGGCCGCGCTTCCGATACTTTTGCGCATACCCTCCCGGTCCCCGGCTCCGAAGCGTTGTGCCGTCAGCACAGTAAATCCGGTGGTCAGTCCCTGGGTAAATCCCAGGATCAGGAAGCTTACCGACCCGGTGGCTCCTACTGCCGCCAATGCATCTACACCTACGAACCGACCCACGATAATGGTATCCACCATGCTGTATAACTGTTGGAAAATATTACCTATGATAATAGGAATGATAAATTTTGTAATCAGCTTAGAAGGGCTGCCCTTCGTCATATCAAGTTCCATAAATCTCTTCTCCCGAAAAAACAGGGCCCCGTCTCATATGCATACACATTAATGCCTGCTTCTTCTATTACTGTACGTCGTCAATATCCCCGGCCTCTCCGGAACCGATATCCAGCATGTTCACAGTTCTGCGCTTCAATCTGGCTTCTTCCGACTCCTTCAAAATAAACTCCTTGATCGCTTTGGAATTGCGGATATGCTCGATCAACAGTTTGGGATGAGTGGTATCACCGGTATAACAGACAATGGTGCCAAGTCCTACCATTCTCTCCCAGATACTTGCCGTATGCTCCACATCCTGTACCTTGTACATATAGCAGTCATTCTCTACCTTGGTGAACACACCCGTATCCACAGTGATCATATCCTCTTTGATCACATACCTGGTAAAAGTAAAAGGTAATCCTAAAAATAACCAACGCTTCTTTTCCACAAATTCAACTGACATAGTGCCCTCCTTTTATTGCCTGGTCCGATATTCCACAGTCATCTGTAACGTACAGTGGAACCGGTTTTACACGATCCGCTTCCTCAGTATAGTTCTCTTTGCCTCATTATATGATATCCTATCCGGGAATGCAAAACCTTTCTGTCATAGCCACACAAATTTTCTATATTTTTTCACTTTTTCCTGCTTGATTCTACCCTTCAGAAATGCTATTATATTACAAATGCAAAAATACAGGAGGATAAACAATGACCGCAAAAGAATGTATCACAGGCCGCAGAAGTATCCGTCAGTATACGGATCAGCCGGTATCTCATGAGCTTCTGGCTCAGATCGTAGAGACAGCTTCTTATGCTCCCAGCTGGAAGCATACGCAAATCGTTCGTTATATCGCTGTGGAAGGCGAAAAGAAAGCGAAACTGGCAGCATGTACTTCCTCCTTCCCCGGTAATGGTAAGATCATGGAGAATGCTCCCATGGTCGTTGCAGTAACCGTGATCAAGGGCAGAAGCGGTTTCGAGAGAGACGGCTCCTTCACTACCCAAAGAGGCGATGCATGGCAGATGTTCGATGCCGGTGTTGCCAGCGAAGCTTTTTGCCTGGCTGCTTACGAGCAGGGCCTTGGCACCGTGATCATGGGTATTTTCGATCAGCAGGAAGCTGCTGATCTCCTTGAGATTCCTGAAAATCAGGATCTGATCGCACTGATCCCCATTGGTTATCCCGCAGAAGCACCCGTTGCTCCCAAACGGAAACCCGTAACGGATCTGTTATCTTATCAACAGTAATTTTAAAGTCGAAGAGTTTTTCCTCTTCGACTTTTTTCTGGTCAGGGTATGAGCTGTCCGCTTTTTGCGGACCCTGTTTCTACCCGCATCATAAGAAAAGCGCTGTATTCTTATGATGTCGCATACACAAGTGAGCACGGATTCTCCTATTCCGTACAGTCACTGTGTCGAAAATAGCAGCGCAGAAATGAGGAAATGAAAAAATGAGACACTTGATGAACCCACTTGACTTCTCTGTTGAGGAACTGGACAAGCTGTTCGCTCTGGCAGACGACATTGAGAAGGATCCCGCCAAATACGCCCACAAATGTGACGGCAAGATCCTCGCCACCTGCTTCTACGAGCCCAGCACACGTACGCGTCTGAGCTTTGAATCCGCCATGACCCGTTTAGGCGGCAGAGTGATCGGTTTCTCCGATGCTTCCTGCTCTTCCGCATCCAAGGGAGAAAGTGTATCCGATACCATCCGCATCATCTCCTGCTATGCGGACATCTGCGCTATGCGTCATCCCAAGGAAGGCGCTCCCATGGTAGCCGCAGAGAAATCCCTGATCCCCGTGATCAATGCCGGTGACGGTGGACATCAGCATCCCACCCAGACACTGACCGACCTGCAGACCATCCGCAGCCTCCACGGCGATCTGAATCATTTTACCATCGGCCTGTGCGGTGACCTGAAATTCGGTCGTACCGTACACTCCCTGATCAACGCACTGGTTCGTTACGAAGGCATCAAGTTCATCTTCATCTCTCCTGAAGAGCTGAAAGTACCGGATTATATCACCGATATGCTTCGTGAAAAAGGTATTCCCTATCAGGAAGTCATCCGTCTGGAAGATGTCATGCCGGAACTTGACCTGTTATACATGACCCGTGTGCAGAAGGAACGTTTCTTCAACGAAGAGGATTATGTCCGTCTGAAGGATTTCTATGTACTGACCAAGGAAAAAATGGAACTGGCGAAGCCTGATATGCTGGTGCTGCATCCCCTTCCCAGAGTCAATGAGATCTCCGTGGAGATTGATGACGATCCCAGAGCCGCCTATTTCAAACAGGCACAGTTCGGTGTCTATGTCCGTATGGCTCTGATCCTGACTTTACTGGGTCTGGCATAATTTTCCGGCATCTGACCGCAAAATTATCTTATGAATTCGTATATTAAAGTTAACATACGCAGCACTCTGTGCCTGCAGAATGGAGATTACTATGTTAAATGTAGGAAAAATCGAAGAGGGCTTCGTCCTCGATCATATCAAAGCCGGAAAAAGTCTCTCAATCTATGAGCACCTTCAGCTGGATAAGTTAGACTGCACCGTTGCTATCATCAAAAACGCCCGCAGCGGAAAAATGGGCAAAAAGGATATTCTGAAAGTAGAATGTGACATCGATATGCTGGATCTGGATGTACTGGCATTCATCGACCACAACATCACCGTCAACGTCATCAAAAACGGTGAGATTGTAGAGAAGAAGGAACTGGTACTTCCCAAACAAATCAAAAACGTCATCAAATGCCGCAACCCCAGATGCATCACTTCCATCGAGCAGGGACTGCCCCACGTATTTGTCCTCTCCGATGAGAAAAAAGAGATCTACCGCTGCAAATACTGCGAAGAGAAATACAGCGAAAGCTAAGAACCTTATACAACAAATGCCCTATCAGCAGCCGCTGGTGGGGCATTTTTACAATACTTATTCCGCATCATCCTCTGTTTTCTTTTCACTATCTTCCTGCTTCTGCATATACATTATTTCTAACCTTACCTGAATTGGCAGTAATAGCAGAAAACCAATTAATCCATATAAAATTCCATTTAATGCAATTGAAATGGAAATACTTAATCCTGTAAAAAGAAGTGTTCCTTCCCCCATAGGTTGAATTGCCATAAAGCTGATACAGCTTTCGAGGAATCCCATTCCCAAAAATGTGATTTTCGCAAGCTTTATCGCTGATTTTGCCTGAAACAATTGTTTTATTGATACTGATTTCTTTTTTCCAAAAATAATCCGAAAGGAATCAAAAAAGGGTAGTCCCAAATTTGTCCCCAGCAAAAATAGAGCAGTAACTAAAAACATACTCAATAATGTAGGCATATCCACAAAAAGCATATTCATACCGATTCCCATATTGGTAATAACAGAATATAAAACAACAAATAAAAAAATTATCACAGTTATCCCAAAAGCCAATAATGAACTTCGGCTTTTCTTTTTGCTATTTTCTGTTTCCTGTAAAAGATTCATCATATTGACTTCAGCTTTTTCAGTGTAACCGTTTTCCAACAAATGTTCACCTGACAGGAACTCATTAATACTAATTTGCAGAATGTGGCATAACGGAACAATCAATGCCAGTTCCGGCATTCCTTTGCCACATTCCCATTTGGATATTGTTTTGTTACTGACACCAATCGCATCCGCCAATTGTTGTTGCGTCATTCCATGCTCTTTTCTTAATGTAGAAATGAATACCCCAATCTTTTCCTGATCCATTGCTGTTCCTCCCGTAAAACTATAAAAATACGATTTTCATGACTGTATTTTACAATTTTATCGCTATGAGGACAACTTTTCCTTCGTAGACCCCAGTCTATCTATCGTAGATTTTCATTGTATATAACTTCTTTCTGCGTATTTCAACAATCTTATCTACACATTATCTGCGACATAAAATGTGGGAGCCGGCATATTTTCCCACTCTGTTAACGTAATATTTCCTTTAGCAATTTCCGCTGCTTCCAATAATCCTTGCATGGTTTCATCAAAAAAGTTACTCATAATTTTTCCTCCATAGTCTATTGCGTTCCTCTTTATTTTACTTAGTCTCATTCAGTATCAAATCTCGTTCAATTCCCTTTCCATAATTGTTTTAATTGCTCTAATATCTGTAAAAGTCAACCTTACGCCGCGATTATACATAGCCAAAACTTCATTCAAATTTTCTACTAGCAATTTATTAAGCTTTTTATGTATTGTCACCGGCTGATCCTGCACTGTATGAATATGATCAAAATATTTTTCAATAACAGAAATATATTCTGTATTAAAAAAGCATTTTCCTTTCCTGCAAATTCAAGGTCAAAAAAGAGGCGAGAAAAATATTCCACACCCCTTTTTCAATATGCAAACAACATAAAGCAAACGGTAAATCATAATTAATAACTTTGTTCTTTAATACAAACAATTGCTCCTGTCACATTATTCTCTTCTACCCACTTCTTAATCATATCAGTGGAAAACCTGATATCCCCAAAAATCCGACTATCTGGTTTCAATATTATCTCTGTACCTGACGAATGTTCCATTTTACAAAAATTCACGTCATGTTGGGCAATCCCCCTTACATAGTCCTGACTATAGCAGTTACTATCTCTATACACATTAATCCGCAAATTTTCGCATAATGAATTTATCGCCTGCATGCCACCTTGGGCGAAATCACCCATCTGTGCATATTCTATACTCGATATAGGATGGCCTGAAAGTATTTTATCCAATACCTGCTGATTTTTCTTTTCATTTTGTGAAAGAGGAATTCCTCTTCCATTATCAGTTATCTTTATTCTTCCATCCTCATACAGTGTAATATTAATTTCCGTGCAAAATCCTCCTGCATCGGCCTCTTCAAACGACGTTTTAAGTACTTCATAAACAATCTGATGCATATTATCTATTAAGTTTTCCTTGTCTGCTCCCATACGCATTCTCCTTCCTTCTATGTTTGGCACACAATATTCTGGCACCATATACGAAGTAAGATACTTTTTCACCTTACTTGGCGTGGAACCAAACAATTGTGTGAATGAACGTGTAAATCCTTCGTGAGAATCAAATGCATACATAAGTGATACATCAAGAACTTTCCTACCCTCCAGCAAAGAACCAAGCGCATATTGTAGCTTTCTGATCCTAATGTATCCGGTTATTGGTATACCCATAATTTCTGAAATAATTTACTGAAATAGAATGGACTATAACCAGCCATTTCTGCCATTTCCAACAAACTGATTTTTTCATAAATATGTTCATCTATATAAGCCAAAATCTCCTTTAAAACTTCTGTACTCATTCCCTTTCTCCTCACATACAGTATCATGGATAAAGCCCACCATACATTCTACAAGCAGGATGCTTCATATCCAACCTGTATATATAGTGTACACGCTGGGAGTAGATATTTCTTGATTCCATATATGAAGTAATATATTTTCTATCTCAAACTTTTCATAACCCTTTTTGCACAAGCATCAGAATCATTACACTCTCTTTTCATGATCTTTATCCAAAGGCTTCTTATCTTCTTCCTTGTTCCTGCACTTCCATAATGCCATTGGATGCTTTGCTACATTTCTAAACTCATCACTATCCCCGAATACCCAGTCAGGATAATAATTTCCTTCTGAGAAAGCCTTCCAGAACAGCTTTTCCTCCTTTGTGGGCACCAGAACAGATGTAAGATAGTCTTTTACTTCCTTTTGTACAAATTCCAGGTCAAATCGTTCTCCTTTACGAAGCACTGAATTCAAATCACGCTTAATCTGCCGGAATGACACGTTTCCGATATTATCAAGCTCAAATTTTTCCGGTGGCTGCGCTGACCCGATTGCACTATAGAAGACGGCACATTTACGAAGCATCGCTTCCTCACTTTCATCAAACAGCCCAAATTTTACCATGTTATGCATATCATATAAATCTCGTGGAGCTGTTCTTGTAAGTAATGCTACTGTTTTAGAAGCAAATATCTCCAATGGTGCTACGGAAAAAACGGTAAGCTTTTCCTCATTCCATGGCAGTCTTACTTCTCTCCGTGCCACAGGAAGCACATGACAGCGCAGCATATAGTTAATCTCAATCTTAAGATTATCCTTTGTCCCTCCGCAATTTACATATTCATACACAAAGGAATCCAGTGCATGATGACTCTTTGATTTCGGACTCAGGACATATCCGTTTGCCATCATATACTTGCTGATTTTGTCTGTGATAATCCCCCTGTCTGCAAGCATTTCTTCCCTTTCAATACTTCTGCAATAATCCAAATCAATATCCACCGAAAGTCTTGGCAAATCAAAAATAGTAAGATTAATGGCAGTGCCGCCTTTTAAAGCAATTCCTTCGGACAATAGCTCATCCGATTCCATGAATTTCAACACATCCGCCAGACGGCATACCTTTTCCAGCGTGTCTCTCGGAAAACCCAGTTCTTTTGCCATTCTGCCCAGAGTTAATCTATCCCATTGCATCATAAGCATCCACCCCCTTATCTATCAGTCCTTTCAACGAAACCGGTGCATAAAGCTTCCATCTTTTATGAAATACATTATCCTGCGATTCCTTCATCAGGTAGCGCTTTGCATCAGAGGAACCATTCTCACACGTCTCAAAAAACTTGGCTGAAAAATGGAATTCTTCCTGCATTTCTTCAAAAAAATATCCGCACTTCTGATACAGAAAACCATTGTTGTTTCTTGCCAGACATTCCAACACTTTCTGTTCATTCAGTCCCGGCACCAGCATCATACACCGTATTACTTCCTCAATTCCTGCTATCTTTTCAAAATCACGAATACTGTCTACAACAGTCTGTTCCATGGATGTCACTCGTATTTTTCCCTGTTGTACTACTTCCATATTTGGTTTACGCTCTATGTGTCGGTACAACACTCCGTCATACTCAAAATCGTGAAATCGTTTATCCGTTGCAACATAACACTCATAAAACACCTGACTTCCATACCCAAATACTTCAAATGCACTGTGATGGGTGATACAAGCATCTGGGAACAGATTGGAACCTATCTGATAACGGGATAACACAGGCTGTTTCGTTTCCATGCTGATTACCACATAAAAATCTCTTTTCACTTTTTCTATCAGCCCTTTTTTCTGGTACTCATAAATTACCTGATTCGCTGCGGTTGCTGTTCCTACAATTTCTATCAGCTGTTCTCTCGAAAAAGAACCCTTTGCAAGTAGCTTTTCATAATGCTTCATCATGTATCATCTCCTAATGTTTTAAATTCAACGCAATGTATTATTTATTCTTAATACTCTATACTTTTTTAATAATCCATTTTAATTTTATTACATAGTATTAGAAATATCAAATACATTGTGCACTTTTTGAAATTACATTTTCCTCATCATCTCAAAACACAGCAGACAAAAGACAAACATTACTTAAAATGTTACTTCTTTCAACGTTTTTGCAGACCATATGTACACTTAACTTTGACTATTGGATGCTTCTGCAGGAATCTCTGCAAAATTGACAACCGATATCAGCCTACGCTGACAATAGATTTTTATAAGAAATGTTTATGTAAGGAGTATATCCTATATTTTCTGTTTTGGCAAGAAAAAACTCACCTGCATGTTACCACACAGGTGAGTTCGATTTATTTTTACACTATTCTGTTCACAGAAGCTTATCTCTGTACACGTCCGGAAGCGTCGCCGCCAGCCAGGGTCTCAACTTCTTTTCTGGATACCAGGTTGAAGTCGCCGGGGATGGTGTGCTTCAGAGCAGATGCAGCTACGCCGTACTCAAGAGCATCCTTGAAGTTCTTGCCATCCAGCATACCGCAGATCACACCGCCTGCGAAGGAATCGCCGCCGCCTACACGGTCAACGATGGGATGGATGCTGTACTCTTTGGAGTGATAGAACTCCTTGGTATCTCTGGAGTAGATGCAAGCAGACCAGCCGTTATCGGAAGCGGAATGGCTTACACGCAGAGAGGATACGCAGTACTCGAAGTTGAACTTGTCAACCATCTGCTCGAAGATGGACTTGTAACCAGCCAGCTCCAGCTCACCGCTGGTAACATCGGTATCGCCGGGCTTGAAGCCAAGTACCAGTTCAGCATCTTCTTCGTTACCGATACATACATCAACGTACTTCATCAGGTTGGTCATAACCTTCTGAGCCTTCTCGGAGCTCCACAGCTTCTTACGGAAGTTCAGGTCTACGGATACCTTTACGCCGTGCTTCTTTGCAGCGATCAGAGCCTTCTCGGTCAGCTCTGCAGCAGCGTCGGATACAGCGGGGGTAATACCGGTGAAGTGGAACCAGTCAGCGCCTTCGAAGATCTCATCGAAGTTGAAATCAGCCTCGGTTGCGGTAGAGATAGAGGAATGTGCTCTATCGTATACAACCTTGGAAGGTCTCATGGAAGAACCGCTCTCCAGGTAGTAGATACCCAGTCTCTCACCGCATCTTGCGATGTGCTTGGTCTCTACGTTGTACTTTCTCAGAGCTGCTACTGCGCACTCACCGATCTCATTGTCAGGAACTGCGGTAACGAACTCAGCGTCATGACCGTAGTTAGCCAGAGATACTGCTACGTTAGCTTCACCGCCGCCGTAGTTTACATCGAACTCGTCTGCCTGGATAAATTTCTCATTGTTGGGGGTGGACAGTCTCAGCATGATCTCACCCATGGTAATTACTTTTGCCATTTTGGTATATTCCTTTCTCACTAAAAATTGTCTATTATCTCCGGTTGGATGGCTGCATATTCCGTCACGAACCCGCTCTCGCTTCGGCCCTCCCGTAGCGGTACATAAGATGCTAAAATACAGCATCTAAGTACCGACGGTCAGTTAGAGTCCGTGTCGGAACACGCAACCGTCCAACCTGATTATTCTAAATCCTATTCATTCCACCGTGTAATCGCTATATTACAGCGGAAGCGGGTCCGTGACAGAAATATGCAGTCGACGGAGCCGTTCGGTTTTCGGAATCCTATTCTTATTTCTGTACCAGATGAACTGCAAATCCGCCGATCTCTTCCTTCAGGTAGATAGCCTTCAGGTTGCCCTTGGCATCTCTCTTAGCGGACTCTTCGTTGAACTCAACGCCCAGAACAGTGCTCAGGTAGTTGACAGCTCTCTCGATGTAGTTGGTCTTAACAGCGATGTGGCCGTTCTTGCCCAGGTAAGGAGTCTTCATAACTTCCAAAGCAGATCCTGCGAATACGGAGCTGTTGCCAACCTTAGCGGGCATACCGAAGATGAATGCGAAACGGTTCGCAGCCTTAACAGCCTCTTCCTCGTTCTCTGCATTGACACCAACGTGAGCCAGTTCGAAGCCCAGCATGGTCTGTACTGCTTCTCTGGTCAGCTGCTCGATCTTGTCCCACTCACCGGCATTGATCAGGTCACCGGGAACCATCCAGGAACCACCGCAAGCGATGATCTTGGGGAAGTCAAGGTAGGAAGTCAGGTTCTTAGCGTTTACGCCACCGGTAGGCATGAACTTCATGTTTACATAAGGAGCTGCCATAGCCTTGATCTTAGCCAGACCGCCGGACTGCTCAGCGGGGAAGAACTTAACTACATCCAGGCCAAGCTCGATAGCCTGCTCGATGTCGCTGGGGCTGGAAGTACCGGGAGTGATAGGGATATTCTTCTCTACACAATACTTAACGGTTCTGGGATTTAAGCCGGGGCTTACGATGAACTTAGCGCCTGCTGCTACTGCTGCGTCAACCTGCTCTGCGTTCAGAACGGTACCTGCACCAACACACATGCTGGGGAAGTTGTCGGTCATGATCTTGATAGCTTCTGCTGCTGCGCTGGTACGGAAGGTAACCTCTGCACAGGGAAGTCCACCTGCGCAAAGTGCCTTTGCCAGAGGAAGTGCATCTGCTGCGTTGTCAATTTTTACAACCGGTACGATACCGATTTTGCTGATTTGCTCTAATACTGCGTTCATAAATAACACCTTTCTGTCTTATAGACTAATAGTTATGTGAAAAATCTTCGCAGGAGATCCTGCCGAAAATATTTCTGCAAAATTAAGCCAGTAATTTTATGCCAATACTTCCTTCACTGCCTCAGCGATCTTGTCGCACTTGCAGTTTGCGAAGAAATACTCTTTAAATTTGGCACCGGATAAAGCACCCTTTACCAGTTCACGATCCAGATTCTTCAGGATGGTCACCATATCGGTATGCGTTACTTCTTTTACCTGATCCAAGATCTTCTTGTTGCGCTGCTCGGGAACAACTCTCTCAGGGGGATATCCACCGCCGCCGGGAGCACAGAACAGCTTTTCAAAGGTATACTGTAAATTCAGTTCACCGCCCCAGCCGAAGTTCTCAGCAAAAGGAAGTGCTACACAGTTACCGTCGTTTACCTGTGAGAACAGGTAAGCATCCAGAGGGGACTCAATATGTCCGCACAGAACCTTAGGGAAGGAATTGCATGCAAGCATGGCACCTTCGCCGGTTCCGCATCCGGTGATCACGAAATCCGCTGCACCGGAGTTCAAAAGAACTGCTGCCAGAATACCATTCTGTACGTAGGTCAGGGAATTGGGATCCTCTGCGCCGCACATACCGTAGTTGAATACTTCATGACCCATGGGCTCTACTACTTTTTTAAGAGTAGCACAGATCATTTCATTCTTGGCAGCCTGACTGTTTTCATTGATCAAAGCTATCTTCATGAGATACTCCTTTTCTAATCTAAACGCCACAACAGTCAGCCGCCGAAATTCTTCTGCGACTGACCTGGTGTGGGTAATTTATTTTGTTTTCCTTTTGCACAGGCTCTATTCCGGCTGTTTGCCGATGTAAGCAAGGATACCGCCATCTACATAGAGGATGTGTCCATTGACTGCATTGGATGCCTCAGAAGCAAGGAATACAGCGGGACCGGTCAGCTCTTCGGGCTTTAACCATCTGTTAGCAGGGGTCTTAGCGCAGATGAACTGGTCGAAAGGATGTCTGCTGCCATCGGGCTGAGTCTCACGAAGAGGAGCCGTCTGAGGAGTCTCGATGTAACCGGGCCCAAGGCCGTTACACTGAATGTTGTACTGGCCGTACTCGGAGCAGATGTTCTTGGTCAGCATCTTTAAGCCGCCCTTAGCTGCTGCATATGCAGATACAGTCTCACGACCCAGCTCGGACATCATGGAACAGATGTTGATGATCTTACCATGACCCTTCTTGATCATTGCAGGGATAACTGCTTTCGATACGATGAAAGGTGCATTCAGGTCTACGTCGATCACCTGACGGAACTGATCTGCGGTCATCTCGGTCATAGGAATTCTCTTGATGATGCCTGCGTTGTTAACCAGGATATCGATGGTGCCTACTTCCTTCTCGATCTGAGCTACCATAGCATTAACTGCTTCTTCGTTGGTAACGTCACATACATAGCCGTGAGCCTTGATGCCTTTCTCAGCGTATGCAGCGATTCCCTTGTCTACCAACTCCTGCTTGATATCGTTGAAGCAGATGGTAGCGCCGCACTCAGCATATGCGGAAGCGATAGCGAAGCCAATACCGTAAGATGCGCCGGTAACCAGTGCAACCTTACCTTCCAGTGAGAAATTAGTGAATTCAGACATTGTTTTTTCTCCTTTTCTTTATAAAAACTGTTATTTTAGTTACATTTCCACAAGGATCTTATTTCAGATCTCTGTTGTCGACACCGTCCATGTCATCAAAGTCCTGATTCTCGCCGACCATACCCCAGATAAAGGTGTATGCTCTGGAACCGCATCCGGAATGGATGGACCAGCTGGGGGAGATGACTGCCTCTTCGTTACGCATTACGATGTGGCGGGTCTCATCGGGTTCTCCCATAAAGTGCATTACAAATGCATCCTCGGGAATATCAAAATACAGATATACTTCCATACGTCTGTCATGTGTATGACAGGGCATGGTATTCCATACACTGCCGGGCTCTAACTTCGTCATACCCATCTCCAACTGACAGCTCTCTACCTGTCCTGGAAGGATATATTTGCAGATAACTCTGTGGTTGGCATCCTCCAGAGTACCCAGCTCTACTTTATTCTCATCCTTTACAATGACTACACCCTCTTCGGGAGTACCCTCCGGCTTGATCAGCACGGTCGGATAAGTCTTATGTGCGGGAGCGGAATTCAGATAAAATTTAGCGGGCTGCTTCTCATCCTCACTTGCGAAAATGATCTCCTTGGAGCCCATTCCTATGTACATAGCTTCCTTGTAGCCTACCTTGTACACTTTGCCATCAACGGTAATCATACCTGCTCCACCGATATTGATCACACCCAGTTCTCTTCTCTGGCAGAAATATTCTGCACGGAGTTCATCTCCGGCGGTCAGAGTGATAGGGCTTACAGGAACTGCTGCTCCTGTAATGATTCTGTCGATGTGGCTGTACACCAGCTTGATCTCGCCGGGTACAAACAGATTCTGGATCAGAAACTCTTCTCTCAGACGCTCTGTGGTGTAATGCTTCACATCTCTTGGTGATACTGCTGTTCTAAGTTCCACCTTACGCCTCTCTTTCCTCAACGGGCGGCCTGCGTGCCGCTATTGAATGTTACCTTTTTATGAAAGCACTTACATTATAACATATCATTGTAACTATTTCCAACACCTTTTTACACATTTTTATAAAATTTATAAAAAGGCGGAAGGGCTGTAAATGCTTTTCTCTTTTGTATGACTTAAGTATACTCGAAAAAATTCTCAATGTCTTTTCATTTTTTAGTCTAAACATTGCAAATTTTGAACTTTTGATGTTTAATAGAAATATCCAGAGAAAGGAACACATGAAAATGGAAGAACTTACTTCTTGTAAAACAGCCATAGAAAATTGTAAAGTCTCAGGGACCTTTGCCATTGCCCACTTATATAAAGAAGAAAAAGCCATGGACATGCACATCCATGACTGCTATGAGATCTATTATTCCATCTGCGGCGGCAAACAGTTCCTGATCGACAATTGTTTCTATACGATTGCCCCGGGGGATCTCTTTATCATCAATCAGTATGAAAGTCACAAGCTGACCCAGATCGACAATTCCATCCATGAGCGGATCGTCCTGTCGGTAGCGCCGGACTTCATGAAACAGATTTCCACAGAGCAGACAGATCTGAGCTTCTGTTTCACCCACCGCAGTACCCCTTTTTCCCATAAGCTGTCATTAAATAAGGAACAACAGAAGCGATTTCTCTATTATATCAACAAAATCACCTCTGCGGAGGGCTTCGCCCATGACATTACGGAATATGCCGCTTTCATGGAACTGATGGTCATGCTCAACACTCTGTTCGTCAGGAACACGGAACAGACCTCCACCGGAGAAAACACCGCAGATGCCGCTGAATACAAGGACAGCTCCTACCGCTACAACCATCAGGTGGACGATATTTTAACCTTCATCAACCAGAATATCTCCCAGCCCATTACCATAGAACAGTTAGCCGGACAGTTTTACTTAAGTGAATCCTATATCTGCAGGATCTTCAAATCCGCCACCGGCACCACGATCAACAAATACATCACCGCCCGCCGCATCAGTATCGCCAAAGCCGTATTGAACGAAAACGGTAATGTCATGGAAGCCTTCGAACGCAGTGGTTTCACAGACTACAGCAATTTTTTCAAAGCTTTCACCAAAGCCGTGGGCATCTCCCCGAAAAAATACGCAAGCCTGAGTGTCAGTTAAACTGCTGACTCTCAGGCTCTTTTTTACAACTCTTAATCATTCGGTCTCTGATAAAATCTTCCCGCCAGGTTCTCCGTGCGGATCATATTGACAAAGGCCTGGGGATCGGTCTTACGCACCGTATTCACGACTTTATTCACTTCATCGCGTCCTACCACGGAGTACAGCACATCACATTCCTGTTTGGAATAACAGCCCTCTCCCTTGATCAGTGTGGCATCATGGTGCGTGATCTCCGCAATGGCTTCGTAGACATCCTCCGGCCGTTTGGTCACGATGATCAGTGTCTGCTTCTGATACCGCTTGTACAATATATGCAGTACCTGGGTGGAGGTGTACTGGAAAATAATGGAATACAGCGCCTTGTCCCATCCGAACAGTGCTCCGGCAATCCCAAGGATCACCACATTTCCGGCGAAAATATAATTCCAGGAGTCAATGCCGTATTTCTCCGACAGGAAAATTGCGATAAAATCCGTACCTCCGCTGGTGGCATTGGCAAACAGGCACAGACTGATGGCAAGTGCATTGATCAATCCTCCGAAGATAGAGATCAGCAGAATATCCTCCGTCATGGGAAATGACGGCACAATATCTGTCAGGATACCACTCACCACGATCATCAGACAGGAATAACCGGTAAATTTTTTCCCGATAAATTTGAAACTGATGATAGCCGGAATCGCATTCAGGATAAAATTGATCACCGAGAAGGGCGGCTCCCAGTGCCACAGCAGTGCACTGATCTCCTGTATCAGACGAGTCAGACCGTTGAATCCACCGGGGATCAGTCCTCCGGTGCGGACAAAGCTTTTTAAATTCACAGCCATAATAAGGGATCCCGCCAGGATCAGGCAGGTACGCCGCAAGGTATCACAAATACTCTTCTTCATCATAATTCGCTCCTTCTTACATCCTTCCTGCCTCTTCCTTCACAGAACCTTCCTCTGTGTGCGTTTTCTCCGCATTCCCGTTTTCCATTGTTTCGTCTGCTGCCTTTTGCGAAGGCTCATTCTCCGCACAGTCTTTCCTTTTCCTGTCACACCTCTGGTACAGCACGTATCCCAACAGGATCAGTACACTTCCCGCGCTTACTAAAATACCGATATTCCGTCCTTCCGGTACATAATGCATCTGTATCGTATGCTCTCCCGCTTCCAGATCAAATGCCATAAGGGCATCGCCGAACTGCTCAGGCTCCGCATTTTCTCCATCGATCTGCACCGTCCAGCCCTCCTCATAAGGCACGGACAGGATCAGTCTGCCGGCTTCTTTCATACTTAAGGTTCCGGAAATATGAGTGCTGTCCATCGCTACATTTTCCAGATGTTCCTTTGACAATATCTCCACTGCCTGTGCCAGCACTTCTTCATTCAGTACATAGGCTTCCGCCGATACCTTCTGCGTCTCATCCGCATCATCCCCATTGGTCAGCGTCACACGCTCTCCCTCCAACAGATATCCCAGATACAGAATGGATCCGTCCTTCAGATCACTGTAATCCTGCGTCTCCAGCGTTCCCCCAAGCACCTGCACCTTTTTCGTCCCTGTGGCATTGATCCTCGCGTAATAGTAGCCTGCCCGGTCCGCCGTAATACATACATTATCTCCGCTAGTCTCACTGGTCGCCCGGTCCAGTAAGGGCTCTGCGATTCCCAGATCCTCGGTCAGCTGATTCTGCACTCTCACACCGGTGCTGATCTCGTCCGTAACATTCCAGCCCGTCGGTGCCACATAGCCAAAGGGTAGCGTATATTTACAATGATATAAATAAACATCTCCACTGTTATTCACGATCTCATACAGACCGTTTTCGTATTTATCCGATCCGCCGAACATGTAATCCACATTCAGGAGTGCCGAAACGAAAGCTGTCGCTCCATCGAAGCCGTAATAAACCTTACTGTGGCGCATGCCAAGTTTCTTATACAGATCCATGACCTGGGAATTCATGGTAGAGGAAAATACCGAAGCCGTAGGGTACCCGGTCAGGGTTCCGTCATTTTTCGTCTTGCGGGTAAACTTCTCGATACGGAAGAAGTCATTCCCCTCCTGTTCCCGCGCCAGGGTGTACAACGCCTTATAATCCTCCTGGTCTCCCAGATAAGCACTTCGTCCGGTAGTGCCCAGACTTGTATTAAATGTATTGATGCTCAGCTCCGCCACTATGCACGCCAGCACCAGAATCCCCAGCACCTGCCTCGTCAGTTCGCTCTTCCTTGTCCGATACAGATACAAGATCACCCCGTAGATTGTAACGAACACCAGCGTCAGCACTTCAATACCCGTGTCGAAATCCTCGCTCTCCACGAATTTTTCACAGGCAAGTAAAAATATCACCGCCGCCAGATACCCATAGATGATCTGCCTGGGAGAAGTGCCTTCCACATTCCGGAAAGCATCGTAGCACATGACAAGGATCAGAAAAATATATAGAAAAGACTGTCTCGCCGGCAGGGAATCCGGATAATTCAGACCGTGCCATAAAAAATCCAGGACATTGGTTCCGAAGCTGAGCAGCAAAAATCCCGCCAGTGCCAGATTGCAGAACCGTTTTCTCACCGATATTTTTTCATTCAGTGCATACATGGGCACCAGTAAAAATACTGCCACACCACAGTAAATGTTCGGCCAGTGTTCCAGTCCCCTCTCCGTGGTCACGCACAGGCAGTGTCTTGCCAGCATATCAAACACGGAAAAATAGGACTCCAGCGTAGCGGGGAAATCCGAATTGCCAAAATCCGTCCGTAAGATAGCGCAGACCTCCGGAATCAGCAGTACTGCAGCCAGCCCTCCTGCCAGCAGCGATGCAAATGCAAATCTTCCGATCCTGCAAAATACCGTTTTTACTTTTTGGCTCTGTCCTTCCGTCATGGTATAATATTCCGTGATCAGCAGCATTCCGAAATACAGCACCAGGAAGATACAGATCATAATGGAAATATAGTAATTGGTCAGGATGCAAAGCCCCAGAGTCACAGTGTACATGATCCATCTGCCCTCTCTGGCCAGCCGCTCCGCTCCCAAAAGGATCAGAGGTAACAGGATCAGGCAGTCCAGCCACATCACATTCCAGTTATAGGCTGCCAGATAGCCGGACAGGGCATAACAGGTGGAAAAAAGGATCACCGCCGGATCCTCCTTGCCAAACGTCTTCCGCAGATAAATACTGAACGTAAGTCCCATAAGACCGATCCGCAGGATCACGAGATAACTCATGAATTCCATGATCAGACTCTCCGGAAGCAAAAATACCAGCCAGTTAAAAGGACTTGCCACATAATAGACATATAATGCCAGAAAATTCGATCCGATCCCCACGTTGTAAGAATAAGACAGTCCCTCTCCCGCTTTGATCTTGTGTACGAATTCACTTAAAAAAGGCATATACTGATGGTACATGTCGGAGAACAGAAAACTCCGGTCACCAAAAGGATATATGCCCCGTATGATAAAAAGAACCAGCATAATAAATGCAGGCACAAAGAACGCAAGCACAGAGATTCCTCTCTGCGTCCTGCGTTCTGCACTTATTGCTGTCGTCTTGTTGCCATTCATCTTAGTCTTCTCCGTGATCTCTAATGTTTTACCTTTCGTAATCAAACAGCAGATAATACTCCAGGCTCCGGTAATCGTTCAATGCTTCCCCACATTGCTTCACCGTCGTAAGAGTGCCGTCCGCCTCTCTCACACCTGCTGCACTGATCACCGGGTATTCCTTCCGAAGCCCGGTCAGACTGCTCTGCAGGGCAGGCAGTGGCAGATCACAGTTCTCCAGCACATCCATTGCCAGATAATTAGCACTGGTCTCTCCGTCCGTCTGCTCCTCGATGTCAAAGTTGCTCCAGATCACATAAGGTACTTTATATTTTAACAGATTTTCCTCGTCTGTTAAAGTCTCCGGATTCACTTTATTATTTCTTAAGATCGGATTGCTCACATAAGTCGTAGGCTGATGATCCCCGAAGAATACGATCATGGTATCCTCATCCGCCTGAGAGAAATAATCGATCAGACCCTGCAGAGCGGAATCCGTCTGTTTTACCAGAGACAGATACATGGACAATGCTTTGGAGTCAATTCCATCCACGGTAATATCCGGGGTAAAGTTATGGAATTCCTCTTCGTAACCGCTGTGGTTCTGCATGGTTACGTTAAAGACAAACAGAGGCTCTCCCTCTTTTTTATTCTCATACAGTTCGATGATCTTGGCAAAACTACTCTCATCGGAGATATAATTACGGATCCGTTTCGGATTCGTGAAATCATCCTGGGATAAAAACTCATCAAAACCAAGTAAAGGATAGACTCTGTCTCTGTCCCAGCCGCTGGCATAATACGGATGGATCGCCACGGTATGATAGTCCAGCTCCTTCAGGTAGGATGCCAGAGACGGCGTCTCTTTCTGCACATACTGTTGGTAAGCCACACTGCCCTGGGGCAGGAATCCGATGGTATTGCCTGTGAGGAATTCGAACTCCGTATTGGCAGTATTTCCACCCAGCACGGAAACATTCAGATAACCGGTTCTGGTATTCTCCGCGCCCTGCTGTAATCTGTGAATAAAGGGCATATAGTCCTCGTTGGTGGTGAAATCGCCTCTCACCGCCAGATCGGAAAAGGCCTCATCCATGATGACAATGATATTCGGGCGCTTCACGCTCTCCGGATCTTCCACGGCTGCCGTAAGCCCTGCGGAATCCTGTCCTGCCTGTTTATACTTGCTGCCGGTCTCCTCCGGAGAATACCCTGAAGGCTTCTCCACATCCATATACTCCAGTTCCATCAGGAACGCCACGATATTGCCATCTCTTTTGTTCATGACGGTAGGGGTAAACAGCTTATCATACAGACCAAAGCTTCTCACAAAGCTCTCACTCTGCACCATACCGGTATAACCGTAGATCAATGCCATGCTAAGCAGTATGAGTGCCGCTCTTTTCGCCACTCTCGCCGGAGCATTCATATGAAAACGGCTCTCGATCAACAGCAATATCAGGAATCCTATAATGACCAACACCGTGCTGCCCTTCAGTGTATAGTTAAAATTCCCTGCCACACTGGCAGCCGTACCGATGGAATAAATATCCCAGGGCATAATAGGTGCTGACCGGAAATTCAGCACATAATAATTCGCCAGACCCGCCGCCATGAAAAATGCTGTCTGCAGCATCAGAGCTGCCCGGACATATTTAACGATTCCGAATAACAGAAGCGCAGTCAGTACATAAAACGCCATGTTCAATATCTGTGTCTTGAAATGCATTGTTGTGAAAGGATTGTGGGTATACATTTCAAACAGATAAAATGTCACCAGCGGACATACCGCAAGTGCTATGCAGGAAGGAAGCTTCTCTCTGGTGATTCCTATTTTTCGAACGCAGTGACGCAAAAAGCCTGCAATGGCAGCTGCGACACTTCGTATTGATTTTTTCTGTAAATAATCCATCGCTTAATTCTCCTTACGATTCTGAAGAGATTTTATCGCAATGACAGAAAAATAACAATTTCCGAATTGCACACATTTGCTAACATTACAGGCTTATTTTTGTTACTTTTTACATATGTTTTACGTATTACTACTTGACTTCGTATTTTCCGGCTTCTTTCAGGCGCAGCATTGCTCTCGCCATGGATGCCTGGGATACATGATACTCCTGGATACTCTGCTTCTGACGCAGCTGTTCCTGCGCACGCTCCAGGGCAGCCTCCGCACGGACTCTGTCGATATCCTCCGGGCGTTCTGCCGTATCCACCAGCATGATCACACGGTTATGAGAAATGTAGACACAGCCCACACCGACTACGGCTTTGGTCCAGTCATCCTCCTCTTTTTCCTTGAAGCGTACTTCGCCCTCTCTCGTAGCAATGACCATATCCTCGTGGTGAGACATAATGGCCTGCTCACCGTCCAGAGCCGGTACGATAATAATGCCGCATTTTCCATCGAAAAATACTTTATCACTGGCAATGACCTTCAAACTAAAGGTGTTCATATGCACACCGCCTTTCCTTACTGTGCCATGAGCTTCTTAGCCTTTTCCACTGCCTCATCAATGGTACCTACATTGAAGAATGCAGCTTCCGGATACTCATCCATCTCACCGTCGATGATCGCACGGAATCCGCGGATAGTCTCCTTCACAGGCACATACTTGCCGGGTACACCGGTGAAGTTCTCTGCCACATGGAAGGGCTGGGACAGGAAACGCTGGATCTTACGGGCACGATATACGGTTACCTTATCCTCATCGGACAGTTCCTCCATACCCAGGATGGCGATGATATCCTGCAGTTCCTTGTACTTCTGCAGCATTGCCTGCACCTGGCGTGCAGTCTCATAATGCTCCTTACCTACCACATCCTCTTCCAGGATACGGGAAGTGGATTCCAGGGGATCCACTGCGGGGTAAATACCCTGTTCCACGATCTTACGGGACAGAACGGTGGTGGCATCCAGATGTGCGAACGTAGTCGCGGGTGCGGGGTCAGTCAGGTCATCCGCAGGCACGTAAACAGCCTGAACGGAAGTGACACTACCCTTGTTCGTGGAAGCGATACGTTCCTGTAACTCACCGACCTCGGTAGCCAGTGTGGGCTGATATCCTACTGCGGAAGGCATACGGCCTAACAGTGCGGATACCTCACTACCTGCCTGCACAAAACGGAAGATGTTATCAATGAACAGCAGCACATTCTGATGCTCTTCATCACGGAAATACTCTGCCATGGTCAGTCCTGTCTCGGCGACACGCATACGTGCTCCGGGGGGCTCATTCATCTGACCGAAGACTAGCGCGGTCTTCTCTAATACTCCAGACTCCTTCATCTCACTCCACAGATCATTACCCTCACGGGAACGCTCGCCGACACCGGTGAAAATAGAATAGCCACCGTGCTCCGTAGCAATATTTCGGATCAGCTCCTGGATCAGCACAGTCTTGCCGACACCGGCACCACCGAACAGACCGATCTTACCACCCTTTGCATAGGGTGCCAGCAGATCGATAACTTTAATACCGGTCTCCAGCATCTCTACGACCGGGCTCTGCTCTTCGAAGGAAGGCGGATCTCTGTGGATGACCCAATGCTCCTCTCCCTCCAGGGATTCTCCACCATCGATGGTCTCTCCCAATACGTTGAACAATCTTCCCAGTGTCTTTTTACCTACCGGAACCTGGATTCCTTTACCGGTAGCAATAACATCCATATCCTTGCAGAGTCCTTCACTGGCACCTAACATAATACAGCGGACGGTATTGTTGCCGATATGCTGTGCCACTTCCATGACCAGACGTTTACCTTCGCTGTATACTTCCAGAGCATCCTTGATAAAAGGAAGGTCATTGTTCTCGAACTCTACGTCTACAACAGGTCCCATGACCTGAACGATCTTACCATGATTTTTTTCACTTACGTTACTCAATTGCTCAGGACCTCCTTTCTTGCCTTTTTCTTCTTTTTCTGAGCCTTGGCACCGGCAATGACCTCAGTAATCTCCTGTGTGATCATAGCCTGCCGTACCCGGTTGTACTGAATGGACAGATCATGGATCATGGCGGATGCATTTTTATTTGCAGCCTCCATGGCCATCATTCTGGCGTTCTGTTCACTGCAGAACGATTCTACCAATGCGCCGTATACATATCCCATGACAAAATCGGGAACAATGTTATCAAGCACCGCCTTCGGGGACGGTGTCATGACAAGCGGCTCCTGATACATACTCAGATCCTGTCCGTCTTTGGTAATAAACCGTTCTTTTATGATAGGTAACAGACGCATCATCTGCGGTTCGGTTGTCACGCTGTTTACCATATTGGTATAAATAATATATACCTCATCCAGCTGCTCTGCCTGAAACTGCTCCAGGATCGTCTCCGTAATGATCCGGGCACGATGCAGGGTCGGGTTCTGTGCAGTATAATGAAACTGCTCTGCCACCTCGATGCCTCTGTGTCCGAAATACTGACGTCCCAGCTCACCCACGACAAACAGCTTATATTTTCCTGTCTGTCCGGCTTTCTGCATCTGCTCTTCCGCCATCTTCAGTACATTATGGTTATAGGCTCCGGCCAGTCCCTTATCTGCGGTGACTACTACCAGTCCCGTAGTCTTCTCCCCGGCCGGTTTGTCCTTACGCTCATCGAAGTACTTATTGTCGATCTCCGGTAAGTGACGGACGATTCTGCTGACCATAGTCTGCAGAGTATAGAAGTAAGGCTCCGTCTCTTCCAGATTCTTCTTGGCTTTCCGAAGCTTTGTGGAAGAGATCATATACATGGCATTGGTGATCTTCATAGTATCCTGAATGCTTTTCATACGACTTTGTATTTCTCGCGTATTTGCCATGTTAACCTCCTATATTACTATCACTGTTTGCAAATATTATTTTTGCAAAAATTCCTTTTTAAATTCCTCAGCTGCATCGCAGATCTGCTTATTCAGCTCGTCATCCAGTGCCTTGGTGGTCTCTAACTGACGAACGATGTCACTGTGCTGCTCCTTCATGTAACTTAAGAACTGCATCTGGAAATCCTTCACATGATCTACAGGCACGTCCAGCATTACTCTGCCGTTGGCTGCACACAGGGTCATAACCTGTTCTGCCATGCTTAAAGGTCTGCACAGAGGCTGCTTTAACAGCTCCATCAATACATGACCGTGCTGTAACTGCTCCTTGGTGGCATTGTCCAGATCCGATGCAAACTGTGTGAACACTTCCATCTCACGGAACTGTGCCAGGTCGATACGGATACTTCCGGCTGCCTTCTTCATTGCCTTGGTCTGTGCGGCACCGCCGACACGGGATACAGACAGACCGACATTGACTGCGGGTCTCATACCGGAGAAGAACAGATCACTCTCCAGGAAAATCTGACCGTCCGTGATGGAGATAACGTTGGTCGGAATGTATGCGGATACATCGCCTGCCTGAGTCTCGATGATCGGCAGTGCGGTAATGGAACCGCCGCCCTTGTCTGCGCTCAGTCTTGCGGAACGCTCCAGCAGTCTGGAATGTAAATAGAATACGTCTCCGGGATATGCCTCACGTCCGGGAGAACGCTCCAGTAACAGGGACAGTGCACGGTAAGCTACCGCATGCTTGGACAGATCATCATATACGATGAGGACATCCTTGCCCTGATACATGAAATACTCAGCCAGTGCCGTACCGGAATAAGGTGCGATGTACTGCAGGGGTGCAGGATCGCTGGCGGTTGCGGATACGATAATCGTGTAATCCATGGCATCGTTCTTCTTCAGGGTTCCTACCAGCTTTGCAATGGTGGATGCCTTCTGACCGATGGCTACATAGATACATACCACATCCTTACCCTTCTGGTTCAGGATGGCGTCGATGGCGATGGAGGTCTTACCGGTCTGACGGTCACCGATGATCAGCTCACGCTGTCCACGACCGATGGGGAACATGGAATCGATTGCCAGAATACCGGTCTCCATAGGTACACCTACGGACTGTCTGTCCACGATGGAAGGAGCAGGCTGCTCGATGGGACGATACCCCTCTTCCTTAATGGGACCTGCGCCATCGATGGGTGCTCCCAGAGCATCCACGATCCTGCCCTTGAATCCGTCACCTACGGGGATACCGGCTCTCTTGCCGGTACGAACGACTCTGGTACCCTCACGGATCTCGGTATCATGACCGAACAGGATACATCCGATCTCATCCCTGCGGACATCCTGTACCATTCCCTTGACACCGGAATCAAAGATAACGATCTCACCGTACTCAGCATGGTCGATACCATTGACATTGGCGATACCGTCACCTACCCAGCTGACGGAACCGATCTCATGCTCCTGTGCCTGCAGGTGGAAATCTTCGATCTCACCCTTCAGGATAGAGATGATCCCCTGCTCGCTGGCAGTCTTACCTACCTGGGAAAGCTTGTCCGCGAACTGCTTCATACGGCCATTGGTACTCCAGTCATAGACTTCGTTACCGGCACGGATGATGAAACCGCCGCCCAAAGCCGGATCTTCCTTCGTCTCGAAGACCATATCGTCTCTGTGATATTTCTTCTGTACAAAATCACGGATATTCTGTAACTGCTCCTCTGTCGGTGCTGTCACATAGGACAGGGTCACAACAAACTCACCCTTTTTCTCGGGAGAGAGTTCTCTGTAGGCAGTACAGATATCATCCCACAGATAGATATCTCCGTTATCACACAGGACCTTCAGGAAATCTCTGATCTGTAAGGGAAATACTTTTTCTATTACATTGTGCTTGGCAGACAGTGCCACGGCAGGAGATTCGAAATCCAGTTTCACCTGCGGTACGGCTTTAAAGATATCGCCTGTCTGACCTACAATGTCTCCGGGGATATTCAGTTCACGCAATCTTTTTGCGTATTCTAAAGCTGTACTAATCAATCTCTTCACCTGTCTTTGCTATAAATTGGTTGTAAAGTTCTCTGTCTGAATCTGCATTCTGTTTGGCTGCCACCAGCTTTGCAGTAGCTTCCACTACCAGACTGGCGATCTGCTCCTGTGCCTGTTCAATACGCTTCTGCTCTTCCAGTGCGGCATTTTTATCGGCATTGTCCAGGATCTTTTTTGCTTCGGTCTGGGCATCTGCCACGATACGGTCATACTCGTTGCTGGCCTTGCCTCTTGCCTCGTTCAGGATGCCTTCCTTTTCTGCCTGGACACCGCTTAAGGATGCCTCATACTTAGTCTTGAGTTCTTCGGCACTGTCCTGTGCGGCTTTTGCATCTGCATACTGCTTATCGATCTCTGCCTGTCTTGCATCCAGGATCTTGTGGATGGGCTTGATCAGGAAGATCTTCACAATGGCAAATATGATCAACAGATTCAGGATGGTCCATACAATATTAATATCTAATCTCAGCATGTGCTTTCATCCTTTCTTACGTTTCGTTATACGTTTGTGCCGTTTCCGGCTTCGGTTGTTATAACTATCCGAAACCTCCATGCGCAAAACCGCATCTTCGATGCTTTTCTTTTGCTTATGGAGTTTTAGTCGCCGTAAATCGTCGCAAACGCTCTTACGAATGCGAGCATTCGACGATCGTTTGTGGCGTTTCCGGCTTCGGATAGTTACGCCATGAATAAGATGATCAGGATACCGATAACGAATCCGTAAATAGCGGTTGCCTCTGCCAGCGCACCACCTAACAGTAAGATCTTGGTGATCTTGCTCTCTGCTTCCGGCTGTCTTGCCACAGCCTCTGCTGCCTTACTTGTTGCGATACCGATACCGATACCTGCTCCGATACATGCCAGTGCTGCAATACCTGCTCCAATAGCTATCATAATGAATCCTCCTAGTTTTAAAAAAATGTTGTTAGTGAATAGTTACTTATTCAATGGCTTCCTTAATGTACATAGATGTCAGGAATACGAATACATACGCCTGGATCAGTCCATCAAAAATATCAAAGTAAAAGCTGAAGGGTACCGGCAATGCTACCGGAACCAGAAGCTTCAGCAGCTCCATGATAACGAATGCTCCCAAAACGTTACCAAACAATCGCATACACAAAGACAGGGGCTTGATGAACACCTCCAGGATATTGATGGGTGTTACGATCGCGATAGGCTCGGTGAAGCTCTTGATCCATCCGCCCACGCCTTTTTTGCGGATGCCTGCTGCTTCCACCAGGATGATACTCATCAGTGCCAGTGCTGCCGTTACGTTCAGATCCTTGGTAGGGGGCTTCATACCGAACAATCCGATGATATTGGATATGCCCAGGTATAACAGTACACTTACCAGATACGGTACATACCGTTTTCCTTCCTCTCCGATCATTCCTGTAACAATGCCTTCCAGCTTCGTCACGATCGTCTCTGCCACCAGCTGTCGTCTGCTGACATTGTGTACTTTGAGGTTGCTTGTAAGGATAATCGACAAGATCAGAATGACTGCCATGACTACCCATGTGATCACTACCGATTCCGCAATATCCAGCTGTACTCCGCCGATCAGTGGAAGACCTGCCGGAAGCTTGATCGAAAACGCCGTATCACAGTTCAGTTCTTTGAGCAGTTCTGATGCCAATTCCTCCATAATACCACTTCCTTTCCGTAAACATCCCTGAAGGAGTTTTCGCTCCCTCATGGTCGTTGCTATTTTACTCCTATTTATAAAAAAGCGTAAGATACATTTTTGCTAATTTGTCCTATGCAAAAATCAAAAGTTATGGCATATATTAACTATAAAAAAATGAGGTATCAGAAAATCATATGACAAAATTAGTCATTTTGGGACGTAAGAATCAGACGGGCAATTACGAGACCTTTTTTCGGAAGCTTCCCGCCAAAACCGTGACAACCTTAGTCCCCGGGGAAGTCATCTCCTGCGACGCTCTGATCCTGCCGGGCGGCGGAGATATCACTCCTGCTTTTTTCGGTGAAAAAAACAAAGGTTCCCGCACTGTTGACACCGAACTGGACATCCTGCAATTCCAGGCTCTCGACATAGCGATTGCCGCCGGAATCCCTGTCATCGGGATCTGCAAGGGCATGCAGGTCATCAACGTTGCCTTCGGCGGTACGATCACACAGGATATGCCCGAAGACTGCCTGCACAGTTCCCCTTCCGGCGATGTGTTTCATGATACTATTATGGTAGATGATTCCCGTCTTTTCAAGTATTTTCCTGCCAAAATGCGCGTCAACAGTGCTCATCACCAACGGATCGGCCGCTTAGGTCAGCACCTTAAGATCATCCAGGTCTGTCCTGACGATGGTTGCCCCGAAGCTTTGGAGCATGACGAGCTGCCGATCCTTGGGTTACAGTGGCATCCGGAGAGGCTGCCGGAGTGTGTCGGGGAACCTCTCCTTTCTCTTCTTTCTTCTTATTTTTAAATCGGTGTCGCGGTCTTTTCACCGGAACCAATTCCTCCCTGACTTTAACCTTCGCAATCTCGAACAGGGAACGGATGATCCCCCGCAGCATCTCTGCGGTCTGATCGTCCACTTCCTTCAATGCGGTAACTACCGCATTCATACTCTTTTTCCAATCTGCGGTAAAGGTGATCAGATCGTCCGCCTGTGATGCGGAGATCACCTGATAAAGTGTGTCTACAAAGGTACGGACCTGCTCCTCGTTCAGGGACAGGATCCATTCATTCAGAGCCTCGTTCATGATCTTCTGGCTCTCATAGATATCGCCTACATCCACGAAATGATCATCCTTCACCAGCCAGGAGAAAGGATCATGCTGCAGCAGACCGTGGTTTTTACTCTCCACTACGCGATAATGAATATCCCGCTCGAAGATCATCCCGATCATAGAAGAATGCGGAAGCAGCTTTACCACCTTGTCTTCTATCGCATTGTAATGACATTCCTTCAGCACCTCCGGCCGGAATCCCGGTCCGTCCAGACTGTATATCTTTTGGATCCGCTTCCGTACAAAGGGCGCACATTTCATGGCACTGTACACCGCCAGGTTGCCGCCCTTGGAATGTCCTCCGATGTAAAAGGGCTGATGCAGCCATCCGGTGACCATATTTACATATTTGACACTGTATTCCTGCCCCGGTACCGGATTCAGGAATGCCATATTAAAGTCTTCCTTCCACCCCACAATAGTCTCATCCGTGCCGCGGAATGCCAAAAACAGCGTTCCGTCATCCAGGATAAAGGTAATCGCAGAGAACTGGGTCTCCCACTCCTTTTCCACCAGGTTAATATAACAATTCAGCTTCATATTCCGGAAGCGTCTGCCGCTAAGCAGCCCTTCAAACAGTGCCCGGTTCTCCTTTTCAAAACGCACATCTCCGAACAGCTGCTCCACATCCGGCCGTTTGGCGATCTCCTGCAGCGTCACAGAAGGACCGTTGTGACGTACGTCACTGACCATTCCGTCGAACTTCAGATAAGAAAGCTGGCATAAGGCCAGACTGTCCACATCATTCAGAGGTTTTTCGCAAAATGGAATATCTCCGTATTTTTTTAAATATTCTATGACTGTTCCCGCCATATACCGCTCCTTTCCGCGAGGAACTTTCCTTGCGTATTTTTCCGGATTGTGTTACGTTTTATACTGTCAGTAGAAAACATTAAGAAGGTGATCTGCCATGTCCACGAACCATTCCAAACAATTTTCCAGAGATTGCATGGTGCAGGCTTTGATACAGCTGCTTCAGACAAAATCTCTGTCCACTATTACCATCTCAGAGCTGACCGAGCGGGCCGGAGTCTCCCGTATGACTTATTACCGCAATTACAACTCCATGGACGAGATCTTCATCAGTTATCTGAAGGATCTGGTAGATGCCTACCGTCAGGATGTCGCTGCCTGGCCTGATAAAGGCAATTATAACGACTACCGCAATATGCTGCACTGCTATGAATACTTTGATCATTACAGAGAATTCATTGCCTGCCTGGTGAACACAGGACTGGGGCATCTGCTGCTGCAGGCCCTGGACAGTTATATCCTTGATACCTATTATACGGAAGATAAAGGCCGGGATTTCTATTACACGCTTCGTGCGTTCTCCGGTTCCCTCTACAATATCTACGTCACCTGGATCATGGAAAATTCCATGGAATCCGCTGAAGAGATCGTATCCATTATCTGTCAGATCTATTCCTGATCATGATAACAATCAGCAAAGGACTGCGCAAAAATACGCAGTCCTTTTTTATTTTTATCTCTGATCCAACGGAACATATTCCATTTCCTGCATCACGCTCTTATAAGCGGGACGGATGATCTTGTCCATATTGATCAATTCTTCAATACGATGCGCGCTCCATCCCACGATTCTTGCGATGGCAAAAATCGGTGTATATAATTCCAGTGGGATCTCCAGCATGCTGTATACGAATCCGCTGTAGAAATCCACATTGGCGCTGACGCCCTTATAGATCCTGGACTTCTGGGAGATGACCTCCGGTGCCATCCGTTCGATCATGGAATACAACGCGAAATCTTTATCTCTGCCCTTGGCTACTGCCAGCTTCTCCACGAAGCTCTTAAATACCTGGGCTCTGGGATCAGACAGGGAATAGACGGCATGACCCATACCATAGATCAGTCCCTTGCCGTCAAAGGCTTCCTTATTCAAAATCTTGTTCAGATAAGCTCTTACCGCATCCTCATCAGTCCAGTCGGACACATGGGCCTCGATATCCCGCATCATCTCTACGACCTTGATATTGGCACCACCGTGTTTGGGTCCCTTCAGAGAAGAAAGCGCTGCTGCCACTACGGAATAAGTGTCGGATCCGGAAGAGGTTACGACTCTGGTAGTGAAAGTGGAGTTGTTACCGCCGCCGTGCTCCATATGCAGCACCAGTGCGGTATCCAGTACTTTGGCCTCCAGTTCGGTATATTGTTTGTCGGGACGAAGCATCATCAGCAGATTCTCTGCTGTGGAAAGCTTCTTCTGCGGACGATGTATGTACATACTCTCATCATTGGAATAGTGATTATATGCATGGTAGCCGTAGACTGCCAGCATAGGGAACACAGCGATCAGTCCCAGACATTGTCTTAATACATTTTCAATGGAAGTATCGCTGCAATTTTTATCATAGGAAGCCAGTGTCAGAACACTCCTGGTCAGGGAATTCATGATGTCACTGCTGGGAGCTTTCATGATGACATCTCTGGTGAAGTTGGTAGGCAAAGTTCTGCTGGATGCCAGAATATCGTTAAAATGCTTCAGTTCGTCACGATTCGGCAGCTTACCGAACAAAAGTAAATAAGCCACTTCTTCGAATCCGAAATGATCCCCGCGGAATCCGTTGACCAGTTCGATACAGTCATAACCGCGATACCACAGCTTACCTTCACAGGGTATCTTTTTGCCATCTTCCATTTTGAAGGATTCGATCCGTGAAATATTGGTAAGACCTGCGACTACGCCATTACCGTTCTTATCACGCAATCCTCTCTGCACACCGTATTCGTCGAACATCTGCGGTTCTAATCTATCTGCCGCTCTGCACAGGCTGGCATGTTCCAACATATACTCTTCGTTTTTCTTCATCCAAATACCTTCCTTTCCCTCACATTTCTATATACCTACTTATCATAACTTTTCAGAAACTACCCTGTCAATTAAGAAAATATAAAATATTCTTTGTATTCTCTTTGATCTTCTCAGACAGCTCAGCATATTTAATGAGTTCTTCCTCTGTGAAGCCGGCGAATCTGGCAGCATCATAATCCCTCTGTGCCATCTCCAGTTCTTTCATAACGGCATCTGCTGCCGGAAGAATCGTCACGGCGATCCTGCCTCCCCGTCCCTTCCGCTTAGTTTCTGCCATCTCCGCTGCTTTCATTTTATTTTTTCCGGTCGTCTTATCTTTTTTGGATGGCTTGGGTTCCTTCACCTCTTCTACTTTCAGGAATCCCTTCATGGTCAGTCGCTGCAATCCGCTGGTCAGATTCGTCCGGTTGATTCCGGCGAAATCCGCCAGTTCCCGTCTGCTGTCCCATTCGTGCTTTTCACACAGACACAAAAGCAGACGCACATCCATGACCTTCAGATCTCCTTTTAACGCCACCGGCTCCAGATAATGTTCTAATAACTTTCTCTTACGGTAATCCTCTCCTGCAGGTCCTTCCGCCTGTAAGATCTCTGTATTGACAAAGACTCTCTCGTCTCCCAGCTTCTTGGAACCGGGCAGGATTGAAGGCGGAACGGTGCCGTCCCCCGCAGCATCGATAAAAAAACGGTATACCTGCAGACGGTTCTTCTCATAATCTTCCTCTTCCAGAACATGTTTGTAGAAGTTATTGTAGTACTCAAATACATTCAGCTTCATCTTCACAGTCTTCGAGATATTAATGCCCTGACTGGCAAGAGAGCCTTTCCTCTTCACATAATAATAAATGGGCGCATGCAGGGCATAGAATACTTTCGCATAGCGGATATATTCCAGATTGAACATAAAATCCTCACACCAGCTGATATCCGTATCCATGCGTAGCTTATGCTCTTCCACAATATCCCTGCGGTACAGCTTGTTCCACAACACACCGTAATAAAAATCCGCCGGATTCTCCATCATATGTGCTGCGAACTCTTCTCTGGTGAGCACGCCCTCCTCTTCGATGTCTCCCTTGGGGGACAGACGCTCTCCCACCACGCGGTAAAAGTCAGAAATGACCATGTCACAGCCGTACTCCTCCGCTGCCCGCACGAACAGTCTGGTGGCATCCGGTGTGATCCAGTCGTCACTGTCGAGGAACTGGAGATATTTCCCCCGGGCACGGTCAAGCGCCCGGTTTCTGCTGTCGGAGACTCCGGTGTTCTCCTTTTGGATCACAATGACTCTGGGATCTCGGTCTCCGTACTCTTCACATATGTCGCCGGAAGCATCCGTACTGCCATCATTGACCAACAGCAGTTCATAATCCGTATATTCCTGGTTCAAAATGCTATCGACACAACGTCGTAAATATTGTTCCGCATTGTATATCGGAACAATGATGCTTACCATGGGCCGCATAAGTTCATCCTTTCCAAAATCACTTCATAAACGATTTCTTCGTCTTTCAAATTCACGAAATCGTGATCAGTTCATAGTCTCTGCTGCCGATGCCGATTTTCTCCGCATGCTCCAGGCAGGTCTTGTACTCCGCATTTGGAGTGGTATTTTCAAAATGATCATGATGATCGCAAAATCCCTCTTTTGCCATGGCATCCGTCAGCTGGCTGTTCGGCAGCGGTGTCTGCTTCAGGCAGGCATCCACACAGGCCTGATCCAGCGCCAGGGGATCAAAGGATGCAAACATACCGATATCAGGCAGAATAGGAGCATCGTTCTCGCAGTGGCAGTCACAGTTCGGAGAGATATCCACTACCAGAGAAATATGGAAATTCGGTCTGCCGTCCACGACAGCCTTCGCATATTCTGCCATGCGGCAGTTGAAATCCTTCGTTGCCGCATCATAGCCGCTGTGGATCGCATCAAAATTGCAGGCGCCGATGCAGCGTCCGCAGCCCAGACATTTTTCATGATCAATGTGCATCTTATGTGTGGTCTCATCATATACCAGTCCATCATTGGCACATTCCTTCATGCAGCGCTTACAGCCCCGGCACAGACTCTCGTCGATCTCCGGCTTGCCCTGCGCATGCTGCTCCATTTTGCCCGCTCTGGAGCCGCAGCCCATACCGATGTTTTTAATAGCACCGCCAAACCCCGCCGTCTCATGTCCTTTGAAATGATTCAGGGAAATAAACACATCCGCATCCATGATGGCACGACCGATCTTCGCATTCTTCACATATTCGCCGCCTTCTACCGGTACCTCGATGTCATCCGTTCCCTTCAGTCCATCGCCGATGATCACAGGACACCCTACCGTCAGGGGCGTGAAACCATTCTCCCAGGCACAGTACATATGCTCGATGGCATTCTTACGGCTGCCGGGGTACAGGGTGTTGCAGTCGGTCAGAAAAGGCACACCGCCCAGCTCCTTTACCACATCCGCTACTGCTTTCGCATAATTCGGACGTAAGAAGCCCAGGTTGCCCAGCTCTCCAAAGTGCAGCTTGATGGCAACAAATTTGTGATCCATATCAATATTCTGAATCCCCGCCGCCTTCATCAGACGCTTTAACTTACTGGGAAGTCCCTCTCCCAGACGGGTCCTGAAATCTGTAAAATATACCTTTGATTTTTCCATTGATCTATCCTCCGCGCAAAAAAGATACTACGATTATAACATATCTTTTCCGCTTTTTGAGAATTTTTTTGCATTCTCCACGAAGCGCTCCGCGAACTCCGGGCAGGATGGATAATAGAGGTGGGGAAAACCGTACCAGTGATTCTCTCCCACGTGGATACAGGGATAATTTCGTCCGGTGGAGGGTTTGGTAGCGATGCAGTCTGCGCCGTTGTCTTCACTGTCATAATAGTGGAATTCGTGGGCACGGATGCGGCTGCCACGAGGCATAAAATATCCGCTGTTCTCTTCCAGTTCAATGTATCCGAAGCGCACCAGGTGTCCGGTGTCGAAGCATTTACCGGGCAGGACTCCCGCCATGGGATAGGAATGTCCTTCCCGGTCCGTCAGGGTCGTATGCAGGTATAGAAAACCGCCGCACTCTGCCACCGTGGGCAGGCCGTCTGTGACTGCCTTCCGGATCGCTGTGCGCATGGCATCATTCTCGCTTAACTGTCCGGCATACAGTTCCGGATATCCACCGCCCAGTAACAATCCGTGAATGTTTTCCGGTAAGTTTCTGTCATGCAGCGGGGAAAAATACACTGGTTCCGCGCCCGCCTGTTCCAGCAGACGCAGGTTCTCTTCGTAATAAAAGCAAAAAGCTTCATCCCGGGCTACGGCGATCCGTGGGTGTATTGCTTCGCTGGTTTCTACGGAATCTTCCACTACCGTCTCTTCCTCCAACGGCTCCGCTTCCTCTGCAATCTGCAACAGTTTTGAAATGTCTGCGGTCTCCCGCAATCTCTCTGCCACCATACGGATCTGTCCCTGCAGGCCTTCCAGTTCTCCCGGCATGCACAAGCCTAAGTGTCTGCTGGCGATCTGCAGGTCCTTATTTTCCGGAAAATACCCCAGTACCGCAATGCCCAGTTCCTCTTCTGCCAAGGGCTTCAGTATCTCATAATAGGCTGCGGACATCCGGTTGAAGATCACGCCACGGATCAGATGTGCCTTATCGTAAGCCAGGAATCCGGCAATCAGAGGGATCACCGATCTCCCCATGCCTTTTGCATCCACCACCAGCAGGATGGGGGTCTGCGTCACCTTTGCCAGATGATAGGAGGAGCCTTCCTCACGGATGCCGCCCAGCCCGTCATACAATCCCATAACACCTTCCATGACCACAAGCTCGTCTTCTCTGCGATCCTTCAAAAACAGCTTACGGGTGCCCTCTTCTCCGGTAAAAAAGGTATCCAGATTCCGAGAGGGCACCCCCAGCACCTGTCTGTGGAACATTGGATCAATATAATCCGGGCCGCATTTACAGGAAGAAATATCCTCACCGTTTTCTTTAAAAATCTGCAATAATCCACAGGTGATCGTAGTCTTGCCGCTGCCGCTCTTCGGTGCAGCGATCATGATACGGCGTATCTTCTTTTTCTGTGCTCCGGTCATCTCTGTACTTCTCCATTCCTACCGTTTCCGGTCTCCCCTGCGTTTTGTTTTGTTTTCTTCGCGTTATCCATAGGATCCGTTCCTGTCTCCCGGAACGTAAACGAGCAGATCCACACCGGATTTTCCGCCTGGGGCAGATGATAGCTTAAAAGCTTCTTCACCCGGCTTACCTGCATCTGCAGGATCTCCTCTTCCTCCACCGGAAAAGTATCCAGCACTTCCTTAAGTTCTGCAATGGTCTCCATGCTGATGGCATTGATCACAATACGCATATGGGGATTCTTCCGGTACAGGGTCTGTAAAATATCCAGCAATCTGCCGCCGCTGCCGCCGATAAAGGCATGGGTCGGCACTGGTAATTCTTCCAGTCCTTCCGGTGCCGGGGCTTCAATGATCTGTATATTATCCATGTGAAACTGTGCTCTGTTCTTCCGAAGCAGTTCCACCGCCTCCGGCTTTCTCTCAATGGCATAGACCTGCACTCCTCCGGGCACCCCGGCGATCTCTATGGCAACGGATCCGGTGCCGCTGCCGATGTCATAGACCACGGCGTTTTGTGTCAGGTGTAGCTTGCAGATGCTGACCTCGCGGACTTCTTCTTTTGTCATTGGCGTTCTGCGGAGTTTTTCCTCGGTTTCCGAAGCATCCCGCAGAAAACAGGTATCGGCTCTTCCATGGGTCAGGCGTTCCGGTTGCCAGTGAGGATTGCGGATCAGGCAGGTATATAACCCTTCCTCCGTAATCTCCTCACACTGCCCCGGGGTCAGGATCCGGATGCTTTCCTCCGGATAGGACAGCTGATATCCTACGATCACTTCACAGTCTGTCAGTCCCGCTTCTGCAAGCAAATGTCCGATCTTGCGGATGTCCTCACTTCCTGAGGTCAGTAAAAATACCTTTTCATGGCTCTCCACCGTTGCCGAAAGCCGGTTCAGCTTCTTGCCGTGCATGCTCAAAATGGCCGCATCTTCATAACTTTCTCCCACTCGGGCCGCCAGTGTGGCCACGGAAGAAATTCCCGGCAGGATCCGTACTCCTGCGTTCAACGCTCCTGCGGCAACGGCTTCCTGCAATGCCACATATAGCTTCCTGCATCCGCTGTAGAATCCGGTATCCCCGGAAAAAAGGACAGTTACCCGAAGGGGATCTTTCTGTTCTGTAAGACCGTTTTTCTGTAATTGCTCCAGATACGGCAGAATCTGCTCCGTCATGTAGTAGGGTCTTTTTTCGATTTTAGCAGAATATCTTTCGATCATGCGCTCCGCACCCAGCAGGATATCTGCAGTTTCGATCGCATGCTGCACTTCTTGTGTCTGACCGTCTTTGCTGCCCATGCCGATTCCGGCGAGGCAGATCTCCATGCTGCCCTGCCCGGAGAGCTTACAGTCACAGAGCTGTTCCAGTTTTCCACAGATTTCCGCAAAAGAATACGTATCTACAGCCTTCTTGACAGGCTGTATCACATACACCGGGATCCCCAGAATTTTCGCAGCTTCCAGTTTCTCCTGATACCCTCCGGTGCGTCCGCTGTTTTTCGTGACCATGTGATGGATATCGTATTGCTTCAGGATAGCAGCGTTCATCTCTGTGGAAAAAGGTCCCTGCAATGCCAGGATCTGTCTGCCTTTGATTCCCTGCTCCATGCACAGTTCCAGGCTCTCTCTGCCCGGAAGGATGCGCACATACAGGCGGTCATGGAGTCTTCCGGAGGCACAATACGTCGGCAGTTCCTTGCTCCCTGTGGTCAGCAGAATATTGCCCTCTGTATTCTCCAGCGCTTTGGCACAGTCAGCATTGCCTTCAAAATACCGGATACTTACGGCAGGATTCTCTGCTTCCGGAGTCTCCGAAATTTCCCGTTCCAGACGCAGGTAAATGGAAGACTGTGTTTCCACAGAGTCCCGTATGTTCTCTGTAACGACCTGGGCATAAGGGTGGGTGGCATCCACTACGATCTCATAACCCTCGTTACGCAGAAATTCTTCCATCTGCTGCCGGTCCATTCTGCCACGGTGAAGAGATACGAGTGGCTGCCCCTTTGTCCCTGCCGCCTCCGCATCCGTCTGTTCCCGCATCACGATCTCACCATATTCCGTTGCCACGCATACGGTATGCGCGATTCCGGCATCTGCCAGGATTTCCGACAGCCGCCGTCCTTCTGTGGTTCCCGCAAAAATTACTATTTTTTTCATCCTGCTCTCCTCCCAAAGAGAACTTAATGTATGTTATTCTCCACATGATATCCGCGCTTTGTGATCAACTTGTCCCCCAGGATCTCCGTCTCGGAATTGCCGATAAATACCGTGGTGAACATATTGACTTCCCGGTCCCTTAATTCCCGCAGCGTACAGGTCACCGCCCGGGTGCCTTCTCTGCCGATGTTTTCCACATAGCCGCAGGGGCGCTCCCCTTCTATGGTTTCCAGTAAAATATCACAGGCTCTTTGCAGATAATCCTTTCGCCTGTGGCTGGAAGGGTTGTAAATTGCCATGGCAAAATCTCCCATTGCTGCCGCCCGCAGTCTCTTTTCGATCTTCTCCCAGGGAGTCAGCAGGTCGCTTAAGCTGATCACACAGAAATCATGGTTTAAGGGTGCTCCCAGTACCGCCGCCCCACTGCTTGCCGCTGTAATACCGGGGATCACGATCAGTTCCGTCTTGGGATGTTCTTCTCCAAGCTCATACATCAGCGATGCCAGGCCGTAGATACCGGCGTCGCCGCTGCAGATCAATGCCACCCGCTTCCCGGCTTCCGCCTCCCTAAAACACAATTCGCAGCGTTCTGTCTCCTGCCGCATAGGGGTGGTCAGCAGTTTTTTCCCTGCAAAACGTTCTCCCAATAATTTGACATATACGGTATAACCCACGATCACATCTGCCTGCTCCAGCGCAGCGATGGCTTCTCCTGTCATCATTTCTTCCCTGCCGGGACCTATTCCCACGATATAGATTCTGTTACTCATCCGTTTTGCCTCTTTCTATCCTTTTAAAGCCACATCCGAATCCGCTCTTTCCATGTTTTCTCTGCAACTGCCACGGTCATGCCATCCTGTGCCTGCTTGCCTAAGAGGATCCATCCGCCTGTCCCGGCTGCTTTCAGGGCGGCGCGCTCGCATACATTGTCCACGCCCACCTGTGTCTTTACGAACTCGGAACCGTGAAATTCTCCCGGCACTGCCTGTAATTCCTGTGCTGTATAAGTCCTAAATGGTATCCTGTATTTTTCACTGAATTCCAGCAGGCATCGTTCCTCTTTTTTCACGTCAATAGAAGCCAATGCTGCGATCTGCTCTATGACAATGCCCTGTTCTTCCAGTATTTTTTTCAAAAATAGATTCAGCTTTGCGCTGTCCGTATCCTTCTTGCAGCCCACGCCCAGAATATATTTTTTCGGCTGCAGCAGTAGTTCTGCTGACTCTTTTCGAAATGTTTCTTCCGTGTCGTCCGCAATCAGGACATCCACTTTTTCCGCAGGCGGATACGCACACAGCCGGATCCCTGACGGAATGGTCTCATCCACTGCCAGATGCCCTGTCTGTACGGACATGGTAATTTCCTCGCCTGCCAGTACTTTTGCCGACACTTTGGCGATCCCCTCCCGATTGCAGATCCGCAGATCATTCCTTTTGGCAAAGATATCCACCGCAAAACTGTCATGTAAGTCTGTGGCTGTGGTGATCACCGGTATGGCACCCAATGCTCCCGCCAGACGGACCGCCAGTTCGTTGGCTCCACCCACATGTCCGGACAACAAGGGAATCACATACTTCCCCATCTCATCTGCCACCAGTACCGGACTGTCGTGCAGTTTATCCATGATCCAGGGGGCAATGGCACGGACCGCGATCCCACAGGCACCGATGAATATAAGTGCATGGCGGGCCGCCATCTGCTCTCCCGCCCACGCTGACAGGCTGTTCCTGACACAGATTGTGTCTGCATCGCTGTCATCCACAGCCGATACCGTCTTTTTTTCCAGTCGGGAGCATTTGGTATAGAGCGTGACCGCAGTTTCCCCATCCATGCTCTCCCGTATCCGCTCCGCCAGCTGTTGTCCTGTTTCCGTAAAGCTGATCACACTAATCTTCACGCCGCCCCTCCTGCGTTTCCTCTGCCTGTATGTCACAGCATTTTGCCTGACGGAATTCTGTGGTAAAATCCGCCGCATACAGCCTCGACTTCTGATAATTTCCATGGGTGATAACATCCCCCACCAGTACCAGTGCTGTCTTTTTGATGCCATGTTCTTCCGCTACCTGTGCCAGTGTCTCCACCGTACAGATATAAGCCTCTTCCTCCGGCCAGGTTGCCTTGTAGACAAGGGCTGCGGGGGTGTCCTTCGCATAACCGCCCACGATCAGTCTGTGGCTCAGTTCCCGCAGCATTCCCGTGCTTAAATAGATCGCCATGGAAGCATGATGGGCTGCCAGACTTTCGATGCTCTCCTTCTGCGGCACTCCGGTCCGCCCTTCCATACGGGTGATGATCAGGGTCTGGGAAACACCGGGCAGGGTATATTCCAGATTTAACGATGCCGCCGCACCAAAGCAGGCACTGACTCCCGGACAGCTCTCATAAGGGATTCCCAGCTCGTCCAGTGCATCCATCTGCTCCCGCACCGCACCATAGATGCTGGGTTCTCCGGTGTGCAGACGCACCAGCATTTTCCCCTGCGCCTGTGCCTCCTGCATGAGCTTAAGCACTTCTTCTAAGGTCAGGTGCGCACTGTTATGGATCTCACAGTCTGCTCTGGCATATTCTAACAGCTCCGGGTTCACCAGCGATCCCGCATAGATGATGACATCCGCCTGTTGCAGCATGTGCATGCCCCGCACCGTGATCAGATCTGCTGCTCCGCTTCCTGCGCCAACAAAGTAAACCATTCCTCCGCCTCCTTACTTTTCGCCAATGCACCGAAATCATTGGCATACATGATACATTCGATCGCAAGCTTTCCCTGCGCCCGCTTCTCCAGATAAAATAAAATACGCTCCATGGCATAATCCATGACTTCCTGTCTCCTGCCGCACTCATCCAGGATCCGCACGGCTTCCTCTGTGGTGACACAGGACAAAAGCTTGTCAGCATCCACTGGCGCCACACCACATTTTACGGCAAAGGCGGTCAACAGCTCCATCCGGCAGTCACCCTCTCTGGAATGGGTATTCATAATACCGCCCGCCACTTTAATGAGTTTTCCGACATGTCCTGCAAGAAGCAGACGTTTGAAGCCCTCTTCCACCGCCATATCGATCGTCAGACCGATAAAGTTACTGCATTTTACACTTTTATCCAGATCATAGTGATAGGTATTTTTCAAAAAATCCAGTCCATAATTGCCCGGAGAGATCACCACGTCTTCTCTTCCCAGTGCCCGCTGCTGCCTAAGTTCCACGCGGATCGTATCTAAAATGGCCTGGGTACTCATGGGTTCCACGACACCGCTGGTACCAAGGATCGAAATGCCGCCCACGATGCCAAGTCTCGGATTAAATGTCCGCTCTGCCAGATGTTCGCCCTCCGGCACAGAGATCTCCACTGACAGGCTTCCACAATAATCCAGCACCTGACACACCTGTAATACTTCCCGTTCGATCATCTCTCTTGGGACGTGATTGATGGCGGCATTTCCCACGGGTTGATCCAGTCCCGGTTTCGTGACCCGTCCGACACCGAAGCCGCCGTCTATCACGACCCGGGCCAGGGCTTCCCTGCCTTCTTCCTGCGGCAGTGAGACCTTCGCACAGATCAATGCCCCGGTGGTAATATCGGGATCATCCCCACCGTCTTTTTCCACGGCGCAGCTGACCTCCCGCTCCTTACGACAGATTCTAAGGATCTGTGCCGTATAGGGGATGCCTTTGGGTGTCTCTATGGTGATCTTAGTTTTCTCCCTGCCGGTCAACAGCATATAAGCAGCCGCCTTCGCCGCTGCTGCCGCACAGCTTCCTGTGGTAAATCCATACCGCATGCCTCTACCTTTCCTTCCTCAGCTCATACAACAATGCATTACAGATGGCGGCTGCCACATTGCTGCCGCCCTTTCTTCCGCGGTTGATAATATAGGGCACCTCCGTCTGAAGGATCAGTTCCTTGGCGGCTTCCACATTCACGAAGCCCACGGGAACCCCGATGACGAATGCCGGACGCCAGTTGCTCTCCTGCATCATCTCGTAAATCTGTATCAGTGCCGTAGGTGCATTTCCCACAGCGAAGATCACCGGCTTTTTCCGTTTTGCTGCCAGTTCCATGCTGATCGCTGCCCGGGTGGTCCTGCGTTCCTTCGCCATTGCTGCCACCTCTGCGTCTGCCATGTAGCAATGGGCTTCGCCGCCAAAAGAAGCCAGCACCTTTTTGTTGATCCCTGCCAGTGCCATATTCGTATCCGTCACAATGTCCGCACCGTTTTTTATCAGGTTTTTGGCGATCTCCACTGCATTTTCCGAATAGGTCATCGTCTCCGCATAATCGAAATCCGCACTGGTATGGATCACCCGTCTGGTGATCATATCCTGCTCCGCAGGCAACGTGATTCCCCTCTCTGCCAGTTCCGCCGCAATGATCTCAAAGCTTCGCATCTCGATCTCTTCCGGCAATACATATTCGATGTTCGTTTTATCCATAAATCAGTCTCCCATAGCAAGTTCTCGTAACAGCACTTCATTCTCTTCCTGCTTCTTCACCGCGATCCGGTAATAGCCCTCTCCCAGTCCCCGGAAATTCTCACAGTTACGGATCAGGATGCCTTTTGCAAGCAATCTGTCATAGATGGGCTGTGTGGTGTAGATCAGCAGAAAATCCGCTTCTCCGGACACTACCCGGATGCCCAGTGCCTCCAGCCCTTCCCTAAGATACGCCCGCTTGGTTTTCACATATTCCACGGTATCCTGCAGATATTGCTCCGCCTGCTCCGCACAGACAATGCCTGCTCTCTGGGCGAACACCGACAGATTCCATTCCGGCAGCTGTCTGCGGATTTTCTCCCGAAGCCCCTCATTACTGCACACCAGATATCCCAGACGCACCCCCGGCATGGCAAAGCTTTTCGTAAACGCCCGTACCAGCAACAGATTCTCATACTGGTCTATCTTCCCGAGCAGGGACCTGGGCTGCTCTCTATCAGTCTCACAGAACTCTATAAAACATTCATCCAGTACTACGATGATTCCCTGCTGTCTGCAGTGCTCCAAAAGTTCCGGCAGATATTCCCTGCCCAGCAGCTGCCCTGTGGGATTGTTGGGATTTGCAAGAAACAGCAGATCTATGTCTGCCGTCAGCGCCTGTAACAATTCCTTCCCCGGGCAAAATGTGGTCTCCTCCGGCAGATATGCATATTTTATATGGCTGTCTGCCGCCTTCGCCGCATACTCATATCCGTAAAAGGACGGTACCGGGATCACAATATTTTTCGGCTTAAGTGCATGTACGATCGCCAGAAAAAGTTCTGATGCCCCGTTGCCAAACAGCAGATACTCCTTTGGAATTTCCCTGCCGCATTCTCCGGACAGCATAAAACTCACGGCTTCCGTCAGTGCCACCGCAGTAATGTCAGGATATTCTCCCACATGCTGTATGGCTTCTCGGAGTGCCTGCGCCGCCGCATCCGGCATTCCCAAGGGATTGCCGTTTACCGAAAAATCCAGCCGTACCGGTCTGCTGTATATGTCACCACCATGTATGTTCTGCTGCATCTGTTGTTTCCTCATTTCTTTTCTTGAACCTGTTTTCTTTTTAGAGCTTTCCTTCACAGATTGCCAGCCGCCGTGTTATAACCATCCACAGCCCGCTGCCACCCAGGTCAGGATTCCCAGGCACAACAGCTCACAGATCCATGCCGTCCGGTTCATCAGACGATTGACTCTCCGGATATCCTCATATTCCACCTGCCGTTTTGGATCCCCAATATATGGTTTCTTCACGACTTTGCCAAAGTAACTGGCATCGCCTGCCAATTGTATTCCCAGTGCGCCGGCACATACGGATTCCGTCTGGGCGGAATTGGGACTGGCGTGCTTTCTGCTGTCTCTGCGCCAGATATGCCATGCCTGCCTGCCGTTATAGCTTTTTCCGCTGAAAAATGCCGCACCGATCATCAAAAATGCGCTGATCCTCGCCGGGAAGAAATTCACCACATCATCCAGCTTCGCCGCCGCCCTTCCAAAGTGCAGATATCTGTCATTTTTATAGCCGACCATAGAGTCCATGGTATTGACTGCCTTATATAAGAATCCAAGCACCGGCCCTCCCAGTGCCGTATACAGCATCGGCGCGATCACACCGTCGGAAGTGTTCTCCGCCACAGTCTCGATGGCAGCCTTCGTCACTCCTTCTTCCGTAAGATTCTGGGTATCTCTTCCCACGATCATGGATACCGCCTCTCTGGCAGCCTCCGGATTCCCCGCCTTTAATTGTTTCCATACTTTTCCGCTCTCCACCTGCAGACACCTTGCCGCCAGGATCTGATAGGTCATGACCGCCTCCACCACCATGCCGATTCTCGGATAAAGTGCATATGCTCCCACCAGGATCAATGCCGTAAACATCCCCGTAAGCAGCAAAACGCTTACAACTAAAAGCTTCCCCTGTCTGCGCTCCGCTGCCTCTCTCTCCGGGGAATCTTCCTGTGGGTTGCCGCTGCGCAGTGCTTTTTCTGTCTTCGCGATCAACCAGCCGATTCCCCGGATGGGATGTGGCAGAAAATAGGGATCGCCAAAGATCTGATCCAGTAAAAATCCCGCTCCAAATGCCAGGATATGATATTTCATCCGTTCGTTTCTCCTTTTGTAAGTTCCGATACTGCAACTTCCGACAGCGGGCGAAATTCCTTCCACTGCGGGGCTCCTCCGCCTGCCTTAAATGCCAGCCTGCCACTGTAACCCTGTCCGCATTTTACCTGATAGTCAAAATATTCTCCACCGAGGAAATGACCAAGCAGCGCCATGATCGTTCCGCCGTGAACCACCGCGGATGCATTTTGTATCTTGCGATCCCTCTGCCCCGATGCAGCACTTCTCTCCCAGATCCTTTTCATGTGATATACCATTTTTTCGTATCCTGCAACACTTCGACGGATAAACTCTTCCCTGCTCTCTCCTTCCGGAAACGGCAGGGTACCTCCGCTGTCGATCCATCTCTGATAGTTCGGATCTCCGGAAAGTTCCTGATAATTATGTCCCTCAAACGCACCGAAATCCATCTCTGTCCACTCCGGGATACAGATAGGAGTCTGCCCCGGATACAAGATCTGTGCGGTCTCAAGACACCGCTTCATGGGACCGGAAAACAGGACATCGGCAATTGGGTAGATCCTGTCTGTCACGGATTTTTCCAGTGTCCTGATACCGTCCGGACTTAAAGCTTCGTCCGTTTTCCCAAGATACCGGCCCTCTTTATTAGAAAGCGTCGCTCCGTGCCGGATGAGGGTAAGATGAATCTCTATTTGATCTTCTGTCCGATTCCGCATACGACTCTCACCACCTCATCTGCCTGCGCTGCCAGCTGTTCGAGTATTCTTCCGGTGCGCTCTCTGTAAATTCTCTCCTCCGCTTCCATGGGGACGATACCGTTGCCGATCTCATCACAGATCAGAATGCAGTCCGGATGTTCCTTGCAGAAATGCTCTATCATTGCCTCCGGAGCGGTTCCCTGTCGCAGCTGCTCCCGGATAGAGTGGTGCAGATGATTGACGATCACCTGCAAAGCGCCTGTCTCTGCGGGCAGTTCCAGTGTTCCATCCAAAACAGCCGCTTTCCGTCCATCCTCACAGCGTACATAACTCTGCTTCACATAATGCAGTTTTCCCTGGGCAAATCCACCAATGATCAATATCATTACATCAGCCTTTCCGCGATTGCTACCGCGACCACCACGCATCCTTCACAAAGCGTCACAAAGTATCCCGCTGTGTCTCCGGTGATGCCGCCAAACTCTTTTTTGCTGCGCCGGTAATAATACGCAAAACTAAGCAGGGCTGCTGCCACGGCGAGCCCTCCCGCCACGACAGATATCCACAGCATAAATAAAATGCAAAGGATTCCCTGTCCGTATAAAGCACTTTTTACCACCCTTTTGTGGGCTTTATCCGCAAACAGATACAGTGTCCCCTCCTGCTTTGCCGAAGGGAAACTCACCACCGCGATACCGCTTAATACTCTGGACAGGAAGCATCCGGCTCCCGTCACAGTAATCATGCGCAGTGTCGTGATCTCCGAGAATCCTCCCAGGAAAATCAGTCCGTACAGTGCAAGCATGATCACTGCAAATGCCCCGATATGAGAGTCCTTCAATATCTCCAGCTTCCGGTCTCTTGGCTGGTAGGAATGCAGTGCATCACAGGTATCTAAAAAACCGTCCACATGAAATCCCCCGGTGACCAAAAGCGGTATTGCCGTCCCCACCACAGTATAGCACAGGGTTCCCACCGCGAACCGGTCACAGAACCATTTCCACAGATACCACAAAGCACCGATCACCGCACCCACCCATGGGAAAAAGCAGAGGGCGTACCGCATGTCCTCGTCCTTCCACTGAAACTGTGGCATGGGGATCTTGGAATACATGGAAAACGCTATGAAAAACGATTTGATAATTCGCATGTCTGTTTCCTTTCTATCCCCGGCTGTCCTGCCGGTTCTGTGCTTTTGCTCCTGGTGAGCCGGGTTTGATCCGCTGTGGGATCCCCGCTACGACTTCCACGACCTCGTCCGCCTCCGCGGCAAGTCGTTCGTTGATCCGCCCCAGTGCCTCGATGTATTCCATCGTAGAATCATCGTAGATCATTCCATCCTCAAATACATTATTGGTTACAATGACTAACGGATCCGCCTGTTTTCTTAATCCTTCCATACCTTGCAGAATCTTTGTGATCACCGTCTGACGATCCACAGGCTGTTCCCCGGAAAACATTTCGTTGGCGGTGAGATTTGACATACATTCCAACAATACCGCTCCTGCCGGTTCCATTTGCAAGACCGCCTGCTCCAACTCCATAGGCTGTTCGATGGTAGTGAAGCCTTTCCCCTGTCGCAGCCTGTGATGCCTGTCCACCTTTGCCTGCATCTCCGCATCCCGGATCTGCATGGTGGCGATATAATATTTGTTCTTATCACCGGCAGCCCGCAGCAGATAATCTTCCGCATAAGCGGATTTTCCGCTGCCACTACCGCCCAGGATCAGTGTCATCATGTTGCTTCTCCGTTCGTCTGAATGTTCAGCCCACGCCATTCGCTCACAAAATCATGCAAGCATGATTTTTGCGCCCGGATATGTTCATGGCTGAACTGTTAACGTCTATATTGTTCCACTTTGATTTCTGAGAAGGTAGCGCTCTGTCCATAAATGCTCATTGCCATATCCAGCAGTGTGAACATCATAACGGCTCCGGTTCCTTCTCCCAGTGCCATTCCCGCATGGATCACCGGAGACAGCTGCAAAGCATCTGCCAGCTTCACTGCCGCCGGTTCTTTCCCTAGATGGGAAGGGATCAGATATTCCCGCACACCGGGGAACAGCCGCTCCGCCACCAGGGCCGCTGCCATGCTGATCACGCCATCCAGCACGATGGGCACATGCCACAAAGCTCCGCCGATGCACATACCGGTCAGTCCGGCAATATCCAGCCCTCCGACTGTCTGCAATACCGTGAGGGCATCCGCATGCCACAGATCATAGGTTTCCAAGGCGGTGCGCACCACCTGTTGCTTCCGAGCCAGTCCCTGATCTGTCAGTCCCGCGCCTCTGCCGGTGACTTCCTCTGCCCCACACTGTAATAGGGCGGCTGTCACTGCACTGCTGGTGGTGGTGTTGCCGATTCCCATTTCCCCGGTGGCAAGGATACCGTATCCTTTTTCCTTACACTCCCGTACCAGTCTGGTTCCTGTGGCAATGGCACGGACGGTCTCTTCTTCCGTCATAGCCGGTTCTTTTAAGAAATTTCTTGTTCCGGAGCACACTTTGCGGTTCCATACTCCGGGGATGGATTCCTCACTATTTATCCCGATGTCCACGGGAATGGTCTCGGCACCGATGCTCTGTGCCATCCTGCAGACGGAGGATCCTTTCCGTGCCATGGACTTTGCCACCGCCAGCGTGACCTCCTGCCCCGTCTGGCTCACGCCTTCCTCCACGATTCCGTTGTCTGCGCAGAAGATCAGCACACCCTTTTTACGAATATCGATCACATCCGTCCCTAAGATGGCTCCGATCTGTGCTGTGATGGTTTCAAAGCTGCCCATGCCGTCCAGCGGCTTTGCCAGAGTGTCCCAATGCTTTTTCACAAGCTTTCTCACTGCTTCGTCCGGCGGCGTGATCCGGAGCTGCGCCAATTCCCGTACGGTATAGTTATGAAATACGGGCTTCTCTGAGCATTCCATAGATTTCCTCCATACGCAGATATTCCCGCAGGGTATCTGCCAGCTTATCGTATTGTCTTTCCTTAATAGTGCGGTAATCCTCCCAGACGCCGTCCTCCAGAGAGATGCCTTTTTCCCGGGCCAGGGTCTGTATCATACGCCCGGCGATCTCCCCCTTGTCGAACAGACCGTGAATATAGGAACCATAGATTCTGCCGGTGGAGTCACTGACTACATTTTCTGCACCATTTGCCGGTCCGGCTACCTTGTCCACTGTCCCCTTCGCACTGCTGCCGTCCCCGTTACAATACACTGTCTGTCCCATATGGATCTCATACCCCGTGAACTCGCATCCCGTAAGTCCGGAGAAAATACCCTCCACTGCATCCAGAGTTCCATCTGTCTGGCAGCGATGTTTCTCCTTCTGCAGCACTGTCCGTACCGGAAGCAGTTCCATGCCGCGGATCTGTCCGCCTTCCTCTACACTGTCCGGATCCGCGATCTCACAGCCTAACATCTGATAGCCTCCGCAGATTCCGAAAATGGGAACTTTTCCCGCAACCCGTTTTACCGCTGCCTCCAGTCCGTTCTGCCGCATCCATTTCAGATCTCCCATGGTATTTTTACTGCCGGGGAGAAATATCAGATCCGGCGTCCCCAGCTCTCTTACATTCGTCACATACCGGACACTGACCTCCGGCATCTGCTCAAACACATCAAAATCCGTAAAATTTGAAATTCTGGGATAGTGGATCACAGCCAGATCGATCTTCCCCACATGTTTTGCATCGAAACGGTCCGTCAGACTGTCCTCATCTTCCAGCGTAAGTTCCATATAAGGTACCGTTCCCAGCACCGGCACCTGCCCCCGTTCAGTTAACATCTGAATGCCGGGGTCTAAAATCGTGCTGTCTCCACGGAATTTGTTGATGATCAATCCCTTTACCCGTTCCCGTTCCTCTTCGGTCAGCAGCATCAGGGTTCCCAAAAGCTGTGCGAACACGCCGCCTCTGTCAATGTCTCCCACTAAAAGTACCGGTGCATCCACCATTGCCGCCATTCCCATATTTACGATGTCATTCTGTTTCAGGTTGATCTCCGCCGGACTTCCGGCGCCCTCGATGACAATGATATCCGCATAAGTTTCCAGCTTGCGGAAGGCTGCCTTGATATCCGGGATCAGTTCCGTCTTGTGGGCAAAATAGTCTCTGGCGGACAGATTTCCCCGTACCTCCCCGTTCACGATGACCTGGGATCCGGTATGGCTGGTGGGCTTGAGCAAAATAGGATTCATGCACACCAGCGGTTCGATTCCTGCCGCTTCCGCCTGCATCACCTGTGCCCTGCCCATTTCCAGTCCTTCTTTCGTGATATAGGAATTGAGTGCCATATTCTGTGATTTAAAAGGGGCGACCCGGTAACCGTCCTGCCGGAAGATCCGGCATAGGCCCGCCACCAGGAGACTTTTCCCGGCACCGGACATGGTGCCCTGTATCATAATAACTTTTGCCATCGATTTCTCCATCCCACAGATGCCACCGACATCCCGGGAATTTCGTTTCTCTGTTTTCTAACACCCGCGCTGTTGCTCCGGGCTTTCTGACTTTTCTATCTGCTTCCCCAGTTGTTCTGCATACTCTAAAAGCTCTCTCTGATAAGTCTCCAGACTGCCGAAATTCTCCCGGCTGCAGATAACGCGGCTGCACTTTTCCAGCTGCTTCTTCGCTGCCTGTATTTTTTCCTGTGCCACCGGCTCAAAAGGACACTCTGCGATCACCTCCGCGGCCAACGCCTTCGCCACGGGATAATCCAGATCATTTTCATGCAGGATCCCGGTGACAAAGGGGATCCCCGCTCTCTGCAGACGCCGGTAAATTTTCCGTCCGCTTCCGGCTCCGGCGATCACGAAGACCTGCGGTGTTCCTTCCGGCGCCGCCAGCTCCATATCACTGCTGCCCTCATCATAGCTTCCCATCCGGATGCCATAGAGTTCGGTGATATAGCCGGCTGTCATGACTTCCTCCGGCGTTCCGATCCGGTCCACCGCCCTGCCGTTCACACACAGGATTCTATCGGAGATCTTCTCCGCCAGTTCCAACTCATGCAAGGACAGGATCACCGTAAGTTCTCTCTCCCTGCACAGCTTTTGCAGGATCGATAAAAATTCCAGTTTATGCCGCACATCCAGGTAAGAAGTCGGCTCGTCCAGGATCAATATCTCCGGCTCCTGACAAATGGCTCTTGCTAACATCACCCGCTGTCTCTGCCCGTCACTGATCCGGTCAAACAAAGAATCCCCAATCTCTGCCACCTGCACCAGTTTCATGGCGTTTTGCACCGCTGCATGATCTTCTGCCCGCAGCACGCCGAAACGCCCTGTGTAGGGGTATCTTCCGGTGGCTACCACATCTTCACAGGTCATCAGTTCTCCCCGCAGACGTTTTGTCATTACCACTGCCATTTTTTTTGACAGTTCTGCCCCGGTGAGCGACTTCATATCTTCTCCGTCCAGCCGCACCGTTCCCGCGATCAGGGACAGCTGTCTCGCAATGCTTTTTAAGATCGTCGATTTTCCGGCACCGTTAGGTCCCAGTAACGTCAGGATCTCTCCCTTCCTGAGTGCGATCTCCACTTCTTCGATCAGAGGCTTTCCGTCGTAGCCTACGCTTATTTTTTCCGTTGTAATATAATAAGGCTTCTGCGTCTTCATAGGTAAGTTATCCACGCTCCCGTCTGCTTTTGGATACCATGATCCACAATACCACCGGTGCTCCGAAGATTGCCGTCACTGTGCTGATACCAAGCTCTGTGGGTGCCATCCAGGTTCTTGCCAACAGATCACAGAACAGGCAGAACACACTGCCTCCTAAGAAACATGCCGGTATCATGAGTAACGGTTTTGTGGTGCCGAATAATTTCCGGATCAGCTGCGGCACGGCGATCCCCACAAAAGAGATGGGTCCGGCAAATGCCACGATGCATGCCGAAAGTACGCTGGACAACACCACCAGCAGGATCCGCAATGTCCGGATGTTCACTCCCAGATTCTGTGCATACGTCTCACCCAGCTGGTAGGCTTCCAGCGGCTTTGCTAACAGGATCACCATAAGGAAAGTCACTGCCACCACGATACTCATCACTTTCACATTGTCCCAGGTCATTCCGGAAAAGCTTCCTCGCGACCAGTTGTGGAGATTCACAATATCCGCGTCCTCCGCAAAAGTCACCACCAGTTCCGTAATGGCAGAACAGATGTAACCGATCATCACGCCGCTGACCACCAGCATGGACATGCTGTCTACCTTTCTCGCCATGAGAAGTACGAATCCCATGGACAACATAGCTCCTAAAAATGCCGCCAGGATCAACAGTCCTGAACTGACACGGACCGTATTCCCCAGCAAAAATACCATCACCAGTGCCACTACCATCTTCGCCCCGGAAGAAATTCCTAAGACGAAGGGTCCGGCTATGGGATTGTGGAAAAAGGTCTGAAGCAGATACCCGGCAAGTGCCAACGCTCCGCCCAGGATCCCCGCCGCCAGTGTCCGGGGAAGACGGATCTCCCACAGAATCCTCGCATTCATGCCTTCTTTGGTTCTTCCCGTAGTCAGTATTTCTGTCAACGGGATCTTCACCGTTCCGATCCCTATATTGCAAAGCAACAGCACGAGAATGCCTGCCGTCAATAGAACAAACGCTATGAGATATCTGATTTTTCTGCGCTGCTGCATGTTTTTCTCCTTCTTTTCCTATTCGTATTCCAATCGTATTCTAATCTCATTCCAACGCTCTTATGCTTACGCTGTGTTTCTAGGTTCTCCATCTTACTGTAAGAGAAACAGATAACGCAGCTTAGCGGTATCATCGTCCGTCAACACCGTATGCATATCCTGCAATAAATACCCGATCGCCATGGACTGCTGGTACATATCGTTGGTGGTGCAATAGACCTGCCCGTCCTGTACCGCCTTGAAATCTTTTAAGATATTACATTTGCCGATCAGTTCGTCTATCGTGTTCACGCCGCCGTCGATCGAGCTATTGTAGATCAGAATGTCTGCATCCTTAGCCCCGGCATAGAAATCTTCGACCTGCATGTTCAGTGTGGAGCGTCCGCTTCCGCTGTCCTCGAGATCCTCAAAAATGTATCTTCCCCCTGCCAGTTCGATCAGCTTCGGAATATAATCCGTACTCTGCCGTACCTGGATCAGTCCGTTGGAAGTCACATAGAAAAATGCTATGGTCTTCCCTGTTTTTTCCCCGCTTTCTACTTTTTCCAGAATCTCTGTCTGCTCCGCAAAGGCTTCTTCTGCCTCCGCTTCCTTTCCGGTCAGAGCTCCGAAAAATTTGACCCATTCCACTTTTCCCAAAGGATGCTGTTCATAGCTGGAATATTCGATCATCACCGGAATATCAAAGCTTTGAAGCATTTCCACCACCTCCGGCGAATGCGTGATCATCCGGTTCTCGATCGCCAGATCACAGCCTTCAGACACCAGTAATTCATAATCCGGTTTACTGTATTTTCCGGCATAGATCATGTCCCCTGCCGCCATGGCATCCTTTGCTGTCTGAATGTACCAGTTCTCCTGCTTCTGTCCGGAGAACCGGATCTGATCCACAGCGTCCAGCGAGGCGAACATGTCCATCGCGCCGGATGCCACCAGATATATATTTTGAAGCGGTTCCTGCAAGATACTGACGTCCTCATCCAGTCCCCGTGGCACCGGCTGTCCCTCCGGCACTAACAGATACCGTTTACTGTCGGGAAGCGTTGTCAGCATCTTATAACCATCTTCGTAGTAATCCACCGCAAAATTTTCCGCATATTGCAGCTCCATGCTGCCTGTTTTTACTAATTCTGTCTGTTCTTCCTGCGTGGCCTCTGCTGCCTGGGTAACCTCCGATGGTGCTTCCGACGATGTCTCCGTAGAAGCAGAAGAAGGACTGCCGCAGCCACTAAGCCCCAGCAGTCCCATAAGAAGCAGAACATAGATCCATTTTCTTCTATTTCTTCCTGACCTCAAAGTTTTCATGCCTTTCATTGCCTGCAATATTTGTGCCTGCGGATTGCTCCGTGCTACGCACTCCCACAATCCTACCCAATATTCGCATATCGTGGGATTATCATCCCACTTTTATGCTCATATCGGGGCGGGTCCTAAGGTCTTTCACCCACCTATGAGCAAGCTCATGTGGGCTTAGACCTTTTGACCCTGGCATCATATGTATTACTTACCGCTCTCTGCACTCTCAAGTGTCTCAGAGTGGAAAGTTACGGTGTATTCCACCTCATGAGGTGTGCTCATTGCCACGGTATCACCGATCATGGTAAGGGGTGCATCCAGTGCTTCCACCGGCACTTCAAATACGGAATTGCCTTCCGTATTTACCGGCAGATATTTTTCACCGTTCACCAGCATATAGTCATAGTTCGGGCTGCTCCATTCCAGAATCGCCGTTGCCGCTCCGTCAGCCACCGTGATCTGCGCAGGAGACTGGATGCTTGCTCTGCCGCTTCCGCCCTCCATGGTCAGTTCGATGGTGTAGCTGCCGTCTTCTACAGTGCTCAGATCAAAAGTGTCTGCGGTGCCCTCTGCCACCGGATCAGATACCTTTACTTTATGATCGTACCATTTTCCCTTGGTACCGATCAGTGCCAGATCGAATTCCTCTCCGATCACGGGTACAGGCACATCGAAGCCGTAGACTTCTTCCGTCATGCCGTCACTGTAAGTCACGGTATCCGTGGTGGGCTCAAGCAGTACTGCACCATCTTTGGCTGCATCTTCCGCCAGACCCGGATAGAGATTCAGGATCTTCTTGGAACCTAAGGAAATGTGAATGGTCATAACGCCATCCTTTACCGTCAGGGTTCCCTTGCCGTCGCAGGCCTCACTGACATGGAACATGGAGCTGTCCGTGGAAAATTCAGCGGTGTAGACACCATCCGGAAGCTGTGCCTTGTCCTGCGCAGTCTCTGTGCTGACAGTTTCCGCCGTTTCCGTGCTCTCTGTCGGTGTTACAGTGCTTTCCTGTGCGGCAACCGTGCTTTCTGCGGATGTCGCATCCGCTGCCTGACCGGCTCCACAGCCGCCGAGCAGCAGACAGGCACTCAGTCCACCCACGATTATGATTTTATTCCTTAATGTCTTTGCTTTCATTACTTATTCTAATCCTTATTTTATTCCTAATTTTAATTCCTATTTTAATTCTTACTTATTTCTCAGCCATTGCTGCTGCGGTATGTGCTACATACAGATCCTGGATAGCCTTGATCCCGCCGAGGCCTGCGATCTGGGCATCCACGCTATCGAACTTACCGGAAGCGTTGAACTGGCTTAACCAGGAATCCTCATCCTCGCCGGCCATATCGTTGTTAGCATGATCACCTGCTACTACCATCAGGGGACGAAGAACCACTTTGGTGTAACCTGCTTCCGCAACAGCCTTGATGACTTCTTCACAGGCGGTCTCTTCCGGCTCACCTTCTACGGTTCCGATGAATACATTTTCATATCCCAGTTCGTTCATCTGTGTCTGCATCTGGCTGTAAGATACCTTTGCGGTGTGGGAAGTTCCGTGACCCATGAATACGAATGCCACGCCATCTTCCTTTGCAGCATCCAGGCTGTCATACCCAGCGGTCTTCACTGCTTCTGCAGTCAGATCTTCCGCTACTGCCTTCTTATCTGCATTGACAACGGTTGCATCGTCTCCCACTTCACCTAACAGGGGCTCAGCGACTTTTACGGATGCAAACTGATCCTTGTAGGCTTCTACTGCCTGCATCAGCTCGTCATACTCTGCCCCGTGCATCAGATGGGTAGGCTGTACTACCAGGTTCTTAACACCGTTTGCCACAGCGCGGTCCAGTGCCTGATCCATGTTGTCGATATGCTCATCATCTCTTGCCTGTATATGGTTGATGATGATCTGTGCGGTAAATGCTCTTCTTACAGACCAGTCGGGATTGGCTGCTGCGATCGCATCCTCGATACCCTTGATATCAGCCACACGGCTGTCGTTAAAGGAAGTGCCGAAGCTTACTACCAGAATCTCGTTCTCACCGATCTCATCCTGATTACGGGAATCATCCTTGGAAGCATCTCCGGTATCTCTGCCGAAATAATCGGGATCTGCATTTTCTCCCTCTACCAGTTCCTTCTGTGCGTCGGTCAGTGCATCCCATGCTGCCTTGGCATCTGCACACTGTTTATCGGTATTCTCAGTTCTCTCCTGCACATAGATGGCATCGATCAATGCTGCTACTTCATCGGCTGCTGCCTGATCTACATCTTCGGTGCTTTCGGTAGCTGCTGTTTCCGCTGCCTGGGTGGTCTGCGCCTCAGTGCCTGCCTGTACAGTGCTCTCTGCTACTTCCTGCGTGCTGCCGCATCCGGTGATGCATACAGCGCCCAGTACGGTTGCCAGTACTACTGCTACGATTCTTCTTTTCATGTTTCCTCCTCTGACAGGTTTTCTGTCTCTTTTGATTTTGGGGTTTGCCCCGGTGTTCTTAAATATGTAAGTCAGAAACATGTTTTATAGCTATTCAGCACCAAAAATAAAACCCTTTTCCTATTTCAGGTAAAGGGTTTGTACACATAAGAAACGAATGCAAAAAAGATTCTGTCCCTTCTGCATTCCACACGTACAACCAGTTACTCGTGGCTTTGAAACAAATGTTTCTGTACAGCATTCAGGCAGGTCTCCCGGCTTGAAGATCATTGCATCCGCCATCTTCCCGGTCTCCCAGTGATCTATCGGCTTCAGCTCCCTAATTACGGTGACGAGTTCGTGCAGGACTTACACCTGCTTCCCTTTTCACCGGAGCCAGCTACTTACGTGACTGCTCCGGCACCTGAATACTCCATATTCAATTGTGGCTACTATATCACAGATTTTCTGAAATTGCAATGTCAATCAGTCATCTGTTCCACCGGCTGTCGGAATCAGTATACCTGAAAATTAGAGATTGGCGTCATTCCGGGCATAATTCAGGATCATTTCCTTTAAAATCAGCAAATCACCTGTATAATCCTTGTTGTCCGTTGCTCCCCAGATAAAACCACCTGCGTAATGGGTACACGCTGCCATCATGGTATGCACCGTCACACGCATGAACTGTTCCTCCGGAATATCCGTGCGGAAGGTCTTGTCCTCTTTTGCCTTCGCATACATCATATGAAGTCTTGTGTTGACGGAATTCAGGGATGCGTGGAAATTCGCCAGTTCCTCCTGCCGCACCGTCTGGTGTGTTATATAATTGTTGAAGTTGTCATTATACTGCAGCAGATCCTTATGGTTCTGATACATGCCGATATAACTGTCCAGCGTAAAAATAAATCTTCCGATGGCCGGAATATCGTGTATCGAAGAGATTGGTCTTGCCTCATCCAGCTTGTCCAGATAAGCCTTCCATTTCGATGCGCAGACCGCAATAGCCAGCTCCGTCTTATTGTTGTAACAGCGGAACAATGTGGCACGTCCCACACCGGCTTCTTTTGCGACCTCATCCATACTGACCGCTTCAATTTTCTTTTCCACAAAAAGCCGGAACGCTGTATCAATGATCCGCTGGTTGCGCCCTTGCTCTTTATCCATCTGTTTCTCAGATTTTCCCATTTTTCTCTTCCTTTTTCATACATTCTTACTGTTCATTTTATGGTAAAAGGCTGTGACTGTCAACGACTGTAAAAATCTAATGTAAAAGTGCCTTGCAGATTCCTACGAATTTTCTTGTATTTAAAACGCCAATATCGGCGAAAAAAATACAAAAGCAGGTAATTTTGTATTATAAAAATGCTTTATTTTCGCCAAGTACGCAAATAAAAGAAATTCCGTACAAAAATTCCTGATTTCGGAACTTTTTTGTACGGAACCCAATGTTTTTATACTATTTACACCAAACTGACTTCTCTATCAAGGGTTTTATCAAATGCATCTAGGCTCTTTTTTGTTTCTTCCTGAATATGCTTATTTACTGTTTCCATCAGTGCTTTTTGTTGTTCTTCCGAAAGATTAAGTATATAAACTATCCCCCTAATAAACTTAAATTCTATTTATTCTCTTTGACGATAATCCAGCGTCCTCTTCTGTTTGTGCCTTCTCTTGCAATTATGTGCATCTCTTGTAACTCTTTCATATCCTTTTGCACTTGCTTTCTAGTCAAATCTAATTCTTTCATAATTTCAACTTGTGTAATAGTTGAGTTTACTTTTATCAGCTTCAAAATTTCCTTTTTTCTTTCAGCTCCTTTTATTGGCTCCTTTTCGGCTCCTTTTTGGCTCCTTTTCCTCTTCGCTTGTTTTTATCGTTTGTTTTTTCGCAAATTCAAGCGATAAACGAGTCCTGTCAGGATTATAACTTTCCTCTACAACAGGCATTGGCCAGCCTTCATTCTCCCAAACCTGATAAATATCTGGAATACCACTACCGGCTCTTTCACCAATACCAATCATATTAAACATCTTCATTAGTGTTTTATTTCTAGGATCTGAAATACCACCACGAAGCATCTGCTTTTTACCAGTGCGAATGCTACCAGGATTCTCGATAACCAACTTGTCATCTTCCTTCTTAATCACTACACCGCAAGGCAAGAAATAATCTGTATTAACCAAGCAATTAACTAAGGAACAGCGTGATGTTTTCTATAAGGAAGCCGACCGCATTCGCCACAAGGAGCAGGGCCACGGCAGGTGCATGTGCCCATATCGCTTCATATGGAGCTGCGATGGCGACTGCCTTGACTGTGAATATCACGCTGCCGGAGACATCACTTCTCTAGATCAGCCTCTCTCAGATGGCAGCGGCACCCTCGGCGACTATATGCCCGACCGTAGCAAGTCTATGGAAGAAATCATCTCCGACCGTATGCTGTTGGAGCAGCTTTTTGCCAGACTGCGTGAGCTCGATCCGGATGCTGATACCATCATTCAGTGCTGGCTTGATGATTACAAGATCTCAGATCGTGCAATCGCCGAGAAGCTTGGCCGCAAGCAGCGTACCTTCGCTGATCAGATGAAGAAGATCCGCACGGAGCTCCGTAAAATCCGTGGTTATTAATCCTACATATCATATGTAGCAATTCATCCCTCTTGTACAATATGCAACAGTTCAAACGGAAGGCTCTCGTACTGTAGAGAGAAACATTGATTGCTACAACAGCGGTCATATCAGTCACAAGCAGGCAATTGAAAAAGTAGCATTTTTGTCCTGTATTCTAAATGTATATTTTAACTTTCAGAATATAGGACATACATCATTGCAATCCCTACGAATTTTCTTGTATTTAAAACGCCAATATCGGCGAAAAAAATACAAAAGCAGGTAATTTTGTATTATAAAAATGCTTTATTTTCGCCAAGTACGCAAATAAAAGAAATTCCGTACAATAATTCCTGATTTCGGAACTTTTTTGTACGGAATCCAATGTTTTTATACTATTTACACCAAACTGACTTTTCAGTTACTTCTTCTGTCGTGTCAGGAGCGTAACTGCTTCGCAGTGCTCGGTGAACGGGAACATATCCACGCCTACGCCCTTCGCCACACGGTAACCCTTCTTCTTAAAATACTTCAGGTCCCTGACCAGTGTCTCGGGATTGCAGGAGACGTAGACGATCCGCTCCGGGCCGATCCGGGCTACGGAATTCATGAATTCTTCAGTGCTGCCGCTTCTGGGAGGATCCATCAGGACGACATCTACTTTCGCACCCTGTCCGGCCATCTCCACCAGGAATTTCCCGGCATCGTTCTGGTAGAACTGGATGTTGCGGATCTGGTTCGCCTTGGCATTGTTACGGGCATCCCGGACAGCATCGGCATTTAACTCCACACCAATGACCTTGCCGGCCTTGTCGCTGGCGATCATGCCGATCGTTCCGGTTCCGCAGTAGGCATCCACCACAGTCTCTTTGCCGGTGAGTCCGGCATACTCCAAAGCTTTCCCATAGAGTATCTCAGTCTGTACCGGATTCACCTGATAGAAGGATTGGGGAGAAATGCGGAACCTCTTTCCGCACAGTTCATCCTCAATGTATCCCTTGCCGTAGATCACATGCTCCTTGTCGCCAAGTACCATGCTGGTATTTCGATTGTTGACATTGATGACCACAGTGGTGATCTCCGGGTGCAGTTTCAACAGTGCCTTCACAAAATTATTCTTAGAGGGCAGGATCGGGGAAGCCAACACCAGTACCACCATGATCTGTCCGGTGACATGTCCGGTGCGGATCAGGACATGACGCAGCAGTCCGTATCCGGTATCCTCATTGTAGGGACGGATATGGAATGATTTCAACAGTCCCCGGATAGAGACAATGATCTCATCCGCTTTGGCATTCTCGATCAGACAACTGTCCACAGGAACGATCCGGTGGCTCTTCTGCTCATAGATGCCGGAAATGGCATCATGATAACGGTTCTCGCCGAATACCGCATGTACCTTGTTCCGGTAATGCTCCGGATGCTCCATGGGAATGACACCCTCGACCTTGCAAAAAGGAGCCAGAAGCTCCTTTAATTGCTTTTCCTTATTCTTCAACTGTTCCACATAGGGCTTGTTGATCCAGCTGCAGCCACCGCACTTGTCGGCTACCGGGCAGAGACCACTCTTCTTTTTAACAGCCGTCTTTTCCCGGCCCTGTCCTACGGGCACCCGGTTTTCCTTGCCTGCCGTCACTTTAGTTTTTCCCGCCGCATTGGCTTTTCCCGTTGCTTTGGTCTTTCCCGTCCCTTTCGCAGGTCCGGATGTTCTTCTGTCATTTCTGTTATCGTTCTTCATCATTCCGCCTGACTTCATTTAGTCATCCAGTCTTCTCATTTCTGTGTAAGCCAAAAGCAGCGGTCCCACACCCTTGGCATCGTCTTCTACGATGGGCTCTGACATATAGTATTCGAAGCTGCCGTCACGGCGGCGGTTATCCTCCGGTCCCAGTCCTGCTACAAGGCAGATACCGCCGAGACTTAAATGTCCGTCCTTCTCCTTCAGATAGCGGTCACAGATACCCTGGAATGCCTTTAATCCATAGGCTCTGTAGGACTCCGGTAAAAATCCGAGTCTCACGCCCTTCAGCAGGGAGTAAGCCATGATCGCACTTCCGCTGGTTTCTAAGTAGTTCGGCTCCCTGCCGCCCAGTGCGGGAAGCTGGTACCACATACCGCTCTCATCCTGGAATTTTAACATGGAGTCGATCAGATCCACGAATACCTTCTTCAGATTGTCATACTCTGCCTTATACTCTTCTCCCGGCTCACATTTGCTCAGGGTATCCAAAAGTGCCATGGAATACCAGCCCAGTGCTCTCAGCCAGAAATTCTGTGACAGGCCGGTCTCCTTGTCACACCAGAAAGCTTTCTTCGAAGCGTCATAACCGTGATAATATAATCCGGTCTTGGGGTCTCTCATGTATTTTACGACATTGGCAAACTGATGGAAAATGTCATCGTAGTGCTTCTTGTCATCAAATTTAGTCTCATATTCCATGTAAAATGGCTGTCCCATATACATACCGTCCAGCCATACCTGATTGGGATAGATCTTCTTGTGCCAGAAGTTGCCCTCCTCGGTACGAGGCTGCGTCTCCACCTGACTGTAGATCAGGTCGATCGCCTTGCGGTATTTTTCCTTGCCGTTTAAAGCATACAATGCGAACAGGGTCTTACCTGCATTGACATTGTCAATATTATATTCTTCCACGGAATACTTCGTAATCGTACCGTCTTCCTGTACTCTGTGGTCAATAAATGCATCTGCGAATTCGTAATACTTCTTCTCTCCGGTAGCACTGTAGATCTCCAAAAGTGCCAGGATCATGCAGCCATCAATATAATTCCAGCCGGCAGCTTTCCCTTCTCTTGCCTTCTCAATGTTCCATGCGGGAACATCCAAAGTGCTCTTCTCGATCAGTTCATCAATGTATTTCTCAAAAATAGGCAGTTGCATGTATTATTTTCCTCCATTTTCTGTATTCAGAGCATCATTCGCAAAATTGCCCCTGCGGTGCTTTCTTTTTGCTCGAATTTACGTTGCTCCGAATAGTTATCATTGTACACATTTCTCATTTTATAGTCAATAATTATAAAATACTATGCTCTTACCCAAACATCACTTTCTCGCTCTGGAATGCCCTCGTCAGTCCGAATACCAGCACTCCCGCCACACACAGATTCACGATCACGGTCAAAAGAATTTCCACCGGCTGATAGCTAAAAGAAAAAATACCGTTCATGCACTGTACGCTGTTATATACCGGAATCAGATACCGATACAGCGGAATCTCTTTTCCCTGACTGAGCATAGGGCTCAGTCCGATAAAGGTCACCACGATGGTAAAAGGGGAGACTGTCGTAGCCGCTTCTTTCACGCTTTTTGCAAAAGCGGAGACCAGTGCGATCATGGATACCAGCACCATTACCGTAGACAGAATGATCAGAAGCAGCATCGCAAAATCCATAGGCGTATACACCGAGGAATCCACCCCGGTCAGTTCCCCGCCCATCATTTTCGGCAGTGCCGCAAAGGTTCCGATAAAGCTGGAACAACCTGCCAGAAGTGCAATAATGCTTAAGGAAAATACTTTGCCAAGTGCCAGAGAGCTCCTCCTCATGGGAGTTACAAGCAAGGTCGCTATGGTACCACGCTCCTTCTCCCCGGCGATGGATTCCGGTGCCACGGACATACATCCACTGTATAAAAACATCATAAGCAGCAGGGGCATCATCATCGAAAACATCTGTCCCGTAGTATCTTTGCTGGTGGCACAATCGTAATACACGGAATCCCCGGCATTGATGTCTAACTTATTGGATATAGATGTCTCATATGCCTCCAAAATGTCCGACACTTCATTGTAAAAATGAGTGGATTCCGTCTCCGCGGAATTGTAATAGATCTCCACGTTGGGCGCCGGTTTTCCACTCTGCACCTGATAGTTTTCCACAGCCTGATCAAAATCCACCGGGAATACTACCAGTCCGTCTGCCTGTTTGTCCTGTATCTCCTGTCGCATCTGTGTCAGCTGCTCTCTATCCGCAGGCTGCCAGTCTACCTTAAGCTCCCGCAGTTCTTCTCTTAACGACTCCGGCATATCCACCACATAAGCTTTCGCCACGTAAGCTTCTTCCGGAAGTATGGACTTCATCATGGCGCTTCCCAAAAAACTGTACACCACATAGATCATGATTCCAGGGAGCAAAAGTGTCGTGATTACCAGCCTTCTGTCTCCGAAAAATCTTGCCAGTTCTTTTTTCATTACCGTAATCGTATTATTTGTCATGGTTCTCTTCCTCCCCGTTCACCGCTTCATAGATTTCAAAAAAGCGATCCTCCAGGCTCTTATCACCGCAAAGCGTCCGCAGGTCCTCACAGGCTGCCATACGACCGTTAATAATAATTCCCACCCGGTCGCAGATCTTCTCCACCAGACTGAAAATGTGCGTTGATATGATAATGGTCTTCCCCTGCTCTTTCAGGTCCAGCAAAAAATCTGTCACCACTTTTGCCGTCAGAATATCCAGTCCATTGGTGGGTTCATCAAAAATGATGATCTCCGGATCCTGCACCAGTGAGATCACCAGGGATACCTTCTGCTTCATTCCCGTAGACAGATCCCTGACGCGCACCTGTGCAAACTCCTGAATGCCGAACCGTGCAAACAGCATGCGTTTTCTGGCGTCCCGTCTGTCTGTCGGAATACCGTACAATTCAGAGAAAAAGTCATACAGATAATCCGGGGTAAAAAAATCCTCCAGCTTAAGTTCACTGGTCAGGAAGCCGATCTTACGCCGTACCTCCTCCGGTTGTGTCACTACGCTGCTGCCGGATAACACCGCATCCCCGCTGTCCGGTCGGATCAGCGTTGCCAACATCCGAAGCGTTGTGGTCTTACCGGCACCGTTGGGTCCCAAAAGCCCAAACACTTCCCCTCTGTTTACGCAAAAGCTCACTTGATTCACGGCAATCTTCGTCTTCGCCGTGCTATGCTCCAGTTTCTGCTGTTTTGCCGACAGATGAAATGTCTTGCTGATCTCTTGTACCCGGATCAATTCTTCGCTGTCCCCTATCTTCCATTTTTTCTCTTCCATATACGCCATACCCTCCATGTCACTGTCTTCCCCGTCTTCCACTTTACTATCCACAGAGCATCCTGCTGTTCGTCAGATTGCAGGAATTCCCGCAATTCCCATTGCCACACATACCAGCCACAAGAGCAGAAGATGCGCAGGATAGAAAAAGTAAAAGAAATATTTATTCTGCCGCCCTCTCGTTCCGTTGTAGAACCAGATCAGAATAAAGGAAAGTGCTGCAAACATCTCTAGGCTGTCCATCAATAAAAAAATGATGGCACCGGCCCACATCTGTGCTTTCTTCCGGTTACGGAACAGATAAAGTACAGTGATTGCCAAAATCCCCTTAAAATCATAATCCGTCTTAAGAACCAAGGCCAGTACACATCCTGTCAGAATAATAACGGCATTCAGTCCCACGCGCAGAATCGTTTTTCCAACCGTTGTACCCGCAAAATGCTGTTCCACCAAATGAAGTCCCGCGATCACCAGCAGCCCCAATAACAATGTAAAAAATACATTCTGATATGCCGGATACCATGCCTTGCCGCTGAATGCCAGATCAAAGGGTACCTCCGAAATCAGTGCAAATAAAAACATCCTGCCCAGATACTTTTTCACATTGTGAGTCTTTTGGAATCCCTCTACCAGTAAAAAACAGTAAATCGGAAATGCAAGTCTGCCAATGATACGCATTGCCATGTAGATGCCGTACATTCCACCGTTCTGCCCCATCCAGGCAGTATAGGCCTCCTGATTCACCATAGCTTCATACAGCCCGTTTCGGATCAGCAGCCTTGTCATGATCACCGCCCCGATGTGATCGATCAACATAGTCACTACCGCGATATTTTTCAGCACTGCACTGCTGATTCCTCGTTTCCCCTGTATTTTCCCTGCCTGCATTACTTCTGTCTGCATCCTTATGCTCCATCCTTGTCTTGCTTGTATTATTTAATTAGTACAATAATGCATTTGTATTGCTTTGTCAAGCATCTCGCGATCAGACTTTGACAAAAATGTCCCCTGCTGACGCAGAGGACACACTTATTAACAATCTTTTTCATCCTACCTTATATCCGGTTCCCCATACCACTTTCAGGTATCTGGGTTCCTTGGGATTGCTCTCGATCTTCTCACGGATGTGGCGGATATGCACCGCAATGGTATTGTCCGCACCGATAGCCTGCATATGCCAGATAGACTCATAGATCTGGCTGATGGATAATACCTTTCCCCGCTCTTGCACCAGCAGGCGTAAGATCTTATATTCAATGGGTGTCATCTTCACTTCACGACCGTCTACCGTTACCGTACGGTTCCGGTCATTGATCTCCAGCCCATCCACGCGATAAATACTATCAATACTTTCACACAGATTGACCAGCTGTGTATACCGGCGAAGCTGTGATTTCACTCTGGCTAACAGTTCCAACGGATTATACCCCACCGTCACATAATCATCTGCACCGGCATTCAGCGCCATGATCTTGGCAGTCTCCGCATCCTGTGCGGAAATGATAATAACGGGGATCGTAGTCATATTACGGATGTCATGGATCATCTCAATGCCTTCTCCCCAGCCTCTGCCATCCAGTTCTACATCCAGCAGCAGAAGCTGGATCTCCTGTGCCCGCAGTAATTCTTGTAACTGTGCTCTCCCCGTCACTGCCACCATTTTTAAGCCTTCTCCTGCGAGAAGGGAACTCATTATCTCTATTACGCCTGTATTATTATTGTATACTGCCACCCTTTTTTCCATGACCTGCACCTTACACCTTTCGTATCGGATAAAGTCCCTCTGCCTTATCCACGTTTATCGTATCCTGTCAATGCATATTTTCTGCAACATAATTATTAAAATTCTATAAACATTTCGTTTTGCTCTTATCCATTCATAAAAGCGTCTGCTTCGCAGCCGACGCCGCTACCGCGGCTCATCTTTTATTTCATGAATAAGACGCTTCGCTCATGGAATCGTAAATACACTGCTTTGCGTGCAAGCACTCACGCAGCCCATTTACGATTTCATGGCAAAACGAAACCCTACAACTACATAGACGCAATTGTAGGGCAAAAAGTTGCAGTATTTTTATTTTTCAGGTGTAAAAAACTTCTTCCAGTACCAGTCCTTTGGCCGGTACTAACGCTCCCGCCTTCGCTCTGTCTCCGGACTTCAGTATATCTGTCACACTCTCCGGCGTCCGGATTCCCTTTCCGACCTCGAGGAGAGTTCCCATGAGAATACGGATCATGTGATGCAAAAATCCATTTCCGGTAAATACAAACTCCACACGGTTCTCTATCCGTTCGATCCGGATCTCGTCGATCCGGCGGACGGTGGATTTCTTACTTTTCTTCGCAGAGGTAAATGCCTTGAAATCGTGCTCTCCAAGCAATAGCTCCGCAGCCTTTCGCATAGCATCCAAATCTAATTCTTCCGGTTCCTCTGTCGCATAGCGTCTCCAGAACACATCCGGGATCTGACTGTTGATGATGCGGTAACGGTAACGCTTCCCGGTGGCATTTAATCTGCTGTGGAATCTGGGTGCCGCCTCCGACACCTCCACCACGGCAATATCCTCCGGCAGATATCGGTTACAATATTCCAGGATCTCCTCTACACTCATGGCAGATTCCGTGTGGAAATTCGCCACCTGCCCCAGGGCATGCACCCCGGCATCGGTCCTGCCGCTGGCAGAGATCTCTATGGGTTCACCACACATTTTGGTCAGCAGCGTCTCCATTTTCCCCTGGATCGTATTATCCGTGGAAGTCTGTTTCTGCCATCCCTGATATCTGGTTCCTTCATATTGCAGTCGTAGTCTGATATTTCTCATGATTTCTTTTCTTTCTGTTTTTTCGCAGAAGCTTCTTTTTGAGCTTCTTTTCGAGCTTCCTTTTGGGCTTCTTTTTGAGCCTCTTCCTCTGCTGCCTGTCTGGCCAGTTCCTCGCTCAGCCTCCGGTCTCTCTCCTGCATCTGCCGCACTTCGTCCATATCCTCCGGCTTCAGTCTGCGGAAATGATTGATCCCGGCTGTCAGGATCTTCACACTGTCCTTGGTCGTCTGTAAAGCTCCCTCCTGATACATGGTAAGGGCAATCAGTCCGACCGGTACTGCCACGATCATTCCTACGACACCGCCCAGCTTATATCCTATGTACAGAAGGAACAGGGTCGGCAGAGGCGGCATTCCCACGGAATCTCCCACGATCTTCGGCTGGATCAGCTGACGCGCCAGCTGTCCGATACCCCAGATGATCAGAAGCCCTATGGCCATTTTATAATCAGAGCTTAAGATCTTGATAATCGCCCAGGGGACCATGACGGTTCCGGTTCCAAAGAAAGGCAGGAAATCCAGAAATGCGATCCCCAGTGCGATCAGCAACGCATAGTCTACCTGCAAAACAGCAAATCCGATGACTAATAACAGATACATCCACACTTCGATCTTAAGCTGTGCCTTAAGATACCCGCCTACTGCTTTGACCAGTCCGCGCTTCAGCATATAATACCAGGACAGTACTTCTGCCGGTGTGTGCTTACGGAACCATGTTGCCAGCTGATCCCTCTCCGCTACGAAGAAATAGGAAGAAAGCAGTGCCATGATCAGTCCGATCAGGATCGAAGGAACCTGCTTGGCAAAATTGCCCACAGCATTGATCGTAGGGGTGCCGATCTTACCCAGCAGATCTCCCACATAGCTTCCGATCTGATTGATGACATCCATGATGCTTTGCTGTACATCCGCCGGAAAACGGTTATAGATAACGCTCAGGTTCTGTCCGATATCGGCAAAATCATTCTCCGCACTGTCCCAGATATCCGGCAGTGCACCGATCAGTCCCATGATCTCATCGACTAACTTCGCCCCTACCAGATAGAGGATCAATATCACCAGTGCGATGACCGCCACGATGACAAATGCACTTCCCGCTTTTCGCTTGATCTTTACCTTTTCCTCAAAAAACCTCACCAGGGGACTGGCGATCAACGCAATGATCCAGCCTGCCACAAACGGCGCAAAAAATACTAACAGCTTCGGCACCAGGAAAACGATCAACGTTAATATAATAAATGCCACACCCAGATTTACCAGTGCTTTACAATATTTCCTCATATACTCCCACTCTTTCACGCATTCTGCTTTTACGCTTATTCATCCTTCCTGCTGTCTATTCCTGTGCAGGATTCTCTGCCGCCAGCACTCCGTCCAGAATCTCATAGATTTCTTCTCTTCCCTGCTTGGTCTGTGCAGAGTACGGGATGATCTGTGTGTCCGCCCCCGCCTGTAAGGTGGTGCGGATCAGTTTTATCTGCTTTTGAATCTGGCTACGGTTGATCTTGTCCAGTTTGGTGGCAATGATGATAGGATCGTAGCCGTTACGACGGATCCAGTCATACATGATCCGGTCATTCTCCGACGGTGCATGTCTGATATCGATCAGCAAAAACACCAGCTTTAACTGTTTTGATTTATGTAGATAATCTTCGATCATCTTACCCCACTGGGCTTTCACATTCTCATTTGCCTGGGCGTAACCGTAACCGGGGAGATCCACGAAGTAGATTTCATCGTTCACATTATAGTAATTGATGGTCTGGGTCTTACCGGGCTGGGCACTGGTCCTTGCCAAGGATTTCCGGTTCATCAGGCCGTTGATCAGAGAGGATTTCCCCACATTACTTTTCCCAGCAAATGCCACCTCGGGATGGATATTTTCCGGAAGCTTACTGGTAATACCGCAGACCGTTTCCAGACTCACATTCTTTATGATCATAAAAATACCTTTTTCTTTCTGCTTTTTTGCACAAAACGCTGCCCTGTGTCACCACAAGGCAGCGCCCAGATTATTTTGCCTTTTTCAGAGAATCTTCGTGTATGGTGAGAGGCTCGCTCTCTCCATCCACAGCAGCCTTAGTGACTACGCATTCCTCGATGGTATCATCGGAAGGAATCTCATACATGGTATCCATCATTACGGATTCCATAATAGAACGCAATCCTCTGGCACCGGTCTTACGTTCCAGTGCTTTGTCTGCAATCGCCTCGATGGCATCCTGCTCAAAGTCTAACTTTACATGATCCATCTGGAACAGCTTCTGGTACTGCTTTACCAGGGCATTCTTCGGTTCCTGAAGGATACGGATCAGTGCTTCTCTGTCCAGTCCCCGTAAGGATACACAGATAGGCACACGTCCTACGAACTCAGGGATCAGACCGAACTTCACCAGATCATGAGGAGTTACCTCCTGTAACAGTTCACTGATGTCCTTGTCCTCTCTCTTCCCAAGCTCTGTGTTAAAACCGATGGACTTACGGTCCAGTCTGGACTCTACGATCTTCTCCAGTCCGTCGAAAGCACCGCCGCAGATAAACAGAATGTTGGTGGTATCGATCTGGATCAGTTCCTGATGAGGATGCTTTCTGCCACCCTGGGGAGGTACGCTTGCCACGGTACCCTCGATGATCTTCAGCAGTGCCTGCTGTACGCCCTCACCGGATACATCACGGGTAATGGAGACGTTTTCACTCTTCTTCGTGATCTTATCGATCTCGTCGATATAAACGATACCGTACTGGGCACGTTCCACATCGTAGTCCGCCGCCTGGATCAGCTTCAACAGAATATTCTCTACATCTTCGCCTACATAACCGGCCTCAGTCAATGTAGTGGCATCTGCGATAGCAAACGGTACATTGATGATCTTCGCCAGTGTCTGCGCCAGGTAAGTCTTACCGGAACCGGTAGGTCCTACCATGATGATATTACTCTTCTGCAGCTCCACATCATTCAGATCCTTGGGAGCCGTTACTCTCTTGTAATGATTGTACACCGCAACGGAGAGGACCTTTTTCGCCTCCTCCTGTCCGATGACATATTCATCCAGGAAGTTCTTGATCTCCTTCGGTTTCAGAAGATTGATATCCGGAGTCGCGGTCTCTTCCACTTCTTCGTCTTCCAGTTCCTCCTCCAGGATGTCAGCGCAGATATCTACGCACTCATCACAGATATATACCCCGGCAGGTCCTGCGATCAGCTTGCGGACCTGGCTCTGGGTCTTGTTACAAAATGAACATCTGATGTCATTTCCGGAATTTTTTCCTGCCATTACTACTATACTCCTGTTATATTATCTCCTTCCGAAGACGCTGCTTTTGCGTCGTAGGAAACGCGAGCCAGATTTCAAATTTGGCTCTGCGATAAAAGCTACTCGTGGAAGGTGATCACCTTATCGATCAGCCCGTATTCACAAGCTTCCTCGGCGCTCTTCCAGTTATCTCTCTCGGTGTCTGCGCAGATGGTCTCATAATCCTTGCCGGTGTTCTCAGCCAACATACGGTTCAACTTCTCCTTGGTGCGGAGGATATGCTTTGCTGCGATCTCGATCTCGGTGGCCTGGCCCTGGGTACCGCCCAGAGGCTGATGGATCATGATCTCTGCATTAGGCAGTGCAAAACGCTTGCCCTTGGCACCACCTGCTAAAAGGAATGCTCCCATGCTGGCTGCCATACCGATACATACGGTGGATACATCACACTTGATGTATTTCATAGTATCATAGATTGCCATGCCTGCGGTAACACTGCCGCCCGGGCTGTTGATATACAGATGGATATCCTTATCGGGATCCTCCGCTTCCAGGAACAGTAACTGTGCCACAATGATGCTGGCGGAAGTCTCATTCACTTCCTCTCCCAGGAAAATGATCCTGTCCTTCAACAATCTGGAATAAATATCGTAAGACCGCTCACCTTTGCTGGTCTGTTCAATGACATAAGGTACTAAACTCATATTCTAAAACCTCCATTGCTTCTGATTAATACTATTATCGTATCCTACTTAGTAAGCTTTTTCAACGAGATTCCGAAGATTTAATAAAAATTTAGGAACTTTTAAATCTGAAAAAGAAAGCGGACCTGGCAGTCCGCTTTCTCTTCGTATCGTATCTTAAAGCACAGATTATGCTTCTTCCGGCTTCTCTTCTGCTGCCTTTTCCTTCTTGGTGGTCTTCTTGGCTGCAGCCTTTGCTTCCTTAGCGTTGTCTACAATGAAGTCAGCTGCCTTTCTTACGCAGATATCTTCCTTCACCTGCTTAGCACCCTGCTCACCCAGGAGTTCTTTTACCTTGTCAGCTTCCATCTGGTAAGATTCTGCGATGCTCTTGATCTCAGCTTCGAAATCTTCCTCAGTAGCTTCCATCTTCTCAGCTGCTGCTACAGCTTCCAGAACCAGACGGGACTGGATTCTCTTCAGCGCTTCGGGCTTCAGCTGCTCCATCATGGTCTGAGCGGTCAGACCGGTGAACTGCATATACTGCTCCAAAGAAAGACCCTGTGCCTGAATTCTCTGTGCAAAGTTCTCTAACAGCTGTCTCTGCTGGGTCTCGAGCATTGCATCGGGAATCTCCATCTTGGCATCTGCGATCACTGCATCCAGAACTGCCTCTTCCTTGGCAACCTTAGCTTCTTCTTCCTTCCTGGAAGTCAGCTTCTTCTGTACATCCTCTCTATACTCAGCCATAGTATCGAAATCAGATACTTCACTTGCGAACTCGTCATCCAGATCAGGAAGCTGCTTCTCCTTGATCTCCTTAACGGTGCACTTGAATACTGCGGGCTTGCCAGCCAGTTCAGCTGCATGATAGTCCTCAGGGAAGGTTACATTTACTTCGGTCTCTTTATTTAATTCAGCACCGATCAATCCCTCTTCAAATCCGGGGATGAAAGAGCCGGAACCGATGGTCAGGGAATGATTTTCACCCTTGCCGCCCTCAAATGCAACACCGTCTACAAAACCTTCGAAATCGATAACGGTCATATCGCCGTCCTTAACAGCACGGTCTTCTACGTTGATGGTTCTCGCATTGCTCTCGCGCTCTCTGTTGATCTCAGCGTCAACCTCTTCATCGGTCACCTTAACTTCGATCTTGTCAACCTTCACACCCTTGTACTTGCCAAGAGTCACTTCGGGCTTCAGAGCAACCTCTGCAGTGAAGATGAAAGGCTTGCCAGCCTCTAACTGGGTCACATCGATCTTCGGAGAAGATACGATCTGCTCCTCACACTCTTCCAGAGCCTTATCGTAAGCATCGGGGATCAAAGCATTTGCTGCATCCTCATAGAATACTGACTTGCCGTACATCTGCTCGATCATCTTACGGGGAGCCTTGCCCTTACGGAAACCGGGAATGCTGATCTTGTTCTTATTCTTCTGGTAAGCACCTTCGATTGCCTTCTCCAGTTCTTCAGCAGATACTTCGATGGTCAGCTTCGCCATGTTTTTCTCTAACTTTTCAACCTGTAAACTCATTATAACATTTCCTCCTTTATACCCTTGCGGGTCTGTATCCAGTCGCAATCATTTTGAAATTATAGCATAAGTCAGAGGAATTGACAACACTTTTATTTCAGGGTTTTCTGCGTATCCGGGGCATAGAGGCACTTGGAACTGACTCCCGGGATCATTCCCAGCTTCCCGGACAGAGCACTGACCTTTTCCTGTGGGGCATCCATGACCACACTGATGATACTCATCTGCTTCTCATGATAAGGTATCCCCATTCTTCCGATAATATATTCTCCGTATTCATGCAAAAGTCCGTTGATCCGGCCTGCTGCCTCCTTATCCTCCACGATAATGCCTACCAGCGTCACTCTTGTGTTTCCCGTATCCTTTCCCATAATCCTTCTCCCTTCTGAACGTCCTCCGGCATATTCTCCCACGGTCTGATATGCGTGGCGATCATGATGATGCGTCCATTTGCATGTGTGCGGATGTATTCATATGCTTTCTCCCGGTTCTCTTCATCCAGCCCTGTGAAAGGCTCGTCCAGCAGAACACACTGTGCTCCTGCTTCCATTGCTCGCACCAGTGACACTCTCCGCTTCATGCCGCCGGACAATTCATGACAGGGCTGACCCAGTACTTCCTCCGGCAGTAACCACGTAAGTGCCTTCCGCGCTTCCTTCGCATCTCCCATGACCATTTCCAGATTCTTCACCGCACTGTATTCTTCGCAGAGTCTGTCCTCCTGAAACTGCACGGAAAAAGCATCGATTCCCGACACTTCTCCCTCTTCCGGCCGTTCCAGCCCGCACAAGCACCTAAAAAAAGTCGTCTTGCCGCTGCCCGATGGTGTATCCAGAAAGTAAGGTTCTCCTCCGTGGAATTCCTGTTCCACATGCCGGAAGATCCAACGGTCATGATAACATTTTCCAAAATCTGCCACACATAAAGTGCGACGTTCTCTGCTGACATTTTTCTGCGGCATTGCCGGTCTCTTGCAGGCAGGCTCCCACCGGAAAAAATATTCCACACAACCGAAGACTATTTTCTCAAACAATACACTAAGCACAATGATCACTGCCGTCCAGGCAAACAGATCCGCCGTATCGAGGTAAATCTTCGCCAGATACAGTGCTCCGCCGATGGAATGCAACGGCGTACCGATCACTTCCGCTGCCACTCCGGATTTCCAGCTCATTCCCAGGGATAATTGAAATGCGCTGAGCAGGAATGGCTTTAATGCCGGACGGTAAATATAGAAAAAGCGGGTGGCAAACGGAAGACGAAACACTTCTGCCATCTCTATCAGTTCTGCGTCCGCACTTTTTAAGCCTTCCAGTGTGTTCAGATAAATATTCGGAAACACCACTAAAAAGCAGACCGCCACCGCCAGCGGGGAAGCTCCCCACCAGATCAGTAAAAGCACCGCAAATACTGCAACCGGCACTGCCTTGCAGAATACCATGAACGGGCGCAGGATTTCCTCTGCCAGACGGTATCTGTAGCTTACCGCCGCTAACAACAGTCCCAAAACCGCTCCCAGCAAAAAGCCTGCGGCAATCCGCCACAGCGAGCCAAGGGCGCTACGCCAGAATTCCACCTGCCCCGCGAGAACGGTAAGCGCCCGCAATGCCTGCAGGGGTGTCACCACCAGCAGGAAATTATCCACACACACTGCCGTGATCTGCCATACCCCCAGCCAGAAGAGCAGGATCATAAATTTTTTAATGTATTTTTTATCCTTATTCTGCATCATAATAGAAATCAGATTCCGGAAGTCCGCCGCCGATAGACAGAGAATCCTGGTGGAACAGTACGTCAAGGTATCCGGACAGTGCCTGCTTCATGTCTGCCTTATCCATATAAGTAATGTTGCATCCTGGGATTGCTTTCTGTGCAATGGGCTCCTTTGCTACGATCTGTGCTTCCACTGCCAGCGCAGCACCGGTGGTGGGATCTGCATTGATGGCTTCGGCACTTGCCTTATGTTCTTCCATAAAAGATTTCACTGCATCCTCATGCTCTTCCAGGAATTCCTTGCGTACCACCGTGACACCTGTGACCATGCTGCTGCCGCTTACACCCTGTATCTTATTCCACTCTTCGTTTAAGTCAAAGATCACTTTCAGTGCATCATTCTGCATACAGGCTGCAGTGACGAAGGGCTGGGGCAACAGTCCGATGGCTGTGGGATCCTCTGCCAGCACGGATGCCACCTCTGTTGCTTCGGATTTATATTCCAGTGTCACATCGTCCACAGACATGCCATTGGCAGTCAGCAGATATTGCGATACATAGTCCGGTGTGGTTCCCTTTCCGGTTAAATAGATGGTCTTACCCTTCAGATCCGTAAAATCCGTAAGGTCATTCTCTCCGGATACCATGTACAATACCCCCAGTGTATTGATGTCGATCACTTCCACACCGCCCTGTGTCTTATGATAGAGGATACTTGCCACATTGGCAGGTATCAGTGCGATATCCAGGTCACCTTTTACCATTAGCGGCAGGATCTCGTCCGCACCGGTAGCCATCTGAAACTCATAGGCATTAGAAGTCTCTCCTTTTTCTGCCTTGTCCATTAAAAATAAAAGTCCCAAAGATGTCGGGCCTTTTAAGGATGCCACACGCACTACTGTGTCATCCACATCCGTATTTTCTGCTGTAGCTTCTGTACTTTCCATTACGGCTTCCGTACTCTCTGCAGGCTGTGTACTCTCTGTCATCAGACTTTCTGCTGCGCTCCTGCTATTCTGTGTCTGTCCACATCCGGTAAGACCGCTGCATAACAGTCCAAGTGTCAGTACCAGCGCCAGCGTTTTTGTGATTCCTGTTTTCTTTTTCATTGTTTTGTCGCCTTTCTCTTCTCAGCTCCGTGCTTCGGAGTCAGTCATTTCTGTGGGATTCCGGTCAGTGGATCCGATGCCGCGCTTTCCAGTCTCCGCTTGTTCTGTTGCTTTTTGATTATAACATAAAATGAAAAACTTACCAGCATGAAAAAACAGCCGGTGCTCATACTAATACCAAGATAAGTGATCACAAACAACGCTTATCTGAAACACAAAAACAATTCCAAACGGAGGTGAACGAAATGGCAAGTAAAACCAATAGAGTAGAAGTTCCCGCGGCTAAGGCAGCAATGGACCGTTTCAAGACTGAGGTTGCATCTGAGCTGGGTGTTAATCTGAAAGAGGGTTACAACGGCGACCTTACTTCTAAGGAAGCAGGAAGCATCGGCGGCGAAATGGTTCGTCGTATGATCAAGAAGCAGGAAGAGCAGATGAAATAAGCTCTGCCGGAATCCTCGGAATCGACAGGAACAAAAAAGAAGCTGTACAGAGAATCCCTCTGTACAGCTTCTTACTGTGTCAGGATCTTTGGTTAACTACGCGCTTCTCTGTGCTCCGCACTCTCGAACCGCTACATCCATTCGCATTCCGGGCTATCGCCCTACTTGCTCATGTCTGTTTGATTGTCTAATAGATATGTGGTCTCGCCTGCAAGCAGTCATCCCACATATCTATTGACAATCTATTCACCAAAGACTGCTCTGTAATCTGCCTGGAACTTGGCAATACCGGCATCAGTCAGAGGATGTTTTACCATCTGCTCTATAACCGCGTAGGGAACGGTTGCAATGTCAGCACCAGCCAGAGCGCAATCGGTCACATGAATGGGATTACGCACGCTTGCTGCGATGATCTGGGTATCCAGGTCGGTTACCGCGAAAATATCAGCGATATCACGGATCAGGTCTACCCCTCTCGTGCTGATGTCATCCAGTCTTCCCAGGAAAGGAGATACATAAGTTGCGCCGGCGCGTGCAGCCAACAACGCCTGGTTTGCTGAAAAGATCAGTGTCACATTGGTCTTTATCCCTTCGGAGCTTAATACTTTACATGCCTTCAGACCTTCTACCGTCATAGGAATCTTGACTACCATATTGGGATGGATGGCTGCGATCTCTCTGCCTTCCTTGATCATGCCTTCCGCATCTACGGTGGTTGCTTTCACCTCACCACTGATGGGTCCATCTACGATGGATGCAATCTCTTTGATCACTTCTACAAAATCTCTGCCCTCTTTGGCGATCAGAGAGGGATTGGTCGTTACTCCGCAAATAACCCCCATGTCATTTGCTTTCTTAATGTCTTCTACTTTTGCAGTGTCAATAAAAAAACGCATAACTCTTCTCCTTTTTGCTATGTAAATTTAATTGGTCCGGTCCCGAAAGTGATCTGTGACCTCTAGTTACAGTATACTCATTCCGTCTGGAAACAGCAAGTAGTTTTTTATAAATTTTATTGATTGTGTTCGAGCACGGTGCGTACAACTACGGGCAGTACAACTTACGGATATAATAAAAATCAGACTCTTTGAATACCTGTCTGCGCACCCTCCCGGATGCATTCATCACGGAGAGCAGACGACGGAAGGTTTTCATATCCGGAATACGTCTCTGTCGCTCTGTATGAGTCGCCATCCGGCTTATTCTGCGAAGCCATTTTTCCTGTTTGTTGTGTTTCCCGTTTTTCTCTCCCAGCATGACCTCCAACAATTTTCCCATGGCATACACATCGCTTTCCTCCCCGGGTATCTCCCCCTGTCGGAACTGTTCCGGCGCACTGTAGGAATAATTGCCTGCTCCCGACCATTTTTCTTCTCTGTTCCACAGGCATCCCAGATCCAGGATCCCCACTCTGCCGTTGACACGGATCCGGATATTTTCCGGCTTCAGATCCCGGTAGAGAAATGGATGCTGCCGCTCATGAAGATATTGTATGCCTTCCGCGATCTGATCCGTGATCCACGCAGCATGTCCGGGAGTAAGTCTGCCTCTTCTCTCCAGCATTTTCCGCAGATCCATGCCATCCCAGAATTCCATGATAAGATAGCCCTTTCCTCCTTCCGTCCAATGTTCCACATACCCGGGGAATAACGGATGTCTGATCTCCTGCCAGTTCTCACATTCCCTCTGCCATTGTTCTGTGACATCGGACACTCTGCAGGCCCGGAATCCTCCGTTACTGTCTGTCACACGATAGACTTGGGAAAAGCTGCCTTCTCCCACCGACACAGGACTGTGATATCCATGCCAGACCAATATCCTCTCCATTTCTATTCCATTTGTACCGTTTCTTTGCTCTGTTTCCCTTTGCTCCATATAGCTTCTCCCTTTACCGGCAGAATCCATACCGCTCCCATATGTCTTCCGCCCCGCTGCTCTGCCTTCCGACCCAGCTCTGCCAGCCGTCTCTCTGCCCGCTCCGCTCTGTCCGACAGTAGATCGGTCCCCACGCTTTCCGGTCTCAGGCAGCCTGCCAGTTCCTCTTCACAGTAATTCAGGAATCCATGATCCGTCAGCAAAATTGCTGTTCCTGCTTCGACTTCCCCCACCATGCATTGATCCTTCCAGACTTTCCACCCGGTTCTCCCAAACCTCTTGAAAAATCCGCAGAGATTCATCCTGCCGTGGTCAAACAGAAGCACTCTGCTGTCCACACACAGTACTCCCGCATAATTGCTGTTTTTGTCCACTGCCGCAAGCTGTTTCGACCATTTTTCTCTTATCCTTTCTTCCGTGTACGATTTCCAGATATCCCTCCCCTGCAATTCCTCTTCTATTTTGTTCTGCAGATTCATCAGCAGTTCCCTGTTGTCGGAAATACAGGCATATACCACAGAGGCTTTCCTGCGACGGTATTTTCGTTGTTGCAATGACAGAAATATATTTGGGACCGTCTCCTTTTGCCAATAGCAGGCCGTAACATGCTCCATACGCACTTCTCCCTTCTATCCTATCTATCCTAAACACAGATACATATATTCTTTTCATTCTTCAGGGTTTATTTGCCGACCAGCATGAAAATGATATCAGAATCGCGTCTTCCGCGAACGTAAAAAGAGCATACCATGCGGTATGCTCTTTGTCAACGGATAATAAGATATCCCGGATACTCTATCCGAAAATATTTACCAGATCGTTAAATAGCAGGAACACCATCAGCACCATAAAAAACACGAGTCCGATGAAGTGTACCATGCCCTCTTTTTCCGGGGGCACCGGTTTGTGCGTAATGGCTTCCCAGATCAGGAATACCAGTCTGCCGCCGTCCAATGCAGGAATCGGCAGGAGATTCAGGATCCCCAGATTCACCGTAAGCATCAGGGTGATATTCAACATATTCACCAGTACATTCTGCCAGCCGTAGTCTTTTGTACTTTCGTAGGTTTTTCCCACGACGTTCACGGCAATCCCGACCGGTCCTGCCACATCCTGTCTGGATACCTGCCCCTGCACCAGCATCGCCAGGCTCTTCCAGGTCATCGTCACACAATAACGCATCTCATACCAGGAGTAACGGAAGCAGTCCAGTCCGGACAGCTGTACAAAATCCGCGTTACTGATGCCGATCATATAACGTCCTGCACTCTCATCATACTTAGGAGTCAGGGTTGTAGTTCCTTTTACTCCGTCACGCTCATACTGTACCGTGACATTCCCGCCCCGGTAGGTCAGCGTAAACAGCTGTATTTCTTCATACAGATGAATCTTACTGCCATTCAGAGAGAGAATTCTGTCTCCGGGCTGCAGTCCGGCTTCCTGCGCCGCACCGCCATCCACGATCTCCGTCGCCACGGGATCACGGATCACGATCAGATTCACCATAATAAAAGCAATGATAAATCCAAGGATGAAATTAAATACCGGTCCCGCCAGGACAGTGGAGATCCGCGCCCATACATTGGCATTTAAAAACGATCCGCTGTGGTCTTCCCCGTCTTCTTTTTCATTCAGTCCATCTTCGCCTTCAAACATACAGGCTCCACCGATGGGAAGCAGCTTCAGAGAATATTTGGTGTCTCCTTTTTGAAAAGAAAACAGATTCGGACCCATGCCCACGGAAAATTCTATCACATGAATTCCATTGGCTTTCGCCAGCAGAAAATGTCCGAATTCATGTGAGATGACCACCACCCCGAAGATCAATACAAACAAGATCAATGTAACCATTTATTGCCTCTCATATCATGCTTCTATTTTAGGATCAGAATCCCTTGCCGTCGATATAACTGTAAACAGATGCTTCTGTCTCCAGGATTTCCTCCACATTCGGGTTCTCGATCACCTTATGCTGCTCCATGGCTTCCTGAATCAACTCCGGGATCTGAAGATAAGCGATCTTGCGATCTAAGAACAGTCCTACTGCTTTCTCGTTGGCTGCGTTGTACACCGTAGGCATACTGCCGCCGATGCGTTGTGCATCATAAGCAAGCTTCAATCCGTAGAACGTCTCCATATCCGGCTTCTCGAATGTCACCTGTGCCAGTTCATAGAAATCCAGCCGTCTGCCCGCCATCGGACGACGATCCGGATAGAACAGCGCATACTGGATCGGGAGTTTCATATCCGGAGTTCCCAGCTGTGCAATTACCGCACCGTCCACATATTGTACGGCGGAATGAATAATACTTTGGGGATGCACAATGACCTGGATCTGATCCAGATCCACACCAAACAGCCATTTTGCTTCCATGACTTCCAGTCCTTTATTTACCAGCGTGGAAGAATCTATCGTAATCTTCCGTCCCATGGACCAGTTAGGATGCTTTAATGCATCCTCCACCTGAATATTCTGCAGCTGTTCTCTTGTCTTTCCTCGGAAGGGTCCACCGGATGCAGTCAGCAGAATTTTCTCGATCCTGCCCTTCGGTTCTCCGTTCAGTGACTGGAAAATGGCGCTGTGTTCACTGTCCACCGGCAGGATCTTCACACCCATCTTCGCCGCCAACGGCATAATGATGTGTCCGGCAGTCACCAGAGTCTCTTTATTTGCAAGAGCAATATCCTTTCCTGCCTCAATGGCCGCGATCGTAGGTCTGATACCAATCATGCCCACAATCGCCGTCACTAATACCTGTGCTTCGGGCATCACTGCGATCTCCAGCAGTCCATCCATTCCGGTCACGACCTTCACGGGAAGATCCGCTACACGACTGCGCAGATCCGCTGCCGCCTCCTCGCTCCACATACCTGCGATCAACGGATGGAATTCTCGGATCTGCTGCTCCATCTGTTCTACACTTTTTCCTGCTGCCAGTGCTACCACCTGCAGCTCCGGATTATTCCTCACGACTTCCAGAGTCTGGGTTCCGATCGAACCGGTAGACCCCAGAATTGCTATCTTTTTCATGTATTTTCGCTCCTCTATCTGAGTCCCATCATCAGAATGGTAAGGAAATAGGTCATCGGTGCTGTCACCGTCATACTGTCAAAACGATCCATAATCCCACCATGTCCGGGAATCAGTTTCCCATAATCTTTAATATTATGGTTTCTCTTGATGGCAGAGGCCGCCAGATCTCCCACCATGCTCATCACTGCACCTGCAGCGCAGATAAAGGCAATGATCCATGTAATTGTCCGGTCCGGGAATGCCGTCTCCACAAAAAAATGTGCATACAGTCCACCGATCAGTGCTGCCCCGACGACACCGCCGATACAGCCTTCCAGGGACTTATGAGGACTTAATTCCGGGAAAATATGCTTCTTCCCGATCAGCTTTCCGACGACATAGGCACAAGTATCGCATCCCCAGGAACTGATCAGGATCAGCCATACCAGATAGATTCCGGTCTCACACTCGCGGGTGAGATAGACAAAGGACAACAGCACCGGTGCATACAGGAAGGAAAATACGGCTGCCATGACCTGACTTGCCTCGTATTTCGGAAACAATGCCACATAACAGAACATTTCCGCCATGAACAGGCCCACGATACACATGAGCAGTAATGTATGATCCCTGGTAAAAAACAGTGTTGCGTAATATGCCGTCACGCCCACAAAGCCGATCCACTCCAGTGCATTAAATTTTTTCTCATCCGTTGCACATCTTAATGCCTTGGTAAGCTCTCTGTATGCAATCAGAGAAATAAGCCACAGCGGCACTGCTAAAAATATATTGCCGAAGCTGAACGTAGCCAGTGCAATGACAAGCAATACAATGCCACTGAGCAAACGGGTCCAAAACATAAGCTATTCCTCCTTCAGGCCGCCATATCTTCTGTCTCTATGATTATATGCTTCCACAGCCTTCATCAATTCTTCTTTTGTAAAATCCGGCCAGGGAACCGGAGTAAAGTAAAATTCCGTATAAGCCAGCTGCCACAGCAGGAAATTAGAGATTCTCTGCTCATTGCAGGTACGGATCAACAGATCCGGATCCGGTATCCCAGCGGTATCCAGATAATCTTCCAGCATATCCGCCGTGATGGTTTCCGGTGATACTTCCCCGCTTTGTACCTTTGCGGACAATTTTTTCACCGCACGGATGATCTCATCCCTGCCACCGTAGTTGATGGCAATCTGGAAATGCAGACCGTCATTGTTCTTCGTAGCTTCTTCCAATTCCGCGATGCGGGTCTGAATGTCCTGATCCAGTCTGGTCTTATCTCCCAGAACTCTGACGCACATACGATTTTTTTCGGCAGTCTTCAGACAGGTTTTCATATAATTGCGCAACAATTTCATCAGCGCATCCACTTCGTCCTGCGGCCGGTTCCAGTTCTCTGTGGAAAAAGCATATACCGTGAGATACTGAATCCCCATACGGTACGCCTCCTCACAGATCACTTCTACCGTTTTGGCCCCCTGCACGTGACCGTAGTTGCGGGGCATTCCTTTTGCCTTGGCCCAACGGCCGTTACCGTCCAGAATAATCGCTACATGGTTCGGAATTTTCAAATTTTCTTCCATAATTTCAAACCTTCTTAAATCCTTAAACTGTCATGATTTCCTTGGACTTGCTGTCGATCAGGGCATCAATATCTTTTACATATTTGTCGGTAAGCTTCTGAAGCTCCTCCTCCAGACCTTTGATCTCGTCCTCAGACACTTCTGTCTTTGCCAGCTTCTTGAAAGCATCGTTACCGTCTCTTCTGATGTTACGGATGGCTACTTTGCCTTCTTCCCCCTTCTTCTTTACTTCCTTGACCAAGTCTTTTCTGCGCTCCTCGGTAAGCTCCGGGAATACGAGACGGATCACGCTACCATCATTGGAAGGATTGATACCGATATCGGAGGTCATGATCGCTTTTTCGATCTCCTTGATCAGAGACTTCTCCCAGGGAGCGATCTGGATGATACGTGCCTCGGGAACAGTTACGTTACCTACCTGCTGAATAGGGGTGGGAGTTCCGTAGTAGTCTACTCTCAGCTTATCCAGTACGTGAGGGTTCGCACGTCCCGCACGAATGGCAGCGAAATCTGCCTCTAAGAATTCAAATGCCTTCTGCATTTTATCACTATATACCTGTACTCTTGCGTCCATAATTTCCTCTCTTCTGCGCTCTGCGCCTTTCTATTATTTTGATTTTATACAGTTACTTTCGTTCCGTTGAACTTACCCTTCAGGGTATTCACAATGCTGTTTTCCTCATTCAAGCCGAATACCCACATGGGCATCTTGTTATCTCTGGCCAGAATGGATGCGGTCATATCCACTACCTGAAGGTTCTTCGCAATGACTTCATCAATGGATACTTCATCGTATTTTTTCGCCGTAGGATCCTTGGCGGGATCTGCATTGTATACACCGTCGATTGCCTTTGCCAGCAGAATTACATCTGCCTCTACCTCAATGGCACGCAGGACAACTCCGGTATCAGTGGAAAAATAGGGATGTCCCGTACCACCTGCGAAGAACACTACCATGCCCTTTGCAAAATATTTGTTGGCTCTGTCCTTAGAGAACAGCTTGGTAAAGGAGCCGCACTCGAACGGAGTCAGGATATTGGTCATCATGCCTACCGAGCGGAAAATCTCCGAGACATAAATACAGTTCATGACCGTGGCCAGCATACCGATCTGGTCAGCCTTTGTGCGGTCGATATTCTCACTGGAACGTCCTCTCCAGAAATTACCGCCGCCGATGACAATACCGACCTGGATGCCGTCATCTACCAGTTCCTTTACCTGCAGTGCCACCTTTCTGACGGTCTCCTCGTCGAATCCGGTCTTTTTCTCTCCTGCCAGTGCTTCACCACTGAGTTTCAGTAATATTCTCTTCATGTCGTATGCTCCTTATTTTGTTTTCTTTTTCTCAGGCTTATAATCGTCGAAGAAAGAAGTCGGGCTGACTTCCGCATAGCACTGTGAGCACATACCTTCGATCACCGCACCATTGTTGATCTGTACGGACTTAGACTTAATATTTCCCATTACGATAGCGGAAGAATCCAAAATGACAGGTCCCTGTACATCGATGTCACCTTTTACTGCACCTGCGATGGCCGCGCTGGTAGCGGTAATGTTGCCGATGACAACAGTGCTTGCTCCGATCTTCACGGAGCCCTCGCTCATGATCTCGCCGTTGATCTTCGCGCCTTCTGCAAAAATCTCAGCTGCCTTGGAATTACCATTGATATATCCGGTAATGTTCAGTTTGCCCAGAATATCAATGTTTCCATTAATTGTGCCTACCAGATCCATAGATCCTTCGGAACTTACATCTCCGGTGATCACCATGCCGGCAGTAATAATTGCGTTTTCATCTGATGCGGTCTTTACGTCCATTCTCTTCTCTGCTCCTTTGTTTTCCTCTCTATGTTCCTGTTCCAGAACACTTCCTACGGTCATATCGTTCTGAAGCACATGATCCAGATCCAGCGCTGCTTCTTCCGCAGACTGTTCCGGTGTCTCTTCTGCTTCCTCCACAGGCTTTTCTTCTGCATTTGCCTGCGGGATCTCAATAGAATCCAGGTTCTTCAGCATCTCTTCCAACGCTGCATTATCCTTTGTTGCATCTGTGGGCTGCTCTGTCTGCACTTTTTCTGTCGTTTCCGGCATATTCTTAACCGGTTGCTCTTTAGTCTCTGCGACGTCTCCCTGATTCAGATCTTCTTCCGGCATCAGTTCATTCACCGCCTGTGACAGATCTTCCTTCAAATCTGAGAAAAATCCCATGATTATGTACCTCCGTTTATCTCTTGTTCTATTATAAATATTTTCTATAATATAATGCAATTCTCCGGTTCCCTGAACTTTCAAAATTGCAATTATTCCACATGATGTACCGGCCTGGTATTCTCCGTGATCGGCAAGATCACCGTATCCGGTCTGGCCAGAATATTTTCTATGATATCCGGTAATGCTTCCACCGTAGTCGGTTTCTCCGCAGAGTCATGCAGCAATATGATCGATGTATCTCTGGTATCGATATCCTCTGTACAATTCTCCAACAAGGTATCGATAGACAGATTCCTGCTTCCGCCATCTCCGGAGGACACATTCCAGTCAAAATATTCCACGCCCTGACTGTCCAGATAATCAATAAATTCATGCATATCAATATTGCTGACCGTATTGGAGCTGCCCCCAGGGAAACGATAATAGACGCTTTCCACACCGGTCGCCTGGTAGATGTCGTCTCTGATCCGTGCGAAATCTTCTGTGAAACTATCCAGCGATTCATAGAGTTCTTTATACTTGTGGCTGTAAGAATGCATTCCCAGGGTATGACCATCCTCCACGATCCGCTGCAAAGCCGCCTCCGCTTCAGAGCCATCCTTTCCCACCACAAAAAAAGTAGCTTTCACATGATACCGGTCCAAAATATCCAGTATCTCATCGGTATAAATACTGGGACCGTCATCAAATGTCAGATAAACCTTGTGAATCATCTCCTGTCCTGGATCACTCTCCGGCGTATGCTCCGACACTTCACCGGAAGTTACTTCTTCCTGTGTTTGGACACCTTGCTGTATTGCAGTCTCTGACTGTAGCTGCTGCAACAGGGTCTGCCGTTCCCGGTCCCTGGCATCCAGTTCCTCCAGGCGCTGTTCCAGATCCCGCAAAGTCCCATTGATCGCATGCAGTCTGCAGATCAGATAGACACAGCACAGGATGGGAATCAACAGTCCTACGATCACAATGCCTATGATCATCTTCTTCAACCGCTGTACTCTTCTCCGCCGATCATCCGGCGCTGTCTGTTGGAGTTCTCTTGCCATAAATATTTCTACGTCTCTCTTCCTATTTTGAAATCTTTCCTTCCATCAGACAAGACTTCTGTAACAGTATAGCATATTCCACTTTTTTGGGAAAGAGATTTATGTAAAACTTTAAAAGCCGCGGCGGATATTCCTATCCCCGCAGCTTTTACCTCTATATTTCGATATTCCGTAATGATATTCCCCTCTGTGAATGAGTATTTCCTGTATGCCCGGGTTTTCTACCCTATTTCCTGCATTTTTCGCTCCGGATAATGCCCCATAATGAAATGTTGGAAAAAGAGCGCCGGAAGGTGATGGCTTCGAAACCGATACCATATCTCCTCCGGTACATTATCGAACTGGCAGATCTGACCGTCACTTGCGAACTCCATCTCCAGCACCTGTCGTTGTGCATCGTACCCTGCGGATCTGATCATCGGATTAGCCAATATGTACCTTCTCATTGTCTTTTGTTCTCGCTTTCTGTTTCTGCTTTTGTCATCCCTGACAGAAATGTCCTTTACTATAATGCGTTCAGCTATATCTTTTCCCTGAAAGAGTTCCCCCTTTATACTTTCACGTTAAGATTTTGTCCCACCCACTATGACAATCGCAGATTATTTTATTTTTCCCTTCGTTTTACCCTTATGCAGGTCTTAGCATACTTTCTGAATACGTGTGCTGTATCCCACGCCCTCTATTACGGCCTGCAGATAACGTTTTTTCTACTGTCCGCAGCCCATACAATATTTAGTTTTGATCCAGTGTAGCAATATAAAAGTTTCGTTTATTGATAGTTAGTAGGTAAACTTAAATGCTCCCGTGTCGTTCACGGCTTCTTCGTAGCCGTCTAAATCCGCATAATGTGTGCAGATGACACGATATGTTCTGTCCTTAATGGCGTCCGCATATTTTAAATCTGCCGCAAAAATTGCTGAGTCATAAGATTCTGCACCATCTGAAGTCAGTACCGTTTTCCAGCCATACCACATCTTCTGCTGTACCTTAATATCTTTTACACCTATAACCTTGGCAGCTCCTATACAGGATGTAGTAAAGGTCATACATAACCCCTCGTCCATTTTAAATGCCATAATGATTTCGCAATCAAACATCGTTGTTATAGGCCGCACATCCGAAATACTATATTCCGGGCTCATGTTTGTTACAGTTACTTTCATAGTGGTATCCTCATTGAGATACGCTTCCTCTGCATGTGCTTCCTGTGCCGGCACGCTAAAAGCAAAAATCAGTGCCAATACCAAAGCAACTATTCTTCCACTCTTTTGTTTTCTTTTTCTCACTCGCGTTTTCCTTTCCTTCATAAGATTTTTTGCTACACTTTTAGAGTTTCAAACTGTCCCTCTATATAGTACATGTGATTTCTTCTTCAAATATTACAAAAAACTTTAACTTTTTTGAAAAAAGTTGATTGCATTAGTAACTTCTACTGCCACGCTTCAGAAAAAGAATTGCACGA
>OODA01000012.1_pt1 | contig 174215 bp, 200 predicted proteins | sample 1671341 | NCBI WGS metagenome assembly OODA01 (sample SAMN06348147, study PRJEB24527) | human gut metagenome | biome: human gut; feature: ankylosing spondylitis patient; material: feces | host: Homo sapiens | place: China | collected 2015-10 | reverse complement strand
CATCGAGACATGTGTATCGCATGCTCCGGGAGTTCGTGGATTTTGCCAATGTATTCAACTAACTTTCAAGTTAGTTTGTCGCAAATACCCCCAAAAAGATGAATTCCGTACAAAAAAAATTCTAAATCAGGAATTTTTGTACGAAATTTCTTCATTTTGCACGCTCAGCGAAAATAACAGCTTGTTACATGGCAATATTTCATGTTTTTGTATTTTTTTAGCAAAAAATGGCGTTTTTAATACAAACAGAACTCCCCGAGTGGCAGACAGCAACTCTCCGCAATGAGCTATGCTTTCGTACCTTTCAATATGTAAAAAAGGCATACTCACGTATGCCTTTTCTAATAATCCGTTATAATTAACCGTTGATTTGAGCGGCAACTTCTGCTGCGAAGTCTTCGTTCTTCTTCTCCATGCCTTCGCCAACTTCGAAACGAACAACCTTAGCGATGGTCAGAGCCTTGTTAACGCTCTCTAAATACTTAGCTACGGTCTGCTTGCCATCCTCAGCCTTAACATAGGTCTGATCTAACAGGCAGATCTCCTTCAGCTGCTTGGATACACGACCGTCTGCCAGACCCTTGAAGATCTTGTCAGATACGATAGCGTCCTTGTCAGCCATAGCCAGCTGAGCCAGAGCAGCTGCTGCTTCCTTGGACAGGAAGTTGAACAGGTAGTTCATGTTGCTCTTCTTCTCTTCGTAGATTGCCTTATCCTCATCGCTCCATGCGGAACTGTTCATAGCCTTATCGATCAGCTTATTCAGGATGGGCTTAGGCAGAGATGCAGGATCGTTCAGAGCTGCGTCAACAGTGATCTCCTGTAACTTAGCCAGCTCTTCTGCGGAAATATCATTTCTGCTGATGTAGGTAGGATTCATAGCTGCTACCTGCATAGCGATGTTGGTCAGTGCTTCTCTAGCTGCGTCATCGGATGCACCGTTAGCTGCAACAATAACACCGATGCGTCCACCACCGTGAATGTAGGATACTGCTACATCTCCGGATACCTTCTCGAAACGACGGATAGACAGCTTTTCACCGATGGTAGCGGTCTTCTCTACCAGAGCTTCCTTAACAGTTGCGCCTTCGAAAGGAGTAGCCAACAGTGCTTCGATATCTTCACCGTCCTTGCCACCCTGTAAATCGGAAGCCAGAGCAACTCCATTAACAGCCTCTACAAAAGAAGTAAATGTCTCGTTCTTTGCAACGAAGTCGGTCTCGGAGTTCACTTCAATAACGCAAGCGGTCTTGCCGTCTGCAGAGATTGCTGCACGTGCAACACCTTCTGCCGCGATACGGCTTGCCTTCTTCTCAGCTTTAGCCTGTCCGTTCTTTCTCAGGAACTCAACAGCTGCGTCCATATCTCCATTTGTCTCGTTCAGAGCCTTCTTACAATCCATCATACCAGCGCCGGTCATTTCACGGAGCTCTTTTACCATAGATGCGGTAATTGCCATTTTTTTATCCTCTCTTCTTAATTAATATATTATCCTCAAGAACCCAGACCGTAATGACAGGCATCGCAATCTGGGTTCCTATGCTTCTCTTATGGAATCGGATTATTCAGCGTCAGCTGCAACCTCTTCGATATCCTCTGCTTCGGTAGCTACATCAGCATCGCTGTATACAGCCTCGCCCTGTTTAGCTTCGATGACAGCGTCAGCCATCTTGGAAACGATCAGCTTAACGGCTCTGATCGCATCATCGTTACCGGGAATGATGTAATCCAGCTCTTCAGGATCACAGTTGGTATCGCCGATACCGATCAGGGTAATGCCCAGTGCATGAGCCTCCTGTACACAAATTCTTTCCTTCTTAGGATCTACAACAAAGATAGCATCGGGAACTCTGGTCATGTTCTTGATACCGCCCAGGTTCTTCTCCAGCTTCTCCCATTCTTTCTTTAACTGAATAACTTCCTTCTTAGGCAGTACATCGAAAGTACCGTCCTGAGACATGGTCTCGATTGCATGCAGTCTTGCGATACGGGACTGGATGGTTCTGAAGTTGGTCAGCATACCACCTAACCATCTCTCGTTTACATAGTACATACCGCAACGCTCAGCCTCAACCTTTACAGCGTCCTGTGCCTGCTTCTTGGTACCAACGAACAGAATGGTGCCGCCCTGTGCAGCGATCTCGGATACTGCCTTGTAAGCCTCATCAACCTTAACTACAGACTTCTGCAGATCGATGATGTGGATGCCGTTTCTCTCGGTGAAGATGTAAGGAGCCATCTTAGGGTTCCATCTTCTGGTCTGATGTCCGAAATGAACACCTGCTTCAAGTAACTGTTTCATAGAAATAACGCTCATGTCTTTACCTCCGTTTGGTTAAAATCTTCCGCTTTTCTTTTCTGCCGGGACGCGTTAAGAACCCGGTTAGCTCTGACAAAGACTTCTGTAAAACCAGTAAGCACCATCGTCAAATCGAAAGGCGTGTTTTTTGTCACAACAGTGCGATTATAACATAGGAAAACCCCTGTGGCAAGGGGTTTTTAATGTTTTCCTGTGATTATTTTTGCGATTTCTTCTTCAGAAGTCCCGGGAACTATCTCATAAGTGCCGGGATTTATGCTGCGGCTGTAGCCGTTATTACATAAGTAATTGTCAAATGTCTTCGCATCTTCCACCAACCCCGCTTCCTGTAGCCGGCTGCTGACGCTTCCGGAGCTTGCTCCTTTTTTTACGGTAACGGTAACCGTCTGCGCTGCTTCTGATGCTACAATCGTCTCAGGCTGTGGTGTTGCTTCCGGTTCCATGGTATTTTCTGGTGCAACCGTTGTCTCCGGTTCCGATGTTGTTGTCATTGCTTCTTCGGTCTCAGGCTCCGGGGATGCTTCCGTCTTCTCCGTGTTTTCCTGTGCCTGCTGCTGTACGCTGTTCTGCAGAGCTGCTAACGTCAGTTCACTGCTGTCCACCATTCCCAGCTGTTCCGCACGTTCTCTGATCTGATCATCTGTCAATATCTGTGTCTCCTGCCCCTGACGGTGAGAAAAGCTGATTCCCAGGATCAATGCGGTCACGATCATACCAATTCCAAGACCGCGCAGATAATATTTTAATTTCATTTCTGTCTCCGTCCTTAATTTCGTGATTACCTTCAGGCCTTATACAGGTCAATTACGAGTTTTACTTCTCCCACGCCCAGTCCGAGTTCCCTGGCTATTGCTACCGTGGATTTGCCCTGTCTGTGCATTTCCAGGATCTTCTCGTTGTTGTTCTGGCCTTCTTCCGCTGTCTCACCCATGAATCCGATTTCCGGAGATACAGCCTCCTCTGTTTTCGCCGGTTCGTCTGCCGGGATCACTTTTTCCGTTTCCTCAGTTTTTACCGTCGGAGTATCATCGATTGCCTTCACCTTGTCTTCCGCAGCTTTCACCGCTTTGTCCACTTTGGAGACGGTATCTTTGATATTGGCATGCTTGTTGTTCAGCATATCATATAAGAACATTGCTTCCTCATGATTTTTATGAATTTCCTGTAATACCGTATCGGAATATTCATTTACCGCCATGATTTTCTCGTTAGTCAGGCGTTCCAGCGATCTCTCCGCCTTTTCCACCACATCTTCTGAGGTTTCTTCCACTTTATCCTGCACCTGTGCACGGACTGTTTTCATTTCTTCTTCTATCAGACCGTGGATTTCCTGTTTTGCCGCATCTGTGTCGATTCTACCGGCGTCCGATCTGCCTGCCGGCAGTAAAAAACTTCCTATAAAAATTACAATTCCTACGATCAGCAGGATTACTTCTAAAATGTCCATCTTACTACGTTTCCTTTGTATTTTCAGATCTTGATGTCAAAACCACGATGCTGTTTTTGGATAACGACACCATCTTCCGGTTCTTTCTTTTTCCGGCGTTTATCTCCGCCGTTTCCGGCATATTCATTGTGTCCCTTCTCCTTGGCATCATATTGTCCGGTATACCAGTCCGCATTATCACTGCTGTGTACTTCTTTCGTAAGCTTTTCACTCTGTTTTTGAGACTGCTGTCCCAGAGTCATCTGTTGAAATGCCCCTTTATTGTCCTCATTCTGCTTCATCACGGAATAATCCTGTGTTCTGGGGATCGAAGCAATCTCCAACGAACCAAATGCCATATCTGTGCCTCTTTTCTGCTATATTGCGGTAGCCTTAACATCTCCGTCGATCCGTTCAAATCTACAGTACTGGTAAGTATTTTTCACCTGCATGGAGGAATCCCCGATAATGATCGTAGTCCCCGGATACACCTCTCCCTTGACGATGACAGCGGCCTTTTCCTGTGGATTGAACTCCATCTGCAATTCCTGCATGCGCGCGTTTTTCTCCGCCAGGCTCTTTTTCTGTGTCTCCATCGTTGCTGCGGAATTCCGGATATAATTCAGCTGGTCCGGAGTAAAACGCACTCCTCTGTTTTTTTTCTCTGCAAAGCTGGCAAGAATCGGTTGAATGCTCCGAATATTTTTAACGATCTCCGAAATTTCTTTCTGGAGCTTCATATATTCTGCTTTTTTCTCCGGGTCCACTCCGACCTCTACCACGGTCGGAGCCCCCAGTGTCGCCCCCAGAGTCTTCACTTCGATTCTCTGACCGGCACGTACATGCCCCCCGGTGATAAAGCCTCTTTTACCGGTTACCTGGATCTCCGTAGCTGCCGTCACATTGCTATGCAGAATCGACTCCGTATTCACGTAACCACCGGCACTGACCGTCGCATTTTCGAGGAATTTGGCAACGATATCACCACCGGCCCTCAGGTTACCTTTTGCCATACCGTTCATACCACGGGCAATGATAATGTTTCCTCCGGCCTCGATGCAGGCACCCTCTACCACACCGCTTATGATCACATTGCCACCGGCCTTGATCACAAAATTGGAAGAAACATTGCCACGCACCTGCACACTTCCTTCAAATTCAATATTTCCTGTGGACAGATCTACATTCTCTACTTCATAAACATCGGATACAAATACTTTGCCCTCTACCAGTGACACATGACCGTCCACCAGAGAAGTAAGTTTTTTTCTGTCCTCTGAGATTTCAATATTATGTCCGAATTCCAGATGTGCTTTCTTCACCTGTCTGGGGCGGATTTTGGCTCCCTGCACCGTTGTTCCGTATTCCCCTTCATCTTCCGGAATGATTTCCGCCAGGAGCTGTCCCTTTCTGCAGGGGTTGATCATATTCAGATGGAAATAATCCACGGTGCCGTCATCTTTTAATGTAGGCTGTGCATGAACATCCGTATTAAAATAATACCTGACAGACGCATCCGTACCATGTCTCGGTTCTTTTCCTTTGGCCACGATCAGATCTGTACTATAAATCCCGTCCGACATAAAATGATCCTGCAGAACGTTCATCTGTATTCCGTAGACAATGTTCCGGTATCTGAGATCCCGGATCACACTGTCCATGGTTGTTCTTTTCCCGCTTTGTGATGCCGGATAGAATCGAAGAATCACCTGCATATTATCCTGGCTGACCTCGATACTGTAGGTTTCTTCCAGTGCCGGGCAATCCTTTCTCTCCAGAAAGCATACCGTATCTTCCCCCGACAAAATTGCTTTCTTAATTGCCGTGGGATCATACGGCACAGATTCCCGTTCAAGATAATTCAACACCTCCTGGAGATTCACGTCCGCTCCTCCGTCCTTTGGTTGAAATATCTGTAGCCCATAACCTCCCGGTGCATTTACGAGCTGAAAATAGCCATTCTGCATGCATTTTCTCCTCTTACCCAATCTGCGGGTCAAACATTTTTATAAAAGTCCCATATAATTTCCCATTTTTGTCTTCATTTTCTGCAGAGCTCTCGTATGCAGCTGGGAGACTCTGGATTCCGACACTTCCAATATATTACTGATCTCTTTTAGCGTAAGATCTTCGTAATAATACAGCGTAACTACTTTCTTCTCTTTCTCTGTCAAAAGTTCCAATGCTTCTCCGAGTACTTTTGTCAGCTCTTCCTTCTCAACGCTCTCTTCCGGACCGTCAAATCTGGCCGTGGTATGTCTGCTATAATCCTGCGAGACATCGCTTCCCTGATCCATATATTCATTCAGTGACACCAGTCCCGTAATTTTCATCTGCGACTGCCAGTCCAGATATTCCTCCGCGGATATTCCCAGACCCATAGCAATATCTTCATCTGTTGCGCTGCGTCCCGTAGTCTGTTCCACTTCCTTGATGACAGCGTCAATCTTCTTCTGTCTCTGGCGAATCGTCCGAGGTATCCAGTCCATTTTACGAATCTGATCCAGAATGGCTCCACGGATACGCAGACTGGCATAGGTCTCGAATTTTACTTCTTTGAGGCAATCAAATTTGTCAATTGCATCAATCAAGCCAAAGATCCCATAGCTGACCAGATCCTCATAGTCTACGTTGTATCCCAGATACATGCTCAGTCTTCCGGCCACCACTTTCACCAGGGGGGCATACTCCAGTATCAGCTGCTCCCTGGTCTCCGGTCGCTTATTAGCAGCATATTCTTCTAATAACCTTTTCTTACCGGCTTCATCCATTTGACTCGCTTACACCCTTCTGTTGTGCATCTTCCGATACAGCATCTTCTTGTTCCGCCTTCTCTTCCTGTTCCTGTTTTGCCTTTTCCTCGTTCTGCCTGTCAAAGCGATCCAGCAGAAGCCGGACACCGTTTCCCAGACAGTAAAACAAAAGCATCACAGCAAACAGTGCCACCAAACTTGCCAATACCGAGTAAGCCTGTACCATCGTAACAATACAGGTACAGGCGCCGGCTGTCAGCATCAGGATCAATGGCATATTCTTTCTGTTCATAATTTTCTTCCATTCCAATATTTGTCAGATGACTGATTCATCTCTTCCTACCGCACGGATATAAAATTCTCCGGTCTCCGGATAAAATGTAACGGTTCTTCCGTAGTTTTTGCCTGTATCCTCTGCTAAAATAGGGATATTGATTTCCTTCAATTTCTTCTTAACAGCCTGCACATTGCGCTCCCCCACCTGCATCATGTCGTTACGACCCTGAAATGTAAACATGGTAGCGCCACCGGCAATCTTAGCAACCATTCTTGCCTTTCTCGCACCAAGTTTTTCCATCTGGCGTACCAGTTCATCAATTCCCGTATCCGCAAATTTTGCAATATTCTGGCTACTGTTACGTATCGTAGTGCTGTCCGGCAGCATAATATGCGCCAGACCGCCTATTTTCGTCACCGGATCGCGGATTGCAATTCCCACACAAGATCCCAATCCCAAAGTCGTCACTCCGTCGGGACTTACGCAGGTCTTCAGATCCGCCATTCCTACCTTAATAATCTCGCTCATTCTGCTCCCCTTCTTCTACCTCTTAGCACCTTATGCAACAGATATTCCCAAAGACGATAATATCTTGGGATAGGATTCAATATCGGGAACCAGAATGAAATAACCGTCAACCTCCACCTCATCGTAAAACTGAGACTGGATCAGTAAAATCTTATCTCCCAAAGTTCCAAATTCAATTGCCGGAACGCTTAGGATCGCTCCCGCCATATCCAGCGTCAGAGAAGGCGGGGTAGGGATAATCGTCAGGTTCGTAAGAGACGACAGGGAATTCAGATAGGCTCCCGTGATAATGTTGCCGATCTCCTGCATTGCAGAAAATTCAATCTCTGAAAAACCTTCCGGCTGTACCATATCTCCAAGAATCTTATGGAGAAGATGTTTTGCGCTGTTCTGTTCCACCAGGAACATCATGCTTCCGGTAATGTCTCCTTCCACCCCCAGGAAAACACCGATCATCACCTGTTCCTCTCCTCCCATCAGTGCTCCGACTTCATTAAAATCCAAAAGCTTTACCTGCGGTACTTTCATATCCACCTTGCAGTTTAACATCTGGGAGAGTGCTGTCATAGCGTTGCCTGCACCTATGTTTCCAATTTCTTTTAAAACATCCAGATATGTTTCCGAAACTTTCTCTAAACTCAGATCTCCCATGGATCCATCTCCTTTATGCGTTTTCCTCCAGTGTAATGGAATTCAGATCCAGAAGAGAGATCAGTTCCCCATTGTGTTTTCCTACACCTGTAATAAAACTCTTTTTATTCTCACCGGCATTCTGAGACATTTTTTCAATCTGGCTGGTACCGAGAGTAACAACTTCCTTCACTTCGTCCACAATTATGCCGACACTGCCCTGCTGTTCCAGTTTCAGAATGATAATTCGGGTAGCACGGGTCAATTCGTCTGCCTCCAGTCCCATTTTCAGTCGGAGGCTCATTACCGGCAGTACTTCTCCACGCAGATTAATAACACCTTTCAGATATGCGGGTACCTTGGGTACTCTGGTAATGTGCTGCATTCTGACAATGTTGTCTATGTAACGGATATCAATGCCGTACTGCTCATCACCGAGGCGGATCACAATATACTGGAAAAATTCCTCCTCAATTTTACGCTCATCTCCGGCTTTTAACGTATTTTTCATGCTAAGTTCTTCCATAATCGTCATCTCCCTCCTTACAGTAATGCATTTGCATCCAGGATCAGTGCCACTTCACCGTCACCCAAAATCGTTGCACCGCTGATAAATTTACACTGCTTGATATATTTGCCAAGAGATTTGATAACGATCTCCTGCTGACCGATCAGTTCATCGATCACAAGACCTGCCATTTTGTCTCCCTTCTTGACGATTACCACAATCAGATTATCCTCGGCAGATCTGGTACTTTCCACATCCAGTACTTCCGTCAGACGGATCAGGGGAATTACCGTTCCTCTTAAGTTGATCACTTCTTTGTTCTCTACCAGTTTGATATCCTTCGGTGAGATATCTTCGATGGTCTGAATGGATCCCAGGGAGATCGCATATTTTTCTCCACCTACGACTACCATCAGTGCCTGAATGATTGCAAGGGTCAGAGGCAGACGGATCGTCCAGGTACTTCCCTCTCCCCATTTTGATTTCACTTCTACTTCACCGCTTAAGGATTCGATCTTGGACTTCACGACATCCAGTCCCACGCCTCTTCCCGATACATCGGTTACTTTTTCGGAAGTGGAAAAACCGGGCTGGAACAGCAGATTGATAATATCTTTTTCCGGCATATTTGCTGCCTGTTCCGCAGTCACCAGATTTTTTTCAATTGCTTTGTTTTTAACGGCTTCCACATCAATACCGTTACCATCATCTCTCACCTCGATGACTACGTTATTGCCATCCTGATATGCATCCAGGAAAATAGATCCCTGCTCGGGCTTTCCTCGCTGTGCACGCACTTCTGCGGACTCCAGACCGTGGTCAGCGGAGTTACGAAGCAGATGCATCAGAGGATCCCCGATCTCATCCACCACGGTACGATCCAGCTCGGTCTCCTCACCGGTCATATACAGTTCCATCTTCTTGTCCAGCTTCTTAGACAGATCACGGATCATTCTGGGGAACTTCACTACAACGCTTTCGATAGGTACCATTCGTACCTTCATTACGGATTCATGCAGATTGGTTGTCACATTTTCCAGATATTCGATCTGCTCATTGAATGCCGTATTGTTGCCATGGTCATTGCTGGAAGCAGCTACCAGAGAGTTTTTGGCAATGATCAGCTCACTTACGAGATTCATCAGAGAATCCAGTTTCTCGATGTCTACACGTACAGTACGGTTGACCACAGGCTTGCTCACCTGTTTTTTCTCCGGAGCTTTAGCAGCCGCAGGCTTCTTCTCTTCTTTTCTCGTTTCAGTCTTTGTCTCGGCTACTTCTTCTTTTTTCTCCTGTACGGGTTCCTGTGTCTCCTCTTCGGAATGATAATTCTTGGTCTTCTCCAGTTCCAGAACCGCACCGGTCACCTGTGCGATCTCGGATACGCTTTCCGCTGCCTTGATCACATCATCCAGAGAATAATCGGACAAAACGATCAGAGTGAAATCTTTATCGAACTTTTCGTCTTCCACATCCTGTGCGCTGGGTACGGAGACGATGATCTCTCCTTTTTCCTCCACAGCCTTGAACACCAGGAAAGCTCTTGCCGCCTTCAGGATACAGCTGTCCTGTACCACAACATTAATACCGTATACATTTTTGCCCTGTTTCATAGCTTCTTTGATCACGCGGATCTGGCTGTCATCAAACGCAATGCCATTCCATTTTTCCGCACCTGTTCCGGTGCTCTCCGCTGCGGGTGCTGTTGCTTTTTCTTCCTTTGCGGGCTGCTCCTGTCCGGTCTTGTTGGCGTTCAAAATATCATTCAGGGCTTTGATCAGATTTTCATTGTCATTGGTTCCCTCATCGGAGGTCTCCTGAATGTTGTTTTTATACTCCTCCAGAGCGTCCAGGCACTGGAACAGTACGTCGATCATTTCCGGTGTCACCTTAATATTGCCGTTACGCACTTCCGAAAATACATTTTCCATATCATGGGTCAGATTCTGCATCCGCTTATAGCCCATGGTTCCCGCCATACCCTTCAGGGAATGTGCCGCACGGAATATTTCATTGATATTATCCATATTCTCGGGATCTGACTCCAGTTCCAGAATCTGTGTATTCAGGTTCTGCAGATGTTCATTTGTTTCATCCAGAAAAATTTCAAGATATTGGCTTACGTCCATCTTTTCCTCCATTCTGCCGATCACAGCATTGCCGGAAACGGCATATATTACTTAATTTACTCCTACATGCAGTATGATTTCCTGGGCGATCTGGTCTAACGGTACCACCTGATCTGCCAGTCCTGCTGCAATAATACTCTTGGGCATTCCAAATACAATGCTTGTCTCCTGATCCTGTGCGATCACGTATGTTTTCCTGGAAGTTCTCAATTTACCGATCCCTTCCGTTCCGTCCGCACCCATTCCGGTCATAACTGCACATACAACCGTATCAAAGCGGCTGTCCTGCAGGGATTCGTACATATAATTGGCACAGGGTCTGACTCCTTCCCTGTAAGGTTCTTCCGATAAATGCAGTGTATGACGTCCGGCCGGTGAGGTTACCACATGGAGGTGCTTTCCTCCCATGGCGATATAGACCCAGCCCTTTTTCAGTTCTTCCCCCTCTGCTGCCTCTTTTACATGAATCTGGCTTAAATTATCCAGTCTCTCTGCAAGAGATGCTGTGAATCCTGCCGGCATATGCTGTACTACCAGTACCGGTGCATCCAGATTGGCCGGTAACAGAGGGATCACCGATTGCAGCGATTTCGGACCTCCCGTGGAGCTTGCAATTGCCACCACTTTGTTGCCGCCCACACTGACCGGGTGATGATTGATGATCTTCATCATCTCCCTGACTGTGCCCTTCTCTTCGGAAATTATCTTTTCCTCATTGAATGACGGCATTCTGCCGTTAGCCACAACATTCAGTGTCCGTAAAAACTCTCTGCGGAAATTCTCTCCCCGGCAGTCGACTGCACTGTCCGGCTTATGTACGAAATCAAGAGCTCCCAGTTCCAGTGCATCCAGGGTGGTTCTGGCACCTTCCATAGTATCGGTACTCGCCATCATCACTCTTGCCGGTATCTTGTATTTTCGCAATTCCTGCAACAGCTGCAGTCCGTTCATCCTCGGCATATTCACATCCAGGACAACCGCGTCATAACTGTTTCTGCTCAACAGATCAAAAGCTTCTAATCCGTCTTTTGCTCTGTCAACTACCTGAAACCTTATGTCTGCATCTATTATATCACAGAGCACTCTTCTCATGAGTGCAGAATCATCTACAACCAATATTTTTTTTGGCATCAGTTCAGTCTCTCCTTCTTACGGCTCTTACGCTCTTCTTCAAATATAAACCGAATAATCTCTTCTCTGGTATTTACATCCAGATTGTAGTACTGGACTCTGTGTTCAAACATTCCCCTCCGGTTTTCCAGTTCCTTGACTGCTAAAACCTTTCCGACCACATCATATTTTTTTCTTTCCCCATCTTTTAGCAGATGGTAGCTGCACAGGATCAGGCTCCCGGGTTCATATTTCTGAGATGACAGGAAGCGCAATCCGCCACCACTGATATCTACGATCACACTATGCTTTAACGGAAGTCCCGGCTGAAGCTCATAGGGTGAATTTTTCTCCAGTGCCTCGATTTCTTCTTCCTCCAGATTCCGCGCACACATATCCAGTGCACAACTGAACCGATAATATTCTCTCCGCTGATATTTGCGCAGATTGCTGGTCAGTTCCATCACCAGCACATATACATTATTACTTTTGTAACGATCTACGATTCTGGAAAAACACTGATACAGACTATTCTCTTCGAAAAATACCATATCATATTCGCTTTCCACCGGCAGAAGGATCAGTCTGGTCTGTTCCATTGGCATGGAAATCTCCAGTGTATCCTCCGATAGGATCTGCAGTACACGGCTCTGGTAAACCTTTGTCGTATTTTCGGCTCCGGATTCTCCCAATCCATGTTCCAGCGCCCGAAGCTCTACTTTAGAACCTTCTTCCACAAATCTGGACAACATAATTTTGTACCTCTCTTATCTGGACTGTTTTGCAGCTCCGTTTCTGGTCCCTATAATATGGGAGAAAAAGGCTGCCATTCCGCGCTTCGGTTGTTCTTCCTGTGTTTTATCGCACAATCTCTCCGCAATTCTCTGATATGCCTGACTGGATTTTGCTCCCGGATTCTGTATCGACACAGGCACCTGCTGCATTACTGCCTGCACCACCTGGGGATCCTGTGGTACACACCCCAAATATTCCATGGAGGTCTTAAGATATCTGGTAACCACTGCATTCAGCTTATCAAACAGCACCTGGCCTTCTTTTACATTTTCCACTCTGTTTGCCACCATTTTGACCTTGGTATAGGCCTCTTCATATCTCGGATGTCGGTACAACGCCTTTAACAAAGAATAAGAATCCGTAATGGAAGTAGGCTCCGGCGTCGTCACCAGCAGCACCTCGCCGCTCGCCACCAGGAATTCTAATACGCTGTCCGATATTCCGGCTCCTGTGTCCACTATGATCACATCCGTAAGGGCATCCAGCTCGGCCAGATTCTGTATAATGCAGGTAAGAGCATCTTTTCCCAGATTTGACATTCCGGCAATTCCGGATCCTCCGGAGATAAATCCCACTCCCATAGGACCCTGGGTTATGATGTCACTGATACTTTTTCCTTCGTATACCAGATCACATAAGTTATGCTTTGGCACTGCACCAAACATAATTTCAATATTCGCCAGTCCGAAATCTGCATCTAAAATAACGACCCTTTTTCCCATTTTACGAAATTGAATTGCCAGATTGATAGACATATTGGATTTTCCAACGCCACCTTTTCCGGAGGTGACAGTTATGACTCTTGCAGTCGGTCTTATCTGCTTATTTGCTTTAATAATCCTTAACTGTTCCGCCTGATCCATTTTCCCGCGCCTTTCTGTCTAAGCTTTATTCCTTTCCACCAAGGATCTGTTTTACCGTCTTCTGTGGATTGAATACTTCCATGTCATCCGGAACATTCTGTCCACAGGTCACATAAGCGACCGGTGCACCGGTATAAAGCTTCATATTCAGCAGATTCCCCACTGCCTCCGTTTCATCCAACTTGGTAAAGATCAGCTCATAATCCGCGATCTTACCATAACAGTCTGCAATTCTCTGAAGATCCCTATATTTTGTAGTTGCACTGAGAACCAGAAACACATGATAGTTTCCGGGGTCTTTCAGTGCTCCCACCATTTCCTTCATTTTCTCCAGCTGATCCGCATTCTGATGTGATCTCCCCGCTGTATCTATAAAAATATAATCACAATCCCAATAATCCTTCACTGCAGTCTGCAGTTCTTCCGGGGTATAGATGACCCGGAAAGGTGTCTCCAAAATATTGGCATAGGTTCTTAGCTGCTCTGCGGCCGCAATACGATAGGTATCTGCGGTTAACAGTGCCACTTTCTTTTTATCCTCCACACAATATTTTCCTGCCAGCTTGGCAATGGTAGTTGTCTTACCCACTCCCGTAGGTCCGATAAATAATACAATCCTCGGTCCGTCCGCAGAGGGCGTAATCCCTTCTGACTTTCCGAATTTCAATACCATCTTCTGATAAATATTAGCCAGAAGATAATCAAAGGGCAGGTCTGCTTTTTTGGTTTTAGAGGCATCTTCCAAAATACTGTTTACGTATTTCTCGTCCATCTCGTTATCCAGCATTTTATTATACAACAGCCGGATAAATTTATCCTGTTCCGGATTCTGCTCTTCCTCTTTCTTCTCCGGGGTTTCCGCTTCCGAATCCTTTTTCTCTTTTTCTTCACTGACTGTTTCCCGGTGGGTTCCTATCTCCTCCCCGGTCGCCTGTCTGCTGTTTAACTGACTCTCCAACAGTGTCTGCAGACTGTCCAGCTTTTTTTCTATATTCTCTGTACTGTTTCTGACAAACAGATTTCTGTTCTCCGCCGGTGCATCCGTCGTGCGCGTAATACTTCCATATTGCGGTTTCTGAGGTTTTTCCTCCTCCAGTGCAGCAGTGATCTCTATCTGCTTCGGAGACAGAAATGCAAAAAATCCCTTCTTTTTTACTTCCCTTACATTCATGATCACGAGACCGCTTCCAAGTTCTTTTTTCGCAGCTTCTGTAGCTTCTGCTTCCGTTTTCCCCGTGTATTTCTTGATGATCATATTACTCCTCACTCCTGCGTCGGTTCACTCTTCCTGTTATGCTGTGACCATTCCCACAGATTGTAATTCTACATTTGATTCCACTTCATTGTAAGATACTACGACCAGATCCGGATAATAGTCTTCCGTCAGTCGTTTGAAATACATTCTCACAATGGGTGATGTCATAATAATTGGGGTTTTTCCCATATTTTCCAGCTTTTTGATCTCTTCACCCACAGCGTTCAGTATCGCCTTGCTTCTGGCAGGATCCAGATTCAAGAAAGCTCCCGTCTCCGTCTGTTTTACGCTGCCCATAATTTCCTGTTCGATCTTCGGATCCAGTGTCAATACACTTGTCGTCTCATGGGAAGGGAAATATTTCGTAGAAATCGCTCTCTTGAGGCTCTGTCTTACATATTCCGTAAGGATATCCGTATCCCGCGTCGTTGGCGCATAATCGGCCAGGGTTTCCAGTATTGTCAGCAGATCTCTGATGGATATTCCTTCTTTTAACAGATTCTGCAACACTTTCTGTATTTCACCCAATCCAAGCAGCTTGGGTACCAGTTCTTCCACGAGGGAAGAATTGTTCTCTTTTACGTTGTTGATCAGGTTCTGAACATCCTGTCTGGTAAGCAGCTCTGCAATATGCTGACGAATGATCTCTGTCAGGTGCGTAGCAATGATCGAGGGAGGATCTACTACTGTATATCCCAGACTCTCCGCACGTTCTCTCTGTCCTTCCGTGATCCAGATCGCCGGCAGGTGGAAAGAAGGCTCAAAAGTAGGGATTCCGGTGATCTCTTCCTCTACATACCCGGGATTCATGGCCATATAATGGTCAAACAGTATCTCTCCCTCACTGACCTGAATTCCCTTGATTTTAATAATATACTGATTCGGGTTCAGCTGAATATTATCCCGCAGTCGGATAATAGGTACCACCGTACCAAGTTCCAATGCTATCTGTCTTCGAATCATCACGACACGATCCAGCAGGTCACCACCTTGGTTCACATCCGCCAAAGGGATAATTCCGTAACCGAATTCCAATTCGATCGGATCCACCTGCAGCAGGCTGTTGACATTTTCCGGCTGTCGTATCTCCTCCGCAGCTGCTTCCTCACTGTCTACTTCCTGTTCAATCTTTGCCGTCTCAATCGTGCCCTCAATATTTCTCGCCACAATGATAAATACCAGGCCAAGACCCACGAACAGGATCGTGTTCAGTTGTGTCACAAATCCTAAAACAGCCAGCATGGCCCCTACCAGGTACAGTGCTTTCGGCACACCGAACAGCTGGCTTACCAACGTAGTGCCAAAGTCAGCATCCTTGCTTCCTTTGGTCACAAGAATACCGGTGGAAAGTGAAATCAGCAGAGAAGGGATCTGGCTTACCAGACCGTCACCAATGGTCAGGATCGCATATTTGTTCAGGGCCGCTGTAATATCCATTCCCTGCCTGGTCATTCCCATAATAATACCACCCACGATATTGATCGTGGTGATCAGAAGACCCGCTACCGCATCTCCCTTTACGTATTTTACGGCACCATCCATGGAACCGAAAAAGCTTGCCTCTTCCTGGATCTTCTCTCTACGTCTCTTGGCTTCCGCATCCGTGATGGCTCCGGTATTCAGATCTGCATCAATTGCCATCTGCTTACCGGGCATTGCATCCAGGGTAAATCTTGCGGTTACTTCAGACACTCGCTCGGAACCTTTATTGATTACCATGAACTGGATCAATATCAGAATAATAAAGATGATAACGCCGATGACCAGGTCGCCGCCGCCTACGAATTCACCGAAGGTCTCCACGACATTACCGGCATTACCATCCCGCAGGATCAGTCTGGTGGAGGAGGTGTTCAGTGCTATTCGGAAAATTGTTGTAAACAACAGCATAGTGGGAAAGAACGACATATCCAGCACTTCCTTGCTGAACATGGTGGCGAACAGAACCGTCAACGCAATGGAAATATTGACAGCCAGCAATATATCCAGAAGCCAGGCCGGAATCGGTACAATAAACATGATAATGGCAGCCATGATATAAATTGCTACACCCACATCCGCTTTTTTCATTTTCATATGCACCTGACCTCCTTTCTGTCTTTTTTGTAAATTCTTCTTAAGTTATATCTTCCCCTGCAGATGATATACAAATGCCAGCACTTCCGCCACTGCCTGATAAAGCTCCGGAGGGACTGCCTGTCCCACATCCACATTGGCATACAGCATTCTGGCCAGGGGTTTATTCTCTACGATTTCTATCTGATGGTCTCTGGCGATCTCTTTGATCTTAGCCGCCAGATAATCTTCTCCTTTAGCGATCACAATGGGAGCATCCGCCACCTCCGGATCGTATTTTATGGCAACCGCATAATGCGTGGGGTTCGTAATAACCACATCTGCCTGGGGGAGATTCTGCATCATTCTGCGCTGGGAGGCTTCCCGCATTCTCTGTCTAATACGGCCTTTGATCTGCGGATCTCCTTCCTGCTGCTTATATTCTTCTTTTACTTCCTGCTTGGTCATTCTCATGTCCCTGCTGAATTTTACCTTCTGATAGATAAAATCAGCTGCCGCAATGATCATGTAGATCAGTGATATTCTGATTCCGAGATCCGTCACCGTATTCCCGATCAGTCCGATCGCCTGCATCAGATCCAGATCATATAGCTGATACAACAGGGGCCATTTATTCTTCAGATAATTATAGCATATGTAAACGATCAGTCCAATCTTCAGGAGGGATTTGATCAGTTCTACCACTGAGTTGACTGAAAATATTCTCTTAAATCCAGACACCGGACTCATTTTGGAAAACTTCGGCTGCAATGTTTTTCCGGTGGGATGCCATCCTACCTGGACCACATCACTTAAAAAAGCAATCAGGAAACCGATCAGCAGAAGCGGTGCCATGATCACTACGGCTTCCAGCATCATTTTTCGGAATACCAGTGTGGTATCCTGTTGCGGCATATTGCCATGCCAGAACGTTACCACCTCGGGAATCTTCTCATAAATAACCGTAAAAACATTCATGAACTGATATCCCATATTTCCTACCCATAGTTTCAGTACCAGGAACACCGCCAGTAATCCAAGCCCATTAGCAACCTCACGGCTTTTGGCAACCTGTCCTTCTTTTCTGGCATCTGTTAATTTTTTCTCGGTAGCAGGTTCTGTCTTCTCCCCGCCCTGGCCTTCTGCGGCAAAGAATTGCAGATTATATTCTAAGCTCACATCATACCTCCGATAAAAGATACTACCATCTTCTTCATTTCCTGATACACAAAATCCGCTGCCCCAGGCAACATTCCGGCCGTAAGGAACAGGGCAGACAATCCCGCCAGCACCTTCAGCTGAATTCCCACCGCAAACATATTCATCTGCGGTGACACCTTGGCCAGCACACCTAAAATGGCATTTAACAGCAATGTCACACAAAAAATCGGCAATACAATGCGAAAGCCGATCAGAATATAATCATTCATAAATTCTATCATGGAGTTCAGCAGACTGTCCGCATGAAAAGTCACACCGTTTACGGGGATCAGTGTAAAGCTGTCTGCAAGTGCTCCAAACAGATAGCGGTACATTCCGGAAGCGATCAACATCAACATAAAAGAATACTGATATAACGCACCGGTGATACTGGTACTCTCTCTGGTAGCCGGATCCATCAGGGTTGCCATGGACAGGCCGGTCTCCATATCTGCAATGGATCCGGCGAAATTCACGATTGCCATGCAGATATTCGCGCCGAATCCGATCAGAAGTCCGGCAATTGCCTCTTTCATGACGATCACGGCATACTCCATCACCGTATCAAATACAACCGCATCTGCCGGTGTCAGTGTTTCATACAGCAGGATCGATGTAAAAAAACTGATACCGATCCGGATCCTGGCAGGAGTATCGTTCATTCCAAAATACGGTGCTATGTATACAAAACAGGATACCCTGACAAAAATCAATAAAAAATATTCAAGATCATATATCGAAAACGAAAAATCTATCATGAAGTCATCCCGTCACCTGTGTACATACTGGCTGAAACTCGACCAAAGCTGTACTGTGTATTCTACCATAGTATTCATCATCCAGCTGCCAAGCAGGATCAGCGTCAGAAAGATCGCTATGATTTTAGGTACAAATGTCAATGTCTGTTCCTGAATAGATGTCACCGTCTGAAAAATACTGATGATCAGACCCACGATCAAAGACACCAGAAGTACAGGAAGCGATACCTTGATGATCACATAGAGTGCATTGTTAGTCATTTCCGATACTGCATCAATCGTCATAGTAACACCTCACCTTCCGATTAATAGAACGTCTGCACCAGCTGACCTATGATCAGTGCCCATCCATCTGCCAGAACAAACAGCAGTATTTTGAAGGGCATGGAAATCGTCGTAGGTGGCAGCATCATCATACCCATACTCATCAAGGTCGACGCCACTACCATATCGATCACAATGAAAGGAATATAAATCGTAAATCCGATCCAGAATGCAGTACGCAATTCACTGATCATAAAACTCGGTACCAGCACGGAATTGGGAATATCCTCCAGGGTTCCATCCCACTCCAGTCCGGCGATATCCATAAAAAGTTCTACGTCCTTTACCTGTGTCTGCGGATACATGAACTCCCGCAAGGGAGCCATTCCTTTTTCCAGTGCTTCACTCTGGTCGATGGTTCCCGCTTCAAACGGCTGGATCGCCTCTTCATTGATTCTCGTAATGGTAGGCTCCATAATAAAAAACGTCAGGATCAATGCCAGACCGATCAGGATCTGATTGGGCGGTGCTGTCTGCGTATTCAATGCCGATCTGGTAAAGTGCAGCACAATGATGATCCTGGTAAAAGAGGTCATCATAATGATAATGGTCGGTGCCAGTGCAATCAGTGTCAGAGTGATCAGAATTCTCAGTGCTCCATTGATCTGACCGTTCCCATTATTGTAGGTAATGCTGACCGTATTGGCTGTATTCAACGACCCTACTTCCTCATGGGTAGTCGCCGTTCCGGCAGGATTGATCACTGTGGAGACCTCTGTGTCTCCCGTAAGATGTCTTTCCGAAGCCTGTGCCTTTATCGGTACGCAAATACACAATATGCCCACCGTGACCAGCAGGCATACCATATACGTTGCAATCTTAAATTTATTACTCCAGTTAATGATCTTGTTCTTCATTCTCTTTCTTAGCCGCACGTTTCAATAACTCCCGGAAGCCAGAAGTATTATCTGTTGTTGTCTTGTCCTTCAGCTGCCCGGCAGGAATTTCTCCCAGATTTGTTACGGTATCTTTGCAGACCGCAATCGCAAAATAGCTTTCGCCAATGCGAACCAACTGGATATATTTGTTGTTGGCAATCCGGACGGTCTCCAATACTTCAATATTCCCCGCTGCACCCTGCTGTTTCTGATATCCGGCAATCCATTTTGTCACCAGCGCAGTCACCGCCAGTACCGCCACAAAGATCAGCAACACTGTGATGAATTGCGCATAACTGTCTGTTTTTCCGGTAAGTATGATCATTAACCCACTACCTTTTTCACTGCTTCAATAACACGCTCAGCCTGGAAAGGCTTTACAATGAAGTCCTTGGCTCCGGCCTGAATGGACTCAATAACCATTGCCTGCTGTCCCATAGCGGAACACATAATTACTTTTGCTCCGCCGTCGATCTTTTTGATCTCTTTTAATGCCTGGATTCCATCCATCTCAGGCATAGTGATATCCATAAGTACGAGATCAGGATTTACCTCTTTGAACTTTTCCACTGCCTTCAATCCGTTTTCTGCTTCTCCTGCCACATTATAACCGTTCTTGGTCAGAATGTCCTTGATCATCATTCTCATAAATGCTGCATCATCACAGATTAAAATATTCTTAGCCATTTAATTTTCCTCCGTTTATTTGGTCTGTTCTCTGCCTACTTTATAATCTCCGTAATTCGTACGCCAAAACTCTCTTCAATTACAACAACTTCTCCCTTGGCTACGAACTTGCCATTCACCAATACGTCGATCGGCTCACCGGCAATACGGTCAAGCTCTATGATCGTTCCCGGAGAGAAGTCCAGAATATCGGATATGGATTTTGTCGTTCTGCCAAGCTCCACCGTTACTTCCAGTGGAACATCTTTGATCAGTCCGATATTCTCCTGTCCGGTAGTGCCCATATTGTCATTCGAAAAGCTCTGGAACTGCGCAGGCTGTACATTCACATTCTGTCCCGGCATTCCCATCATGCCCATCTGGTTCATGCTGTTCATGCCCATGTTACCCATCTGGTTCATGCCGTTCATGCCCATATTGCCCATCTGGTTCATGCCGTTCATGCCCATGTTGCCCATCTGGTTCATGCCATTCATGCCCATGTTACCCATCTGGTTCATGCCGTTCATGCCCATGTTGCCCATCTGGTTCATGCCATTCATGCCCATGTTGTTCATCTGGTTCATGTCATTCATGCCCATGTTGTTCATCTGATTCATGTCATTCATGCCCATGTTACCCATCTGGTTCATGCCGTTCAGATTCGTATTGTTCATCTGCGTCTGATTATCAGTACCCGGTGCAGGAATCTGCGCTGTGGTATCGGTATCATTCTCCGGCTGTGCAGGCTTTTTCTCTGTCACTTCATCAATGTTAGCCATCTGCGTATTGATAAATGTCTCTACCAGCTTACGGGCAAAATCTATGGGATACAGCTGCATGATAGTGCTGTCCACCAGATCATCAATCTGCATGCGAAAAGAGATCTTTACAAAAGTACCTCCCAAAAATGGGGAAATTTCTTTGCCGTCTTTTACTTCTGTCAGGTCGAACAGGGAAGACTCAGGCGGGCTGATGTCGATCACCGTCTGCAGCAGCGTAGATAGTGAGGTGGCTGCTGATCCCATCATCTGATTCATTGCCTCGGAGATTGCACTCAGATGCAGTTCTCCCAGTTCTCCTTCTGTATTGGTACCGTCACCGCCCATCATCAGGTCGGTGATCACTTTTACATCATGCTCTTTTAACACCAGAATATTGGTGCCGTCCAACCCCTGTGTATACTTGATCTGAATAAATACGCAGGGCTTCTCGTAACTATCCAGCAAAGTCTTCCATGTGGCCAGTGTAACCACCGGAGTGGTAATATTTACTTTGCGGTTTACCAGTGAATATAATGTAGTGGCGGAAGAACCCATGCTGATATTGGCTACTTCGCCAATGGCATCCTTCTCCACATCTGTCAGTTTCTCTTCGTCTCCGACAGTCGGTGCCACATCTTTCACATATCCATTATCCGTATTTTCAGCCGAGCTGCTGTCCTGAGGTGTCTCCGGCGATGCACCGCTGTCCGCGGTGTCCGACAGATCCATGCCTTGCAGCAGGGCATTTATCTCATCCTGAGATAACATCCCATCCATCGTTACTCCTCCTCTCTGATCACCGATGTGATCTGAACAGCATACGAATCTTTCTCTGTACCCGGTAATGCTGTGAACTTCTTAATATTGCCCACATACACTTCCATATCGGTATCCACTCTGGAATCCAGTCGAATACAATCTCCAACCTGCAGATTCAGAAAATCGCTTACGGAAATTGTGCTCTTGCCCAGCACCGCTTTAATGGGAACATCCACTCTGCGGATCATGGATTCAATGTACTCTTCGTAGTGTTCATCATGGTTCTCCTGCATTGTGGAGAACCAATATTTGGTGTTCAGTTTATCCATCACATCTTCCAGTGTAAAGAAAGGAAGACAGATATTTAACATTCCTTCTACATCCCCAATTTTCATGTTCAGGGTTACAATGGCGATCATATCGCTGGGAGCGATCACCTGCGCAAACTGGGGATTCGTCTCTAGCCTGCTTAAGACCGGCGAGATATCAACAACATTTTTCCAGGGTTCCCGTAACAATTGGGTGAACATTACCAATAATTTCTGTAATATTGTCAATTCAATATCTGAAAATTCCCTGCTTTTTTCCAAAGGCTGTCCGCTGCCTCCCAGCATACGATCAAGCATGGCATAGCACAGATTGGTTGCTATCTCAATAATGATATTGCCGTTAAGTGGTGCAAAATTAATAATACCGAGTACCGACGGATTTGATAGTGCATTGGAGAATTCACTGAAAGTAACCGTCTCGGAACTTGCAACCGATACCTGTACGTTTTTACGCAGATATACCGGCAGGTTTGTCGATACCAGTCTGCTGTAATGTTCAAATATAATCTCCAATGTTCTTAAGTGTTCTTTGGAGAATTTGGTGGGACGACTGAAGTCATAATTTTTAACCTGCTTCTCATCCTCACCCTGAATCTGATCCACATCCAGATCTCCATCCGACAATTGTTTCAAGAGATTATCAATTTCGCTTTGTGAAAGTATATCACTCACAGGACCTCACCTCCTGTCATCTTATTTTTGTGGTTCATCAGCCGAATTTCACTCCACTGATTGCAACCTTATAGATGAAGTCGGATTGGAACAGATCCTGCACAGACTTCAGGATTTCCTCTTTCAAACCTTCCATATCCTCTCTGCACTCATCTTCCGTATGTGCGGAAACCGTAGCGGTAATGGCATCCTTGATCAGATTTTCATAGCCGGACAGTGTTTCACTGCTTCCGTAGGTCTTATAATCCTTGCTCTTTTTATTGATAGACAGCGAGACATCAAACATAATATAATCCTGCTTTGCTCCCGCCTCACTCTTCAGCGGGATTGTCATAGAATCCGCAATATTATATACTTCTGTATCCGTAAGAGGAACATTCGTCGTCCCCTCTGCTCCCGGAACCGTCAGTTCCAGATTCATGGCAGTCGTGATATTATCCACCAGCTGTGCCGTCTTCTTATTCGTTCCCACAATGCTTACCAGCATAACACCGGTCAACGCAATATTCACGATAAGTAGTGCCAGGATCAGCACTGTCATCAGATTTTTCTTCATACTATTCTGCTTCCTTTCCCTGTCTGCCTTAATTTGCCGCAGAAGGATTATATATTCTGATCTCTACCCGTCGATTCTTACTTCTGCCCTCTTCTGTGGAATTGTCCGCCACGGGGGTGCGGTCTCCCATTCCCGCATGCCGGAGATTTGCAGGATTCAGTGAAGTATTATCCACAAGGTAATAAAATACAGATAGTGCACGTGCACTGCTCAGTTCCTCGTTATCAGCGAACCTCGCACTATGTATCGGAACATTATCCGTATGTCCCTCAATTTCAATTACAGAATCACTGCCATATCGTTCCAGGATCACTCCCACTTTGTCCAATACTGTCTTGGACTGTTCCTTCAGGGAATCGCTTCCGGAATCAAATAAAAGAGCTCCCTTCATAGAAAGCTGTACATATTGCGCTGTGAAAGATACATCCACCTGATCCGCCAGGTTGTCCTCATTTACAGCTTCCTGTACCATTTCGGACAGTTCTTCATTGCTTTGAAGATTTTTCTCATTCAGTGCCTCCTGCAGTGCCTCTGTGCTGTCATATTTCTCATAATTGTCGGAATCCGTTTCACTGTCCGCATTTCTTCCGGCATTACTGATATACTCATCCAGATCATTCAGCTGGCTGACGCCGTTACTGATCAATATTCCTTCACCGATTGCTGTAGAACCCGCATCAAAAATACTGAATGTACTGTTAGACATTGCTGCCGCCATTGCATTCCACTTATTTGCATCAATGGATGACATGGAAAACAGCATGACAAAGAAGCACAGAAGCAAATTCATCAGGTCACTGAAAGTGGACATCCATGCCGGTGAACCGGCAGGTGGATCTTCAGGCTTACGTTTTGCCATTAAGCTTCACCCCCCGCTTCTCCTTCTTCATCTGCACTTGTTCTGTCCTTCGGAGGAAGGAATGACTTTAATTTTTCCTCAATGACACGGGGATTTTCACCTGCCTGTATGGACAAAAGTCCCTCAATCATGACTTCCTTCTGCTGCATCTCTATCGCATTATCCGCTTTTAATTTATTGGATACCGGCGTACAGATCCAGTTAGCCAACAGGGATCCGTACAATGTAGTGATCAGTGCAACCGCCATGGCAGGTCCCAGTGTGGACGGATCATCCATATGATACAGCATATCTACCAGACCGATCAGGGTACCGATCATACCCCAGGCAGGACCCATGGCCGCCAGTGTATCCCAGAAGCCAATCGTATCCTTATGTCTTCCCTCCACGCTGACCAGTTCCGTCTCCATAATCGCACGTACCAATTCGGGATCGGTTCCATCGACGATCAGAAGAATTCCTTTCTTCAGGAAAGGGTCATCCAGGTCGGTTGCTGCTTCTTCCAACGAAAGCAGGCCTTCCTTACGTGCCACATTGGAAAGCTCTATGATCTTACCGATCATATCCGAAGTATTCAGTGTGGGCGCTTTGAAGATCAGTGTGAAAGATTTCAAACCAGCTATGTAATTCTGCAAACTCACGGACGTGAGGGTACAGGAAAATGCTCCGCCAAAGGTAATGATCGCAGAAGCCGGATCCAGATATTCCCTGAATCCTCCCACACCTGCGGAACTTATGATACCAAATACCAACATGAATAATGCCAGCAATATACCGGCTAAAGAAGCTATATCCACTTAAATCACCTGACATTCTGCCTTATCTTGCAAAAATATCCTTTCTGTATAATATTACAAGATTTTTTATTTCTTGTCTACTTTCTTTTACAATAATTTTTTTCCCGGTGGTCAGTGTCAGCACTGTATCCGGGGTCTCTTCTACCAGTTCGATCAGGTCCGGATTCACCAATACCTTGATTCCATTGATCTTCGTGACTTCGATCATATTACCGTCTCCTATTCTGCCCTGCGGATTTAACAGGATTATTTGTAATGATGTAGTACTTTTTTCCCTTGATGTTTTATATACACAAAAGGGACAGGTTTCTATCCTATCCCCTTATGCAGTCAAATTATTTTTTACGATTTCTTAACGCTTCAGATTGGTCAGTTCCTCAAGCAGTGTATCGGACACGGTAATGATACGGCTATTCGCCTGGAATCCTCTCTGTGTGGTGATCATCTCGGTAAACTCAGACGACAGATCTACGTTACTCATCTCCAGCTGACCGGTGGACATGTATCCGCCGCCTGCAGTGATATCTACGCCGATACCGTCGAATTCACCGGAGTTCAGTGTTGCGGAGTAGAGATTATCGCCCTCCTTCTCCAGACCAGAAGCATTGGCAAAGGCTGCTGTGGCGATCTGTCCGAGCAGCTTAGTCATACCATTGTCATAGCTTGCGTAGATCATGCCATCTTTCTGAATGGATACACCGATCATATCTCCCAGACGGCGTCCGGTTCCCAGTCCGTCCAGGTCTCCGCTGGTAGCACCGATGGTGGAGGTACCCTTGTTATCGTAGTTGGTGCATTCGGACAGGTCGATAGTAATATTTGAAAAATTTCCGCCCAGTGGTGTGAAATCCACATTGGTTTTAAAGTCGGTAACGTTGCTGCCTACCTGTTTCAGCTTACCGGTATCTGTGTCAAATATTACCTTGACACCTTCAAAGAACCGGCCATCCATAGTCATTGGTTTATCTTTATCTGTAGTAAGAACCAGATCCCCCTGTGCAGTTGTCGTTTTTGCCATGTTTCCAAGCATGGTCTCTACGGTTACCTCTGTACCATTGGCATCTTTTTGATAAAGTTTCAGGAACTCGTCTGTAGAACCTTCATATCCATAAGCCGCTGCAATAGCATCCAGGGTCTCCTGCTGTGTCTTTGCCGCTGCCTCATCTGTAGAAGTATCTTTCAGAGTTCCGTCGGCATTAAATGCTGCACTCAGGTCCGCAACCACCTTTTTGTCGGCCTTGGTCTTTAACTGTTTACCATCCCACTCATAAGTATCGCCGGCAAATGTTACCGGTGTCTGAAGTGTCTGGGTAGAGTTGTCTCCAAATTTCACTTTGGAGATATCAATCTCTGCTCCGGTGGAATCCAGCAGTTTCGTCAATTCCATACTGTATTCATTGCTGGCGGTTCCGCTGGACTGTTTAAAGGTAAACTTCGCAGTATAACTGTAACCTCTCGCATCGAAGAAGTTCAGGTTTACGGTCTTACCGTTGGCACTGGTCACATCCTTATCGTTCTCATCCAGAATACCGGAGATATTTGCTTTTGTAGTAGCCTCAGGAGGATATGTCATATTTGCTGCACTCATAATACGCAGTGCAGTTACGGTATCCTGCTTGATGTTGCCTGTGGTCTCATCCACGCCCCAACCCATGACATTGTAACCGGTGCTGGTCATTGCCAGGTTGCCGGCGCCATCTACATAGAAAGAACCGTCTCTGGTAAAGAAGTTCTCGGAGCCGTTGTTGACTACGAAGAAATTGTCTCCGGTGATCATGATATCAAAGGGGTTGCCGGTAGACTGTGCGGAACCCTGTGTGGTAATGGCAGTGTTGATAGCTCCTGCCTTAACGCCCAGACCGATCTGCTTGGCATTGGTACCGCCAACACCAGTGGTAGCGTTGGCACCACTGGCCTTCTGTGTGGTCTGGCTCATCAGTTCACTGAAAGTCATGGAACTGGATTTGTAAGCTGTTGTGTTGACGTTGGCAATATTATTACCGATTACGTCCATTCTGATCTGGTGTGTTTTCAGTCCTGCTACACCAGAATACAATGATCTCATCATAGTGCTTGTTCCTCCTGTGTTCGGAACCGTACTCTTTCTCTGTCATTCAAAAGAGGGTAACCTCCATTAAGGTCCGGTCTACATAATTACGGCTCCGTTAATATTTGTAAATACATTTTCTTCGGTTTCTCTGCTGTCCATCGCAGTGACTACGGTCTTATTGGGTACATTCACAATAAATGCCAGATTGTCCACGATCACCAGAGAATCCCTGATTCCCTTCTGTCCCGCTTTTTGCGCTCCGTCGTTCAAGCGTTCCAGCTGTGCATCGGTCAATTCAATGCCTCTGTCTGCCAGCCGCACCGTAGCATGTTTGGAAAATTTCAGTTGCTCGTTACTTTTGCTCTGTAAGATTTCCTGGAATGATACCAGATTTTCCTGTGCTGCTTTTACGGTCTTACGACTGTTGTTTAAATACTGATTTGCCAGCTGGTCAATGGACAGAAAACTGTTTTTCTGAATATCCATATTCAAACACTCCTCTGCGTCAGCCGCTTACTTACTGTTCTATGCTTCTTCGGTACCCTCTGTCTTCTCCGTACTCTCGGGATCCTTGTCTTCGGCTTTTTCTTCCGCCTTACGGATCTCCTTCAGTCTCTCGATGTACTTATTCAGACTGGTTACGGTATCTTTGGCCAGGAAGGATTTCTCATAATCACTCATCTTGTTGTATTCCTTCTCCAGTTCATCAATACTCTCACCATCCGTAGAATCAATGCCGTTTACATTAGGAAGCTTGTTCAGCTTTACCGTAAAGTTATATGCCTTGTTATACGCATCCAGGTAATCCGCGTCCACAATGGAATCCAGGTCATCAATGGAATATTTCTGTTCATTAATATAGAGATACGCCTTATTGTTCTCGTATGCTACATAATCCACCTTTCCCTGTACCAGCTTGGTCTCTCCGGAGGATGTAGTTGTCTTGATGTAGACCTCCTTGCCTACCAGTGCGCTTGCCCTCTGCAGATCCATGCTGCTGGACATATTCTGCATCTGCTCTACCTGTGAGAACTGTGCATACTGGGATATGTACTCGGTGTTGGATGTGGGTTCCAGAGGATCCTGATACTTCATCTGCGCTACCAGGAGCTGTAAAAATGCTTCCTTGTCCATCCCGCTTTTGCTTGATTTTGTGGATTTTTTTACAGAAGTCTGTGATGCAGTCTCTACGATCTTACCGTTTTCCACGGGTGCAACCAATGCCATTTTCTTTCTCCTTTCTGTTATTTTTTATGCGGTGAAATCCACCGTATTGCCGTTCGCCGACATTATATCCGCTGCGATCCGGTCTTCTTCCGTCTGAGGCTCATCCTCTGCGAATGCTGTGCTCAGGTTGATTCTGCGGGTGCGTCTTCTGCTTACCCCGGCTCCGCTCTCCTGATCACTCTGATTGCCTCTACCCTGTTCCAGGTTCTGTTCAAACGGATGTGTCTGTACTGTCACTTCAATAGCCTCTACTTTTACGCCCTGTTCCGCGAAGCTTTCCTTCAGCTGAACCATCTGGCTTTCCAGTGCAGCTTTTACGGTTTCATTTTGTGTAATAAAGTTCGCCGTAACCACACCGTTCTTCGATGCCACCTGTACGTGAAGCGTTCCCAGACTTTGCGGATGAAGCTGCATTTCCAGATCGGAGCTGTCCGCCTTTACAGAGACTTTCATGTAATCCATGATCTGGCGCATGATATCCTGTGTATCCGTCGTTTGTGTTCCTTCTGTCTGTGATGCCTGCTGCAATCCGGAGAGGAAATTCTCTTCCTTCAGATTCTGTAACAACAGATTGCCCTGCTGTCCCGCTGTCTGGCTCTCATGTCTGTTCCCCGAATCTTTTGTTTTCTCTTCCTGTGTATTCTGTACCGGTGCCTGTATTTTCTCCTCCGGTTCCTGCTCCACTGTCGGAAGTTCCACATCACTCTGTGATCTCTCTGCCGCATCTGTGGCATGCTCTTCCACTTCCACCGTGATCACAGGTTCCTCTGTCACTACTTTAGTGACCGCATCCTGCCATTTTTCCGGTGTCAGCTGCAGTTCTTCCTGTGCCTGTCCCGTCAGATCCTTCTGCAGATCCAGGATGCTTTTTACATTTCCATACAGCTCTTCATTGGTAAGTAATGCAAAAGAATCCTCCGCTCCGCTGACCGCCATTAATAACTCGTTCAGCTGTACAGGATCCATCAGGTCTGTCTCTGTCATACCCAGTTCATCCATGACTCCCTGTAATTCTTCTTCACTGACCGAAAAGGTATCTGTGATCTGTCCGATCAGGTTCTGTACGATGGTTCCCAGGACTTCCTGGACTTTTTCCAGATCTTTGGCATCACTATCCTCTGCTTTGACATCTGACTTTTCCTGTGTTCCGGCGAGGTGATCCCGCTGTCTGTCTCCGGCCCGTAATGTTTCACCGCGTCTGACATCGTTACGTCCGTCGGTCGTGCGTCCACCGTTTCCGGTCGTCTGCGCATTGTTCTGGGTCTTGTTCCACACTGCCTGGAAACCGGTTCCGGCATTCTGTTTCGCTGCTGTGACCATATCCCGGATCTGTACATTGCCGTCGTTGCCCACACCTTTAATCGTTGTGCCTGCCATGTTCTTTTCTCCCTCCTTTCCCAGGTCCTTTGGCTGCCGGATGGCAGTCTTAACCCTGTAATGATACTACAAATCTTTTATCGGATCTTTCCGCTTTTTTCTTAAGACTCAGGGTCCATAATTTTCGTGATCTTTGCTGCCACTTCAGAATTCATGGCACCCAGGATCTTACCCCTGTCCTCCGCGCTCATCACTTTCAGAATACGGGCCGCCAGATCCAGATTATTAGTCATCTGCTCAAAAATAGCCGCTGCCTGCTTCGGTTTCATTGCAGAATAGGCTGCCGCATAATCCTGTATCTCCTGACTCTCTTCCAACTGCGTCACTACCTGCTTATAAATATATTCGGCAGTAGCGGGATCCATGGATTCATAATATTTTTTATATTCTTCCGCACCCGGTCCCTTATCGGAATAGACTACCTCATCATAAAATTCTTTCTGAATCCGCTGGAATTCCACCTGCTGATTCTCGAATTCCTTAAGTCTCAGCACCTCAGCTTTCAGCTGATCCAGTTCTTCCTCCTTTGCTGCAGATGCCGTCTGCGCCTGCTCCAACTGCAGCTCCAGACTCTTGATCTGATCCACCGCATCCTCTAGACTGGTATAGCCACCGTAGGCACTGCCATCCGTAGTCTCTGTTATGGAGTTAGCCGGGAGAATTTTGTTCAGCACAGGCACATCCTTGAGAATGGGAGTCACCACAGAGCTTCCGAATCCCCCGATATCCAGCTTGATGATCGCGCAGATTACAGCCATCCAGAGTACCACGATCAGTATGGTCGCTCCGAAGGTCAGAAGGCTGTTGCCTTCGCTCCCGTCATCCAGAGCATCTTCCTGTTTTGCGATTTCTTTTGCCCGGCGCTTTGCTTCCTTGCGCTGTGCCTGCTGTTCTTTCTTCAGTTTTTTCTTTTCTTCCGCCAGCTGTTTTCTCTCGTTATCCGTTGTCTGCTCTTCCGGAGTCTTTTCTCTTGCCATTTATGTCCTCCCGTTGTCTCAATCCGCCTGCCGGCTTTTTTTGTCCGTAAGTATAACTGGTCAGTTCATCGATTGCTTTACTTTCCGCATGATTTTCTTCCTGCAGAAAAGCCTCAAATGCTTTTTCTCTGAGGGTTTCATGCATTTTTCTCTCTTTCATGGCTTCTGCCATTCGTTCTCTGGCAGCCTCCACATTTTCTTTTGCTTTATCCACCCGGATGCACTGCGCAGCCACCAGACTGTCCATTTTCAAAAGCGCTTCCTTGTTCTCTTCAATGGCCCGCAGATCCAGTTTCCCCTGCAACAGACCACCGGATTCTTCTTCGTATTCCCGTTTTCGCGCCTTCAGGCGTTCCAAATGTTCGATTTCCACATTCAATGCAGTCTGTGCCATACCAAATTCCTGTTTGGCCTGTGTTTCCATTTTTTCTTTGATATTCAGGATGTTCTGCAGGGAATATCTGAACTTTGCCATTTATCTCACTCCTGATTTGCGAACAGGTCTTCCAACATCTGTACCGTCTCTTCAAAGGTAAATTTCTCCTCCGTGCCCTGACACAGGAAGCTGTTCACATCATCGATCTTCGAGATGGCATAGTCAATGTTCGGGTTACTGCCCTTTTTATAAGCGCCAATATTGATCAGATCTTCTGCTTCATTATAGGTAGCCAGTACATTTTTGAGTTTGTTGGCCGCCTGCTTATGCTCTTTGGCTGCGATCTGGCTCATACATCTGGAAATACTCTGTAAAATATCGATAGCAGGGTAATGATTTTTGTGTCCCAGCTTTCTGTCCAGCATAATATGACCGTCCAAAATACTTCTCGCTGTGTCCGTGATGGGTTCGTTGAAATCGTCGCCATCTACCAGGACGGTATACAATCCCGTAATGGATCCCACCGCAGCTCTGCCCGCCCGCTCCAACAGCTTAGGCATTTCCGAGTACACGCTGGGGGGATAGCCTCTGGTCACCGGAGGTTCTCCGCTGGCCAGTCCGATCTCTCGCTGTGCCATGGAAAAACGGGTCAATGAGTCCATCATCAGCAGGACATCCTTTCCCCGGTCTCTGAAATATTCCGCAATAGCAGTGGCCGTCTTGGCAGCCTTGTTCCGCTCCAATGCCGGTCTGTCGGAAGTCGCCACGACTACTACCGATCTGCGCATACCTTCCTCACCTAAGTCTCTCTCTATGAATTCCCGGACCTCTCTGCCGCGCTCACCGATCAGCGCAATGACATTAATATCTGCCTTGGTATTTCTGGCAAACATACCCATCAACGTAGACTTTCCGACACCGGAACCGGCGAAAATACCGATTCTCTGCCCCTTACCAACCGTGATCATACCGTCCACTGCCTTTACCCCCAGGGGTAATACCTGGTCGATAATCGCTCTGGACATAGGGTCCGGCGGTGCCGCCTCTACCGGATATGCCACGCCTGTAATCGTGTCTCCATCAATGGGGATTCCCAGTCCGTTTACCGTCTTGCCCAAAAGCTTCTCACTTACCGTAACTGTCAGGGGGTCTCCCGTATTTTCCACCACACAGCCGAGACCGATGCCATCTACCGAATCGTAGGGCATAAGAAGAGTCTTCTTATCACGAAATCCCACAACCTCAGCCATAATGGGTTTTGCCCCTTCCGTTTCCGGCAGGATCCTGCACAGATCCCCCAGCTTGGAATCCGGACCGGCCGACTCAATCGTCAGACCTACCACATTTACCACTTTTCCCAGTTTCCGGTAAAAGGTCTTATCTGCTAATTTATTATATTTTTCAAAATCTATGTTCTTAATGACCATTTATCAGCCTTCGTAGGATAATAATTTTAATTTCTGACGCAGTTCGGACAGCTGCGTTCCCAGTCCGCAGTCAAAAATACCGCCCTCTGTCTCGATCAGGCACTCGCCCTTTCCGAGGGTAATGTCTTTCACGATCTCCACGGTTGCATTCGGCGCAACCGCACCGGCAGAGATCTGCTTTTTCTGCATACTGACATAAGGGTAATCTTCTTTGGACACATGAATCAGAAAGCTTCTGTTATCCTCTGATTTCCGCATGGTAGTGGAGATCAGATAACACAGAACCTCCCGGTAGGAATGCAGGTCTACATGAAAAATATGCTCATAAATTCCGGTGATCGTGTCCACAAATTCAGGTTCCAGCTCGTCCAGCCGCTTCTGGTATTCTGCTTCCAGTCCCGCCGTTTTCTTCTGATATTCTGCTTCTCGTGCAGCCTCTGTACGATCCGCTTCCGCCTGTGCTTCCTGCTGTCCCTGTCTTCTGGCCGCTTCCTGTATGTCTGCCCGCTCTGCTTCCGCCTGTGATCTGGCATCCTGCAAAATACTTTCTGCCTGCGCCCTGGCATCTTCTACGATCTTCTGTGCTTCCGCCTCCGCATCTTCCTTAAGCTTCTGAAGATCTTCTCCTGCTTTGATCACATTGCCGGAAGGAGTGAAATCTGTTTTCTCTTCCTCCGGATCTGTCACCGGTGCTTCCACTTTGTCCGCTGCCAGGCCGGACACAAACCCCGTATTACTTTCCTTCTGCATTTTGGCAGACAGCTCCCTGATACGTTTTGCTACCAGTCCATTGGTATCTATCACTCTTGCATCGTCTTCCGAAAGCTTTGTAAATCCCTTTTTTAAAAGATTACTAGACAACGATCTCGTCACCTCCACCTCTGGAAATGATGATCTCACCGGAATCCTCCAGCTTACGGATAATATTGACAATCTTCTGCTGTGCTTCTTCTACATCCTTCATACGTACAGGGCCCATAAATTCCATATCTTCCTTGATCATAACCACCAGACGCTTGGACAGATTGTTGAAGATCGCATTCTGTACCTGCTCGTTGGCACCCTTCAGTGCCACTGCCAGATCATTGTTGTCCACGTCACGCAGCACACGCTGAATTGCTTTGTCGTCCAGTAAAAGGATATCCTCGAACACAAACATTTTTTTGCGGATCTCGTCTGCCAGTTCCGGCTCTTCGATCTCCAGTGTCTCCATAATGTGTTTCTCGGTACCACGGTCTACCGTATTCAGAATATCTACCACTGCATCGACACCACCGATAATGGTGTAGTCCTGGTTCACCAGACTTGCCAGCTTGGATTCCAATACCTTTTCCACTTCTTTGATAACATCGGGACTGGTACGGTCCATGACAGCAATACGTCTTGCCACTTCTGCCTGACTGTCGGGAGGCAATGCAGATATGATCAATGCCGCCTGACTGGGAGACAGATAGGACAAAATCAACGCAATGGTCTGCGGATGCTCATCCTGGATGAAGTTGATCAGCTGGCTGGCATCGGTCTTACGCACAAATTCGAAAGGCTTCACCTGCAGGGACGCAGTCAGTTTTCCGATAACATCCATCGCCTTGTCGGAACCCAATGCCTTTTCCAACAGTTCTTTTGCATAGTTGATACCACCCTCGGCAATATACTGCTGTGCCAGACACACCTCGTAGAATTCATTGATCACTTCTTCTTTTACCTGAGGTGTGACACTCCTGGTATTAGCAATCTCCAGTGTCAGTTCTTCGATTTCTTCTTCCTTTAAATGTTTAAAAATTCCGGCGGATCTCTCCGGTCCCAATGCGATCAGAAGGATTGCCGCTTTCTGCAATCCCGATATTCCGCCTTCTGCTTTTGTTTTTGCCATGTTTACTCCGTTTCCTAGTTCCAGTCTTCGTTCAGCCAGTTACGCAGCAGTGCCGCCGCCGACTCCGGATTCTCATCTACGAACTTTTCAATCATTTTACGTGTCTCGGACTTGGATTCCACATCAATATCCTCCAGCTCAGTTTCAGGAGTGGACTGCAGCATATTCTCCACAGATACCTCCTCTTCCTGCTGTACTGCCTGTCTGGTACGCATGCTGCGCAATACTACAAATACAAGTAATCCCAGGATCAGGACCAGCATAACCACACTGAGCACATTTTGCCAGCTGACTGGCTTGCTCTCCTTGTCATAAAAGATCGGACTTTCATAAGCAATGATCGTAATATTGCTTTCGCTGATACCGGTTGCATTGGCTACCAGACTGTACATATCGGAATCCACATCCAGTTTGGTATCCGCACTGTTCTGGGTTTTGTATTCGTCCCAGGTAGTACCGTCCAAAAGTCCCTGTCTCTTGACATCCTCATAATGGATCTCTTTATAGGTAATTGCAGCAATGGATATGGAGGAATTGGTATAATTGATCCCTCCCGCCGGTGTCACCTTATCGGTAATGGACTCATTCGGCAGATAATCCTTGCTGGTCTCAGAAGTCGAGGAAGAGCTGTTATTGCTGTCCGGGGATACATAAGTGGTTTTCCCGCTTTCCCCATTGGAGGTGGTACCCGGAACACCTCCGCCATCATTGGTGTTCTCACTCTCATAAGTCTCCTCATGAGAAAGCATACCTTCATCTCTTCCGGAATTTGCATAATATTCTTTTACTGTCTCCTTATAATCGGAGAAATCCATACTCAGATGACTGGTCACTGCCGCATCGTTATACTGCTTGGTTCCCAACAGCACCTTTTTTACCTGATTGGCGATCATGGATTCTGCCTGGTTCTGTAATTCCTGCATGGAATTGGCAATGCCTGCGGATGTGTAATCGTCACCGCCTGCAAACAGCAGATTGGAATCCGTATCCATAATGGTAATATTCGCCGTGGTATCATTCCGCAGCCATGTAGCAACACACTTTGCCAGCGCTGCTGCATTCGCGGATGTAAACGTACCATCCAGCTCCAGCTGGATGAATGCAGATGCTTCTTCGTTCTGTGCCGCCAGCGTTCCGTTATCCTTCGGGAAGCTTAAATGTACCTTAGCCGATTTTACAGCGCTCTGTGCCTCGATCGTCTGTGTAATATACTGCTCCAGATAGGAATTGTAGAGTCTCTCCTTATCGGTAGCGGTCGTAGACATGCTGTTCCCCAGATAATCATTCAGATTCAGGGCATCCGGTACATATCCGGCAGATCCGAGGGCCAAGTTAGCCGCACTCTGCTGGCTGCTCTCTACATCGATCTTCAGTCCGTCATTGGATTCTCTATGTGCGATCCCGGCACTGTCCAGCGTATCTATGATTTCTGACGCCTGTGCGGTAGTCTCGCAGGTAACCAACCGTACATACTGTGGTTTGCTCATGACATACATGATGATCGCAAATGCAAAGATCACAACCGCAGCGGCTCCGATAATGATGCTCTTCTGTCTGGTTGTGAACTTATTCCACCATTCCAGTATTTTCGCAGGTATTTCTTTTAATTTGTCTGCCATTGCAGCTCTCTCCTCTTACGTCAAGTATAAAAAGGTATGATTTAGATCTGAATCTGCATCAATTCCTTGTAGGCTTCCATCACCTTATCGCGGATGGCTACGGTATACTGCAGTGCCGTAGAAGCCTTTCCCATGGCAATGGTAAGGTCATGTGTGTTGTCCGTCTCACCCAGTGCGAACCGGATCTTCTCATTTTCGGCATCTGAGAGATAGCTGTTGGTCGTCTTCACATTGTCGATTGCTGTGTTGAGAAAAGTCTCGAACATCGTGCCTTCCGCCTTCTTCTCCTTCTCCGCAAGCATTCCTGTCAGAGAGGTGGGAGACACCGTGGCTGTTCCGTTTACATTATTTAAAGCAGTGATCGCAGAAATATCCATTTTATAAATCATATCCTTCCTTACGTCGTATATTCCGGTCCGTTATGCAATGGGCCGTTATCCGGATCCGTCAGCTTACTGACCGATCTCCAGTCCTTTCAGTGCCATGGATTTGCTGGCATTAAACGCCGTGGAATTCGCCTCGTAAGATCTGCTGGCATCGATCAGATCCGTCATTTCCGTGACAATATTCACATTTGGATATGTCACATATCCATTCTCGTCCGCATCCGGATGGGAAGGATCGTATACCATATTCATCTCCGTAGTGGTATCCTCGAAGATCTGGCTGACCTTAACACCGCTTCCGGAGTAGCCGCTGCTTACATTATGCAGCACCTGGCTGAAGGTCTGCTGCGGGTTCTTCTGCTGGAACGTAACGATTTTGCGGCGATACGGTGTACCATCCTCGGTTCTTGTGGTATTGGCATTGGCAACATTTTCGGAGATCACGTCCATACGCAGTCTCTGTGCTGTCAGTCCGGATGCCGTAACATCAAATGCTGAAAACATACTCATACGCTAATCCCTCACTTCATCACAGTCTGTAAATTGGTAAATTCCTGATTGATGCTGCTGATCAGTCCCTGGTATTTCAGTTGATTCTCTGCCAGCATCACATTTTCATTCTCGATATCCACATTATTGCCGTCCAGGCGGTAGGAATAATTGGCATAATCCACATACGCCCTGCCGCGGAGTCTGCTCAGATTGACATTGGCTACTTTATCATCCATGGACTGATAGCGATTATTACCAAGAGCCTGCTGCAGTACCGACTCGAAAGCCACATCCTGTCTCTTATACCCCGGTGTATCTACATTGGCAATGTTATTGGAAATAGCTTCATTCCGCTGCCATGCAGCATCCGCGGCACGATTTAAAACATTAATATAATCAAACGCATTTGTCTGTATCATACTACCTCACATTCTACTGTTCCTTAAAAAATCGATAAAATCGCACAGGAACCGTTTCTACCATACCTACTCTACTTTATTATAAAGTATTTCGACAAAAACACAATACTAAAATAAGAGAAGAGACTATTTTTCGCAATAGTCTCTTCTTCCTAATCTGTCGTTATTTTTGTACTTTTTACTTAATTTCTGCCATTTTGGCGCTTTAATTCTTCAATCTCATCAAACACGGCATCGTTCAATACCTTGATATACGTTCCCTTCATGCCGGAGGATCTGGACTCAATAACGCCGGCACTTTCAAACTTCCTTAAGGCATTGACAATGACAGATCTGGTAATGCCGACTCTGTCAGCGATCTTGCTCGCTACCAGGATTCCTTCCATACCGTTTAATTCATCAAAAATATGGGTAATGGCTTCCATCTCTGAGAATGACAGGGTGCTGACTGCGGATTTCACAACCGCTACCTTACGGCTCTCTTCCGCACTCTCTTCGTTCACTGCCCGGAGCATTTCCAGTCCCACCACTGTAGTTCCATACTCGCAGAGAATAATATCATCGATATCATACTGTTCGTCACACTTATAAATAAAGAGTGTTCCCAGCCTCTCACCGGCGATCTCGATGGGAGTGATGATTGCCTGGAACTTTCTCGTGTCGATATTCTCGAAACCAAGAGTCTCCAAGTTGACATTCTCCTTCGTGGACAACACACCAAGCAGTCTCTCATTTAACATCGGATCGATAAATCCGCCAATACTGTCATCCAAAAGTTCTGTGATGGGTTCGATTCCGTCGGATTTACCTACACCCAGCACCTTACCCTTCCTGCTGATCACCAGTACATTGGAATTCAGGATCTCACGCATTACCTTACAGATATCGCTGAATACCACTTTGCTGGAGTTATTATTGTGTAACAATTTACCGATCTTACGTGTCTTGTCCAACAATTGTACGCTACTCATCTATCTTCCTCCGTTTACACATACTACGAAACCACAAGATGTTATGCACATTGTAGCACATGTAATTTCAGATTACAATGGAAATAGCGCTAATTTATGAGAAAATTCTGACAGTATATAAAACTACTTCTCTTCCGTCGGTTTATTCTTCACATAACCGCATTGTTCGTCCATGCAGACCAGTTTGTTACCTTTTTCCAGCAGCAACTTACCGCACCGAGGGCATTTCTCTCCCGAAGGCTTCTGCCATACCATGAAATCACATTCCGGATTATCGATACAACCGTAATATCTTCTGCCCTTCTTGGTCTTCTTCATAACAATATCTTTGCCGCACTTGGGACATGCCACGCCAATCTTCTCGAAATAAGGCTTGGTGTTGCGGCACTCCGGGAATCCGGGGCATGCCAGAAATCTGCCGTGAGGTCCGTATTTGATCACCATGCGTCTGCCGCACAGTTCACAGACTTCATCGGATTCTTCATCCGAGATCGTCACCTCCGCCAGATCTTTCTCAGCTTTTTTCACTGCTGCATCCAGGTCCGGATAGAAGTTCTCCACAATGGTCTTCCACTTCACAGTGCCTTCTTCCACACCATCCAGCAAGGTCTCCATATTAGCGGTAAAATTCACATCCACGATGGCCGGGAAGGCTTCCTTCATCATATGATTGACCACTTCACCCAGCTCCGTCACATAGATATTACGATTCTCCTTGGTAATATATCTTCTGGCGAGAATCGTGGTGATGGTAGGTGCATAGGTACTGGGACGTCCGATGCCCAGTTCTTCCAGGGCACGCACCAGACTTGCCTCGGTATAATGTGCGGGAGGCTGGGTAAAGTGCTGCTTCGGATCAAAATTTATAAATTCCAGTACACTGTTCTCATCCAGGTTGCTGCCCAGTACATTTTCCTCGTCCTTATCTTCCTCCTGGGTATAGACACTCATGAAACCATCAAAGCGCATTTTGGAGGCTGCCAGCGTAAAGATCTGATCCTTCGCCTGAATTTTCACTGAAGTCGTATCATACTGTGCTGCACTCATGCGGCTTGCTACAAAACGTTTCCAGATCAGCTGATACAGACGGAACAGATCTCTGGGCAGCTGTTCTTTGATGGCAATGGGCATACGGTTTAAATCCGTAGGACGGATGGCCTCGTGGGCATCCTGGATCTTCTGACCGTTCTTTTTTTCTGTATTTACGGCAGCCTTGTACTTTTCACCGTAATGTGCGTCGATGAACTGCGCAGCCTGTGCTTCCGCTTCTTCCGATACACGGGTGGAATCCGTACGTAAATAGGTGATCAGACCTACCGTACCTTCTCCCTTGATATCCACACCTTCGTATAACTGCTGTGCAAGACGCATGGTCTTCTGTGTGGAGAAATTCAGCACCTTGCTGGCTTCCTGCTGTAAGGTGGAGGTAGTAAAAGGAAGGGGTGCCTTCTTCACACGCTCGCCGTGTCGAACTTCCTTCACTTCGTATTTGGCACCCTTCAGGGAATTCATGATCTCATCAGCTTCTTCCTTGCTGCCGATCCCCTGCTTTTTCTCCGTAGTTCCGTAATATTTTGCACAGATGGGCTTCTTCTCGCCCTTTACCTTCAGATTCACATCCAGGGACCAGTACTCCTCCGGAATGAAGGCATTGATCTCATCCTCTCTGTCGCAGATGATCCTCAGAGCCACAGACTGCACGCGGCCGGCACTTAAGCCTCTCTTGATCTTCGCCCACAGAATAGGGGAGATCCGATAGCCTACCACGCGGTCCAACACACGTCTCGCCTGCTGGGCATCTACCAGATTCATATCAATCTCTCTGGCATGCTTTAAGGATTCCTTCACCGCACTTTTGGTGATCTCATTAAAGGTGATACGATATACTTTTTTATCTTCCAGTTTCAAGGCATAGTATAAATGCCAGGAAATGGCCTCTCCCTCACGGTCCGGGTCGGTTGCGAGATAGATCTTCTCTGCTTTCTTCACTTCTTTACGTAAGGATGCCAGCAGATCTCCCTTGCCGCGGATCGTAATGTATTTCGGTTCATAGTCATGTTCCACATCAATTCCCAGCTGACTCTTGGGCAGGTCCCTCACATGCCCCTGGCTGGCCATAACCTCATAATTCGCTCCCAAAAATTTTTTGATTGTCTTCACCTTCGCCGGTGACTCTACAATTACTAAATATTTTGCCATATATGCTCCCATCCATCCGTTTTCGCGGATATACGGCTTTCGGTTCCCGCCTCTTTGCCGCTTTTTCCCCATGATTTGAGTAATCGTGAACCACTATACAACAAAAAAATGGGAATGGCAAGAAAAATTTATAAAAAAAAGAGCCAAAAAGCAATCATTTCTGCTCTTCGACACTTTTCAGGGTTGGGCTATTCTATGAAAGAATAAGCAGCTGATAGGGGAATCGAACCCCTGTTTTCGCCGTGAGAGGGCGACGTCTTAACCGCTTGACCAATCAGCCATAGGTTACTTACGAACCTTATTCAGTATAATACATTAATTTGAAAATTGCAAGTATTTTTTGAAAAATTTCTACAATTTTCAAAGAGCAGCTGATAGGGGAATCGAACCCCTGTTTTCGCCGTGAGAGGGCGACGTCTTAACCGCTTGACCAATCAGCCAAAAAAACCGTACTTGCATAGTATAATGGAGAACCATTAAAAATGCAAGTACTTTTTTCAAAAATTTTAGGAACGTTCTGTCCCCAGCGCAAAAGCTCAGTGCCCGGACCATTCGCAAAAGCGTCTGCTGCGCAGCCGGCGCCGCTTGCGCGGCTCATCTTTTACTTCATGGATCGGGCGCTCCGCTCATACCGTGTGGAACACGCTGCTTTGTACGCAAGCGTCCACGCAGTGTGTTCTGCACGGTATGGCTGAGCTGTTACACCAGATCAAATATACTGATCTGATTGGACTCGGGCAGGTCTCCTAATAATCCTAACGAATCCATAAGGTCAATTATCGTCTTGGAAACCTTAGTTCTTTGACGAAAATCATCTTTGGAGAGGAACGGACCGTCCTTGGCAGCTTCCACAATGGCATCTGCCGCCTTCTCTCCCAGTCCGTCGATACTGTTTAAGGACGGCATTAATTTTCCATCCACGATCTGGAACGATCTGGACTGTGCACGGAAGATGTCGATGGGTTCAAATTCGAAGCCTCTTGCATACATCTCCTGCACGATACGCATATCACCCATAGCATCTTTTTCCTTATTAGAAAGAGTATCCTGTCGTTTTTTGTACTCTGCCATCACGCTTTCCAAGTGCCTCTGCCCCTGACACATGATCTCATAGGAAAATGCCTTGGCGCGGATACTGAAAAACGCACCGTAATAAGCTAACGGATAATGGATCTTGCAATAAGCGATACGCCATGCCATCATAACGTACGCCGCCGCATGTGCCTTCGGGAACATATACTCGATCTTCTGGCAGGATTCGATATACCACTGGGGTACGTCATGCGCCATCATATCCGCTTTCCACTCTTCCCACATGGCACATTTTCCCTTCGCCACCATACCCTTACGTACTGCCTCCATGATCTTGAAGGACTTCTCCGACTCCACCCCCATCTGGATCAGATACAGCATGATATCATCACGGGTACAGATCGCCGTGGAAATAGTCGCCACGCCGCTCATGATCAGATCCTGCGCATTGCCCAGCCATACGTTGGTACCGTGGGACAGACCGGAGATACGCACCAGATCGGAAAACGCCTTGGGTTTTGCATCAATAACCATCTGCATAGCGAAGTCTGTACCGAACTCCGGAATGCCTAATGCTCCTAACTTTGTTCCACCGATCTGTTCCGGGGTGATGCCTAACGCGTCCGTGTTCTGGAACAGACTCATAACATCCTGTCCATCCAACGGGATCGTCAAGGGATCTCTCCCCGTCAGATCCTGCAGCATACGGATCATGGTAGGATCATCGTGTCCCAGAATATCCAGCTTCAGCAGGTTATGGTCGATGGAATGGTAGTCAAAGTGTGTGGTTATGGTATCCGTGGTCATATCATTCGCCGGATGCTGTACCGGGGTGAAGGAGTTAATATCCTGCCCCAGAGGCAATACAACGATACCGCCGGGATGCTGACCGGTACTGCGTCGCACTCCGGTACATCCGGAAGCGATACGGTCGATCTCGCTGGTCCGCTTATGAATGCCACGTTCTTCAAAATAATTCTTCACATAACCGAAAGCAGTCTTATCCGCCAGGGTTGCAATGGTTCCGGCACGGAAAGTCTGTCCTGCGCCGAAGATAACCTCCGTGTATTTATGCGCCTTGGACTGGTACTCACCGGAGAAGTTCAGGTCGATATCCGGCTCCTTATCTCCCTTGAACCCCAGGAACGTCTCGAAAGGAATATCAAAGCCATCCTTATGAAGCTTCTCTCCACACACCGGGCAGACCTTGTCCGGCATATCGATTCCCGCTTTACCGGCGTAGGCTTTGACCTCTTCACTGTCGAAATCCACATAATGGCACTTGCTGCAATAATAATGGGGGCTTAAGGGATTGACCTCCGTGATTCCCGCCATGGTCGCCACAAAGGAGCTTCCTACGGATCCACGGGAACCTACCAGATATCCATCCTCCACCGACTTCCATACCAGCTTCTGCGCAATGATATACATTACGGCAAATCCGTTTTTGATAATGGAATTCAGTTCCTTCTCCAGTCTTGCCTCTACGATCTTGGGCAGATTGGGTCCATAGATCTCATGGGCCCTATTATAACAGATCTCCGTCAGTGTCTTATCACTGTCCGGGATGACCGGGGGACATTTATCCGGGCGCACCGGTGCAATGGTCTCGATCATATCGGCGATCATATTCGTATTGGTAATGACGATCTCTTCCGCCTTGTCACTGCCCAGATAGGAGAACTCTTCCAGCATTTCCTCCGTAGTATGTAAATACAGCGGAGCCTGATCATCCGCATCATCAAACCCCCGTCCTGCCATGATGATACGACGGTAGACCTCATCCTCCGGATCCAGGAAATGCACATCGCAGGTAGCTACCACCGGCTTATGGAACTGCTCTCCCAGCTCCACAATCCTGCGGTTGATATTCTGAATATCCTCGATGGAATTCACATTTCGGACACGCTCCGAAGCGATCATGAACTTATTGTTGCCGCAGGGCTGAATCTCCAAATAATCATAGAATTTTACCAGCCTTGCGATCTGTGCATCCGACTGCCCGTCAAGCAATGCCCGGTACAGTTCTCCCGCCTCACAGGCGCTTCCCAGGATCAGACCTTCCCTGTACTTCATCACCAGACTCTTGGGAATCCGGGGATGCTTGTTAAAATAGGTCAGATGTGACTGGGACACCAACCGGTAGAGGTTGATGCGCCCCAGATCATTTTTTGCCAAAATAATGGCATGGTAGGAGGGCATTTTTTTCACAGCATCCACACTGGATGCCCCCAGTGCATTGACTTCCGTCAGATTATGGATATCCTGCTCCTCCAGCATTTTAATAAATTTCACAAAAATATGTGCCGTACACTCCGCATCATCCACGGCTCTGTGATGGTTCTCCAGGGATATCCCCAAAGTCTTCGCCACCGCATCCAGGGTATGCTTTGACTGATTCTTCAACAATACTCTGGAGATGCCCACGGTATCCACATAGGTAAACTCCTGCGGATATCCCAGTCTTCTGCAGTTCTCCATAATGAAGCTCATATCGAAGCCGGCATTGTGTGCCACCATGATACAACCGTCACAAAATTCCAGAAACTGCGGCAGAATCACATCGATCTGCGGAGAGTCCATGACATCCTCATCCCGGATACTTGTCAGCTTCTCAATTTCAAAAGGAATGGGCACATCCGGATTCACAAAGGTGGAAAAACGATCCACGATCTCACCGTCGGACACCTTGACCGCACCGATCTCAATGATCCGGTTATTCACGGGGGAGAATCCTGTGGTCTCGATATCGAACACCACATAATCCTCGTGCAGACTCTGTCCCTTATCATTGGTCACGATCTCCTTCAGATCATCCACCAGGTATGCCTCTACTCCATAGATAATTTTGAAAAAGTCCTGCTTGTCCGGATTCTCGTCTCCGGCTTCTTTTCGCTTGCCCTTTTCGGCTTTCCACAGATCGTCCCAGACATGATTGGCATCGGTAAAACTCTGTACCACGCCGTGATCTGTGATGGCGATGGCACGATGTCCCCATTTATAGGCACGTTTTACGATATCTTTTGCCTCTGAGACACCATCCATATCACTCATTTTGGTATGGCAGTGCAGCTCCACACGTTTTCTGGCGGAAGTATCCATTCTTGTATTGGTAAAATCAGGGATCTTCTTGATCCCCGCGATGGAGCCGATTGCCAGTTCATGGTCAAACTTATCCATCATACAGATTCCCTTTACCTTTAAAAAGGCTCCCGGCTTAATATCCCCTGTCACTTCCTTCACCTGTTCGGTACGCACGAACATTTTGATAGTCATGGTATCGGTAAAATCGGACATATTGAAGATAATGATGGTCTTTTCATTCTTAATATCCCTGGTATCCACAGACAGTACTTTTCCGCGGATGGTCACTTCCCCCATATCACCGATCAATTCCTCGATCTTCATGGCTTCCTCTTCAAAATCTCTGCCGTAGATCACATCGGGATTGTCCGATCTCTTCAGGGCACCCTTTTCAAAACTGCCGCCCTTACGAAACTCTCCTTTTTTGAATTCTCCTCGTTTGAACTCGCCACGGCCGCCACTTTGGAAACTCTTGGTCACGCCACCTGCCGGTTCGCTTTTTGCCTTGCCGGAATTGTCTGTCTTTTTCGCCTCCGGGCTCTGTGTATTTTCCTGCTCTGTGTTCTGTGCAGGCGCTGTGCTGTCCACAGCCTCTTCCTTCCTGCCTCTGGTGCGGCTGTAGATGGCATCTACCTTCATGCGGATCTTAGCTTCCTCTTCCTCCTTGAATCTTCCGGCCTCTTTTTCCACATAGGCTGCATGGAGCTTCACAGAGAATCCACAGCGTTCCACCAGTATCTTCTCAAGGATCTGCAATATCTCTCCTTCCATACTGCGGTTCAGCACCGTATCCTCCATCGTTATCAGCATTTCATTGTCCGCAGGATACTCGATTCTGGCCGTCTTCAGGGCGTTGTACTGGATATGACTGTATTCTCGAAATTCCTCCAGAATACTTTCTTTATAGATATCCATCAGATTTTCCGGATTGTATTGGGAAGAAAGTTCAAATTTTTCGTATATTTTTACCGTCAGGTTGGCATCCGGAAACAACTGCTTTTTAATCTCCTGTTCCGCGGTCCAGATATCTGCTTTCTGAATCAGACGGGTACTTTTTAAATACACCCGAAGAAAGTCTCTGCGCTTTGTCGCCGAGACTCTCTCTACTTCTGTCTGACCCATCAGGTCATGAATATCCGTATTCAACTGTAAATTCGGAAATACTTCAAAAAAAGGTTTACTCATCTATTTTAACTCCAATGATCCAATTCCTCTTTTAAGGCGGGGAGCAGCTGATCCTCCGGGAGCTTTTTTATAATCTCTCCGTGTTTGATCAGCAGGCCCTCTCCGATGCCTCCCGCTACTCCCAGATCCGCTTCTTTTGCTTCTCCGGGACCGTTTACCACGCAGCCCATGACTGCCACCTTAATATCCAGCGGATAATCTTCCACCAGCTTTTCCACCCTGGTCGCCAGGTCGATCAGATTGATCTGGGTTCTGCCACAGGTAGGGCAGGATACGACTTCGATTCCGCCCTTTCTCAGTCCCAGGGTACGCAGGATCAGCTTCGCGGACTTGATCTCCTCCACAGGGTCTCCGGTCAGGGATACACGGATCGTGTCCCCGATGCCCTGGCTTAAGATCAGGGACAGACCAATGGCAGATTTAATATTGCCGCTGTTGACTGTACCGGACTCGGTAATGCCCACATGCAGCGGATATACAGTCTTCCCTGCCAGCAGTTCATGGGCTTTCACGCACATTAATACATCCGAAGACTTGATACTGATGACCAGATTGTCATATCCTAAGTCTTCGATCATGTGCACCTTATCCAGTGCGCTCTCCACAATGCCCTCAGCTGTCACACCACCGTATTTCTCTATTAACGGCTTCTCCAGGGAGCCGCTGTTGACACCGACACGTATGGGGATATTCCGCTCCTTCGCCGCATCCACCACAGCCTTCACCCGCTCCGTACTTCCGATATTGCCGGGGTTGATACGTATCTTGTCCGCACCGTTCTCGATGGCAGCCAGCGCCATACGGTAGTCAAAATGAATATCCGCTACCAGAGGAATATGAATCTGCTTCTTGATCTCACGGATGGCTGCTGCCGCCTCTAAGGTAGGTACCGTACAACGGATGATCTCGCAGCCTGCCTTTTCCAGTCGCAGGATCTGTTCCACCGTAGCTTTCACATCTTCCGTCTTCGTATTGGTCATGGACTGGATGGCGATAGGATTGCCGCCGCCGATCTTACGGTCTCCGATCTGTATGACTTTTGTATGCATTCTGTAAGTATCTTTATCGTTCATAGGGTTACCCTGCCTTTCTTGCGTCTGTATTCTTAACTATACCCCCGATCTAAAACCCTTGTCAATTCGCAGAAGTACCAAAATACCCCGGGGTATTCTGCTTTACATATCCCATCAGTTCCAATTCCATCAGTCTCCGGTGCAACGTGACAATATCTATATATTCTCCTTTCTTCCATGCCTCCTGCAAAATAATCTCCGTCGATTTCGGCACACAATCCAACAATTTGTACACCTGACGCAAAGGCTCCTCCAGCTTTTCTATCCGTTTCCGGCTCTTTCGTCTGCCTCTTATTTTCTGCGCCGGATCCGGCGATGAAAGCTCCTGCTTTTCTTCCCAGTTCCTCATAAATTCCTCCGTAAAGCTCTCCGGTGACAGGAACACCCCCGCCCCCTGTGTCAGTAGGCGGTTACAGCCGTCACTGAGTCTGTCCGTGATTCTGCCGGGAACCACATAAACATCCTTCCCCTGCTCCAGCGCCATATCCACGGTAATTAACGTCCCGCTTTTCTGTCTGGCTTCTATGACGATCAACGCATCCGCCAACCCGCTGACGATACGGTTCCTCGGGGGAAAATATGCCGGCAGTGCCTTTGTCCCCGGCGCATAAGTGGACAACAGACCCCCTTTTTGTATCAGTTCCTCGTACAATTTCCTGTTCTGGCTGGGATAACAGATATCCACTCCGCATCCCAGCACTCCGTAGGATGTCCCTCCTGCCAAAAGCGCTGCCTGCTGGCTGATCCCATCGATTCCTCTTGCCATTCCGCTGATGACCTGTATTTCCTGACTACCGAGGTATCTGCCCAGTTCTTCCGCCACAAAACGTCCGTATTCCGAACACTCTCTGGCTCCGATGACCGCCACCGACGGCTGTTTCTGTTCCGGTAATTTCCCTTTATAAAACAAGCCGTAGGGTGGGTCCGGTATTTCCAGCAGTTTCCGTGGAAATCCCTCTTCCTCCTGTAATACCAGTCCGATCTGTTTTTCTCCTAAGCTATGATATTCTTCTTCAAGATTACCGCTTTTTTTCTGTCTGTCCATATACTCCACAACAGAATCACTCAATATCTCCCTCCAGCCGGCGGTACCGGCTTCATAGACTCCCTGCGGGTCCCCGAATCTGCTTAGCAGCTGACCGGCTCTTACCCCGCCGATCATTGGAATACTGCATATAAAATAAGCATACATTCTCTCCGTCTCTGTCATCTCCGGCTCTCCCTTCTATCCCCAGTACTCTCCGGAGGGGCGATAGCAGGCTGCCTCCAGAAGATGTTCTTTTGCAATATTTTCCTGTTCCTCCAGATCTGCAATCGTTCTGGCGGTCTTCAAAATCCGATGATATGCCCTGGCACTCAGTTCCAACGCATGGTACAGCTGTTCCATGACATTTTTCTCCGTTTCTCCCAGACTACAATAATGATCCACATCTGCCGATGATACATCCCCATTGAAACGATACTCTGTTCCCGCATACCTCTTCTCCTGCATTTTTCTGGCTCTTTCGATTCTCTCCCGCATCTGTTCACTGCTTTCTCCTGTGATTTTTGTCTGTAAATGCAAAATATCCACCGGTTGCAGTTCCACGCACAGATCAATACGGTCCAATAGCGGTCCCGATACTTTTCCGAGATATTTTTCTATCTGCGGCTGTGTGCAGCGGCATTTGTTCCGATCCGGATAATATCCGCAGGGACAGGGGTTCATGGCAGCCACCAGCATAAAATCCGACGGAAAAGTTACCACTCCCGACGCCCTGGCAATCTGTACCCTGCGTTCTTCCAACGGTTGCCGCATACTGTCCAGCACCGTCCGCTGAAATTCAGGAAGCTCGTCCAAAAACAACACGCCCCGATGTGCCAGAGATACCATTCCGGGTCTGGGATAGGCATTTCCGCCGCCGATCAGTGCCGCTGCAGTGACTGTATGGTGAGGTGCGTAAAAAGGTCTCTCCGTGATCAGCGCCTGTTCCGGAGTAAGTAACCCCGCCACACTGTAAATACTGGTTACCTCCAGACTCTCCTCCAGTGTAAGGGACGGTAATATCCCCGGAATTCTCCCGGCAATCATGGATTTCCCCACCCCCGGCGGTCCCATCATCAGCAGGTTATGGAATCCCGCTGCCGCGATCATTGCACCTCTCCTGGCACTCTCCTGCCCCGACACCTCTTTAAAGTCTCCTCTTCTGTCTGCTTTCTTTTTCTGTAACAGTTCTTCTGCCCGGATCCTGGGTTTGTATATTTTTTCATTTTCCGCATCCGGATGCAGCAGAGCCATAATAAGCTCTCCCAGTTCCCCGACACCCCATACCGTAATCCCCGGGATCACCGCTGCCTCCAATGCATTTTCCCGGGGAACGATCACTCTGCCGATTCCCTTGTCTGCAGCTTCCCGAACAATAGGCAGCACTCCTTTGACTCTTTTGATCTCACCGTTCAGTCCCAGTTCTCCCAAAAACAGCGTATCCCGTACCGCCTCCTCCGTGAGAAGCTCCATATCTTTTAACAAGCCTACGGCAATAGGCAGATCAAATGCCGTTCCGTCCTTACGCCTGCCTGCCGGTGCAAGATTCACTGTTATATGGCAGGGCGGAATCTGAAACCCCGAATTTTTCATGGCGACACACACTCTCTCCCTGGATTCTCTCACCTCACTCCCCAAAGAACCCACCATCTGAAAAGAGGGCAATCCCCCAGCCAGGTCCACCTCCACGCGGACCAGATACGCTTGCAATCCGCAGACTGCACCGGAATCAATTGTCGAAAACATAAACTACCTCCTTGTATATAAATTTTGTGATAAATATTGGGTAACCAACGAAATGCAGAAACTCTGCGAAATGCCCGATGGGCAATAAAAGAATTTTGTATTAGAAATTTTCCTTGGAAATTAGCTTTTCGAAATTTGATTTCCGCAACGATTCAGAGCCTGTTCTCATTCCTATGAAGCGGGACTCTGAATCGTTAACGGTGATTATCATTTTATGATCCTCAGGATCAGATCTTATTTTCCATGCTGTCCGGATCCTGTGCGAACTGGATGGCCTGCTCTCTATCGATCTTACCTTCAAAATACAATTGGACAATTGCCTCGTCCATGGTGATCATCCCCAGCTTGCGGTTGGTCTGCATGACACTTGCCAGCTGATGGGACTTTCCCTCACGGATCAGATTGCGTACTGCATGGTTCGCATGCATGACCTCAAACGCCGCTACACGATGTTTTCCGTCTGCCGTAGGTATCAGCTGCTGGGAAATAACGGCTTCCAGTGTATTGGACAGCTGTACCCGGATCTGTTGCTGCTGGTGCGGCGGGAATACATCAATGACACGGTCTACCGTGCTGGCTGCACCGATGGTATGCAATGTGGACAATACCAGATGTCCCGTCTCCGCCGCGGTGATCGCTACACTGATCGTCTCAAAATCACGCATTTCTCCCACGAGGATAACATCCGGATCTTCACGGAGAGCCGCTCTTAAGGCATTGGCATAATTGTTGGAATCAATACCGATCTCACGCTGATTGACCATGGACATTTTATGCTGGTGCAGGTACTCGATGGGGTCCTCCAGGGTAATCACGTGAGCATCCCTGTTATTATTGATCTTATCTATAATGGCAGCAAGTGTGGTGGATTTACCACTTCCGGTAGGGCCGGTGACCAACACCAGTCCACGTTTGCGCTGATACAGATCAATCACCGATTCCGGTACTCCCAGTTCTTCCGGTGAAGGTACCTTGGTTCCCACCAGACGGAATGCCAGGGCAACAGATCCCCTCTGTTTATACGCATTGACACGATAACGTCCACAGTTCGGAATAGAGAACGACATATCATATTCTCCCCGTTCCTCAAAACGCTCCCTCTGCACTTCTGTCATGATGTTGACCAGCACCTCCAGGGTATCCGCAGGCAGCATTTTGGGATAATCCATTGTGATCAGATTACCGTTCACCCGCATTTTGGGAGGAATGCCTACCGTAAGATGCACATCACTTGCTCCGGCTTCTTTGGCAGCTCTGAGTATTTCTTCGATTGTCGGCATATTTTTTCCTCATTTCTTATTTCTTCAGTATATATCTGTTATCCATTGTCTTCATGACATCAACGATCTGTATATCCTCATTCTGTGGCAAAGCAAGATTCAAAATACTGTTGTCACGGAAGCTTACCACTGTGGGACGCAGCACATTCTCTTCATTTTCACTCAAAACAAGCGCCTTTTCTCCGGTACTGAGTTCTACGCTTGCCCCGGGCGGCAGAATATTAATGGATCTTAATAATGCCTGCACCGTCTCCGGGTCGTACACTTCCGGATGTTCCAGCAGTTCCTGGGCTGCCTTCACTTCTGACTGGGCCGTTCCCTGCAGTGTCATCGCGGTAATCTCATCATAGCGGTTCGCCACCAGCAATACATTGGATCCCTCCAGCATTTTATATCTGCTTCCTTTTTCTTCTTCCGGGAAGAGATCAAGCTGCTTTCCCGCCGCCTGCTGGCAGATCCGGCGTATAGCGGGTCCCTCCGTCGCAAATGCATCTTCGATCACGCTGTAAGCCTCTTCCTGGGTCTCACAATTTCTGATCGCGTCTTCTCTGGAATAAGGAGCTCCGAAATATACATCCTCATGTTTTTTCAGTTTTCCCATATCATGAAGAAGGGCCGCACATACGGTATGATACTGTTCCTCTCTTCGAATATTCATTACATGGGTAATCATGGCACAGAGTATTGCCACATTCAGGGAATGTCTGGAAACATAATCTTCCAGGCTTCTCAGATTCTGATAAAAATTAATCTTCTCATCCAAATGTCCGTAGTTGCGGATAACCATATCCGCAATCGTCTGGATCCTGCTCTGTTTTCTGGTCTTCAGAATGCGATCCAGCTCTTCTTCGATCGCACTGACCGCCTTGATCTGGAACCGCTCAAATTCCAGATCCTCCTGCGTCATGGGAGGTAGCGGTTCCGCAGGCTCTAAAACATAGACACCGATCAGACCGAAATTGCGTATGCTCTCTATTGCCTGTACCGACAAAAGAGAATTCCTGTCAAACAAAAGAATACTTTTCTTATTATATATAGGTCTGGCAAGACGCATTCCCGTCTTTAATTCTTCCGTTTTCACAAAATGCATCCCCGATATTCCCCCCTCTTATCCAAACGTACTTACAAAAATAAATATATCACAGTGTCTAATAATTGACAAGATTGTGTTTAGTCTTCCCGAAGCTTAGATGCAAGCTTATGCAGCGCTCTTTTTTCCATACGGGACACATAGCTTCTGGAGATTCCAAGAATATCTCCGACCTCCTGCTGCGTATGTTCTTTCTGCCCCCGCAGGCCGTAACGCATTACAAGAATCCGGTATTCTCTGTCTGACAGGCAGTGATCAAGGGCCGAAAACAGGCGTCTGATATTTCTTCCGAGCTCCATATCCTCCACGATATCCTTCTGTTTCTCTTCGATCACATCCAGGAGGTGAATAGCATTGCCTTCCTTATCCTGACCGATCGGTTCATATAGAGATACTTCCCTGGACAGCTTTTTACGGCTTCGCAGCATCATCAGAAGTTCATTATCGATACAACGACAGGCATACGTAGCCAGCCTGCCTTTTCCGGAATCGAAAGAATTCACTGCTTTGATCAGTCCGATACATCCGATGGAGATCAGGTCCTCCATATCCTCTTCCACATTCTGGTATTTTTTGGCGATATGCGCCACCAGGCGTAAATTCCTCTCCACCAGAATTTCTTTCGCCTGTATGGCTTCTTCCACGGTACCTTCCCTGAGTAAACGGATATAATAAGCTTCTTCTCCTGCGGTTAAGGGTTGCTGAAAGGTCTTCAAAAAGCACCTCCGTGGACAGTTGCTTATGTTATTTTATGTGTTGTTCTGTCCACAAGTGCCTGTCAGTCCTCACAGACCTCAGAATAAAAACTGTGCCATCACATAATTGCTTACATCCAGTCCCTTTTCCGTAAGTGCCAGAAATCTCTCCCCTGACTCCTCTGTGTATTCCCGGAGTAAGCCGTCTGCAATATTCTGCGTGATCACCGGTCCATATACCTCGGGAAGACTTCTGCCATACTGTTTTTCAAACTGTTCATAGGAGATTCCCCGGATCAGACGCAGTCCCAAAAACATGGTCTCCTCCATCTGCTCCTGCTCCGTAAGCACCTGTTCTTCTTCCCGGCAATCCTGCGGATTCTCCAAATATGTGATAAGATCCCGTCCATTCTGAAATCTCACATTATCAACCAGCGATGCCGCGCCAATGCCGAAGCCCAGATAATCCCTGCGGATCCAGTAACCGACATTATGAAGGCACTCATACCCATCCCTGGCATAATTGGATATCTCATAACGATGAAATCCATATTTTGCCAGTATCTCCCTGGTCTCCTCATACATTGCCCGCTCCGTATCTTCCTCCGGCAGCTGTAATTCTCCCCGCTCCGCCATCCTCGCAAAAGGGGTTCCCTCCTCCACGATCAGACTATATGCCGAAACATGCTGTGGCATAGGCCGGAGTGCCAATAGTTTCCCCAGGGTATCCCGTAGACTTTCAAGCGTCTGTCCCGGCAATCCGCTCATAACATCCACATTGATATTCGTATATCCTGCCTGCACCGCTGCTTCATATGCTTCAAGAAATCCGGCAAAATCATGGATCCTGCCGAGTTCACGTAGTTCTTCATCCTGTGCAGACTGCATTCCGATGCTCAGGCGATTGATCCCTGCTTTACGAAAGGTACGTAACTTTTCCTCTGACACGGTTCCCGGATTTACTTCCGTCGTGATCTCTGCCGCCGGGTCCAGTGAAAAATGCCGTCTGATACACGCCATCAGCTTCCCCATCTGCTCTCCGGTAAGCCGCGACGGCGTTCCTCCACCAATAAACACTGACACCACTCTGCGATCCCGATATTTACCGGACTTCCCTTCGATTTCGGCAAAAAGTGCAGCCATATAGGACTCTACCGTCTGCTCCGTAGCAGGAGCAGACAGAAAGTCACAATAGCTGCACTTTTTTATGCAAAAGGGAATATGAATATATATTTCCAGTTCCTTCTGATTCATATTACTCCTTCAATAAATTATGGTTAATTCTTGTCATCCAGTTTCAAAACGCTCATAAATGCTTTCTGCGGGATCTCTACGTTACCGAACTGCCGCATGCGCTTTTTACCCTCTTTCTGCTTCTCCAGCAGCTTTTTCTTACGGGTAATATCACCGCCGTAGCATTTTGCCAGCACATCCTTACGCATAGCCTTTACGGTCTCTCTGGCGATCACCTTGCCGCCGATAGCTGCCTGAATGGGAATCTCGAAGAGGTGTCTCGGAATCTCATCCTTTAATTTCTCACACATCTTACGGCCTCTCTCATAGGCGGAGTCCGCACAGACAATGAAGGACAGTGCATCCACTTCCTCGCGGTTGATCAGAATGTCCAGTTTCACCAGATTGGATCTCTCATAACCCTTCAGATCATAATCAAAAGAAGCATAACCTCGGGAGCGGGATTTCAGTGCATCAAAGAAATCGTAAATAATCTCGTTCAAAGGCAATTCGTATTTTAACAATGCTCTGGTGCCTTCGATATATTCCATGCCAAGATACTTGCCGCGACGCTCCTGGCACAATTCCATAATAGATCCGATAAATTCAGAGGTTACCATAATCTCCGCATTTACCACAGGCTCCTCCATGTATTCGATCTCGGAAGGATCCGGCAGATTGGACGGATTGGTCAGCTCGATCACTTCCCCATTGGTCTTGTGTACCTTATAGACTACTCCGGGAGCAGTGGTCACCAGATCAAGATTATACTCTCGTTCCAGACGCTCCTGAATAATCTCCAAATGCAACAGTCCCAGGAATCCGCAGCGGAAACCAAATCCCAATGCCACGGAGGTCTCCGGTTCATAAAACAGGGACGCATCGTTTAACTGTAATTTTTCCAGGGCATCTCTCAGATCAGGGTATTTGGAGCCGTCTGCGGGATACAGACCACAATACACCATGGACTGGACTTTTTTATAACCGGGCAGGGGCACTGCACAGGGATTGTTATCGTCTGTCACCGTATCACCCACTGCGGTGTCTTTTACATTTTTAATGGAAGCGGTAATATAACCTACCATTCCCGCGGAAAGTTCTTCGCAGGGAATAAACTGACCAGCGCCGAAGTATCCGACCTCCACTACTTCCTCCCTGGCTCCGGTAGCCATCATGCGGATGACAGTGCCCTTTTTCACGGTACCTTCCATGACACGGCAGAAGATAATGACACCCTTGTAGGAATCATACACGGAATCAAATATCAGCGCCTGCAGAGGATTCGTTGGATCGCCCTTTGGTGCGGGAATTTTCTTCACGATCTGCTCTAACACTTCCTCAATGCCGATACCGTTTTTTGCGGATATCAGCGGTGCATCCTGTGCCTCGATGCCGATAACATCCTCGATCTCCTCAATCACTCTCTGGGGATCCGCACTGGGCAGGTCGATCTTATTGATGACCGGGAAGACATCCAGGTCATGATCCAGTGCCAGATAGACATTCGCCAGTGTCTGTGCCTCAATGCCCTGTGCCGCATCCACCACCAGGATCGCGCCGTCGCAGGCCGCCAGAGAACGGCTGACTTCGTAGTTAAAGTCCACATGTCCCGGAGTATCGATCAAGTTAAAGATATACTCTTCTCCGTCCTGTGCCTGATATACCGTGCGTACTGCCTGTGCCTTGATGGTGATGCCACGCTCTCTCTCCAGATCCATATTATCCAGAACCTGTGCCTGCATTTCTCTGCTGGTCAGCAGACCGGTCTTCTCAATAATGCGATCTGCCAAAGTGGATTTTCCATGATCTATATGTGCCACAATACAAAAATTGCGGATCTTGCTCTGATCTATCGCTGTCATACTACTCTCCATTCCTGACATATTCTTGCATCTAACGATTGTAGCATAAAATCCGCATTCTTGTCTATGTTTTTGCTTCGATTCGTAAATCAGCATTCGTAAATCAGATCATTCCCCTCCAAGGACCATATCCAAAATATGTGCCAACGGATCACAGGCATTGATGGCTTCCTCATATGTATTATTCTGCGCTCCCAGTTCCACCAGAAGCGTCCTGGGACACAGATGCATATTGTATCTGTATCCCTTCAAATAGATTCTGCGGGTCAGACCCGGGTAATACTCCGCTGCCTTCAGCTGCATCTGAAAAGAAAATGCCAGATTTGCCTCCTGATTCTCATTCCGGAGATAATCGATATCTCCTGTCTTGCGCGTGCGGCTGAGTCCGTTAAAGAACATAAATTTAGCGGTGGGTCTGCCCTGCAGTTCCGTCACCAGTCTGGTGTCCTGTGCTACTTCATCTCGGTGCAGATCTATCACCACCTGAATGGACGGATTCTTTGCAAGTAGCTGTTCCACTTCCGGAAGCGCCCTGGAATAAGCATTGTCTCTGGTTTCCACATCATATTGTCCGGTATGATGAAGTACCCGGTAGCCGTATTGTTCCGTAAGCACCTGTGTCAGATATTCTCCCACTCCCACAATGCCTGTGTTCACATCTCCCGGCACAGAATCTGCAAATGCCTCCTGGGAATGGGTGTGATAGATCAGGATCTGTGGACCTTCTCCCTCCTGTTTCGCCATGGTCATATCGATTTCCATAAACTTATCCACGGATAGTTGATCGCTTCCTATCATGGTATTGGCATCTATTGCATAAAAATTTCCTACCAGCGATTCGTAGTCCTTTAACTGTGCAAGGTCAATCTGCATCTGTCTGCCGGCCGGAACAAATTCTCCGCCGGCTGTTGCGGAAGTACTCTCCGCCGGTTCCGCCACCTCCTGTGTTTCCTTTCCACCGGATTGCGGAAGAATTCCATCTGCTCCCAACAATTCTTCCGTTGTCAGTGTATGCCACGTAGACTCATCCTCCGGCGGCTGTGTCCGCGTTTCCCGAATATCTCCGTATCCCAGCAGGGGCACCAGTCCCTGTACCGACTGTTCCAGCAATATTCCCGTGCTGTCTTCAGAGGCTGCAACCGCCTGAGAATACCCAACGATCGGATAAGCATCCGTTCCGTTTCCGGCCGTCAGCAAAATGCCGCTTCCGACCATAAGGAGCAACGCCGTCCGATGCATGTTCCTTTGACTCATTTTACCGCCGCCACTCCCCTTCCCATACGTTCTCCCCTATATATATGCCGGCACGTTTTCTTTGATTCGTTATACCACAAATGATTTTTCCATGGCTATATTGATTCCTTCGGACACAGTATAGCTGACCCTCTTCACTACAGAATCAATATCTTTTCCCGTCATATACATATTGTTCAGTTCCGCAAATGCCATTCTATGCTGTCCCATATATTTCACCGCATCAAATTCCTTCTCGCCACTCATCAGTTTTTCCAGGGCATCCCCTACAATGGTAGCTGCATCCACTACCGTAGGAATTCCTATAGCTATCACCGGCACTCCCAGCGTTTCCTGTGTCAGTGCATTACGATGATTTCCCACACCGGAGCCCGGCTGGATCCCGGTATTGGTAATCTGGATCGTTCGGTTCAGTCTTCTGGTACTGCGGGCAGCCAGCGCATCCACAACGATCAGTACATCCGGTCCAGTCTCTTTTACAACTCCGCTTATGATTTCCGCTGTCTCCATGCCGGTCTTGGCCATGACTCCCGGCTCAATGCTGCTGACAAGATTCATCCGGGTGCAGTTATATGCTGCCTTACCATAATTTTTCACTACATGTCTGGTGATCAGGAGGTTATCTATCACCTGAGGTCCCAGTGCATCCGCAGTCACTTCCCTGTTGCCCAGACCCACCACCAGTACCGACTGTTCTTCCTGTTCCTGCGGCATCATTTTCAGAAGTTCTTCCGCCAGTGCTTCTGAAATCTCCCGATGATAATCATCATCCGGCTCCACCATCGCCGGAGCCTCCATCGTCACATAGACTCCCATGGGTTTTCCCAGCATTTTCTCTGCATTTTTCGTATCGATCGTAACCTTAGTGATACGAAGATCCGCCTCTTCCTCGTAGTGTTCTTCCACCGACACACCCCGTAATTTACTTTCTTCCTCGTTGACGCTTTCTCTTGCCTCCAGGGCAAGGTCCGTTCTGATCTGAAAATTATCCATTTTACACTCTCTGCCTGCCTTTCTTGGCAATATATTTTTTACAAAAAAACGCAAAATATGTATTGACAAAAGGCGGCAGATTGTCTAAACTACAATAGTATGTTTACGTTAGTCTTCCGTGTCTGGCTAAAGTGAAACATTTCTTGTAAATTATAATTTTATTGTATACATTATGGAGGTGTACGACTTGGCTAACATTAAATCTGCAAAAAAGAGAATTTTAGTATCCCGCACAAGAGCTGACAGAAACAAAGCTATCCGTTCCGGCGTTAAGACCGCTATCAAGAAGGTATACGCCGCAGTTGAGTCCGGCGACAAGGAAGCTGCAAAGGCTGAACTGACCGCTGCTACCAAGACCATCGAGATGGCTGCTTCTAAGGGCGTTTACCACAAGAACAACGTGGCAAGAAAGATTTCCCGTCTGAGCAAAGCTGTTAACGGAATGGCTTAATTTTTCTTGAACTGATACAGAATTTAAGGCATACAAAAAGCACCTATACCGTCATGTAGGTGCTTTTATTGTGCAATTTAATATGTGCGGGCGATAAGCCCGCACATATTTCTTATCTTCTGTGTCCACCACCGCCATGGCTGACACCGCTGCTGCTTCTGTGGCTTCCACCATGACCTCCGCTGTGGTGGCTGCTTCCGCCGCTGCTACTGCTGGTCTCGATTCTTCTGGTAACCACATTCTTACGCAGATACTGATCTCTGGTATCGTTGATCTTTGGCTTTTTACCGTCGACATACTGGTTTGTTGCGGTAGTATCCTTCGCTTTGCTCTGATGCAGATTCACCGCTGCATAGATCAGAGCGACCACAAGTCCTACCAGAATCCATGGAGCAAATGTCATAGGCATGCTTTCCTGGCTCTCCTCCATGGTCCGGGTCACATAACTGATACAATTCTTATATGCTCTGTAGGGACTTTCGTCTATGTAGTCATCCACTGCATACAATGCCTGGTCGATCTCATAATCACCAAAATAATCATAGACATTTCCGCAGGTGGACAGCCAGCTTCCCTTCTGTCCCTCATAGGAATTATCCAGAAGCAGAACGCCGTTGCCATGTACCTTGTTATAGCCGTAATTATTGTAATCATAGAAGTTATCTGCCAGATCTCTCATAGCAGTGCTCCAGTCGGTGCTGCCGACCTCCTTCGCATGAAATGCCTCCGGAAGATCCGGATCCTGCAGATCATATTCTACCGATTCGGAGATTGTTACGATGACGATATCTGCCTGAATCTTCTCCTCACACTCCGCAATATATTCCCGCAGACTCTGCTCCTCTTCATCCGTCAACATATCCGCATAGTCATATACACGCTCTGTGGGCTCCTGACTGTTGCCCCGTACGGGCTTAGGAGTAAGTGCATGAACAACTGCCGCTCCGATAGTGATCACTGCCAATATTCCGGCAATGATAAACCATATTTTAAAATATTTGAAGTACTGTCTCAGTGCTTCTCTCTTAATATCTTTTTCCATTGTCCCGTTATCCTTCCCTCATAATCTCTACAGCAGACTGGCAATCGCATTTACCATGCATAAAATTGCCGCCAGTGTCACACCAAGTGTTCCTGCGTAAGCCCACACCTTTGCTTTGGAAATCGGTGCGGTACCTACCAGTTTACCGGTCTGTCCGTTCACATAGAAAGGATACTCTTTCCCTTTATAGGTATAATCATACTTCCATACCGGCAGAAGTCCATAATTTACCTCACTGCCTGTTACGCTGATATTTTCTCCCAGTTTGCGGACGCTGGAATAACCGGAATAGCTGTCATGCAGCATCTTCTGCGCATCTTCCTGCATCTTCGCCTTCGCCCGGCTCTCCACCAGATCGGAGGTCATATTGTAACGCTCACTGTAAAATCCGGACAGGTACTCCGGTTTGAACTCCTGAAGTTCCTTATAATCAAAAGGCTCCATCAGATCCATGACATCATCCGGCATTCCGATGGATGCATCCACCGGAATATTGTCAAAATTAATATCCATATCCCGGACAATATCGTAATAAGAAGTCTCGGTATATTGGGTATTACCGGTAGTCCAGCTACGCACCTTGGTACCTTCTCCGTGGAATGTACAATTGGTATCATAATCATAAAACCAGAATGGTACATAATCACCGTGGATACCATTCAGTCTCACCTCAGACAGAAAATCTGTCGGTGCAAAAATACATTTTTCAAATTTATCACGGATCAGCTTTTTGCAGCCTTCCTTACCCATGCGGAACGGGATCAGCATATGCGGTGTATAGCTTCCGGATATCTGATCGTCTACGATCACGTAGTTGTCGCAGTAGGGGCACTGGGTTGCGGAGGTACTCGTTGTCATTGGTATTTCACCACCACAGTTTGGACATACCTTATTCACCTTTTTCAGGGTTTCCCCTTCGGCTGCCGACAGCTTTCCTTTCGGCTGTTCTGCTCCTGGTGCCTGGGACGCTTCCGACGCAATACCATTTTCGTCACCGCTCGTCTCGATCACGCCATCCTGGCGTTCTTCGCTGTCCTCGCTCTCACAAAAAGGACAGAACATTTTCTTTCTCTCCGGACTGTAGACCACGTTACCGCCACAGTTTTTACACTTAAAGATCATCTTACCCCTCGCCTTCTGCCTTTTACGACATTTTTCTTAATGGAACTTCCTATATCTTACCATACATTCTGACGTATTTCCATATGCTAAAATTGCACTTAATCTTTTCTTATCGTTCGCTCCCCTGCCATCTTATGCTTTCATCAGATCTGCATAATCCTCCTGCAGAAAACGGTGATAGATCACATGACATCCTTCGTTCCGAAAGCAATAGCAATAAGGGTCCCCCATCTCTTCCGGGAAACGGATCATAACATCAAAATCCTCACCATGCATCTCTTCCACATAAATATTTTCGGAGTGACTAAAAAATAACCGTCGTATATCCTCGAGCTCACAATCATGTTCACCGATCAGCCGGATCAGTTCATAGATAAATCCTGTCTCCGCAAAATGCTCATGAACATAGGCACTGCCCTCCTCCGGAATACAGAGACAGAAGCGGTCTCCTCTGCGGGTAACATCGAGTTTTCCAAGCTTCCGCGTCATACTCTCCGGCTGTCCGGCAAGTGTGGTTTCCATCTGCTCGGCCGTATCCTCAGTGTCCAGTAAATGATTCAATGTGCTTAAAGGATAATACAGGCGGATTTTCTCTCTGCGAAACCCTAACTTAGCCTGTTCCTCCTGGATCACATCCATAAGATTTTTCTCTAATTTATCAAAAGTCATATGCTATTTCCTTATAAAAATTTGTCCAGTTCCGTCTCTACGATCTGCTTTTTCTTCACCTTCGGGGAACGGAGCACTTTCCCCTGCGACACAACCATATCCACATTACGAAGTGCCCTTATGTCCTCCAAAGGATTCTTCTCCACCACGATCATATCCGCGCATTTACCGGGTTCCAGTGTACCGGTGATATCTCCGATGCCTGCCATTTCGGCTCCCCGGCAGGTAGCGGTGTACAGTGCAAAAGTATTGGAGACTCCCACATACTTGTGAAAGTAGTATAATTCTCTCCAGAAATCATACTGGGTGATCCAGGGGCATCCCACATCATTGCCCAGTACCACAGGAATATCGTTGGCAATCGCCGCCTTCGCACAGTCAATGATACCTTCAAATACCACATTGCCGTTAAACTGTTCCACTTCGGAAGCATTAGTAATGGAACGATCGAACAGTGCATAAGGAAGCGCCGGAGACAATGTAGTACACAGAAATGCATTGTGTTCCTTAAAAAGCGCTATCATCTCTTCGTCCGCTTTTGCACCGTGTTCGATAGAGTCTACCCCATTCTGCAGAGCAACTTTTACCCCCTTAGGAGACTCCACATGAGCCGCTACCTTATATCCCATGGCATGCGCTTTATCGCAGACTGCCTTTACCATTTCGGGAGCCATTTTTAATTCACCGGGCACCCCTTTTTCTTTCGCATCCAGTACGCCGCCGGTGATCATGAGTTTTACCAGATCCACCTTCTGTGCTTTGGCAATTTCCAAATGCTGCAAAGCTTCTTCGATGCTGCCTGCCGCGATTGCCACGGAGCCGGCCATATGTCCGCCGGGGACAGAGATGCCTTCGTTCGCTGCGAGGATTCTGGGCCCTGGCTTTTTGCCTGCGGCAATGTCATCCCGCAGTCTGGTATCAAAATCTCCCAGGCCTCCCACGGTACGGATCGTGGTCACACCACTGTACAGCTCGTCTTTGGCAAAGCCACAGACCATGTGATAGGCGATCGCTTTGGTCAGACCATTGCTCATGATCTTTTTCACCAACACTTCATTGTCTCTCTGCTTCTTCTGCGGCTTTCCGTTACCCGCCAGATGTACATGCATATTGATCAGTCCTGGCAGGATATATTTTCCCTGCAGGTCGATCTCTTCATACCCGGAAGCCTTCAGGTTTCGTTTCCCGGCTTCTTCCGCTGGCAGAATCTCTGTAATCCTCTCATTTTCCACCAGAATGACTTGCCCCTCCTGTACCTGCATGTCTTTTGTACCGTTTAAGATTTTTCCATTTGTAAATACATATTTCATAAAGCGTTCCCTGCCTTTCCATGTGTCTCAGACTTCCAGATACTGAAATTATACCGTATTAATCCCCAGCCGCAACCACATTCATTTTAATCTATCTGCCGTAATCTACGTAAGAAAATGGCATAACCCGCCATTCCTGATGATAGTTTAGTGATAGAAAAAGGTGATACTTATTAGATTATATAACATAACAAAAGAGGATTCCATTGTTGGCTTTCAACAAAGAATCCTCTTTTTTCAAGGGTTTTGAGCCCTTATTTTTTGTGCAATTGTTCTATTACTTATAGTTTACGATCTGTCCGAAGTCAGCCTTCAGGGAAGCGCCACCTACCAGACCACCGTCGATGTCAGCCTGTGCAAACAGTTCGGGAGCGCTGGAAGCAGATACGGATCCGCCGTACTGGATACGGATAGCTGCTGCGGTTGCATCATCATAGATCTCAGCGATGCACTCACGGATTGCCTTACATACTTCCTGTGCCTGCTCGGTAGTAGCTACTTTGCCGGTACCGATCGCCCAGATGGGCTCGTATGCGATCACAGCGGTTGCTGCCTGTGCGGCAGTTACATTCAGGAATGCGATCTTGATCTGCTGACGGATGAAGTCGATGGTAACACCCTGCTCTCTCTGCGTCAAAGTCTCACCACAGCAGATGATGGGAGTAATGCCATGTTCGAAAGCCTTGAGGACTTTCTTGTTCACGGTCTCGTCAGTCTCTGCAAAGTACTCTCTTCTCTCGGAGTGACCGATGATCACATACTTCACACCTGCATCATCTAACATTGCGGGAGAAATCTCGCCGGTGAAAGCACCCTTCTCCTCGAAGTACATATTCTCGGCACCAATCATGATATTGGAACCTTTTGCTGCCTCCATAGCGGGAATGATGTCGATTGCGGGAACGCACAGCAGTACGTCTACTTCATCATTTGCTACGAGGGGCTTTAAAGTATTGATCAGTTCTACTGCCTGGCTGGGAGTCATGTTCATCTTCCAGTTGCCGGCAATGATCTTCTTTCTTGCCATAACCATACACCTCTTATTTTTTATCGTTCTTATCGTATACCGGAGAATGCCTGAGGCATTCTCCTCAGAATAACTTAGAAATACTTAGGCGGCGTACTTTTGACGCCTTAGTATTTCTTTATTCTTATTTGTCGTCTGCTGCTGCCACGCCGGGAAGCTCTTTGCCTTCCAGGAACTCCAGGGAAGCTCCGCCACCGGTAGAGATGTGGCTCATCTTGTCAGCGAAACCAAGCTGGTTAACAGCTGCTGCGGAGTCACCACCACCGATAATGGTAGTTGCATCGGTCTCAGCCAGAGCCTTCGCTACAGCGATGGTACCTGCTGCCAGGGTAGGATTCTCGAATACGCCCATAGGTCCGTTCCATACAACGGTCTTAGCAGTCTTAACAGCCTCAGCATACAGAGCTGCGGTCTTGGGTCCGATATCGCATCCCTCTCTGTCTGCGGGCATGTTGGTAACATCATATACCTGAACCTCAACAGGAGCATCGATCGGGTTAGGGAAATCAGCGATGGTTACGGAATCAACAGGCAGTAACAGCTTCTTGCCCAGCTTCTCAGCCTTTTCCATCATTTCCTTACAGTAGTCGATCTTGGTATCATCTACCAGAGACTTACCGATTTCATATCCCTTTGCCTTTAAGAAGGTGTAAGCCATACCACCACCGATGATCAGAGTATCACACTTCTCTAACAGGTTGGAGATAACGTTCAGCTTGTCTGCAACCTTTGCACCACCCAGGATAGCTACGAAAGGTCTTACGGGATCTTCTACAGCCTTACCTAAGAAGTTGATCTCCTTCTCCATCAGGTAACCTACTACGTTCTGACCACCCTTAGCGGTGATGAACTTGGTAACGCCTGCTACGGAAGCATGTGCTCTGTGAGAAGAGCCGAATGCATCACATACATACAGATCAGCCAGGTCAGCCAGTTCTTTGCTGAATTTCTCACCGTTCTTGGTCTCTTCTGCACCACGGAAACGGGTATTCTGAAGCAGAACAACGTCGCCTTCCTTCATGTTCTCAACAGCCTTGGTAGCTGCTTCGCCGGTTACATTGTAGTCAGCTACGAAAGTAACCTCTTTGCCCAGCTTCTCGGACAGTCTCTTGGCAACAGGTGCCAGAGATTCGCCTTCGTTGGGGCCATTCTTTACCTTACCCAGATGAGAGCAAAGAATTACCTTGCCGCCATCGCCTATCAGCTTCTTGATGGTAGGCAGAGCTGCAACGATACGGGTATCGTCAGTGATCTCACCGTTCTTTAAGGGAACGTTAAAGTCGCATCTTACCAGGACTCTCTTTCCCTTTGCGTTAATGTCATCTACAGATTTCTTATTTAATCCCATGGTATTAACCTCCAATTATTTTAGTATCTAAAAAGGGCCCGGTCCTTGTAAGACCGGACCCTGATAGGTCTTTACGCGTTAACGCCTGTCGGCTTATGCTAACTCGCTGAAGTACTTGATGGTACGAACCATCTGAGAGGTGTAGCTGTTCTCGTTATCATACCAGGATACAACCTGTACCTGAGTATTGCCATCTTCCATAGGAGCAACCATGGTCTGAGTTGCATCGAAGATGGAACCGTAGGTGCTGCCTACGATATCGGAAGATACGATCTCATCGGTGTTGTAACCGAAGGACTCGGTAGAAGCAGCCTTCATTGCTGCGTTGATCTCTTCCTTGGTTACAGCGCCCTTAACTACTGCTACCAGAATGGTGGTAGAACCGGTAGGGGTCGGAACACGCTGAGCGGAGCCGATCAGCTTGCCGTTCAGTTCGGGAATTACCAGGCCGATTGCCTTAGCTGCACCGGTAGAGTTGGGAACGATGTTGCAAGCGCCTGCACGGCTTCTTCTCAGATCGCCCTTTCTCTGAGGTCCGTCAAGGATCATCTGGTCACCGGTATAAGCGTGAACAGTGGTCATGATACCGCTCATGATAGGTCTGCAATCGTTCAGAGCCTTAGCCATAGGTGCTAAGCAGTTGGTGGTGCAGGAAGCTGCGGAGATAACGGTATCTTCGGGCTTCAGGGTCTTGTGGTTAACATTGTATACGATGGTAGGAAGGTCGTTACCTGCGGGAGCAGAAATAACAACTTTACGGGCACCGGCAGTGATATGTGCGGAAGCCTTCTCCTTAGAGGTGTAGAATCCGGTACACTCCAGAACTACATCAACCTTTAATTCACCCCAAGGAAGCTTGCTTGCGTCAGCCTCTTTGTAGATGGTGATGGTCTTGCCGTTAACGGTGATGCTGTCCTCGCCAGCCTCAACGGTGCTTGCATACTTGTAAACACCCTGAGAAGAATCATACTTCAACAGATGTGCCAGCATCTTAGGGCTGGTTAAATCGTTGATTGCTACTACTTCATATCCTTCTGCATCGAACATCTGTCTGAATGCAAGACGACCGATACGGCCGAAACCATTAATTGCTACTCTTACTGCCATTTTAGTTTCCTCCTAAAATATTAATTTTATATCTTTTGACTTACTGTGATTCACAGATTGTCAAAATTTTATCAGCAAATTCATTTTACCTAATTCCTCTTTATAATTCAAGATGTAAATGCAAAATATTTGCGATTTTGTGGTAAATTTTACAGTTTGTTTAGAAATGGTATGATTTTTGCTCCGTTTTTTGCTATACTGTACCCTGTAAATGACTTACAACAGAATGATAACCAGAAAGGATAAAAAATATGTCTATCAAAGCAGATTGTCATCTTCACTCTTCTTTTTCCGGAGATGCCCAGGCTCCCATGCCGGAGATGATCGATAAAGGGATCTCTCTGGGACTGGAAACCATGTGTTTCACCGAGCACAACGATTTTGATTATCCAAATACTGAGGAAGGTCCCGGCAGCATCTTTTTGCTGAATACAGATTCTTATTTGTATGACATCCTCCGCTGCCGCGCCAAATACGAAGGGAAAATGCGGGTTCTCTTCGGTGTGGAATTAGGCTTGCAGCCGCATCTGGCCGACCGAGACGAAGATTTTACTTCCGCCTATGATTTTGATTTCGTCATTGGCTCTACCCACCTGTGCCGGGGAATGGATCCCTATTACCCCGAATATTTTGAGAAGTTTTCCTCCGAGGAGGAAGCCATCCGTGCTTATTTTGCAGAGACGCTGGAAAATCTGAAATGCCATGACGATTATGACGTCTTAGGGCACTTGGATTATATCGTCCGTGTGGCGCCGAACAAAGATAAAAATTATTCCTATGACAAATATAAAGATGCCATCGATCCGATTCTGGAACTGTTGGTTCACAGTGGCAAGGGCCTGGAATTGAATACCGGAAGCTTCCGCTATGGTCTCAGACAGCCCCATCCCTGTACCGATGTTCTCCGCCGCTATCACGAACTGGGCGGCGAGATCATTACCGTTGGCAGTGATGCCCACAAAGCACAGGATGTAGGATCCTATCTGGATCTGGCCTCCGAGATTCTGCAGCTGTGTGGTTTCAAATATTATACGATCTATGAAAAACGCAGCCCGGAATACCACAAGCTGTAATTTTCTTTATTCCCTATCCTCCAAGCTGAATGTGTTCCTTCATCAGCTCGCGAAGCAACGCATCCGCTGTCCATGAGACATTATACGGTGTCACAATCGCCTTCAGGGCAACCGGTGGTAAGCCGGTTGCCTTATATTCTGCCAGGAATGCATCCACCTGTTGCGAATCCATTCCGGAAAACACCAGCATTTCCATTGCAAAATCAGGACCGTTATATATTTTTCCATTCTTATGAAAACCGCTGATTTCCGCCAGTGTGCCGATCTTCTGTCCATAGTCCCTGCGGTTCACCGCCGTCACATCCACACCTATTTTCTCCGCTGCCACACGCACAGCCCGGTCTTTATGTGTACTCACGCCAAACAATAATATTTTTGCCATTATATTTCCTCACAGTCCATCACCCGGAAGCCGTTCTTTTCCAGCAATTGTGCAAATACTCCCTGTCCGGGGATGAGTTTACCGGTAAAGCTTCCATCATAAATCTGCTTTACGCCGCAGCTGGGGCTTCGTGACTGTAAGATTGCCAGATCGATGCCATTCTCTTTGGCGATCCGAAGAGCCTCCTCTGCGCCTTCCCGAAACTGCCTGTCCACATTTACGTCTTTACAGTTTATGACCTCACCGCTCACGATCTCCGACGGATCCCTCGGGGTCGGAAGTCCTCCCAGCACCTCAGGACATACCGGGGTCACCTCATGCCCTTCCAGATATTTTGCCACACGCTCGCTGTAATTATTTTTCCCGTTATATTTACAGTTTTCGCCCAGCAGACAGGCACTGACCAGTATTTTCATCGTAATCTCCAGCTTTCCGTTATTATGTCTGTTACAATAGCGGCGCGATCAGGCGCATGATACACTGCCAGCCTCTCACTGCCATATTTTTCCTTCCATCCCGATATTTATCGGTGACTTCCTCACTATCCTGTAACAGCTTATCAAAATCCGCCTCAATATCCCGGATGGCATCACAGCCGTGCATCCACACACCGTTTTCAAAATGATGATAAAGGCTCCGGTAATCCATATTGATCGTACCTACCGTTGCGGTATCGTCATCACACAGCATCTGTTTTGCGTGTAAAAATCCCGGTGTGTATTCATAAATCCGCACACCCTGGCGTACCAGTCCGGAATAATAGGATCTGGTCACACCGTAAATGATTTTTTTATCCGGAATACCGGGGGTAAATACACGCACATCCACGCCCCGTTTGGCTGCCAGTCCCAGCTCTCTCGTCATCTCATCACTGATGATCAGATAAGGAGTTGCCACATAGAGGCGTTTCTTCGCCGTCTTGATCAGGTTCAGGTAGACATTCTCACCCACCGGCTCTCCGTCCAGTGGAGAATCCGCATAGGGCTGTACATAGCCGGATGCCTTCTGCACATTTCCATCTTCCGCACCTTCCTGCGATGCCTTCAGATACTTTTCATAATGTGTATCCGCCTGTCCCATAACATTCCACATTTCCAAAAACATCATGGTAAAATTCTGTACCGCTCTGCCGGTCAGCTTCACACCGGTATCCTTCCAGTAGCCGTAAGGATGCGTGATATTAAAATACTCATCTGCCAGATTATATCCACCGGTGAATCCTACTTTTCCGTCGATGACCATGATCTTACGATGGTCGCGGTTATTCATGAAAATGTTTAAAAAGGGCACTACATAGTTAAATACCCGGCACTGTACACCGATGGCATTCATGCGGTCTATAAAGCTTTTATCCAAAAAGCCGATACAGCCCACATCGTCGTACAGAATACGGACTTCCACGCCCTCGGCAGCCTTTTTTGCCAATACATCCTTCAGCCGTGCAAAAGCCTCCGCCTCCTCTATGGCATGATATTCCAGGAATATAAAGTGCCTTGCCTTCTCCAGCTCCTTAAGCTGTTCCTCGTATCCCAGATAAGCTTCCGGATAGAATTTCACAGCTGTCGTGTCATACACCGGATAATTACCATACTTCCAGATATAATGGCATTGATTTGCCAGCAGAGGATCTTCCTGCTCCAGCTGCTGCAATATTGTCTCATCCTGAACATTCAGAGGAATCAGTTGTGCATCCACATCCTCAAATTTCCGGATGATTTTATGCATAGCCTCTTTATGTCCGAACAATCCGTAAATACACAGACCGAACACAGGAAATGCCAATATTACAATGATCCAGGGCATCTTAAATGCGGCATTGGTATGTTTCCCATAAATTCTGAGCGCCACTACCAGCGCAAACAGGCTGGTCAGCAGAGAGATCACTGAAGAATACTGATACAGTTTGATCATCAATATCAATATCCAGCCGATCTGTAAGAGCACAGCCAATGCTGCAAACGCAATTCTTCCTATACTGTTTTTCACATTCCCTTTTACTTCAGAACGCATCTGCTTTTTCTTACCCATAATATCCTCTTTTCTCTTTCGTTCTGCCAGATCATAAGTAATCTCCCCCTCACAGGCTGCCTGCACTATGCGCAGGCAGCTATGAATATGTTCTATGGGGATTGTTTTATGGTATAACATTTTTGCAAAAATCTCAATAGGTCTATGGACTACAACTGTCCTCTTTTGTCTGCCTAACCACAGTTTCTGTCACACAGTACCACCACTGTAGACGGCGTGGTCTGGGCAGGAATGCTTCTCGTGGAAGAGGAATAGATGACCACCAGATTATGGTTCGCGGGACTCGCCTGGAAATACTGGTTGTTCACGGTACGCACATCCACTGTGCCATCCAGATTCAGCTGCAATGTCTGCTCCTCATTGACCAGGGAATTGCTGTAGTAGCTCACATCCACATTCCGGTCGCTTCTCTCTTCAGCCACTACCACTGCCGTATACTGAGGCGGATAGATCAGGGGCATGGGCGCATCATTGCGATACCAGAAAGTTGCCATCATTCCCACTGACAACGTAGTAAAATCCACCACATAGGTATCGGGGTTGATAAAAAAGTTCACGGTATTGCCATCCGTATCCTCGATAGCGGCAAATAGCAGGCATCCATCAGCTCTGCGACCGCCCTGCCCTGCCGGCACCAGATCCACGATCGTTCCCTTCATGGAACAGAAGCTGTTTCTTCTCATAGGTCTCTGAAACGAAAATCGATAATCCATAGTCTCTCCTGTGAATTATAAAAGCTTTCTTCTATTATATGCACGCCCCCGCTGTTGATGTTACGTGTCGTGATAAAAATATAGGACCACTATTGTAAAATAGTGATCCCTGTTTTCCTACAGGACAATGGTCCCGCCGCCCAGTACATGTTCGCCCTGATAGAACACCATAGCCTGTCCCGGTGTAGCGGCACGCACCGGTACATCAAAAGCACAAAGCACTCTGCCGTCCGGCTGTCTGGTAAGGGTTCCGTACTCTCCCTTATGGTTGTAACGGATCTTCGCCAGTACTCTGATGGGTTCTGTGATATTCTCCACTGCCATATAATTCACATTTTCACATAATACTTTATCCGTGAAAAGTTCCTGATTGGAACCGATCACCACCTCATTGGTCTCGGGGCGGATGGCTGTAACAAACACCCTCTCTCCCATGGGAAGATCCAGTCCTCTGCGCTGCCCCAGGGTATAATGAGTAATCCCCTTATGATGCCCCAGTATCCTACCGTCCTCCGTGACAAAATTGCCCGGTCCCGGCACCTTTTCTCCGGCTTCTCTGTCAATAAAGGAAGCATAATCATTATCCGGCACGAAACAGATCTCCTGACTGTCCGGCTTATGCGCCACCGGAAGTCCCGCCTCCTCTGCCAGGGCACGGATCTCATCCTTGGTGTATTCTCCCACCGGCATCAGAGTATGTGAAAGCTGATCCTGGGTCAGATTATACAGCGCATAGGTCTGGTCCTTCGCCGCTGTAACGGAATTGCGGATGGCGAAACGGCCGTTTGGCAGTCTGTCGATCCTCGCATAATGTCCCGTGGCAATATAATCCGCGCCGATCTCTAAGCTCCTCTGTAACAGGGATTCCCATTTCACGTAACGGTTGCAGGCGATGCAGGGATTCGGTGTATGCCCTCTTAAATACTCGTCCACAAAATAATCCATGACATGACACTTGAACTCTTTTTTAAAGTTCATGACATAATAAGGAATCTCCAGTCTCTCTGCCACTCTTCTGGCGTCATCCACCGCAGACAATCCGCAGCATCCGCCATTGGCTTCCTTCGCTGCTTCCTCCTCGTCCTGCCAGATCTGCATGGTAACCCCGATCACATCATAGCCCTGTTCTTTTAATAACATGGCTGCCACGGAGGAATCCACGCCTCCGGACATGCCAACCACTACTTTTTTCTTCATAGATCTTAATAGTCTTCCTCTTCTTCGCCCTCACTGATATCATTCTTGGGCTTCTGCAGTCCTTCGATGGTGATGTGGTTCTTCTCCGCATAATCCCACAGAGCTGCATGGATGGCTTCCTCTGCCAAAAGTGAGCAGTGTACCTTTACGGGAGGCAGTCCGTCCAGAGCCTCCATTACCGCCTTGTTCGTTACCTGCAAAGCTTCCTGGATGGTCTTGCCCTTTACCAGTTCGGTAGCCATGGAGCTGGTAGCTACGGCAGCACCGCAGCCGAAAGTCTTGAACTTTGCCTCTCTGATGATCCCGTTCTCGTCAATGTCCAGGAACATTCTCATAATATCTCCGCACTTGGCGTTACCCACAGTACCTACGCCGCTGGCATCCTCGATCTCCCCGACATTTCTGGGGTTTTGAAAGTGATCCATTACTTTTTCACTGTACATGTATCTGTTATCCTCTTCTTTCTTGCTTAGTTGTTCTTCTGACTTTTCAGAAAATCTTCATATAAAGGAGACATATCCCGCAGTCTCTGTACGATTCTCTTCACTTCTTCCGCTACGATATCCATCTCTTCCTTCGTGCTATCCTCAGACAAGGTCAGACGTAAGGAACCGTGGGCTTCCTCATGCTTTAAACCAATGGCTAACAGCACATGGGAAGGATCTAAGGATCCGGAAGTACATGCAGATCCGCTGGAAGCACAGATTCCCTTCATATCCAGCATGATCAGCATGGATTCTCCCTCGATAAACAGGAAGGAGAAATTGATATTATTCGGAAGTCTCTTCGTGCGGTGACCGTTCAGCCAGCAATGAGGGATCTCGTTCTCCAGACGTCCGATCAGATAATCACGCAGTTCGATCTCCCTCTGGGTCTTACTGTCCATAATACGCATAGCACGCTCTACGGCTGCCCCCAGTCCCACGATGCCGGGGATGTTCTCTGTACCGGCTCTGCGGCTTCTCTCCTGCGCTCCGCCGTGTACAAAAGAACGGATCTTCACTCCTTTACGGATATATAAAAAGCCGATGCCCTTGGGGCCGTTTAATTTATGGCCGCTGGCACTGAGCATGTCAATATGCATCTCATCCACATTGATGGGAACCTGTGCATACGCCTGTACCGCATCGGTATGAAACAATACGCCGTGCTCCTTCGCGATCTCTCCGATCTCGGCGATGGGCTCGATGGTACCGATCTCGTTGTTGGCAAACATCACGCTGATCAGAATGGTATCGGGGCGGATGGCTGCTTTCAGCTCGTCCAAGCTGATCAGTCCGTCTCTGTCCACATTCAGATAGGTGATCTCAAAGCCTCTCTTCTCCAGATACTCACAGGTATGGAGAATGGCATGATGCTCGATCTTCGTGGTAATAATATGTTTTCCCTTAGAAGCATAAGCTTCTGCGGTGGCTTTTAATGCCCAGTTGTCGGACTCCGAACCGCCGGCGGTAAAATAGATCTCTTCCGGCTTCGCACCCAGGCTGTCCGCGATAGTCCTGCGGGCATGATCCATAGCCTTTTTGCTCTCGGCACCCAGACTGTAAATGGTGCTGGCATTGCCGTAATATTCACTGAAATACGGGAGCATCGCATCTACGACCTCCGGTGCTGTTTTCGTAGTCGCTGCATTATCTAAATATATCATATTGCCTCATTTCTGCATATCTTGTAACTGATCATGCACATTTTACTGCTATTCATGATAGCATTCACTTTACTGTTCTGTCAACAAGGTCATCGGAATATACTTTTGCAAGATCTTTTCAGCCAAAAGGGTCAAAAAATCCGCTTATGAAACATGCCAAACGTCATCCCCTGATCTTCGGTACTATCATTCTGACTGCAACCGGCCTTATCACCCGTGTCATTGGATTTTTCTACCGTATCTATCTGTCCAGGCTCTTCGGTGAAGAGGGAATGGGCATCTATCAGCTGCTCAGTCCGGCATTATCCCTATCTTTTTCCCTTACAGCCGCCGGATATCAGACCGCCATTTCGAAATATGTGGCGGCGGATAGTGCCAAACGCCCTTCCGGGAATTTAAAGCCTCTGCTGGCCGGGATCAGTATCACCTTACCCCTGTCTCTTGTAACAAATGCCATTTTGTTTTTCTCTGCGGATCCTATCGGTATTTTTCTGTTAAAAGATCACCGTACCGTACCCATGCTGCGGATTCTGTCCTTCTCTGTCCCCTTTGCCGCGCTGCACGCCTGCATCAACGGTTATTTCTATGGGAAAAAGAAAGCTTCCGTGCCTGCTCTTACACAGCTTTTAGAGCAGCTTGCAAGAGTCAGCTGCGTCTTTCTCGTCACCGGAGCCGATCTGGCAGAAGGTCGTACTCCCTCCATCAATGCTGCGGTTCTCGGTCTCACCGTAGGCGAGATCTTTTCCATGCTGATCGCTCTGGTCTGCCTGTATATACATCTGTATCCGGACAGTAGTATTCTTTCCCTGCAAAATATCTGTCCTTCTGTTCCGGTCTATCGGGATCTGCTCGGAATGGCACTGCCTCTGACCGCCAACCGTATCGTTCTGAACATTTTACAAAGTATCGAAGCCGTCTCCATTCCCCGGAAACTTCTGCTCTACGGTTATGATACCACCACAGCCTTAAGTGTATACGGAGTCCTTACCGGCATGGCCATGCCCATGATCTTTTTTCCTAACGCCCTTACCAGCTCCGTGGCGGTGCTTCTCCTGCCCACCATCTCCGAAAATCATGCCAAAGGAGACCGTGGAGCCGTCATAAACGCCACCCTGCGCACCGTAAAGTATTGCAGTCTCATGGGTGCCTGTTGTCTATGTGGCTTTCTGTTTCTGGGTGACTGGATGGGAACGGAACTGTTCCACAGTGAACTGGCCGGTCATTTTATCGTGACTCTGGGCTTCATCTGTCCTTTTCTGTATCTGGATACCACTCTCTCCAGCATTTTGCAGGGTCTTGGCATGGCGGGACGGATCTTTGCCTCCAACGTGGTCTGTCTTCTGATCCGGCTCCTGTTCGTATTTTTTGCCATTCCCGTGATCGGTATGCAGGGATATCTGTGGGGGATTCTGGTCAGCCAGCTGGTACTTGCCGGAATCTATTTTTTCTGTCTGTATCACTTCTTCCGAAAACATTAAAAAATACCTCCGGTGTCTTGCTTACGCCTGACAGACGGAGGTAACTATTCTGTAAATACCGTTTTGCTTCCCACAAAGTACTGGTACTGCTGTAAGATCTGGTCCTTACGCATATCGGAGATCGCCTTCTCCACATCCAGGGAATGGATATCGCTGTCCCTGCCAATGTAGCCGAAATCGTCCTGTTTGTGGAACGTAATGGAGATGTCCTCTAACGGTGCGTTGGATTTCTGCTCCTGAACCGGAGCTTCCTCCTTCACCGCACCGGAATTCCCCGAATTTATCTGTTCCGAAGATGCTACATGGGATTCTTGTCATTCAGGACACTCTTTAATTCATCCATAAAGGTGTTCACGTCCTTGAACTCCCGATATACAGAAGCAAATCTTACATAAGCTACCGCATCCAGATCTTTCAGCTTATTCATCACAAGTTCACCGATGGTTCCGCTGGGGATCTCACGTTCTTCCCGGTTGAATATCTCGTTCTCCACCTCGTCCACCAACGTCGTGATCTGTTGTGCGCTGACCGGACGTTTATGGCAGGCTCTGAGTACTCCGGCCTCGATCTTAGAACGGTCATACGCCTCTCTGTTATTGTCCTTTTTAATAATGATCAACGGAATCGTTTCGATCTTCTCGTAAGTGGTAAATCGCTTGCCGCATTCATCACACACACGGCGACGGCGAATGGAATTATTATCTTCCGCAGGTCTCGAATCGATCACTCTGGTATTTTCATGGCTGCAGAACGGACATTTCATAGGCATCCTCCTCTTAAAAACCACGTGTTATTTATACGGATATTATAAGAGAATCAGCAGTTAATGTCAACTAAAATTATGTCCGGACCGATCTGCCGGATGTCCTTGTACGGGATAACGATATTCGGTTCACAGCGCAGGAATCCCAGCCACTGATTCCCTCCCGGCACCATGATCTTACAGATACATCCACTGCACTCGTCGAACTCCAGATCACAGACATGCCCCAGCTTTTTGCAGTCTCTGATATTGATGACATCTTTGCATTTTAATTCGGAAAAAAGCATATGCATACTCCTGCTTTCTTTCTATATATATAATATATGCCTCTCCCATCCGTTTGTTCGGCAAATACTGGAAATTCTACCGGCAAAGTATATCCTTCTACAGTCCTGTGAATACTGTAGTTATCAAAAACAGTAACGATCTGGGAGGTCTCTATGGTACAGGGAAAAGTGGAAATCTGTGGTGTCAATACAGCAAAACTGCCTTTGTTAAAGGCGGCAGACAAGGAAGCTTTATTTGCGAAGATCCGTGAAGGAGATACCGCTGCCCGAGAGACCTATATTGAGGGGAATCTGCGGCTGGTATTAAGCGTCATTAAGCGTTTTTCCGGCAGTGCGGAGAACGTGGATGATCTGTTCCAGATCGGCTGCATCGGGCTGATCAAAGCCATTGACAATTTCGACGCTACTCTGGGTGTGAAGTTCTCTACCTATGCGGTTCCTATAACAATAGGTTCTGCTAAAAATTCTTTAATTGAATTTCAACATCTCCATTGACAATCACAATCCTTGATATTATGCTTTTTAATATATTGTTTTTCTCTTTCTTGTCGATATGCGCCCACACATCGGCAAGTTTTTTTATGTTTTCGTAAACAACTTCTTTCTTCTGACTGTTTCTTTCGTTTTTTTCTTCCTCGGTTATCTTTACTTTCATTTCAGAAATGCTTTTTTCAGTGTTTTTAATCATTTCTAAAACTGTGTCATTTCCATCGGAATAAAGAACATATAGCCTTTTTAATTTCACCTGTTCTTTTTCAAATTGTGACTGCATTATTTCAAGTTTGCTTTGCTTTTCAATAGGCTTACACTCTGAAAGATTTAAGGATATTTTCAAAATTTCACTTTCTACCTGTTTTTCAATATCAGAAGCCCATTCCAAAGAATTGTTACAGTCGGGATTGAAATTAGGCAAATACTTCATTGCTTTATCACGAGAACAGCAATATATTTTATGTTTTCCGTGCGTCCACTTCTGATACCGCATCTTGCATCCACATACACCACAATAGCACAATCCTGTTAACAAGTTGGCATCCGTATGACAAGCAGTTTTGTTTTTCCTACGTGATTTTCTGATCTCCTGTGCAAGTTCAAACCTTTCTTTATCAAAAATAGGTTCATGAAGTCCTTGATATATATTCCCTTTATATGGGATCATACCTATATTTACAACTCCGGTGAGCACATTTCTTACAAGTACCTCACTGTGAAATCCTAATGATTCCTTGATATATAAATCAGAATAACCACTAATAAACATATCTAGTGCTCTGTTTGCTTGTTCCTTACGTTCTGGTATAGGAATGAGTATTCCTTTCTCCTTGCTATAATTATAGCAATACGGAGTATTAGCACCACCAATCCAGTAACCTTGTTTAATTCGCTCCAACATACCTCCACGCATACGAAGCATCATAGTATTTTTGTCAAGTTGTGCAAAAACAGCCATCATCTGTGTGTATGCCTGCTCCATAGGACTGTCATAACTTACACTGTCATGGACACATTTGAATAACACATGGTTTGGTTGAAAAACTCTTTCAATTATGTATAATCCATCAATCATACTTCTTGAAAGTCTGTCTAATTTAAACGCAACAACACATTTAACACGTTTTTTTATGCAGTCATTAATAAGTCTTTGCAATTCCGGTCTATCCATATTTGCGCCGGTATATCCATCATCAACATACCAGTCAGCTACAACCAGTTCATTTTTCCGGCAAAAAAGTTCTATGTCTCTTTTTTGACTATCAAGACCGTTGCCTTCTTCTGCCTGTTTTTCCGTGGAAACACGCATATATGCGACACATTCCATTTTCTTTACACTCCTTTCAATATATAAAGAATGTGCCGTATTTATCATACATACGACACATTCTAAAGCCTTTTTACAATGGTGTCAACAGCATATGGATGCTATAATCTCAATAATTTCTTTTGGCAGAGAAACATCTTCAATGTCAACATCTTTGCCGTCTTGTGTAACTCTAACCATTTTTTACCTCCAGTCTGTCTATTTTTTCATAAACCTTTTTAGATATTCTGTTGACCGTTCTGTCACATACATTAATCTTTTGTGCTGTTTCTGTAATAGTCTTTCCACAAGAAAGCATTTTAAACACTTGCTCTTCCTCTTCCGTAAAATTGGCGTTCCGGAAGATTTCATCAAGTTCCGGCTTAGTCAGTTTTGACAACTTCATAAGCCAGTCTCCTTTGCTAAATTTCAGTTTACTCCAGATGTGCTGTCCAGTGCCGGATATCTGCCGGATCAATCACTTCCGCACATTTAGGACATATAGGATATAAACCTTTTCTGCGATTCTCGTCCATGTCCCGGAATGTTTTATTCCTCCGCATCCGATTGAATTCCGCATCTGCCATTGCTCCGTATAGCTTGGCTTTAGATAGCATTTTCCGCTGTTCATCCTCCAGCAGCTCATACCGCCTCACCAATGTAAGCAGAGCATCAAAAGCATCTACCGTAGCTCCGCAATCCTGACAGCTTACGATCCTGTTTACCGTATCGACCTCGTAATGAGGTGGATCGCATTTGCACAGCTTTTCTCTCCCTCTTTCGATTCTTACCAGATTAAAGGAAATAATCTCATTGTCCATAGTATTCCTCCACCAAATCCTAATATTTCAGTTTACCTTAACCAGCATATCAGCCTTAATCAAATCATATATAATATCTAGTGAATCTCTATGATCTCTGTATTTGCAATTTGGATTTTTATGTATTCGTGGATCATCGTCTTTCCAATCATTAACACAAAAACAACAATTACTTACGAAAAGCATTTTGCACCCTCTGGCAACGCACAAATAATAACATTCGCTTTCTTTTGCTATTCCTTTACAACGCTTAAATCCGTACTTTTCAAATTCTTTTGCTTCACAATTTGGTTTTAACATTTCATTCCTCCACTAAAATCCTAATTTTTCCAACTACCGAATTTTCCTCGGTAGTTCATTTGCCCAACTAGTAAAGAAAATTTACTAGTTCGATTTCTCCCCCGTATTACCGGGGGATTTTAACTTGCTTTTGTGTTATTGAGTGGAACTCAAATAGAAACTCAAAGTTTTAATTAAATTTTTCACTTCTTAACTCAAATTTTGAGTTACTATTTCACTTTTTAGTTCCTGATTTCACTCCCTTGCTCAATATTTAAGTTCTTGAACATTGCACACATAACATCAACCACGATACTGTTACCAAACTGCTTGTAAAGCTGTGTGTTGCTGTTGACCGCTGCCATATTGGATATATCCTCGTCTGATACTCCCATGAGCCTACCGCATTCTCTCGGTGTCAACTTTCGAATAATATGTTGTAATTTCACACTTTCATATAATTTTCTCATTGCTGTATCTACTATTTTGGGTACATTGAAATGACCGGCTGTAAGTGTATGTGCAATTTTATCTGTATAAACAACTTTTCCGTCCTGCGATGAATTTATTTTTCCAGCAACTTTTATAAGGCAATCAGAACCATCTTTGTAATATCTAGCTGATATTGTTGGTGAAATGTCATCAACATCTTTAATCACTGCATGAAAAGTATTTCCTTTTTCTTTCTGTTTTTTTGCGTGTTCCACAAATCCTTTCAATGCCTTATCACTTACATAGAATTTGTCATCAATTACTTCTTCTTGATAATCACGTATTCTTTTTGTAAGTTGTATAGCTTCAGGAAAATTATATGAATATTCTCCTAAAAATGAAAACATAAAGCATCTTTCACGATTCTGTGCAACTCCGTAGTTCTTTGCATTTAAGTCCTGCCAGTAACTTACATATCCAAGACTTGAAAGAAAATCGATCCATTTCTGAAAGTCCGGCATATTTGCTTTTCCGTGGACTTGCGGAACATTTTCCATGAACAGAATCTGCGGTAATTCACCACCACTTTCATGTATTTCCGTCAGAATCCGTTCCACTTCCCACAGTAAACCGCTTCTTGTTCCACTACCTTTGCTCATTCCCATTTGCTTTCCAGCAACCGACAAATCGGTGCAAGGAAACGAGTAAGTAAGTAAGTAAGTAAAGGATTCAGTATCGCAGATATTCAAATCATCCGCATGAACCTTTGTTATGTCCATTGTTGGAAAATCAGTGCCATGCACAGCGTTATAACTTGCTATGGCATACTTATCAAACTCCACAACTCTGTAATGCTCGAATTTCGCACCGATACGTTTCAGTGCCATTGCCTGACTTCCGTATCCTGCGAACAACTCTATCAGGCGTATGGGTTTTGTGATTTGTATCGGCTGTCGCATGATATCGAAAATGTTTATCTGATTCATGGCATCACCCCCGGCATAAAATCAGATAATCGCATTTGTGCCATTTCTGCATCTAATCTCTTTTTGGATAAATCATAATAATGCTTGTCCAGTTCAAATCCAACATATGGATGGTTGGTTCTGTAGCAGGCTATCAAGCTGCTGGCACTACCTACATGAGTGTCCAAGATAATGTCTCCGGGATTTGCATAGCGGTTTAGGAGCCATTCATATAGTACCACTGGTTTTTGTGTAGGGTGGATACGCTTTTCGTTCAACGCCTTATTCCCCTGCTGAATAGTTCCTTCAGTAATGGACTTCCCCTGGAACATTCCACGCCACATATACCGGAATATGTCTATCCTTTTAGTCAGACTGCAGAATGCCACCTCTGCATCCGACTGGTCAGAACCATCATTGCATTTATCCCATACGATAAGACCGCCAGCCAAAGCAAAATCAAAGTAATTGCATCCCCATATAATCTGATTTTTGGATACCCGAAACAATTCCTCAAAGTATTCACTAGAGGGGGGCTCATTGTCCCACCCTCTGTTTTCGTACTGACCGTCCTTTACGTATGTTTTTGTTCCATTTTTCTGCTTAACAAATGTATTCCTATTTTTGCCACCATGCTCATGTAAGCCATACGGTGGATCCACAATCGCAAGGTCAAAGTAACCATCCGGGAACTCTTTCATTCCATCCATGCAATCCATGTTGTAATATCCAAAATCCATTACGGCATCACCCCCGGAATATCCTCAAAACTAATCTGATTATATCTTTCAAAGACAATCATCTCATTCTTTGCTCTCTGATAGAAGTTGCGGTCAATCTCAAATCCGAATGCACTTCTCCCGATCTCTGCGGCTGCTCTTAAGGTACTACCGCTACCACAGCAAGGATCAATCACTACATCACCGGTATCTGTAAAAATCTCTATTAGTTTTTTCAACACCGATACCGGCTTCTGTGCCGGATGGATTTTCGGAATATCTTTTCCGTCTTTCTCCCAACTGAACCAGTTAAAAATCATTTTCCCAGTGCCACGAATCGTCTTTCCGTCCTCGTCAACCCTTGCACCGTTTCGGAACTTCGGCAGCTTGTCACGGTAGAACACAAGAGCATATTCAGTAGCACCAACCACACGCATATTTGCCTTAATCACTTGCGGACTGTAATTTTTAACAAATACCAACGGTATGTAATGGATGAATCCATGTTTATAGGCGGCATCAATCAGCGTAGGCATCTGTTCAAAAGAGCAGAACACGATCATGCAAGGGCTGTCACTACTTCTGCCCGGTTGCGCTCTCGCAGGTCGAACCCCCAAACATAGATTAGGTCGTATTGTTTATGTTCCTGCTCCCATTGCTTACGGACACGCTTTTTCAGCCAGTTCGTGCATGGGGCAAAACCGTTACCTGCGCTGCGGAACCCTCCGAACGCTCGGACACATTCTTCCACACATCCATATTCCGTAGATCTAAGTACTTCAATTTCTTTTCCGATTGCTTTTTCACAATCTCTGATAAATCTCATGCTATCCTCATGTTGGTCGGCAATGTCAATGTAAATCCACTTATCAACATCTCCTGCAAGGTATCCCGCCATAAAGGATGATACTCCTGCGCTGATCCAACATACCTTTAGCTTTTCTGCCATAACACCACGCTACAAATGCTGTATCGTGGATCACCATTCGTTTGCTCTACATACGCTTATCAATAAGCCTTATAGCCACGGTGTTGTAATTTTTCGGTACGCCACCCCTATTCACTGCGCACCAACCCGGTTTACCGGGCATTCGTTATTCCTTTCCTACAATCGTTTCTGCTTGCTCCTTGTACATCCTGCCCGCCATCTGCACCAGGTAGTGCTGTAAGGCTTCTGCAACGCTGATTCGGTGCTTTACGCAGTATCGGTCAACGTAACGCTTAAAGTCCGCATTCTGCTCGTACAGGGCGGTGTAATCAATGTTCTGCATCTGTTCCACCTGCCTTTACAATCTCCAACAAATCATCTACCAAATCCTTGACCTCGTACATCATCATAGTGTCGTAGGATTTTGACTGCTGATCTGCTGTTTTATTTCCATACTTCGTACAGTCTTTAAGGAATGCTGTGCGTTCTTCCAACTGTTCCACAACCTTGTCCGGGTCGTAGGCGGTAGGCTGGGCATCTATAACAGAAGCAACGCGTAAAAAGTCTAAGCAATCCATATCTTCGTTCTTTGAAATTGCTTTTTCTAAATCCGCTTTTAATTTATCCGCATCAATCAATCTTCCCATCTTCATCACTCCAATCAATGTGCTGTCCACAGTACTTGCAATACAATTCATCGTCCCACACATGGAATATATGTTGATTGCAATTAGGACATTTATAACATTTTTGCAACTGGCAACCATCAGAAATATGTTTTCCGTTATTCATAAATCTTGTATCTACAAATTCCGGTTTCTTTGCTGTCTGCTTCTCCACAGCTTCACGGCATTCCTCCACCGTGCCTATCTGGCGGTATTGCTGCACCTCTTCCAGTGCTTTAATTGCCATTTCCATAAGTTCTTGCCAATATTTTTCATTTACAAGTTCATCCCAATGAGGATTAAACCTGATAATGTCCAAATCCCTGATTGCTTCATTCTCCGTCATGGCTACCCTCGCTTTCTTTCTGCAACCATGACAGACAACTTTGTTCTCCCTCATATTCCTCACCGAAATGGTTGTCAAAATTGATAATAAACTCTGCCAGTTCCTCATCAGTCATGCTCCTGATACGGTCTGCGTTGGTCATTTTTGTTTTGTTATTGTGAGCAAAAAGTCTTTTTTCATCCTTTGTAAGCCACTTAATCCATTTACCACATTTATTACAATAAAGCCCTGTTTGATTTCCTTTCTCTTCAATAAAGCCTTTTACGATTCCACATTTATTACAAGTCACTGTCATTCTTCTTCCTCACTTTCCCGGTACGGCTCCGGCAGTGGCATCCAAGCTGTGATTTCAATTTCATCATCAACAACATCAGGTTCATAATATCCGTATTCCTTGAGATAATCTTCACATACTACCGAATACCAATACCATTCCCCCTCGTAGCAGATACCAGTTGCTGTGAACGGTACATCTTTAATGCTTGCATAATAAGGATCCGGATTGTGGTTTACCCATGTAATATTGACCGGAACATAATCTTCCGGCAGTCTTTCACTCACTGGAATCCACACCGGCTGATTCTGCAAGGCGGTGATTGCTAGCTGCAATGCATCCTCACAGCAATGATCTACTCCAGTTTGTCCGTACAGGGTACATTCTTCACAAACATATGAGTACCGTTCACTCTGAGCCTTTAAGCAGTAAATAGCTTCTTCTTTCTTCATTCCGCACCTCTCAATTCTTTCAGCTTGGCTTTGGCTTCCGCTTCTGTGAGAAATACCGTTTTACCAAAATCACATTCTCTAAAATATGCTCCTATAAAATGATTTGTTACCTTAGCGTAAATTCTATATTGTTCTCCGCTTTCATAGAATGATACACTAGAAACATAAGCTTCATAGACTTCGTCTTTCATGTTCTCATCATATTCAATATCATCAAACACATTAAATGGAGAAGTGACTACATAAACCGTATCTCCCACCTTGCACGGCAACCGCAGTAGCAATCCATGCTCCTCGGCATCCTCAATATCTTTTAATTTGAAATATACTTCCAGCCAGTACTCTGCATTATTTACAAGTGTTGGTATTTCTTTGTCACTATTTGTCAGTCTCTCCATCCTTGCTCCTTTCCTCATAGTGCAAATTTAACTCCGTACCATCAATGTTACCGTTCAGCTTATTCTGGCAGTGGCACAGTAGTAAATCCAATTCATTTGCGTCCGTAATTTTTTTTGTGCGAATGTACGACAAAACTCTGTCTACACTATCTCGGCGATATTCTGATAGCATTTTTTCATGTTCATGTTTGCACTCTTTAAGTTCTAACTTTGCAGCTTCAACCGATTGTATTCTGATTTTTACTTCATCAAACTTATCACGGCATTTTTGATAATCTTTTTCCAGTTCTATACGTCTATTTTCTGCAATCTCTTCTGCTGTGTATCCTCTGTTCACGATTTTGCACTCCTTTTCCCGTATGTACTTGCGATTCCGTATACATTGCAAATTTCTCTGTAATATTTTTCCTGTGCATGGATATGAGCATCTACACGGTCAAGTTCCGTTTCACACCACTTTGCAAATTCTTCTGTGGACAATGTTGTTTCCAAATTTTCAAATTTTTCTCTGTTGTCAATCACAAAACACACCATGTCAACCGGGATGTGGTTCAAATCCGCAAGAATCTGAATCTGTTTGTCCTTATCCTCTGCTTTTTCGTAATTCGCCAACAATTCATAACCTGTCATCTGCATTTATATCACCTCTTATCAAGTTTGATTTCTTTGTCGTAACAACTCTTCTTTGGATTTCCCTCTACCGGAGAAACCATCTTTTTAGGATCTGTAGTGTATGCTCCGTTTAGTTTCAAACCTATTTTGCTTTTTTCATCCACATAGCATGACGGCTTGTAGCGATCCGGTGGAATGTAGTTGTGAATCCGCCAGTGTTTTACCAGCACAACACCGCTATCAAAAGATAACAGGAATCTTTTGTCTATCAGCACTTTTAAATCATCATCAGAAGCGCCGCACATCCTTATAATTTTCCGTGGATTGTTCACAAATCCGTCATCGTCAGCGTTCATGCAGATATGGAAATAAAGCATTTGAGCCGTAGCAGGAATATCCAAAAAAGCATCACTCTCAATTATTTTTGAACTGAACATTCGTTTTTCTGCCATTTAGAACTCCTTACTCAAAAATAGGCTTTTCTATATAGATTCCAGTGTTTTCCACCAGTTCTTTCCACAAGTCCATGAAATCTTTTCCATTGCATTTGTCTCCTGCTTTGTCCATATGTCCTGAAAACTTATCCTTGAAATTCGTAAGTTTCTTTTTCCCAAAACCATCTTCCATAAGAATCACCATTCCATATAGAATGTACCTTGTGGATAAATCATTGATTCTGTTATTGCATCTGACCTGTTCTCGGATACAGTCCTGTGCTATCTTCGACTTATAATGTGGAAAATCTGCTTCTGTGAATACCTGATAATCAATCGTCCAGTCCGCAAAGTCGTTAAGCCTACTCTGTAACTCCGTATAAGGCTCATTCTCGTACTTTTCGTTGTACTCGGTAAATTTACCGCAGAAGTCGGAAAGTTTCGTCTGTGAGTACTTGTAGTCTTTCCAAAGGGTATAGCAGAACAGTGTCAGTATTCCGGTGAATGGACTTCTTTCGGCTGATTGTCTCAAAAGTTCTGTCTGCCGCATGATTTTCAAAATTTCCTGCGGATTGTCATATCGTTTTGGCATTTTATGTATCACCTCCAAGTTCTGCGATTTTCAAGGTTATTGTTCAACCTCTTTCAGTTTTTCGATGTTAAACTTGTAATACCACAACCCCATCTGTTTTCCACTCTCGGTTTTATATAACCCAGTTTCTTTTACAAGGTAAATAGCACCTGTTTTTTTCCACTTATTAGCTTTATTTTTCGCTACAACTGGACTGTAATGATGCCAACCTTTAGCTATTTTTTGACTAATAAGTTGCCATATTACGCCGTTAAAAAGAACAACATCGTCTTCTGTTATGTCAAAATGATTTCTTCCTATTTTTACTATCATTCAATAACCTCCAGTTCTTTCAGAACACAGTCACCACACAGTTCCTTTCCGTCAAATTCATAAAGTCTTTCAACATCCTCACCGCATTTATCACAGTACAGATGCTTCACATTACGGTTCGGACAACTGCTGCCAAGACAGGGATAAGATGGAACAGAACAATCGCAACATTCATCTTCATACTTTACCATTGAATTGTTCCTCTATTCTTTTGCTCCACTTGAATTTCATGCACCTGTTGTAATAATTCTTAGGCTCACGCAAAAGATTGCAAAATGAATTTTCTGAATCGTAATAATCGCAATGCTCACACTTCACATTTGCTTTCTTGCTTTTGTCAACCGTTCTCACTCTTTTCACCGTCCTTTTCCGTGTGTAATAATTCCATAAACTTCTGATACTGTTTCTGTGACACGGAATTGTTCTGTTTCTCAGTCTTAAGGCTGATAACCAAATGCTTGTCAGCTATGTTCGCCAGTTCCCTTGCAAGGTTGATTCTGCCCTGTGTCAGTCCATCACGGTAACCTTTTCCCGGTCTGTACTCTGCGATCTGCTTCTTTCCCTCACCCTGACTACCACTCGTTTTGTTCCGAAGCTGATATCCCTTGTCCGCATAACACTTAATCCAGTACTGTTCCCACTTATCCAGTTTATCTACCGGATAATGTAAGAATCCAATTTTCCAACCGTATATATTTTCCGCAGAATATAATCCGTGACTCTTCATGGACAAATCAATGTGTTGATAGCCGTTAAGATGCCCTGCCAGTCTTTGGAGTAGGTGTACCGCCTGCCCCACATACGCAAAACGGAATCCATCCTCGTCTGTTCTTGTCAGAAAGTAAATTCCACTTTCATCGTCCACATGGGGATTGACCGCCAGTATTCTTTCACGATTCTTTCTCTCTATGGATTTTGCTTTTGCTATATTCTTCCAATCAGCCAACCGAATCACCGCCTTTCAAACGGAATCAAATATCCGTCCGGCAAGGCATTTATAATATTTCTCAATGCCTCATATCCTGTTTTTTGCATATTGACTAAAGAATTGCTTTGACAGGTATTCAGTTCGGATATGTTGGAATCAATGCCATTCATTATTTCACTTCTTAATTGCGGTGTAAGTGGTCTATAAAATGTGTCAGCCATTCGCACCACCATTCCTGTACTCTTCCAGTTTTTTAATCATGGTCTCTCTGCGAATATCTCCGCTCTCATGCCACTCTACCGCATGAAAAACATCGTTAAGATTCTCACTCAAAACCTCAATTCTGATGCTTGCAGACTGGATGTACTCAATCAACCGCTGTGTATCTCGTGCTATGTCCTCGTAACCGTACTCCTGCAAGTGCTGAACCATGCTTTCAAGGTTTGCAATGCTTGAACTGTTCATCAGCTCAGGCACATCTTTGTAGCACAAATAATCAAAACTTCCACCACTCAAAATGGACACTCCTTTCCATTCTGTAAAATCCATTCCTTTCCTGCTGCCGCATAGTCCACATTCGCCAATGGAGCAATCTTTTTGACCTCTGCGACACATTCACTGGGTTCTGCATTATCTCGGCTTAAATGGCACAATATGACGTTTTGCAAGCTATCTGTTTTGTTAGCCATCACAAAATCTTTCACAGTTCCAAGTTCCATGTGACCACGAAAAACGTGATTCCTTTTCGCAACATTTTCATCATCAATGTACTTTTTCTGATAGTTACATGAGATTAAAATGTGGTTTACATCTGCAAATCTCCACTTGCAAAACTCAGTGTCGGTAATATACAGAAGTTTCCCCATTTCCGGATGTGTTATCAGAAATCCGTAGCAAGGACATTCCGTACCGTCTGCGTTCGTGTGCGTCCATTTGCCGTCCAGTGTTGTCAGGTCAAATCCCTGTATTCTCCACTCACATTTTCCGATTGCAATAGGTTCAAGACTTTCATACGGTTTGAACACAGGTATTCCCATGACTTCCAAATCCACTACCGATTGAGAATGATCCTTGTGGCTGTGGGTGCATATCGCACCCACAACACACTTAATATTCCAGTTAAGACCACGTTTTATGTCCATGATAGGAAGTCCTGCATCCAGTAAAAGTGTTTCACCGTTATCTGCTGCCAGTGCATAACAGTTACCGGAAGAACCGGAGCCTAAACATTTTAGCTTCATGTTTCTACCTCAATTTCGTCATCGTTCGGAAACTGAAAACAGCCATATATATTAACAGAAGCTCCAACGTATTTTTTGTAATGTTCTCCAAGCATTTCCATAGCTTTCTTTGCCTTTTCTTCTGTGGAATATTTAGCAATAACCATATCACTACAAAGTTGTTCTACACCTGTGAGGTTCTTATTCAGAATGTAAATTTCACACCTAAATCTCTGAATAATCACCTGTTCATAAGGAATGTCTAATGTTCCGTCCTGCGATATAATTCTCATGGCAACCTCCTACTTAAAGCAATCCGGTGTTTCTGCGCTGGCAATGTCCGTCTCTGCGGTCTGAGGTACTTCTTCAAATGTTGCGTCAGGAAACTCTATAGTGTTTGCATTTGCCTGTACCTCTTCTGCCACAACTTTTTCCACATCAAGTTTCACATCGGAAACATCAGGAAATTCTTCCTGCGCATACAAACCTTGGAATTTATCCGGAAAAGCTTCTCTTAATGCCTGTACAACAGCAACTTTTCTTATCATTGTTGCAGGCTTTTTAGACCATTGACCGTTGATTGTTCCATCTTTTTTTCTTCCAACATATTCATCGAAAGATACTGACTGGTACTCCGGTGTCTCTCTTCCTTTGATAAACACTTTAGCCCAACCTCCTACAATAGATTCGTCCTTAAGGACAAAAGATCCTTCTCTTTCTTCAACGGAACCATCTTTCTTCTGAACAATAATTCCTGCTTTTTTTCCTGCATAATTCGGATTTGCATCGGCTCTTTTTGTAAAAACATCTTTTCCGGTAACAATCGTAGCAGGATCATTGTTTCCAAACTTAATGAGGTATGCTTCTTTCAAAAAAGGATTAAGATGCTGATATCTGCAAAGAGACATAAACATCATTACTTCCTGATCCGATACGTTTCCACCACCGCTTACAAGGTACTTTCTTACCGTTGTTGGGGAAATTTTTACAATTTCCCCATTTGATTCGTATTCCACAATTCCTGTGTTTTCCTGCTTCTTTTCGTCTGCCATGTTTCTACCTACCTTTCTACTTTCTTAAGTCCTTTGACATTGATGATGAATACCTGGCTTGTCTTGGGATTCTGAATCAGTGCAAGTGTTTTGGTGTAACAATCGTCGTGCTTCTTAATTGCCAAAACCTTGTAGTTATCTTCTGTGCTAACGGCTGAACCATAGACAAAATTCTGTTTGTATCCATTAAGACCGCTCCATTTACCGTATGCTCTGTACTGCTTACCAGAATCTGTGACCTTTACGGTATCTCCCACGCAGATTTCATCTTTCTTCTCCGGTTCTTTCTCCGGCTTGTAGTTTTCAAGGACAACATACTCTTTGTGCCATAAACCAACATTTTCCTCAGATATTTTGCAAATACATCCTGATGCCGTAACGCAATTTACTTTGAAAATATCTCCGTTTTTATAAGGAATAAAACAAGGCATCGCATAAACAACCTTGACGTACTCACCTACTTTGGCTTTCCTCTTCACCTCACGGACACCATCATCAGGCTTTACATCGTCGCCCATCAGCCGATTAAAAGCCAGTTTTGCACCAACATGGAAATCAAATTCATCAGCCGGATTGCACTTGGCTTCTGCTTTCTCGCCAGTGGTCTTGTCCAGTGCAACCACTTTCTGATTGTTGCGGTAGATGACAATGGTTTCCGACTTGGATTTTCTTACCAAATCAAAATATTTTTCTTCAACCGTAAATACTTCCCCAACACTGCATGACCCTTTTATGATTTTTATATCCATCGTATAGTCTCTTAATTCTGTAACAATGGCTTCTCTTACAACAGATGTGGTAGTTATGGTATAATTTTCATCTGCTTTTTTGTTTGGTTTAACCACATCTCCAACCTTAAATTTTCTCATGATTCATTCCCGCCTTTCCTAAATTTCGTTAAATGCCTGCACTGCAAACAACTCGTTAGCAGTTCTCTTGTACAATCTTCCGTCAACATACACAGAGTAAAAACCACCGTTCTTCTCCAAAGTTACCTCTACCCCTCTTTTTGCAACAATAAAATATTTTTTCATATCTTTATTCCTCACTTTCCGGCTCGTTCATAAACTTGCCAAATTCATCATTTTTCACTTTTACATCAGCCTTGCAAATTTCCTTAATGCTCTTAGGCATTACATTCCATGTGACATCAGTTCCTGCAATCTTTCCCTTAAATTTCAAGGCTCCACGGTCTGTCAGACCCATGTAAACGCCAATGTAGCATTTGCCCTCTGCGTTAAAAACCACCGTGTTACCAATATTGATCGTTTCACCGCTCGTTGTCATAACGAAAATTACTGTCTCTTTCTTAATCTGCATTCTCTGCAGCTCCTTTCTTTATCTTGTCACAAAATATCTTGGCAGAAATTTTCGCTCCAAAAAGAGAAAAAATTAAAGTCATGCCAGGATACTTCTCAATAATAGAATCAAACGGCTCTTCTGACATTGTTTTTGCAGTTACCTTGCACATTTCATCAGCAGAAATCTCAATTTTTTTATCCATATCATAATCATTATTAGGCATTCTTCACTTCCTCCACTTTCAACTCTTTGTCATCACTTCTACGGAACATAATTAACTGACTGTCAATCTGCGGTATTCTCCATGAATCAAGGCTCTCGGTATCGTCAACCATGATAGGCAATTCCACCCCACACCGCTTCTGAAACGCATTGCAAATGTCAATCTCCGTCAGAATCCTTGCTCCGTGGTTCATGTTTCGGCTGTACGGTTCTCCCTTGTAGATAAAGTCGCAACATTCCTCGGTATCACCGTTCACAAGCGGTCTGAACATCTTTACGTGGCAGAACTCCAAATACTTGTTCACATCAGATTCCAGCAGTTCATTCTTATTCCGACTAAATTTCTTTAACAAGTCAAGCTGTGCCTGCACATCCGTAATCTTCTGTGCAATGTTCTTGCGCTCCTGTTCCAGTTCTGCAATACGCTTATCCACACTCTCGTTAATTCTTACACTCGCCAAAGACTTATCAACCACAGAAATATCATTGCGGATCTGCTCTTCATCACCTTTTAACTGGATTCTGAGAAAATTCATGTCAGTGAATTTGTTCATGGAAGCTTCTTTCTCTGCAATCTGTGACTGGACAGCTTTGTACTCTTCTGTGTTAGAGATATCCACGCTTGCTGGAATGGAATTTAAGGCATTATCAGCAATGGCAATCTCTTTTTCCAACCGCTCCACTTCATCCTCGGTCTTTTTCAGTTCTTCACGCTTATGCTGCAGTTCTGCCTGATCCGCTTTGATATGGTTAGCACAGGAAGAACCCTCTTTGGTAATCAGTTCCAATTCATGTGCCTTATGCGTATCAAACTCCGTTCTTAACTGCTCTTTCTTCTCTTCCGGGTATTCCTGTCCGCAGTAGGAACAGATCAGAGAATTTTCATCAAATTTAAGGCTTTTATTCAAATCCCAACTCTTCTTCAATTCCTGTCTCTTCTGCTCATACTGTGCGATACGCTTTTCCAGTTCCGTGATCTCTTCACGAATGGTATCTGCCTTAAGCAACTCTTTCTGATGCTCATTCTGAATCTGATTCAGTGTTGTGCGCTTCTCTCTCCTGTCAGTATCCAGTTTTTCATTTGCTTTCTGCTGTAATGCGCTCAACTGACCTTTTAACTCAATGATTCCGTCTGAAATCTTGTCGTACTCTGCCATACGCTTCTGATTGTCGTTCTGCTGCTCAATGTTGTCATTCAGCTTTTCCAACAGTGCATTCTTCTGTAATTCCAGATCCGCAAGGTCAATATCCACTCTCTGACGGCTCACCTCGTCAATACGGCTCGGAATTTCATCTAACAGGTCCTGCAAGCCCTTGGTTCCATTTCTTCCTCTTGTGCCGTAAAGCTGTGCGTTGCAACGCTTTTTCAGTTCATCTACTGTGCCGTCATGCAGTACAGATTTCAGAGGTTCAAACTCCGGATACAGGTCGCAAATATCGTCATTGCTGTGCTTTCCAAACGTTTCAGCCAGTATTGCTCTCTGCTCTGTGCCACCTTTCAGCAGAAGTGTCATGGCATTGATGCAAAGTGAAAACTTATCTTTTCCGCATACACTCTCTTCCAAAAATGCTTCAAAATCTGCTGCCTTTTTTGGAATATCATTCACATAGTAATCCGTGACATTGCCGGTAAACTCGCCTTTCTTATTAAAGTTCTGACGGCATACTTTTTTCAGAACCTTGTCTGTACCGTCAATCTCCACGGTAACTTCTGCGGTAATATCTCCGTCAATGTCGTTGCCGTCCTTATCGTGCGGTCTGATTCCGGCGATCTCTCTGCCGTTCTCGTCACGGCATCCAAAAATATACTGAATTGCTCTTTTAATCGTGGACTTTCCAGTTTCATTCACTCCTGAAATCTCTGTCCGGTCGTATAAATCAGTGTCCACTACGTTAGAACCATAGAATTTGCAGAAATTCTGCAAAAAGATGTGCTTAATCCTCATTTTTCCTATCCTCCCAAAGATATAAATACAGTGAATTAACAAACATATAGATTGAGACCGGCTTGTCTGTCTCGTTGATTTTCTTGTACAACTCTGTGGTTGTGTTTATCTTGTCAACAACCCACTTGATTGCCCGATACACGCTTTCCTTGGTTGTACTGTGTTCCTCTCCGATAATTCGATAGATTTCAGACAGTCTTCTGTTTCTATTCTCAAACATCAGCGTTTCAACCTCGATGATGTACTGAAATCCCGGCAAGTACTGTTTCAGCCCCAGTTCTACCAAGATTTTTCTTATCTTCCTTTCCATTTCCTCATTCCTCCGGCTTTCAATCTTCTGTTACGTGGATCATATTATCGTTTCCGATATACAAGATTCCTGCATCTAACAATCCTGCAATCAAAATCTCATTCGCACGGACGATAGGGATAATTTCTTTCTTCAACATGGAAATACTCCTTTCTTATCCATTTTTTCATTCCTGTTTCACGGTTCACCAGTCGATAATAGAAGGATGTTTCACGGTCAATTTCCCACTCTTTAGGATTGAAAAAGAATCTTCCGATTACTCCTTTGACTGTAAACCGCCTTTTGGCACTCATTCTCCTTCCTCCGCAAGTTTGGCATACTTCCAACCTGCAGCATCATCGTATCCGTCAACAGAATAAGATGTACAACCTCTGTTCCATGCAAAAACAATATTGCTTTCGTATCTTGCGAAATGTCTTCTTTTCCACCGTACATCTTCTGAACCTCTCACCAAAATTTTTGTATCAACAGGCACTTTAGACCAGTCAACAGCAGGCTCTACATATTCCTGCTTTGACCATTCTTTAATTCTCTTTTCGCAAGAACGCTTATCATCAGTTTCAGTTTCCGCAAATATGCAGTTATTGCATCCAATATCAGTGCATCTACATATGTTTCCTTTTTTGTCTACTGCAACCGAACCGCCAGCCAGTGCAATATCAAGAATCTGTTCCGCATACTTCTCTCTGTTCGTCATTTTCCATTCATCCTTTCCAGTTCTGCGCTCCTTGTTAGAATCCAGTCAGCGTAGTCACTTAATTCTGTTTTAGTTGTTGCATTTTTCTCACCGTGGTAAACCATGAGTACAATTCCTACATCACAATACTTTTCAAACAATTCCGACAAGTAGTCGGCTCCCACATGGATATTACCGTCCACAGAGTAAATATCCGTAACTCCCAACCGCTCCATGCGGTCTTTGTGCCATCTGTCTGAAATCTGCATCAGTCCTTTGCAACCACCGCTTTCCACATCCGGTCTGCCGGAAGATTCTTTCTCAATCATTGCCATGAGCATTTCCGGGCAGATGCCGTATTCCTCACCGTACTTGACACATATCTCCTGTGCTTCTTCCGAAATAAATGAGCCTTTAGGCTGTGCCGTGGATGTAAATGTGATGGAAAGTGCTATTATAATAGGAAGAAACAGCTTTATTGTTGTTCTCATATCACTGCTTACCTTTCTGTTAAAATTCTTCCATCTTGGAAGACACACAGACTTTTTACTTTGAAAAATTCTGATTCTTCTAATTCCAAATCATTACAGTATACATAGCGTGCTCCGGTTTTTTCATCATTTTCTCCAAAAACATCATCTGTATAATACAAAACCATTGAAGAAAATTCTTTTATGTCATTTTCCGTAACTGGTCTGAGAAGGAGTTCTGTTTCTTCCTCTTTATTCGCATGGTCAATAATTGCAATGTGTTGTCCATCTAAGCAATCATCCATTAAGTAAACAGCAACATTTCGTTCATTGCTTTCAAACCATACAATAACTTCTGAATCAACAGTGTTGGAAGTCACATCCGAGACAGTAAGTCCTACCAAATCCCTTAAATCACTACCATGAAGTACTTTGTTCCCATATTTCAATCCTCTATCGTAATGCGCCCTTCTTACTTCTTTATTCACTGAAATATCTCCTTTCATCTAAGCACTTCTCTGTGCTTCTATTTTTCTTCTGATTGCATCAACACCTTTTTGATATACAAGTGTTTTTATAGATATGTGTTCTTCTCCGTTCTTGGTGTATTTCTGCTCTATTACACGGAACCATCCGCAATCAATGTATTTCTGATATGGTACATTCCATCTATCCAGGATTGCATTATCACGAAGAAATTCAAATAGGTTGTTACGTCCTAATCCTTTGATTCCCAGTACCTTTGAAACCTCATTCATTGAAATTGCAGTCTTGCTGTCTGCCACTGCATCAAAAAAATCTGCTTTCGGCTGCATTTCTTCGATTTGCTTATCTTTCTGCGAAATAATGTTCTGTGCTACGATAAGTGCATTCGCTACAATCTGCTCTGGGGTCATATTCTCTTGGTTTGCTATGTACCCACCATTCTTCCTGATGGAAGGGATCACCTCGTCCATGACCCAGGATTCAAACTTCTCCGCCGCAGGCAATTTTGATCTCATAATGAGCCGGTATACATCACCCTCCGGTATAAAGAGGACATCTTGATTGCCACTTTTAGTGGGGATGTTCCATTTTAGAACCCCCTTGCAATGTGTCTGTACAGCCTTATGCGGTATTGCATATCCCAGTGCACTTGCAACGTCACTTCCAGCAAAATACGTCTTATTATTTTTTGTCACCGTCCGAATCTCTCCGAACTCTTCATTGTTAAATATCTGTAATTCTTCCATGTTTCTCCTTTCTAATTGATAAAATCAGTTACACTCATGCCTAATGCAGATGCTATTGCAGAGATTTTTTCCAACTTAGGTTGATAACCTGATTCTCCATCTGTCTCATAATGTTTTTTCCATTCACTAAGAGTAGATGTAAGTACGCCGCTCATTTGTGCAACTTTGTAATCAGTCAATCCTAATTCATCTCTGCGTTTTGCGTACTTTTCGTACATTTTCTCTCTCCTTTCTTCAAAAACATATTGACAGTAGCTTAGTTTTCTAATATAATCATAGCGTCGCCTAAGTTAATATAGAAAAATAATCTACTACCTTTTTGATTAGCTTATGTTTCTAAGCTATGTATGTACTTTAGCATAGTTTTTTAAGCGTGTCAATATGAGATAGCTTATTTTTCTAATTTATTTTTTAAGGAGAATAACTATGGACGGAAATGGATACGAAAGATATGCTAAAATAAGGGATATTTGTGGGTTTACAGACTACAGAGTATCTAAATTAGCAAAAATAAAAGGTGGTACTGCTCCGATTTCTAACTGGAAAAATGGTGTTTCTGTTATGAAAGAAAATAAAATGAAGTCTATAGCTGATGTGCTTGGTGTTAGTTTAGATTATTTAAAAGGTGATGCCAAAACAACACGCTGCCCTATTTGTGGATATAATGTAGATTTTCTCGATACCTTTGACAGAGAGCACCATAAAGAAATACATGAAAAATTTATAAAAATAAAAGAAATATATCCATTTTTTACTGGCTACACAGAGTCAGAAGAAAAAAGAAACAAAAACATAGATATTCTTAATTCTTCTGCTAGTGATATTGACCGGAAAATGGAAGCATACGAAAATTATTTGCAATCTTCATTTTCGTTAGAAATAATAAGCAGCTGTTATGACATATCAAATTTAGATTATGAAGAATTTTGCAAAGAAGAAGTAAGCTTATTAAATGCAGACAGTAATATCACAGAAGAACTTATAGACAAAATTGTTAGGAAATATGGAATAGATAAAAGTTATATGATATCTACCGATCATTTATTGATTAGGGCATCAAAGAATCCACGCATTTTAAGATTACTAAGTTTTGCAGAAAAGCTTCCACCGGAAACTCTTGATATGCTAATCGTCCAGGCAGAAGCTTTATACAATAACCGCAAGGGGTGATTATTCATCCCTTGTTTTTTCTTTCATAAGAAGATAAAACCATCTTAATTTATAAGATTCTTCAATAGAATTTATCATATCAATAATTTCTTTCTTGTACTCTTCTTTAGACATTCTCTTTCCATTAGTTTTAAAATTTTCTGCCATCGTAACCACACCCCTCTCCCCTTTAATTCTCCGCAGAATCTAAAGTAGCGATACATCACATTATAGAACATACGTTCTAAACAATCAATATATATTTGACTCACGTTTTTTATTGTTGTAAAATATCAACAAAAAGAGGACGGTGAAAACGCCAATAAACACCGCCCTCGCCAGAACTTGATGTCCCTCGTTTCAAGGGATGTTACAAGTGTATCATGTGAAAGGGGGACAATAAACATGATGAAAAAAGACCGAATCAAAGAAATATCGACACATCTATCAGTCAACCGTGCAAATTATATGTTAAGTTTTCGTGGGAATCTCCACGAATTTCTCAATGAGCCGGACATGACGGTTTACAAGCTTGCTGATGAAGCTAATTTGCCTTATTCTACGCTTAATTCACTACTATACGGTAATTCTAGCGACACAAAGCTATCTACCGCTGTTGCGCTTGCTAGAGCGTTTGGAATCAGCGTAGATGAGTTGGTAGGCTGTGGTACTATGGAAGATAAGATGTTGGAATCTGTCAAGATATGCCGCAGTCTGCCGGAACACTCTCTGTACCTTATCCGCTACTTCATCCGTCACCAAGATAAAATCTATTCCAGTCTTGAAAAATCACACAAGTATATTTCTGTCCTTAAACCGCAACTTGTGAATGGAATTATAGCCACCACAAACGCTGTAGAACCTATTTGCATAGACAACTTACCGGAAGATATAAAATCCAAGACTTATATCGGTTTGAAAATTCCCTGTGACTACTATATGCCGTTTTATCTTCCAGGGGAAATTATTCTACTTTCCGCGGATCGGGAACCACAAGACGGTGAACGATGTATTGTAACAAGTAATGGTGGGATACAAATTGCCGTAAAAACCCATATAATAGAATATGGCATTAGAAAATGGAGATATGTTTCGCTCATGTCTCCGAACAGTATACTCCCGGAACACATAATTGATGACATGATAGGATATGTGGTTGGTTTTGTAAATAATGATGGTGACTGGGGAATCAGATAAAAATTAAGAGCATGGCTTCTACACCATGCCCTTTTTGATTGATTTATTTTTGCTTCTAATCTCCGCCCATCGGATATCACTACTTCTGTAAATGGCAATTTAGTTAAAACAAATGAAACAGTATCATCATATTTCAAAGCCTATAGTATTGGTAGCGGTAGTGAATTAACTGATTGCAATGATTTACCACTCTATTCCATCGGGTACGTCTATCCAACTGCAAAAAATAATGCCTTTTCAATTTCAAATATGGTTTTTACGATTGGAACTAGCAGTGTTTATAAAACACAATTTGCAATTAGTTCAGAGGATGGGTCATTAAAGACTAGATATAAATCAAGTGGCGGTTGGACTGCATGGAAAGCTAATTAATTAATTATCTAATGTAGAATGTTACGAAAAAACCACTTGTTTGAGCAGTACCATTTTTAACGTAATCAACTACATTGATTTCTGCATCACTAATATAAATAGTACACGTTTGCCAATTTGATGATCCCAGATAACATCCTGGTCTGGCATACCCAGTACCATTTATATGACCATTAATAATAGGATACGTTTCGGAAGTTTCAAAGTAACTTAATGTCGTTAATATCAATAATTCCTTGTATGACGATAGATCTGGTATTGTAAGACCTTTTCCAGAACCTATAGCACTTAATGTTGTTACTGTACTAATAAGCTTCCACTCTTTTGGTAAATTGCCATTTACATCACTAATTGCCCCCGTGACAGTGCCGTTTCCGATTGATGAAATATCAGTATTGCCTATGAGAGAAATTAATGTTTTGATGTTCTTTATTGCAAGGCTAACCTTACCGATAATTCCACCAAGTTTCTCTCCTGTGGTCGGCTGTGCAAGGTCTGTAGGCTCGGTGAATGTTACGGTTGTGTTGGAAGCATCACCTGTCTTTTTGAGATAATCAGTCAAGTCAATGTTGGCTAATTTTTGGTCGGTAGTAGTCTTGTCATAGTAATTAGTTAAATTGTCAGCATCTTTGGTGATATATCCAGCGTCATTCTCTAATTCACTAACTTTTGTAGGTATACCTCCTGTTTGCTGTTTTGCCTGCTCCATATAATACTTCGCATTGTCAGTATCTTCTCCTTCTCTTGTTCCGGTTCCACCTATGGCATAAGATTCAGCCAATACAGATTTTGCATTTGCGGATTGCGCATAAGCAGATGCATTTGCGGATTCTACTCTAATATCTGCTAAATAATTAGGCTGTAGCATAGCATCTGTTACTGATCCTGTTTTGATTGAAAAAGAATAAGTCTTATTCTTTCCAGTACCAGTCACGGATACAGCTATGGTTGCAGAATCTTCAAATGTCAACACCGGAATCATAGAACCAATATCAGCCTTAAACTGTGTTCCATCTTCTGTAGTCATGGTAATGATTCCGTCATCAGACATGGAAAAGCCGACAGGAATTTTTTCAATGTTAAGGTCAAAAATAACCTTTTCTCCATTGTACTTTGTAATGGTGATTATTCCTGTAGCTTCATCCATAGTCCAATCAGCAATATTTCCGTTTATTGCAGACTTGTCTACTTTTAAGGCATCCTGTGATATGATACGGTTGTCCAACGCATCAATAGCAGAATCCATCTGATTAAGATGGTATGCATCTAAATCCGTGTTCTCACTGGGATAATCTTCCCAATTAATTCTGGTATAAACCTTATTCATTGCCATCTGCGGTTACCTCGTTTTCTTTTTCTCTGTTTCTTTCTGCCAACTCTACATTTATTTGATTATCTGCGGCTCTGTTAATCTGACCAGCAATATCATTCACAATGAGCCGCTTAATCTCCATAGGTAGAGCACATCCGTTAAAAAGATTTATGATTGACTGTTCAAATTCTCTGATTTCTAAGCTGTTCATATTTCTTCTCCTATCCTATGAGGTTGTATGCCTTAAGAGCATCTATTAAGCTGTTTAATGTGGTAGCAATACTGTATGTACTGGTTGAACTTAATGATGTGATTTTGCTCACTGTCTTTTTTTGTGCACCATTGCTTCCAAAAAATCCAACATTTCCCAAACTAGATGCTAATTTAACATTTCCTGCACTTGTTATTGCAAAAGCAGTTGTGTCAACTAAAAGTGTCCCATAAATTTTGTGTGTGTGCCCTATTGCAAGTTCAGTATCACCGGATATTTTTACATTGTTTCCTATGCTAATAGTACCGCTTGTGACACTTTGCGTATTTATGTTATCAACATACAAATTCTTAGCTTTCAAACTTCCAGTAGTTGTAATTCCACTTGCTGTAAGTATAGTCGAATCAGAACTACGACTTGCTCTTATTCCTGCTCCGTCCATACCCAACGTGTAATTACTGTAATTTAACACAATCGTACTATAATCTTGTGATGCTGATTGTAAATTGATAGTTCCTCCGGTTATATCAATGCTTTTCGCAGTGGCTTTTCCATCATAAGAAATAGAAAAGTTCGTGGAGTCCAATACAAACCGATTACCGGAAATGCTTACTTGTCCACTCTCAACGCTCAACTGCGAACTGACATCACCTTTGGAAACTTTCAACTTGATTTGGTCGGCTTGAACAGAAATTGCCGCCGCCAGATCTGTTTCTACCCCTTGCGCACGGGTTGATTCAAGTTCAATCTTTCCTGCTGTCTGTGTAATCTTCGTATCCAGGCCATTCTCTACATCCTTGATTTCAGACCGGGTCTCCTCAACAGTACGTTTTAACTCATTTGTTTTTCCACGGAGTTGAATTATACTTTTGTTAATTCCATTTACCTGTTCACTGTACTTTGGAGATTTTCCGCTTGCTGATATGGTGTCTATCGGTTGTTGGATTCCTTTGTATGTTCTGCTCAACACATAGCTTTCTATGATTTCTTTAGCCGTATATACATTGACTGCTTCTCCAAGGCTCAAACAAGGATTTCCTATTTTTTCACAGTTATAAGGTCTATATTTTACAACTTTAATAACCTCATACAGATTTCTTGCAACCGTTTCTAGGGCATCTGCCCCCATTCCATAAACAAGGAAATTATCTTGCAAAATATAACTGTTGTCGTTCTCGGTAATCTCTGTATCCGGGTAAACTGCACCAATATCATTTTCTGATTGTCTTATCTGCACTTTTGTAACTTTTTGGCAAACAAAATCTTCATATTTAACAGTTTTGTATTTTCCACCAGTAACCTTTTCTTTTTCAGAACCTTTTCTAGGGTATAATCCTTTCTGTGGATATAATCCTTTTTGTGGATATAATCCGGATATTATTTCTTTAAGGAAAACATATTCAAATTTTCCATCATGGTTGATGTGACCAAAGCATCCATTTATTGAGCATATTGCTTCCATGACCGTCTGGCCAGACAGTTCACTTGGTTTGATTGTTTCTGCCACTTCCATGCTGTCATTAGGTAATGTGGTTGCTACTTGCTCAACGCCAAAATATGAAAAAAAACTGTCTCTGAACTGCTTTAAGGTCAGAGGAAACTTCAATCCGTTATACCAAGAAGATACTTCTGATTCTCCAATATCGTATATGGCGTCATATGCCGTCACATTCCTGTAACGCTTATCATCTGTTGGTTTATCGGAAATGACACGGTATTTGCCGAAAATGAACGGTGTGTCAGTATGTCCATTAATCACAGCAGAAACATTTATCTGTTTCCCAATCATGCTTGTGAACACGTTGGAAATTTTGAATTTCAACTGTGATGCATTGCACTGTCCAAATGTAAGGTAATCATCATCACATAGTATTTCTTTTAATTCAAACTGTTCAAAATGGATTTCGCTGTTGGTGATTTTTACAGAATTGTCCTCTGTTTCAATCGTGATTTCCTTTTTGGATGCGCTTTTATCAAACAAATCCGCATAGGTATAGTTACTCATTCGCTACACCTCCGACAAATGAAAATTCTATCTGATTGTATTTAATCTCTCCGTCATAAGTTCCGTAGATTGTAGGCTTTATATCAGCCATATATCCATATTGTGTGACATATTGACCTAAAAATGGAATGTATGCTGTGATATTACATCCTTGTTCCGTTGCATCAATAAAGTTTCTTCGTATTCCGGATAGAAGTTCTTGCAAATCATCATCCGTCAGCATCGCAGGTGTGGAAAAATCAACACTTAATGCTTTTAGCTCCACAGCATTTCTATGTACATATCCATTTGCATCAGTCCACGGGTCTACATCCTGCATATTCACAGCTGGCTGATAGCTTTCAGCGGCTATGAATCTTGACTGGTCAATAACGTAATCTCCAATTTTTAAAAGCCATCCTTGATATGCTGACATACGCTCACCGCCTTATTGCATAAAAATAGACAGCACTCATTTTCAGAGTGCTGTCTGTGTTAAAATACATATACATTCTTGTGTTTTTGGTTAAATTGCTCTTGACCGTATTGTCTTGCTGCAATTCCAATTTGATCGGTTGTTATTCCAAACTCTTTTTCAAGGATTCCTTGCAGTAACTGATTATTCTGTTTCAGAAGTGCAATTTCCTGTTGTGCCGTGGAATTGATGGCATCTTTGATTCCAGTGATTTCAACTCCACCGGCAACCGCTGTCTTGCCGCCTACTGTCCCGGCAATCTCCGGTACACCGTTCTCTCCCGCCATGAACATTGTGTAACGGCTTGGAACGTAACCGCCAGTTTCAAATCTAGGAATACTTATTTTAGGTATTTGTACTGGCTTGAAGCTTATTCCTATAGCTTCCGATATACCGCTAACCAAGCCAAAACCATCAATAAAAGCATTTATTCCATCAATAATCAGATTTACGCATCCTTCTGCTATGGATACAAGTCCATTAAACACTCCTTTGAAAATATCTTTTATTCCGTCCCATGCTTTTCTCCAGTTTCCAGTAAACACACCAGAAACAAAATTTATTAATCCTTTTAATGCTGTTCCAAGATTTTTGATAATATTTCCTATTGCATTAAATACAGTTTCAAAAGCAGGCTTTAAATCTTCCCACAAATGAGTGACTATGGGAGATAAAACATTGTCCCATAAGAAGTTGAATACTTCTATTACTGGCTTTACTTGTTCTACCACAAAATTCATGGTATCAACTATTGCATCAAATGCCGCTCCTAAAACACTTCCTAATGCTTGTGCCAAAGGAACTACTACATTTTGCCAAAGCATTGTAAGTATGTCTGCAACAATCTGAATTGCAGGATTTAAGATATTTCCAAGGAATGTTCCGAGTGGAACAAGCACTCCATTCCAAAGATTTTCAAAAGCACTTTGCAATTTCGGAAGCACTTCTTCGCCAACATATTTTAATGCCGGATTTAGCATATCCTGCCATATACTTGTGAATGCAGTCTTCAAAAATTCTCCTATCGGAGTAAGTACATCTACAAGCCCTTTCCATGCATTCTGTAAATCTGGTATAACCGTTGTTGTTAAAAACTCCATTGCAGGAGTGAGATTATCCGCAATGGCTGAAATTGATTCCTTGAAACTCTTTCTAACATCCTCATTTGTTGCATATACAAGTGCAAGTCCTGCTACAACCGCTGTGATAGCCGCTGTTGCCGCTACTGCTCCTGCACTAATACCACCAAACAATCCGGTTGCTCCTGCCGCTGCGGCTCCCTCTGCTCCTGTTGCCGCTCCAGTTCCCAGCAGACTTCCAAGAATTGTTTCTCCGATTCCAGCTCCTGCCTTACCGCCCATTGACAAAACAATAGAATCTTTGATTGCTTTCCATAATATATCTCCCAGTCCGGTGAATTTCAAAAGCCCTATTGCTGTCAGAATCGTGGTTTCAATCGGTGCAGCATCAAAACTTCCTTTCCACAAATCGATAGCCGCTGTGATTGCAGTTTTTATGAAATTTCCGGCAGATGTAAACACAGCAGTCCAGTCAATACCTGCAAGAAACTGTCCTATATTCTGTCCAATCTGATACCAGTCTACAGATGCAATAGCATCGGACATCCAGTTAAATATCCCTGTTACAATACCGGATAAATCTTGTCCTGCTTCAAAGAAATCACCATTGAATAAATCTTTGAACAGCTTTTTCACAGGTTCAAGAAGTTTTTCTATCTTATCAGCCCAGCCAAGAGCTGTATTCTGCATCTTGTCGAATGCTTCCTGCCATACTTTTTCGTATTCAGCAGTAGCATCCATGATTTCCTTGGTAAGGTCAATTCCTGCTCCACCAGAACCACTTCCGGAACCACTGGATTTTGGAGTTGAAATAACTTTCAATTTATCAAATGCTCTGATTCCGCTTTGAGCATTTTTTGCACTTGTACCAACTTTATCAAGTGCATCTGCCGTGTCTTCCAAATCTTCATTGTACCCGGATACACCTTGACCGAATGACGAAAAGTCAATCTTGATTCCCAGCAAATTTGCCACACTGACAAGCAGTCTCTTAATCGCAATTACGACACCGTTAATAACAGGAAGTACTTTCTGCAATACCGGAATAAACAACTGTCCAAGTACCATGCCGGCTTCTTTTACGTTGTTGGTAAACTGACGGATCATATTACTTGGAGAATTGATTGTATTCGCCAAGTCTCCCCATGACACTTTGGACTGATCTAAGATTGCCAGTAAGCGCAACTGCTGTTTCTCTGCCTGTGACATTTCAGATACAGCCTTTTCAATGCCGTATTTGTAAGCATAAGTCTGTAATGTGGCATTTGTGATATCAATACCATACTTATACAGTGCTCTTGACTGACCGATTAAACCGGACTGTAAATTAGTTGCAACTGTACTGAAATCTACGTTAAACAGAGAGGAAATATCCCCGGCAAGCATTGTCATGGACTTTGAAATTGCCGTAGTAACTTCTCCGGTCTGCCCTAAAGAGTTGGTGATAGATGCAAGTTGTGAAGCGTACTGAGTAATCTCCTGCAAATTCAACCCCAGGTTCTTCATTCCACTTTCAGAAATCAGTCCACCATCTACATCTACTTTCAGACCGGACATTTTGCCAAGAAGTTCATTTACACGATTTCCGAAACTCTGCGCATAATCTTCTGCGTTGTCGTAACCGTATTTTTCAAAGTCCTTGCCCCATTCCTTGCCTACTTTGTTAAATGCTACCGTGTAGTAGTTAAATGCTTCGATATAGTCCGTAGTTCCCTCTATGGACTTCCACAGACTTTTAATTCCACGGATCACAAGGAAATATGTTGCGTAGAATCTGCCGAAAGCCGCAGCAAGACTGAATGTGCTTTTCGTGGCTCTTCTTGCGCTTACCGTATAGGTGTTCAGATTACGTCCTAAAGAGTTTGCGGCTCTCCCGGATGCTGCACCGGTAGATGCCAGTCCTGCCAGTGCGTTTGTCATTCGGATAATGTTCTCACTGACATTTGGAACGGTTGAAAGAGTTGTAAATAACTGCTTCAAATTCTTTGCCAGTAAAGGAATGTTCGTGATTGCTCTGCCGGATGCCACACCACCAAGTCTTGAAATCGAAGATGCTATGCTAGCAATATCCCCTACTCCATCTACTTTAGTTCCTGCCATGTCAGCAGAAAAAGTCTTCAGTGCAGATGAAATCCTGCTTAATCCGCTTGTATCTATTTTCCCCATTCTGTTAATGGAATTTGTCAATGTGGAGATATTCTTAATACCGCTCGTATTCATGGAACTGGCGGCATTTGCGATACTCTGTATGCTATTAGAAATGCTTGTCAGTTTGGATGTATCAATAGACAAGCTTCTCTGAAAATTCGTAAGACTTGATGCAAGTTTATTCAGTGCGTTACTTGCGCTAGTTGCATCCGCTTTTATTTTAATCTGCAAAGAATCAATATCTGCCATACCGCACCGCCTTTACCGAAATAAAAAGGAAGTGTCTGCCACTTCCAAGAAAAGAGCGGTAAGCTGTGACACCTACCGCTCCTAAAATCAATTATAGAATGCCGCCTGCAGGCTGTTATATCCCGCCTTACCATCGGCTGTGAGATTAAGCTTTTTCTGCAGCTTAATTGTCTCCGCTCTGGCAGTCTTTCCGTATCGTCCATCAGTGTCCTGATTACTGCCAAGGATCTCGTTACAACGTGTCTGCCACCATCTGGCTACCTCACCGGTAGAGCCTACCTTATATGTAAGCCCTACGCGCTTTGCCTGCAAGCATATCTGCTTGCGTACATACTGTGTATTCTTGCCGTCCTTACCATCGACTGTGAGCTTACGACCGTATGCATCCCGGTATCCGTCTGCGTTGGCTGCCTTCTGGAAGTTCTGAATATTGATATTGCAAGTCTCTTCCCTCTGTGCCGGAACAGAAGATACCATTTCAAAGTCCGTGTAAAAGATATTGATATCACACTTACCACTGATTCCAGGAACAGATCCGGAAGATGTGTACTGCCAAATGTCTGCAAGGTTTAGCTCTGCTTCCGTCAGGCTGGTGCCGTATCTTGCATACCATACATATACTTTTCCCAGTGCTGCAACGATCTTATCCATGTCAAAATAATTTTTGAGATAATCCCTGTTAGTGTAAATCACCGGAACATGTCCTCTTTCCTTTACTCTGGAAAGAAAAGCAATCGCCATATTTGTTGCCAAATCTTTTGTGATATTCACACCATTTGTTCTAGCGTATCTTACGGTATCATATTCTAGGTCATACGCGACCGGACATTTTTTCCAGTACTTTTCCACCTGATCACAGCAATAGTCCGCTTCATTTTTTGACATAAGCACTGATAAGGCATACGAAAACCAGTAAATGACAGCTGCCACTCCCAAATTAAAACATGCCAGCGCATTGCTAACAAATTTTTCGTCTACATTATTCTTACCGTAACCGGCGCGGATACCGATACGCTTGTAGCCAGCATCTCTCACTCTTTTAATATTTACATTCCCGTTATGTTTGGAAATATCAGGTCCTTTGTACAATGCTTGTTTCATATTTTCTCCTTAATCCGGACTTTCCGGTAATCCTTGTTCTCTTAATGCTTTAATTCTCTGTTTCATTTCCCATATTGCAATTTCTTCGTTGGATTCCTTATATTTAGGCTCATTATCATGTGCTATCTTTTCTGAAATAGGCTTTTCAACATAAGTAGCTCTTGCTTTGTCCCCATGTAAGCAATGGTCTATTGCAACGATTAATGCAGATATTCCATAATCTCCCCACCGTTGCCATGAATTCCTATCTTCTTCCTCTTTTTTGAGTTTATATCCTTTGTAACACCACTCTAATTTCTTAGGATTCAGATGTTTGAACTCTTCTATCGAAATTCCCATGGAAAAAGCAAATGGAAAATATTCTTCCCATATTATTTTGTGCCAGTCGATTTCTTCTTGTGATCCTGTGGCATCTTCGTTACCTTGCTGTCCTCTTTCTCCATCTCTTCCTTGGTCTGCGTCATCATTTCCGTCAGACCCGACAGTTCGAAAAAACCGTCTTCTTTCATACAGTCTGTCAGTTCTACATACAACTTCACAAAAGACAGACCGTTTGCTTTCATGTATTCTTTCATTAAAGCATTGGATTCATCCGGTGTAATATCTTTATGGTTTTCAAGAAGTCCTGCATAAAAAGCCGTTTTGCATACATGAGGAAATTCTGCAAGCATATATCCGCTACCATCTACAATTTCTTCTGGTGTGGGATTCTGTACATTTTTTGCTTTTTTAGCTACATAGCCACCGGAAAGCATAAGAAACATCTTTTGAATCAAATCCTTGCACTCCACAGCACCGAATCCAAACTCTAAAGTATATTCAACATCATTAACTAAAATCTTCTTCATAAAAACATATCCTTTCCCCAACCTTTTGTTGGAAAGGAGCCGCCCGAAGACGGCTCTCTTTTGACTAAATCAATGGTTCGTCTACCGTTTCATCAAAGTCAGCCACGGCAGTACTATTTGTTTCTGACTGACTTTCTATTTTTTTGTCAGTGTAATTGTTGTTGGATAACCGTTTTCATCCTCTGTTACTGCAACAGTGTAATTATCTTCAATCCACTTCGGTACAGTAGCCTGTGCAATCGTAGCAGTTCCGGTCAGATGATCGTCTGTTGCTTCGTCCGGTGCAAAACTTTCCTGACCGATAAATGCGCAAATACCCTCTGAGCCTTTTCCGTCAGTTCCATACAGGATGATGAAATCGAGTTTCTTTCCCTCGTTTGTCACCATTTCATCCTTGTACTTTTTCTCAAATGCTCCTTGCACTTCCATACTGTTTGCGGCTCTACGACCCATTTCCTGTGTCTCTACCAAATCTTCCAGTGTAGAAGTATCCACCATGTTCTGACTTCCGAACGGAGAAGGAATACTTTTTGCTCTCATGAGCAGTTTGTAAGTTCCTGCCCAGTACTCACCAGTAGCAGCACTAGAACTAGGCTCTTTATAGGCAATTCTTGATTTTAAACCAGTAGCCATATTTACCTCCAAATTTTCATAAAAAAATAGAGCCAGTAGGCTCTGTCAATAGTTACAATATATCATCAGCATCTACGTTTCTTCTAAACCGTGCTGTGCTTCTGTATGTTTTCTGTGAAGTATTGCTAAACTCCGGCATGGAAGTTATCTGAAATCGCAAACGTTTGAAAAGTCCGGCAACCGTAGCCATGATAGCTTCAGCTTCTTCCTGACTCTTGTTTGTTATCACATCCACCTGGTACGATGCTGTGATTCCATTAACAGACCGTCCTTCCAGGTCTTGTCCTGTCTCCGTGAACGGCATGACATGAAAATAAACCGTAGGGAATGTGGGTTCTGACAAATCCTTGCTTTTGTCCGTTACATACGCTTTAGGATGGCTCTGCGGTATTTTCTTTTTCAAGTATGATGCAATCTTGACTTTGAAGTCTGATACCCATTGATATTCATTAACCGCCATTACCGAACACCTCCAATGCCGCTTTCACTACATCTTTTTCAAGTTCGATACCTGTCAAGTACATAAACGGTCTGCTATCCATGCCCTCGCACCAATACACTTTTCCATCATCACCTTTGTAAAACCATCCATATTGACCATTTGCCAACTGAATGATGTTTGAACCACTTCCGTAGTTCCATTGAACACCTTCCGGCAACGGATATGGATATTCCTTTTTCCCACCAAGGCTACCGAGTGTACCAAACTCCACAAAAACAGCGGATTCATCATCAGCAACAACCGCCCAAATTCCACCGCCTTTTATGTTTCCTACATACTCTGCATGAATGCTTCGCATTAAATCACCAGTGAAGATAGCATCTAAACTTGTGACCTCTATCCTAGCCACTTCTACGCCCTTTTCTGCCAACTTTTCAGCCAGTAGCCTACATTTATAGGTCAAGCTGTTTTCGTAGTCTCTAAGAGCCTTAATAGCGTTCTGTATGGACTTGTCACTGAATAGATTTAGTTCAATCGTCTTCCCCATATCACTTTACCGTCTTTTGAAGCAAAAACAAGTCAACGGTAAGTCCTTCATCAGCTACACCTTTTACAACATAGTCCGCTGTCTTATCGTCAACCAGTCCATCACTATCTCGCCCCACATCAGATTTCTTCCAAACAATGTCTCCTGCTTTAATCGGCAAATATCCCTTATCGGTCACAATCTGACAATAGGAACTGGAATCATCAATACCAAATTCCTTTACCAGTACTTCTGACAGTTTGTTGCTGATATTGGCAGAAAAAGGAACAGGGTCAGAAAATCCAATAGCTTCTCTCAAAACTACTGGAATCTTTTCACCATCAACCTCGATGTACTTAATGTTTCCATTTTTGTCACGGTCGTAGATTGTGACTTTCTCACCCTGTTTGGAATACTTCATTTTTTGCTTATTTGCTTCAAGCATCTTTCTTTACCTGTTTGTAAATCTGATTTACCCCTGTGCTTGCCAGTCCGGAAACAATGCCGACCGCAATAGCATTCAGAACATCATTTGCCGGAAAGTCGGGAATCACATACATTCCTACTACTCCGAGAATGCCACCGACAATGCCGACAACAACCGGAATGTAATTATCCTTAATAACCGGAATAAGCTTTGCTCCAATACCGGCAAGATAGCAGATAACCACGATTGCTACGCAAGTTCCTACTTGTGAAAAATCCATTATTCTTTACCTCCATTCTTCAATCTGATTTCTTTGATTTCCTCGTACATTTTGGTAGCCATTCCATTTCCACCTAGCGCATGATAAGCATTGTACATCTCTACAAAATTCTCATACGCATAGCTTGGAATTTCTCCCAACTTCATGTACTTATCGTGATACTCAATAAGTTGCACACGCAAAAGAAGCATTGTTCCCTTGCTGTTCGCATCCCTATCTTTCTTTTGCTGCTTTAGGAGCCAGACGATGTAGCCTAATAAAATAGGCAGAACAATCGTATACGTCTGTAATAAAAATTCTTTCACTTCATATCTCCTAACTGTTTATTTGTTGGCACACAGCCCACCACCCTTAAAGTGTGCCGCCTGCAACCATATTGCCGACATCAGCAAAATGGTCACGCACAATCTTCTAAACCCCTCGATTTCGATGGGGTTAAAAAACCAGTAATTGCTATGCAAAAACTGAAGTCCTTTTTTACGCATGGTAAATAGTTTATAGTGTTTTAAAAACATTTAACGTGCCAGCATATCCCAAAGTAGTTTAAAATCTCTTCCTTACTATTCCAAACCCTAGTTATTCCATTTTCTGAATAACTAGAACTATAATCGGCACCTAATTTGTTTCTGTCATAAAGAGCAAGTTCAACAATCGCATCTTCTTTTTCTTTCAAATATTCTTCTTTTTTACTATCTGAAATTCCAGAAATGTTAATTATTAGGTTTTGATTTTGCTCTAATAATAGTTCTAACAAAGGGTTTTCTTCCGGCTTTTCAAAAACAACTTTGAAGCTTTCAGAATCAATATGGAATTGTTTTAAGCGGATTTTTAATTTCTCCAAAGTCGTATATTCTGCCATGATTTACCTCTTATTCATCTTTTGCGACAACTTTAGTGATTCCTGCCTTAACAGCACGATAGTTAGGATCGCATTCGATAATCATAATTTCTTTTCCGGTCTGTGCTTCGATCTCGGAAGTTCCGTCCCAGGTTGCGTAAGTCTTTACGTTTCCAAGATAAGGAGGAAGTTTGCAATCATCCGCTACCTTGTACTTGTAAGAATTATTAGAATCCTTAGAAGGACTTACGGTAATTTTGGTGAAACCAGTGTCAGAAGAACTTGCTGCACTGTTTACAACCAGAGTATCAAGTCCAGCTTCTCCCTCTGTCAGTGTTCCGATTACGATTCCATAAGGGTTAGGAATTACAGGAATAAACACGCCACTAGCCTTAGTCCACTCAGCAACCGGATCAGGAGTTGCCCACTGGGAAATAGTAATGAATTGCTTTTTGGACAGGCTTGTAAATGCACTTGCTTTTTCTTCTTCCGGAGTTACGCCCCAAAGTCCAGTACCAATCTTTCCGTTTCCAGTAGATACATAAAGAGTAAATACATTATCCGGTAAAAATCTCTTGGGAGTTCTTGTTGTATTTTCCTTGTTGGCAATTCCGTACATATCATCATCAATTACCATGTTCAGATCATACAGGCTAAGTAACAGATTTGAAACTTCTGCCGGAGTAATTGCCATTCCAACAAAATTTACACCCTTAATAGCTTTCATAATGCCTTCGTTCTTAAGCATATAAGAGCGCATTTTGGTAGAAGTTAATGCGGTATTTACAACATATCCTTTATCAAGAGCCATTTGCACCATATCCGCAACATCACCAAGAATGTCATGTGTAGGGTCTTCCCAACCTTTGAGTGTCTTAAACTTGTTGACCTGGAAGTTAATAGCAAAATTAAGACCGTTTTCGTTAATGGTCATCTTACCGGTAGACATAACTTCCATTTTTGCAATTTCAGTTCTTGTCTTTACAGAATCGGAAAGTCTTCCCATATCATCATACACATAATCAATGAGATTGCTTTCTCTTACTCCATGATTAAGAAGCTGGCGAAGTCTTTCAGACTGATTGATTTTCTCCTTAATAAGCAGTTTCTCAACATTAACTTTCTCGGATCCCGGTCTAACACCAATAGCAGCTTCGGTATCAAACGCATGAACCATAGCTGCGGTAGGTAAATCCATACCTTCGGAAAGCCTTTCGTATTCTGCTTCAAGGTTCTCGGTCTTGATATCAGGGAAAAGACGGTCACCTACATAATTTCTTGCGATAGAATAGTTTTGGGAAAAATCCAATCTATCCTTGTCTGTAATCATTGTTAATACACTAGGCATACTGTTCTTACCTCCGTAATTTAATCAAAGTAAATGCCGCTTGCTTTAAGTGCGGTTTCGGCATTGGTATCTACTGCAACAGGCAAATTTGCCTTAATAACACGGCCCGCAATAATTACAGAAATAGGCTTCTTTTCGTCATCTGTAATATCAACATCTTCAAAGACAATTCCCTTTGCAGAAGCGTCATTTGTGGGAACCACAGTTCCTGCCTTGATAATCTTCTTATCATCTACCTGTGTTGCCATTGCCTGTGTTCCCTCAAAGGTTTTTAACACAAGTCCGACTTCACTTGCTAAAATGTTTACACCAGAAGTGTAAGTAGTGGTTTTCATGTAAGCCATAACGTTTATACCTCCTTGCTTACTGTTCGATTACATAGCGCTGATTATATTTTTTTGCCATTTCAGCACCTTTGCTTTCAGTTCCATCTCCACCACCAGCATTACCACCGCCAGGATTAGTAGATCCGTTTGCAATCTCCTGTTCCTTAGCCTGTGCCGCAGCGGTTTCTTTATCAGAGATAATTTTTCCGAGAACCTCAAAATCAAAACTGCCATCATCTTTAACAACCTGCGCTGCCTGTTCAGCAGTGATTTTGAATTTATCAGCCGCACTTGTACGTTGGGTTGCTAAAGTCTGTGCTTTTTCCAACTCTGCGATACGGTTGTTAGCTGTCTCCAAAGCCTTATTTGCTTTCTCAATTTCCGTAAGGTTTCCTGCTTCCATTTCGTCAATCTTACTCTGCAATTCATCAGCCTTATCAGCTTTAGCCTTGTATTCAGCCGCCTTATCTTTTTCTTTCTTCGTTTCCCCATTCACTTGATTCAGATAATTGCTAATCTGTTCATCAGTAGGTTCTGAAACTCCGATTGCAATAAGATTTTGTTTTGCCTGTTCTCTTGTCATAACTTATCTCCTGTTCACTACGCTTATTAACGTGGGTTGCTCCACTTGTGATTTCTCCTATTTCACGCATAGGTGCATTTTTATAAAATAAAAACAGCTACCTATTTCTAGGCAACTGTCTTATTTTGCATTTGTTTTACTATTTCCTGTGCTTTTGCCATCTGCTCTTCCATGTTGATAATGTCAGCAGTTTTCCATAAAGCATCAAGGTAAGGCTTGGAAAGGTTGAAAGTCTTTTCGCAATCTCCCCAAAGTCCAACCGTTTTGATTGCAATAAGAGGATGAATACCGCACTGCAAAAGCTGCAGCAATGTTTGTGACTTGGTATACATATTGTCTTGTGGACTGTGGTTGATCTGCACATCAAAATCTCTAAGACTGATTTTCAAATCCTCTTTCTTAATGCGGATAACATTCAGCGCAACCTTGGCCAGTCTCTTCTCTGCTGTCTTAACAACCGGATCTTTAAGCCTTGCTCTTGATTTTGAGAAATCCCATCCGTTCCTCAGCTCGACCGCACCCTGCGTATCACCGCCAGTGTTTCCTTGTTTGTTTGGTATTCCCAAAATTGAAAGTGCGCTGTCTGTTAAATCGTCTTTAGATACCTGTGTCTGCGTTTGGTCAAGTTCCTGTGACATCACATCAACATCAGACTTGTTATCCTTGTTAATGGACTTTACAACCAATGCATGGTTCATCTTCATTTTTTTGAACTGTTCTTCATCAACTTCACAGTTTACAAATTTGTACCACGCCTGGATAAATTGCTCTATACCATCCATTCTGTTCGACTGCGTATTATTGATTGCATCCAACAGATCTATAACAAGTTCAATATCAGACAACCGCTCATGGTTATTCGGAAATTCTACAATCGGTATTCCACCAAATCCGTGAAGTTTCCATGTATCAGGAACAACCGCACTGTTTTTTATCTTACATTCATGGGATTCCGTGTAGCAGAGTTTGTACCACTCGCCATTTTCATTTTTTAATTCCTGTACCGCCAAAATCGGTTCTTCGGAACTGCGGTTGTAAATAACAAACGTGTTCAGAGGATTAGGTGCAACCACACGGATAGGCACATCTCCATTCACAATCTGAATAGCTTTGAATGATGTTCCGGTTGCCGACTGCCACTCACCAGCTTTTATGTCTTTCTCATGCTTATTTGCATCTGCTAAGTAATCATTCAGTTCATCTACTGCCTTATTTACAGCTTCATCATCTTTTCTGCTAACAAACTGAATAGGCTCGCCGTAAGTCTGACCGACCTTGAACTGTACCCACTCATAAGCATGATTCTCAACGATTTTGTTTGTTATATCCTCATTTGACAGCTTTGTTCTGTATAGTACCGGCTGATCTCCTTTGTAGTACTCCCACAAGTACTTGATAACTGACTTATTGTAATTAAAAACACCGATGCAATCACAAATAACCTTTACAATGTTGTCTTCGGTTATCTGCTCCACATCCGTATATGCAATTTTTCTACCGTGACAACCCTTTACAAGGTCTTGAAATTTCATAGTGTTCATATTTTCACCTACATAAATGTCATTCCGCTGCTCTGATCTCTTTTGGGAAGTTTCTTGATCTCACGTTCTCCGGTCTCCGTATGATAAACAACCATCTTATCGCAATTTCGGCACTTATATGTCTTGTCGATATGCGATTTTGCACTACATTCACCGACCAACCGTCCGCATCCCGGACAGTACACTCTAATTTTTTGGTTAAAAATCATAAATACCTCTTTTCTGCACACAAAAATACCGCCCACATAACGCAGACGGTATTTCCGGTCATTCACCTTTTAGGAGGATTAGAAAACATCTTGAATACTTTCGTCAGTTTAACATTACCATTTTTTATATATGACATTCAATGACATCATTCATTCAAATATCCTTCTCCGTATTTCTTTTCAAACTGTTTCAATGCCGTTCCGTGAAGTCTGACAACCTGTCTCCATGAATATTTCATTTCTGTTGCAATCATTTCAAAAGTTTTCTTTTCGATGTACCTTGCGAACAGAATATTGTATGTGTTCTCATCTTCCATACTGTCTATCTGTTGTATGATTTTCTCTTTTTTATCGACAAGTTCATCTACCATGCCATCTATTTTCCGTTCCATTTCATCAATTTTGGCATATTTTGTTCCTATTTTGTCAAAATTCTGTGTAGTCTGTACCCTTTCACCGCTTTGCGGAGCAGATATGCTTACCACCATATCTTTGAGTTGTGCGATTTCCGTGAGTTTATTATTTATCATCCGATTAAGGCGGCTTATCTGCCCTAAATATTCTTTTGTTGTCATCTAATACCTCCTACCCATTGAAAAAGGATTGCTGATTGCTTCTGCTCTTGCCACTCTGTTACCGTTTGTGATTCTTAAAGCAAAGTTAGAAAATACATCAGGCACATCATCTAACTGTTTTTTTCCGGATACAGAATATCTTTTTAGTAGTGACATCATTACTCCGTATGGTTCATTTGGTTTGTAACGAGACGGATCCTTGAAAATAACGTGTTGCAATATCCAGTTAGAACACTGGAAAATTCTTGCTTCTTTGTTTGTCTCAGTCGGTGTGTCTGTGATGTTGCATATCCATCCTTTACTCTCTACACGCTTATTTACTTCCATTGCCACACGGTCACCACCGGCATTACGTTCAAATTCGCACTCTTGCACTTTATTATTAACGAGTACATTTGCCGCATTTTCATACTGCATTTCATAATCTGCTGTATTGTCGCACACGCAATCAACGCAGTAATAATCTTCTCCGTACTTTTGTAATACCGGAAGAACAAAAAAATCGGTTCCTTTTCCCTTGGTATCGCATTGCCCGGTAATAATTTCCGGTTCTCCATGTGGCAGATTAAGATAACGTCTGATTTTTTCTTCCGGGAATAACAATCCCTCACGTTCAATAGGCTCTTGCTTGTAAAGACACCTATAAGAAATTTCATCCATGAGTAATTGTTGATCTTCAAAAAAAGCAACCGTAAATCCGGAAAATTCGTAGTCAAAATTGCTTAATCCTGTTTTTGGGTCAATATCAGGAACCGCAATTACTTTTACTCTCGGATTCCCTTCATACATATTTTGGATCCGACCGATTACATCGTTTACGCTCCACCTGGTAGCAATATGGATCTCTTTGCAATTCTTTCCGTCAGTATCTTGTGTCTTTCTTTGCCTTGCATCTACCGCATACTTGTCCCAAAGTTTATCCAAAATTATAGGATTCATAGCTTCTTCGATGCCACCGATCATGTCATCTACGAACAAAAACTTTGATGCACGTACTTTACCAGCATTTTTACTTCCTACGGATGTGCACTGAACGGATGGAAATGGTTTATATTTGCCAATGTTAAACTGTTCCATTTTTGCGTTAGTACTGGTAACGGAAAGGTTTGGGAAAATTTTATTCCAAGTGTACTCGTCAGAATTTGTGCAAATATCGTACACACCGTCATAGTACATACGTGTAATGTCTCCACTGTGGGAGTAAAAAAGGTTGAAATCTCTCGGAAACCATCCGGCAACCAATGCATTCAGCATTTTTTCTACCGTGGTTTTTCCAGCACCAGGGATAAGAGACACGCAGAGGATGTCGTATATATCATCAATCATGCCTTGAATGGCATCCATTAGACCGATTTTAAGAAATTGCTTTCTACGTGGCATATAGAACCGCTCTCTAGGTTCTCTTTTCTTTTCCAAATAGCGGTAGGCACTGTCCACAACCTTATTTTGTGCTTCTAGTAAAAGAACATCGTATAATTTATCTGTCAGAGAATAGTGCGTCTTGTTTGCAAAGGAATACTTTTCCAAATCCCATATGGTTCCTCCGGTTCTTTCCATGCAGAAACGCTCTACAATGCCTTTAGAACGGTTTGTTATCTGTAAGCCATAACTTATATCCTTTTCACCGTTTATAGCCACTCTACAAGCTTCTATGTACGCATCAATGACCTGTTCATCAATTCCCTTGCGCTGTATGTAATTGTCATAGCTGTTTACTGCCGATATAAGGCTCTGACTTGCCAATATAAAAGAGCCTCCTTCCCTAAAATTTTGGAAATTTGGCTCTCTGCGTAGGCACTCTACGACTGGTGCTCTAAAATATCTATTTGATAGTTAATATTTGGCTATTGTCTTGCCAACATGACCGTTCTGTATTTCTCTAATATGTACTTTACCATCTCTATTTTTTTTGGATTTTTTTCCTAGCTCACGAAGAATACGATAAGCAGATACTTCATCTATTGTTTCGTTTCCATGTATTCCATCTTTCATATTGATTACCTCATCAAAATCTCATTCCAATTTTATTGATTTCCCCGCATTTCGGGCATTTAATTTCAGCCTGTCCGTTGAATTTGCCTAAAAGGCGATTGCAATGCTGGCAACGCTTTTCAAATAGTCCCTCCGGCTTCATTGCCTGCCGCAGCGCATCACGTTCTATGCTCTCAATCACTGCTGTCATGCTCATTCTTCATCCACCTCTCAAACTCTTTCCGGCATTTAGGGCATAAATCAATTTCTGCTTCTTCTGTGTACAAAATAATTCCAAAATTGTCAAGCAAACTATCAAGATAGTAACTTTTTTGTATTTTTGACTTAATTTTCGCTTTTCCTTTTCTGATAAGTGTATTCTTTATTTCTACTCCACACCTATCGCAAGTGTGCCATTCTTTCTGATGTTTCATTAGTTACCCCTCTTTGTATGGATTGAAGAAGCCCTCATCTTTTCCAATTCCAAGATGCTTTTTCAATTCAAAATTTGTTATCCTTTCCCGATTAAACGAATTACTGACAATATAATTTGCAAGTTCTCCATCTTTCCATCCGTCCGTACTTGTCATATAATCATAAATCTGCTTATATTCTCCGGTCAGCTTGTCAAATTCAAACCAGCCTAAGTCAAGCGTCACTCCATAATTATAAAATCCCTTGTCAGACCACTTGCTGACATAATACATTAACTGCTTGTACGAAAATCCAAGCCTTTCAAAAATATTACCAATAGTTCTTATGCTCAATTCCCGATCGCTAGAATGTAATTTTCTTTTCTGCTCATTCAAGCAAGCTCTGAAAAATATTTCTTCTAATGGCTTCATTCTTCCACCAACTTTCTGCTCACACCTCGTATCCTGCCTTGCGGCACTGCTCCTTTATGGATTCCGGTAACTCAATCCCATTTTCTTTTACGTATCGAACCATTTCCGCTAATTTCTCATTGCTGATTTTTTCTATGATTTCAGAATCTTTCAGTCCTGCTTCTCGCAATTTTAATATATCGTTCCATTTTGAACCATTTATCTTACAACAGTAGTCACGACTATATAAAACGTGACTATGTTTATCAAACATATTTGTGCAGTCAAAAGCAGTACCAGATAATTTTGAACAAAAATGGGCGTTTTGGCAACAATCACATTCCGTATCTTTTTCAACGTACTTCCTCGGTTTATATTTCTTAAAATCTTTGCATTCAAAATCTAAATCCGTATCATTACCTTTTGTACACTCATAAATGGGATATTCTTCCCCTGTTTCTTCGTCAAAAGAATAATCGACAGAACAGTATTTGCAAGCAGAGCAGTCTCTAAACATCCTCATATCCTCCGTAACCCATGCAGACGGAATCGAACCGCCGACAAACATCCTATGCGGATGCTGTTCTACCACTGAAGCTATACATGGGAATCGCACCGTAAAACCTTTTATGGCTTGCGCTTGCCATAACCAAATGTGCACCGCCTACTTGTCACTGACTATCCACAATCTCACAGTCTTGTCTGTTCTCTACTTCATAGGCTTCGTTTTCGCTAAACGTATGTGGCTTACGTTTTAGACAGGGAATAGTTGCCGTGGGAGTTGAACCCACCCGACCCAAACAAGGCTCGACTGCTTTTGAATCTGCAAATTCTACTCACAGAAGTGTTTTTCGTTAACCGATAATGAGCAACTACTATCCATACATCTCCCATCGACCTGAACTATTGCAGTAGTGCCAGACTAAGTGGAGATAAAGATAAACGCCGTACACAGGATTTGAACCTGCAAGCCTTTTACAGCCAACGGTTTTCAAGACCGCTCCCTCACCACCCGGACATACGGCAAATATAGCAGTGTAGTGGAACTGCTATATCCGAAATTGCATTTGCCACTACTTTGTACAATTTCATGCGGACTTTCTACCGCTTACGGCAAGGTTCACCCCTGTCGTAAGTTAGCGCAGATACAAGGACTTGAACCTTGACAGCATTTCTGCTGGATAGCTTAGCAAGCTACTGTGATACCATTACACCATATCTGCAAGGGGAGGTTTTTTACTTGGTTTTCCTCTGCCCAAGGATCTTTTAGTCAGCCGCAAGCGGCTCTATCAAGTTCCCATGAGATAAACATTAACCGGTGTATTTATCCCCTATGCTTCTGTAATAAGCATACTCGGAGTGTACTTGCAACAACACCTATTGGGATGATGGGACTTGAACCCATGACATACTGTGTATAAGACAGCCGCTCTCGCCAACTGCGCTACATCCCAATGTGCGTTTCCGTAAGCTGTCTGCCGACATTTAAGGCACTGACACAGCGCAACACTTATGGCTATTTTTATTTTCGCAGGGCATCCGCCAGTTACCTGCTAGTCGGTTGCGATCCGACATCGTGGGGAAAGAAGGAGTCGAACCTTCGGTGTTTCTAATGTCACGGTTTTACAGACCGCTGCAATCGCCACTATGCATATTTCCCCAAAACCTGTGCCGTATAACCACAGCCTAACTTCTGGCACACCTATCTGCTACCTACCGATTATTGCAATCACGGTATCGTCTTATAGACGCAGATAAAGTTTTCACCGCTATATGGTTGCAAAGCTTCAAGCGGTTACGTGGAAAACCCTCACGAGCCTTGCGACGGCTCTTAACAGCATTCCGCTATGAGGTGAAAGGAGTCTTCCATGTAGATGGAATATTCGCAGATGGCAAAGACCGAAAGAAGAAAACATCTGCGAAACAGGGTTAGCTGGATTCGGACCAGCGAATGCAGCAGTCAAAGTGCTGTGCCTTACCGCTTGGCGATAACCCCAAACTCCGGGAGAGAGACCATCTGCTCCCGGATTATTTTCGTGAACCACTCTATTCAAAATTATCACGCCTGCGCACGGTACTCTGTAAAACTTAGTGTTGTCGAACGCATTATTTCATTTTCATTTCCCACACACAGGCTTCATACACTCTTGATGCATTGATTTCTCGGACACATATCCAATGCCAACACAACACCGGATATTCGGCAATAACAATGGCTTTATGAATTTAACCCATTCAACAATGTGATATGGGATAATTCGCACAATTTCCGGCAACCACATAGGCTATACCCACATAAAAGTTATTCCAAACACAAGGAACATTGCAAACGCGAAGAAAATTACTCCGTCTGATGCCGTTTTCTGTTTTGGAGCATACCATAAAGCAGATATTGCTAAAACTGTCAATACCAACGTTGTCATTATTTTTAAAATCATTAATCCAATCATTTCTTTTCTCCTTTATCAATAAGATTCTGTAATTTCAGTATTTTCTTTTCCCAAATAAACCAAACCGTAATCGCATTGATAATAAAACAGATAAAATAAATGAACCTGGTTTTTATATCATTACACTGCCAAAACATATCCGCCATCGTCATTGCAATAGAAAAAGCAAAAATGGAACACAACATTCTGAATAATCCATCAATAAACGGAATAAAAATTTTCATTTTTTCTTCGTCCTTCCTTCAATTTCATCTATCATTGCCATTACCAGTGCTTTAGCAAACTGGCTATTGTTATGTATTTTAATCAGCAAATTGCCCTGCCGGATAAGATACGACCAGTCATCATCCGTTTTCGGATTAGCGCACTCTTTATGAATTTTCCAAACCTCTGTGTATATCTCTTTAATCTCCGGTGGCAATTCACATTTCTCCTTAACTGGCAAATCTTCTTTAGGCTCTTTATCAAGCCTGCTCTTTTGGTGCTCCATCTGACAGCTAACCATTTCCGTAACATTCTCACGGTCTCTCTTAATTCCGTGACCTTGCAGAAACAATTCGCATTGTAGGACTTCACCGCATTTTGAACATTCGTCTTTTATCTCTTTCCCAAATATCTGCATACGCTTAATCCTTGCTTATGACTACTGCTCTTAAAAATACTCCGATGATGAACAGGATATACACCCATGCAGGAGCATGCAATTGAACCAGTATTCATGCTAAAACTATGTAAATGAAAATCATGTGGTACACCTCCTAAGGGTCTTTTTTATTTTTGAGAATTTTTTAAAAATCATCCACATTCTCTGTAAAACTTTTCTTCCCGTCCGTCATCATAAATAACTCTTGCAATCGGTTCTGCAGAATGATCCACTTTCTGGCACTTTGGAATACTAAGCATATCTACTCGGTTCTTTATAACCTTGATGTGATTGTCTCTCAGGTATTCTTTGTAGTACCACTTGTCAGATAGCTTGTTTCCACCGGAAATGTTTAGTTTTTGCTCACATTCTTTCTTGCCTATCTTTCCAGTTTTGTACTCCTCTAAAATTTCTAAATAGTTTGATGCCGGCAACATTTTAGGTCTTCCTGTTTTCTCCGCTCTTTTTATGACCCTTATGTTTAATGATCCATGTGCAATTTGATGGCAAACATGGCAAAGAGGTACAATGTTCCCTATATTGTTTGTTCCTCCCAATGCCAAAGGAACTACATGGTGATACTCTACATCCAAATTACTTCCACAGTTACAGCAAACTGTTCCAAGCTTATCTTTAAGTTCGTCCTTAAATGACGGTCTGTTAAATTGCAATTTGTTTTGTGTGTAAGATAACTCCATGTTAGTATCACCTCCTGTCGAAGCCTTTTTATTTTTTGGGTAGTTTACTGTACTTAGTAGGGCGGGTTTCCGAATTTCTATAAACCCCCTCCCCCATCATCACCAACATATTTCAACTATGCGCAAAATTCGTGCTTCGCGCAGTCTTTATTGACACGTCCTTAACTATCCCATATTTCCGCACGTTTCAGTAGTTGTTGCTACTAATTTGCATCTAATGTATTATCGTCATACGCTCCGGAATCGGTCAACATTGATTTATTTTGTCCATTTGCACCGTCTAACTGTGGCAAATCCGAAGCGGTCAACGCTTGCTTGTGGTTCTGCTGCTCTCTCGATACTCCCGGAAGGTTCCAACCGTAGTGACGATTTAATATCGCTAGGATCCCTACAGGGTTGCGCTTTGCCGTGGCAAGTTTTGCGCTTAGAGACTCTTCGCGAAAATCCGATATCTTTTTGCCGATGTCAGAACACGATGGACTTAATTTAGTCCCCTCATCTCTCCATGTAGCTATTGTATATCTGTCTATACCTGTTAATAAGCTAAATCCTATAGCTGATACCTCTTTATCATACATCATACACATATATATATAATAATCACATATACGGTTAACTAAATCATAGTTATAAGCGTTATAGTTACTAACTCCACCTGTAAATGATCCAGTAGTATTTACAAGGGATTTAGACTTGAGACAATCAGGCTCATTAAATGCATGGCGTTTAATATACATAAGTGCAGCATTCCAAACGCTTTGAGACTCTTGTCTAATATCCTCGATTTTCTGATCCTTGCAGAACTGGGAAAGATATAGCTCCATGTCATTTTCGTAAACCTGGGATGTTTCTGTATTTTCGACTTTTTCCACGTTCCGCACCTCCTAAAAATCTGCAATAAAAAATCACTAAGCATTACTTAACAAACCTATGTTTTTTGATCTCCTCCACAGATCAGGTAAAACATAAATTTACAAAAGTAACAAGCTAGTGACTTCTTGTCGTTTCCGGTCTGTCGGCTCCGGTGGTCTTGGTTACAATCTAGGCGGCTGCATATCCAGAGGGGGGTTGGATTTGCACCGCTGTCACTCGCACCGTATTAACGTCGGCTCCCTAACTGCTTTTATCATACCATAAGTGCTATTTATAAATCTACAACAACCTTTTACGCATTTGACGATTTGTTATTGTGGTATGTCTGCTGCTGATCCTGAGCAATAAAAATCATGCGATTAAAAAATATCATACGGTTAAATTTGACAAATGGGGTTATTTGACAGACAGACAGGTGATTTTTGCAGATGGGTGTTTGGTGGTAGCTGGTCAGCTCTAGTATTTATATATACTTGGTTATACAATGTCTTTCTGCTCTTATTTATTTTTATTTTATCTAACCTTTATTTTATCTAATCTCCTTTTATTTAATTTGCGTCTACAATTTGTCTACAATTTGTCTACAAAATTTAACACGTTAAAATGTCGCAGTGAAAATAGATCAAGAAAAGCAGGCTGTTACACCTGCTTAATTCCTGTTTATGCTATTGCTCTTCCCGTTCTTCTGATCCGTTCCGCTCTCGCTGTGATCCTGTCAATTAATGCCCTGTCACCGTATGCGGTCTTGTTGGCCAATAACTCCGGATCTGTCATGCTCTCCAGTGCTTGGAGCGTTTCCGCTTGCACTGTTTCCAGTGCTTGGAGTTCTGCCCGGTTAAATTCTTTCAGTCGTTCCGATTCTACGTTTTCCAGTTGCTCCCGGTAGTACCGGAAGAACTGCCGGACGTTTGAGCGGATCCGGGCGGCTTTCTTTGCTGTGATCTGTTCCGGTGTTCCTGTCATTTTGTTCGCTCCTTTCGTTTGTTTGTATCTTGATTATATATCATGTTATATAACATGTCAATAGTTTATTGCAATTATTTATTGATATTTTTCAGAAATTCCTCAGCGTCAACAACTTGCGGTTGTTCCAATGCTTTCCGCTCTGCTCTCCTCTGCTCCTGGAGTTGGTGCAATCTTTCGTTTGCTTGCATCAGTGCGAATTTCTCGGATACCTCTGTACGCTCTGCATTTGCCTTTTCTGCGGTCTTTTCCGTCTCTTGCGGTAAATTGTCCGTCTTGCGCTCTAAAGCGTCTAAATAAGCCAATACAGCCGATACAGCTATATCATTAATAGATATGTTGTTTTTATCTGCTCTGTCACGTGTACCTTTTGGTAGCCTGATTTGCGCAAGGTCGTATTTACTCCGGTAATTGCTTACTGCTTTTTTGGTGTATTCTGGTGTTTTTGCCATTTTTTATACCTCCGTAAATTTATTTTTATCATATTATATATCATATTATATATGTTTGCAATATAATTTTTTATATTACATAATATATAACTTGCTATATAGTTGTATATATACAAGTAGATATATCTTGTTATATAAATTTTATATAATCCGCTATTGACTTATGCTATATATCATGTTATAGTTATCTCAACAAATAAAAAAGCCGGCGACACCTACCAAGCGAACACCGGCACCCAAAAAGAAAGGCACCGCAATTATAACACGGTGAAAAGGTAAAAGCAATATGAGAAAGAATGAATTATTAGAAGCAATCAACAACAGCAAGGCAAGAAGCGCATGGAATAAAGGTGTAAAGATCTATGCTTATGAGCTTGTAGAAGCTCTAGAAGTTGAAGAGATTCCGCAGGACAAAACAGAGTTAAAAAGCCTTTTACTGAATGGCGCCGCTGACTGGAAACAGTACAGTTGGGGCGGCTGCTCTCTGATTTATGATTGTGACATTGCCGAACGTCTCTGTTGCCCGTCTGAGTTAAAAAAGGTTTGTGGCGGCGAGAACAAACCAAACAGATCCGAGGAATGGTTAGACACACAGGCAAGAGCATTAAGCCATTCTTTTGATATAATTTATCATATTGTTAAATTTAGCAAGTAAGACAGGCTTACACCGGGGATCGTGCCCCGGCTTGCTTTTACCCGGAAACGGGAAAATTTGAAAAATGCGGAGGAGCGAGAAAATGAAAATTATAGAAAAATCGAAAATGCCTGACGGTACATTAATACAGCTAGAGGATTGGCACGATAAAAACACAAAAGATTATATGGATTTATATGGATATGAGATAGGTGCATATCCAGTTGCTAAAAATTCCGGTTGTTGTGGATGGGTAAAATCCGGGGAAAAATTTAGGATATCAATTAGTTATAATAAATATGCAAATTATACTGATGAAATGGTGTTGAGTGATTTTGAATCGTTAAAAAATGGAGAAAAAACATTATCAGATTTAAAAGATCATTTTTTTAATAACTTTAAAGATCAATTTTATTTAGGAATTATAGATTTTGAACCTTGACAGCCGCCGCAGAGGATGCCCGCCGGATCACTACCGGCGGCGGTTTTATGGGTGGAATCTGCCCTAAAATTAAAAATAGGAGGTTGCCAAGATGGAAGAAAAGAACCTTGAAAGACTTTACAAGCTGTTAGAGCGTGCGGAGCGAGAGAAAGACACGGAGACAGTCGCCGCTATGCGGTGGGCAATTTTTGAACTTGAAAACAGATAAAAAACGGCTTTCAACCGTCTTTTTGTCGTGTGTTGGGTGATATACTGCCGTTTTGCGGTCTGTTTGCGTTGCTTTTTTGCCGGATCCGGTCGGATCATATCCACGGGTATATTGACGGTTTGCGTTGTCTTGGTGTACAATCAAATATTACAAGGGGGATTTTGCCAAAATGCGAAAATTGGGAATCGGTCATGTATATGACATAATGGAAAGCGTATCGGATGCCGGAAAACGGTTGGAAATCGTTTTAAATGTGGAATCTGCCAGGGGTGGTCTGTCTCCTGAATCTGCGGAGCTGCTACGGTCTGCGTACGATGCTATTCTTTCAGCTATTGGAGATCTTGCGAAAGCTGCGACACGGTGACCGGATGCACCACAGGAGCTTACAAGCGTTTCATGCCTTGAATCGGCATAAAAAAATCAGTGAAAAAACTCTGAAAACGGATTTTTTAGCTTGAAAAGTGCTACCCAGGGGGGATTAAAAATTTTTGCATTATATTTTGACGAAAAAATTTTCTTTCAAAAACCTCTGAAAACGAGATTTTCGGTTGAAAATGCAGACCTACGGGGGTATCAAAAGAAACACATTAAAATTTTTTACGAAAAAAAACTCAAAAAATGAGATTTTTAATAAAACCTAGAAGGGGGAAATATTATGAATTGCTACAAATGTGGTAAAGAAATGCGAGTTGTTCCGGAACAGGTGGCTACGGACGAGAAAGGTCTTCCAGTGTATCACAGAATAGGTTATTGTGATGCTTGTATGTCTAAATTTGATATTGACATTGTTGAACAACAAAATAAGAAAAAGAAAAAGCAAAGCATATTAAGTATACTATCTGTTGTGTTCACTCTTCTTGGTCTTACAATTCCAGTAGCAATTATTTTAGCCATTATTGACATTGTTAAAGGTGATAAAAATAATAAAAATCACAGCGGTTCATGGTTTTCGATTATTTTTTCTGCAATTGTAATTCTTGTATATTTTTTAGGTGGTCAAAATGATGAAAATCAAAATGTTTCAAATAATGTAAGTATAGAGTCTGTAATAGAAACAGAAAGTCAAACTATTGAATTACCAGATGAATCAGTTGAAAGCTATCCTACTTATCAAAGAGAAAATACAAATCAAGAAATAGATTCTAAAACAGAGCCTACGGTTGTGCAATCAGAAAGTAATGTAATAGAAAATGAAAATTATGGAGAATATGAGGAGGAAAATGTTTTATCAGAAGAGGACTACAAAGAATCATGTGTCGAATTATTCTATGATGATATATTTTTTTCCCAAGATGATTTAGAGGGAAAAGATGTAAAACTAAATCTTTTTGTGTCAGAACTTTATGAATTAAGAGCAAAAGATATGTATTATGATTATATTCAAGAAATGTTTGGAGAATACAATTTACAAAGGAATTTCTTAAAATGCTGTGTTTTGAGAGAAGGTACTGAAAGCTATATGGGAGAGCAAATCAATGTACTATTTTCTAATGATTATGGATTAAATGCAACAGATTATTCCGGTGGTGAAAAAATAACTGTTTATGGGAAAATAATAGGATACAGTACAAATTCATGGAGAGGTTACAACAAATGTGAATTTATGCCATTATATATAGAGTAATTTTAAGGGCATCCGAAAGGGTGCTCTTATTTTTTTGAAAAAGTACTTGACTTTTTGTGCGTACTATTATATTATAAATGTGCGTACAGAAAGTGAGGTGATCGCAATGTCACCACGCACAGGCAGACCTAAAACAGACAACCCTATGAATGATAGACTTTATGTTCGGGTAACAAAAGAAGAAAAGGAAGAAATAATGAATTTCTCTTCTACTTCCGGTTATTCAATATTAGAGATTATCCGAGAGGGAATTAAGTTTTTGAAAGGTCAAAAAAAATAGAACGTTGCCCCAACATCCAATTAGCACAACGCTCTAATGCCACCACTCTCAAAGAGATGGTAAAATCATTTTATCATCTTCTCTTGGGAAAATCAATTAAAAAGGAGAAGAAAATCATGGACAAATTTTTAGAAATCGTATTCGAAAGTCAGATTATCAACACATCGGAAAAAGGAGATAAATCATCAGAATATTTTAAGCCGTTCTTTGATAAACTGCAGGGAATCGTGAGTGAAAAAGTCTTTGAAGAACTCATGGATTCTTTTTCAGAATGTGAAGTGAGTACTATTAACTACTATGCCGTAGAGGGAATGAAGCTGGCAATCGGTATTATGAATGGTTCTTACGTTCCACAGATTTAGGAGGTAGAATATGACGGAACTGGTAAACGTTGAGGGAACAGAACTGGCTGTCAGAGAATATGATGGTCAAAGAGTTGTAACATTTAGGGATATTGATGAAGTACATCGTAGACCAAGTGGTACTGCGAAAAATGCATTTAGGAGAAATAAAAAGCACTTTGAGGTTGGAAAAGATTATTTTGTTCTAACGAAAGATTCTACGGTACGTTTAACGTACAGTGGAAATTCAAAGGGGACAGATAGTCACTTTTGCAAAATTCCTCCTGCCGGTATTACATTGCTTACAGAGCGTGGATATCTTAAAGTAGTGAAGCCGTTTAATGATGATTTGTCATGGAAAGTGCAAGATGCTCTTGTGGATGCTTATTTTGCGGTAAAGAATCAGCAACCAACCACAGCAATCGAGGAAAAGCCGACATTAGAGTTTGAAACAGACTGGTTCTGCATCAACCGTGGCAAAATCAATTACATCTGCCGTTGCTACGACATTACATCAAAGGAATATATGCACCACCTACTTGAAGTTTTGGGAAGAACGTATAATTTTGATGAAGCAAAGAGAATTTACAGCGCAACGACCGGAAACTGGAAATGCAGAAATTCCGAAGTAATCACATACTTCCCACAGCTTTCAGACCTTGCATCTAAAATTCTTCAGAAAGACTTAGAGGACTGTGCAAAAGAAGAGACCCCATAACAGGGGTCTTTTCTATGCCATTCTTTCCATGTATCCGCTTATCAGTTCATCAGCAAGCGCAAACACTTCTCTTCCGTAGGTAGCCAAAAAGTCTGCAACAATCTCTTCTGTCTGAATATCCATAGTCAAATTGTAGGACAGGCAGAACGCATGGCACAACTCATGGCACAGGACACGGTCATAGAAATTACCATGAATCATATTTGATATGTAAATGTCTCTTGTGTTCCTGTCTGTCATGCCAAACGTATATGTACCGTCAGAACGCATCAGCATAGGGCTGTGACTGCGTACACGGCTTAAATTCCAGTCCATTCCATTTATCGTGAACAACTTACCACCTCCAACATAAAAGGGGCTAAATAAGCCCCTTAAGTGTTTTAACCGATTTTTGTTACCAGTGCAGACAACTTGTTCCGCAGTACCGTCTTTTCTTCCGGTGTTGCATCGTTGATGATCTCCGTCATGTCGTTTGCAAGTTCGGTCATGTAGGTGTTCAGGTCACGGACTTTAGCTTCCTTGTCCTGCTGTGTATTAGCCTTATGCAGTTCCTTATTTTCCATGTAGGTTCTGCGGCTCATTCCACTTCTGCCCTCTCTTGCATCACGCATACCGGATGAAGAAGTTTCCGTGTAGTACATACGCCCCATGTCTCTGTCCATGTCACGGTGATACATTTCCGGGGTCATGTGGTAATAGGGTGGCTCTTCATAACCTCTGCGGTAGGTTCCACGACCTTTAGGTGCAAATCTGCCGTCAGCATAGCGGTAATGGTCATAGTACCGTCTGCCACCGTCACCGTAACGATCAAACATTTCCACGACTTCTTCCGGATCATATTCCTGCATGGTTTTTGTCAGCTCACGGTAGTACATGGCTTCTGACAAATCTTTCATCATATCAACGACTTTTCCCATTTCGCAAGTATCTACTTTGTCAATTCCTTTGTCAAACTGCGTTTTAGCGCATTCAGAAAGTTTTTCAATCATTTCATGCATTCTTTTAACATCCATGATTTTCACCTCCTACGCTTCACGAACGGCAATTAAATTACTGTTCTGCACTTCGATAGCTTGTGTGGAAGTGTTCTGAACTGCTACCGTGCTGCAGCATCCACGAGGGACATCAATGTAAGCCTGTGCAGAAACATTGAAGAAATTCTCTACTGCTGCCGGAGTTACAATCATTCTTGTGGACTGTAAAGGTTCTCCATCTACTGCCAGTGCAAGGGAAATTTCCCCAACAGTTCCACCAGTGGGAATCTGAATGTTTCCGGAATAGCTTACAAGGAATCTTGCCCGGCACTGATTAGTGATACCTCTAAGTTTCACAATTCCGGATCCCTCTCTATGAGTGATACAGTTACTTCCATTCACGGCAGTTTCGGTAAAGGCAACGTCCGCTCCTGCTGCCACAGTCTGTAATGCTACTGCTGTATATTCAGCCATAATAAATACCTCTCTTTCATAAAATAAAAAACCACCAACTGAATATTAGTTGATGGTTTGAAAATCCATTATTTATTTTTGTAGTCTGTAGCACACATTCCTATGCATTGCGGAGTTCCGTATTTTTCAATATAATCTTCGTCTCCGTATCGTTTAACACAAACATACATTGTATCGTGCCAATTCGTTCTCACATCTTCTGTTTTTGAAGTAGTGTCAATTACAATGTCTGATATTTCAAATGGTGCATTTGTTGCTCCTATCTTTTGGAAAAAGTCTTTGTGAATTTGATATATGTATTTTTTCATATCATCAAAGTTTTCAAATTCCCTTGCCGTTTCTAGGGATTCAGCTAATCCACCTCTATGTTGTCTGAAAATAACCATTTTGGCGCTCCTTTCTTTTTTGAAAATTGTACCACGACTTTAAAAATCCATCAACTTAATATTCTGTTTTCAATGTGCAAAAGGGCAAACATTATAGTCTGCCCTTTGATTATAAGTAATACTGCATAGCAGACATAACCATAAGGTTAAGTTACTCGATATGCAGTTTTAGCATCCGCAACCAGTGTTGCAACCACACCCGTAATATACGTTAGGGTTGGGAACCTGATATGCAGGAATAGGTGCAGGTTTCACAGTGTTGATGATCTGCTGTGTCTGAGCCGCCATCTGAGTAGTGAGAAGTGCATTCTGCCGATCCTGTGAAGCTGCTCTGCGCAGATCGTTATTCTCTGCGGTCAGAGTTGCAATCTTGTCTTGGCATAAGTAGTCAAGGATTGCTCTCGTACCGGCATTTTGACTGTCGATAATGTCACGAGTGTTGTTGTTCATGGTGTTCTGCAATGCGCAAGTATTCGTTGCCATATTGTAGTTCACGCCCTGAATAGCTTCACGGGTTTCGCAGCAGCAATTAGCAAGCTGGGACTGCAAAGCATTCTGTCCTTGCATCAGTGCAATGTTGGTGGTGTTAAAGCCTTGCTGTGTCTGATAGCCAAGATTGCAGATAGCGTTATCTACACCGTGGAAACCATTCATAATAGCGGTATTCTGTGCGTAAAAGCCGTCACATAATCCACTGTTGATTCCGTCCAGCTTACCGATGATAGACTGGGTGTCAAAACCTCTTTGGATATCTGCCTGTGTAGCAGCTGCAGCAACATAGCCACCGCCATTGTTACCACCGAAACCGCCCCAACCACCGTTGCCCCAGCCAAAAAGCAGGGCGAACACAACGATAATCCAGAGCCATCCACCGTCAGCCCATCCACCATTATTGCCGTAACCGCCATTTGCAGGCATAACAGGCATTGTAAAAGGTGCGTTGTTTGATTCAAACATATTAGATTTACCTCCGTATAATTTATTCATAAAGAGGTTCCCTAGGTTTTGTGCACAAACCTCTAATATGCAATCATAAGTGAAACTGATTTCTTATTTGGGACATTACATCATCAGGATTCAGTCCTCTTTCTTTGCAGATATTCCTTGCCATTTGCTCAATACCTTGCATATTTCCTTTTTGAGCCATATCCAAAGCATTTTTAGCCATAGGATTAGACATAATCTGATTGTTAGACATCATGCTTTGCATAAACTGTTGTGGACTTGCCATGTTTTTAAGCATCTGTATAGGATTTATGTTCATTCAGTATCTTCCTTTCTTTGTGTTTGTGAAGATTTTCTTTGCGATTGCGAAGATTTCAACTGCTCAATCTTCTGTTCCAGTTCGTCAAAACGCTTCATAAATACCGCTGTGGCTTCGTCTGATAGGTCAAATTTCGTCTTTTCTGTTTCTGACGGTAAATTGTTAGGGTCTGCATTTAAAACAGGTTTGTAGAGCCTTGTATAGATTTTCCCATCTGCTCCCCAGGATTTAGCATAGATCTCCGACAGGTCCTGCTTGGGGAAGAAAGCTGTGTTGCCATCCATAGGAACCTCATTCGGTGCTATGCACTCCTGCGCTGGCACAATGCGACCGTACATCTGTACTGCGTTTTGCTGTGGCTGTTGCATAAACTGCTGTGGTTGGAATTGTTCATGTTGTGGCATAAACTGTCCGTACATAGGTGTTCTATACTGCGGATTGAAATAGTTCGGATTCATAATCGGCTGCGGCATGGCTGTTCTCCCTTTCTTCCATTGATTCTATCTGTTTCGCAATTTCCACTTCATCAAGTGTCTGATATGTCGGATTGTTCAAAAGTCCCAACGGGCTGAAATTCATAAGCATTACCAAGTTCTCCTATAACTTCCTCTGTGGCATGTACTACGATTGATTGATATTTAAGCGGAACACTTCCCATCTGTTCTTTACTGAAAATACGTTCCAGTGCTTCATCTGAAAATCTGAATTTTGCCATAAGGTCATCCCTCCTTATGCTTAAATTTTGGCATAAAAAAAGTCGCATATAGCGACACATATACGACACTTTTGCGACAAGCAAAAAAATATGAAGTTTTAAAAGTATGATAAATACGGCATTAGCACATCCTATTGCCGTTCCCATGATCATCGGGGAGATCCGCAGATTCTTACGGGATAACAACAGCATTCGTGTATCACGCTCCCTGAAGGATACCGCCTATAAGGCAATCTACGCCAGAGATACACTGACGAGAAAAAATCTGAAGGAGCCCACTGTGGAAGAGATCGCCGCGGAGGTGGGTATCTCCAAGGAAGACATCGTCTATGCCTTAGATGCCATGCAGAACCCCATGAGTCTCTATGAGCCGGTCTACACTGACGGCGGCGACACCCTCTATGTCATGGACCAGATCAGTGATAAAAAAAATAAGGAAGAGATGTGGGTAGAACATCTCTCCCTCAGCGAAGCCATGAAACGTCTGAACGACAGAGAGCGTCATATCATCTCTCTGCGTTTTTTCGAAGGAAAGACCCAGACTGAGGTTGCCGACATGATCGGCATCTCCCAGGCCCAGGTCTCCCGTCTCGAAAAAAATGCATTGAAAGCTATGCGGGGCTATCTTACCGCCTGAGATCAGGTCTGTGGAATCCCTGTATCATATGATGCAGCAGCCAGAAAATCACATACCCGATCACAGCCCCCAGCACATTGGTCAGGATATCGTCCACCTGAAAATATCCCCTGCCGGTGATCAGCTGGATCGTCTCCACACCGAAGCTGGTCACGAATGCCGCAAAGGTATTCCTAAAAAAACCCCGAAGCCACGGAAATGCCCAGGGACAGATAAATCCATAGGGAATAAACAGCAATACATTTTCCACGACATACGAATGGTTCCTCGCATTCGTCCCCCAGGTAGAGAACAGTTCCAGATCCATGCCGATCCGGCTGCCATCCTCTCTGGAGAAAAAAGTGATCACCAGAATGATCATCAGATACAGAGAAAATGCCATGAGTCCCGCCATGGGAAAAGTATCCTTCCCCTTACGCTCCCGTCTGGCATTCAGTCCGTTCAGGAGCAGTCCCACAACAGCACCCGCCATGATCCCGTAGGGAAGATAGGCCAGGGTCTCCTTTAGATCCTTTATGATATATTTTAACATCATCTTATTATTTCCTTACATTTGATAGGTATCCCAATGGGAAGGTGCTTCCTCCCATATCTTCTTATCCTCGAATAAGCGGTCATTCATCCAGCCGACGGCATCCACCACGCCATCCTCGTCAAAAGAAAAATATGCTCTTTTCTTTTTTTCCTCCGGGGTCTTAAAATAATTAAAGGGCTCCGGCCATACCGTCACCATAAGCTTTTTACCGCCCTCGGGGTCCTCCGGAGCCTGTGTCTGTTCCAAGCGGTAACGCATCCCCTGATGGCATCCGGTGAATTCCGTCTTTTTTAAATATTCCATCGATAATATATCATCACGCTGTATCATGTATCTTCGTCCTTAAAATCTGTCATTCACAACCCGGAGAACAGTTTCTCTCCGTAATCTCTATAGTATCATGTATCCGTCCCGAATGCAAAGTCAAATATGCAGGCTGATCTCCTTTTTCAGCTGCCGCATGATCTTTTTTTCCAGCCTCGAAATATAGGACTGGGAGATTCCAAGAAAGCTTGCCACTTCCTTCTGTGTCATCTCCTGTCCGTCCGGTGTCCCCAGTCCGAACCGCAGCCGTACAATGGTCTTCTCCCGGTTCGACAGCTTACTTACGGCATTCATTAAAAGCTTGCGCTCCACTTCGTTCTCTATCCCTCTGTATATCACATCCTCATCCGTTCCCAGGATATCCGACAGGAGAAGTTCATTGCCGTCCCAATCCACATTTAAAGGTTCATCGATGGACACTTCCATCTTCGTCTTATTATTCCGCCGCAGATACATCAATATCTCATTTTCAATGCATCGGGAAGCATAAGTCGCCAGCTTGATATTTTTCTCCGGATTAAAGGTGTTGATGGACTTGATCAGTCCGATGGTACCGATGGAGATCAGATCCTCCACTCCCACACCCGTATTATCGAATTTTTTGGCTATGTAGACCACGAGACGCAGATTATGCTCGATGAGGATTGCTTTCGCCTCATCCTCATATTCCGTTCCGAGATCTCCGATCACCTGATTCTCCTGATCTGTGGGAAGCGGCGGTGGCAGGACCTCTGCGCCTCCGATGTAATGAATATCTCCTTTCCGCTGCCGCAGAAACGGTTCTCTGCGAATCATCTTGAATTGCATTTTCCCGGGTATTGCTATCTTTAAGATCATAGTTGCTCCTTCCTGCTTTTCCTGTCTTTTTTAACAGCGCCGGATGCAGCAGCATAGGAATCTCTCTTCCTGCGATTTCCTCTTCACTTACTGCCAGCCACACATCGCTGCATATTTTTTCCACACCATGGATCCGGATCTTCATCTGCGGAATCCTGTATCCATAGAGAATTCCATTCTTTTTCCCGACACTGTGGTAAGGAATCACCCGAAAATCCGGCAGTCCCTCCGGCCACAAAGTCTGAAATGTCACCACATCCAATACAGATACGGGGGCTCCGCTCATAGGTTCCGTCAAAGTATTGCCGGAATCCACAATCGCCGCGATACACAATGTCTGTTCCGTCCCCCGGAGTACTACCTCACAATGAGTTCCAAGCTCCGTTTCTCTTCGGTATCTCCACAATAGCAGCTGCACTGTCAGAGCCCCCACTCCCAGTGCAAGCACAATTCCCGGTACATACTGTATTCCGGCCGGAATTCCCCTCAGCACAGCCACCAGAATTCCTCCGAGCAGGAAAGTATCATACATCTGCTTTCTAAAATAACTCCATAGCGAACGCCAATTCCGGATTCGGAATGTTACTGTAAGCATCAACAATGTTCCGGGCAGCATACAGAGCAGCAGTTTAAGTAGAGCCGCTCCCTTCCATAAAAAAGGGAGCAGATAGCAGACCGCTCCGATTCCCGCTCCACACAGCAGCCGGTACCACGTGGCAGTGCGGCAGGTGCTGTGGTCTACCATGATCAGAAGTAACAGATTCATACCGAGATTCAGGAGGAACATACTGTCTAAATATAGTTCATAATGCATCACACCCCTCCTTCAGAATTATTATAAGGGGTGTCCCCAGCGGATTTTGTCAAATTTTCATCCGCCGGAACCTTTTTCATTCAATGATTTTCGACAACAGTATCCTCCGTCTTCTCCAGTCCCAAATAAGGCAAAATATTTTCATACAGCTGCCTTATAATAGGTGCTGCCACCTGTCCTCCATAATAGACTCCCTGGGGATTGTTGATAATGGCGATGGCAATCACCTGTGGATCATCGGCAGGCGCGAATCCGATAAAAGAAGAAATATAACGTCCGCTGCCTCTGGGCAGCGTCTGACTGGTCGCCGTCTTACCACCCACCCGAAAGCCCTGCACCTGTCCGTTTCTACCAGAGCCCTCCGCCACCACTGTCTCCAGGATATAACGCATAGTTGCGCTGGTCTCTTCCGATACGATTCCTGTCTCCACAGGATAAGTAAAAACCTGTTCCACTTCGCCATCCCGGTTCAGGGCTTCCATGCCCAAGTGAGGAGTGATCCGGTTGCCTCCGTTAACGATGGAGGATGCCGTTGTCAGCAGCTGGATCGCCGTGATTTGAAAAGACTGCCCGAAAGCCACCGTCGCCAGCTCCACATTTCCCATGTCTTCTTTTTTATGCATGATCGTTGCTGCTTCCCCGGGGAGATCGATTCCGGTTCTTTTTTTCAGTCCGAATTGCTCAAAATATTTGTAATAATTGTCTACACCGAGACGCAGTCCTACGGAGATCAGTGCCGGATTGCAACTATTCTGCATACACTGCACAAATGTCTGTGTGCCATGTCCGGCGATCTTATGGCAGCGGATCCTGCGGTCATCCACGATGATAAATCCCGGGCAGGAAAATGTGCTCTCCGGTGTGACTACTCCGGCCTCCAGTCCCGCAGCGGCGGTGATGATCTTGAAGGTGGAACCCGGTTCGTAGGTATCGTTGATGCAGCCGTTGCGCCACATGGCATTCAGCTTCTCCTGCTTCTGTTCCGCAGTCAGGGTGGACGGATCCACCACCGCAATGCTTCCGTCCTCCTTCCACTCAGTCAGTTCCGGTAGCGTGTAAGGGTCGTTTAAGTCAAATTCCGGATAATTGACCATGGCCAGGATTTCTCCGTTTCGCGGATCCATGGCGATGATGTAGACGCTGTCCGCCTCTTTGGTGGCGCAGGCCTGTTCCGCCAGCTGCGCGGCATACTCCTGGATGTTACGGTCGATGCTGATCCGCAGATCCCATCCCGGCACCGGCTCTACCCGGCGTTCCCCCGCTGTGTCTATCTCGATTCCTTTGGCATCCGTCACAGTCAGAATCATACCGGGTTCTCCCTGCAGTGTTTCCTCATAGATCACTTCCAGTCCAATGATCCCCTGATTGTCCCCTCCGGTAAATCCCAGGACTTTACTGGCCAGGTCCCCATACGGATAGTATCGCTTATAATCCTCATCCACTTTCACCCCCGCCAGATCATATTCCCGGATTCTGTCACCGATGCTCTTGTCCACATTGCTTTTGACACGTTCCATGGAAGAATATTTTTCCACACGTTTTCTCGCTTCCGTCTCCGAAATTCCCAGCTCTTTTACCAGCATGGCTATCACCTTTTCCGGTTCTGTGATCTGATTATGAATCACCGATACGGTACAGACCGTCTTGTTATCCGCCAGTACCACTCCGTTCCTGTCCAAAATACGGCCTCTTGCCGCCTTTATGCTGCGTTCTCTCTCATGCAGTCTCGTCGCCGCTTCCTCATAATAATCCGCCCTCCACACCATCAGATACAAAAGTCTCATAAACAATCCGATAAGCACCAGTGCACATATGAAAAAAATGGTCATGATCTTTTTGCGATGAAAAAAACGATTTTGCTGATCCGCCATAAAAAAACCTCACAACAAGAGCTTTTTACATTTTATTGCTCCTGCTGTGAGGCTATTCGTATGTTTTGTTTATTCATTCTGCTGATTCAGCAGATTATTGTTAATGGGACTGTCACCCATGGTATCGTCCCCGCCGACATCCGCTCCCGTAATGGGATCGATCAGACCGCCGTCGATCGGACTTACCAGATAACCGGTAGCGGGATCTTTGGGATAATTTCTCCAGTCCTCCGTAACCGTCGTCGTATCATCACCGGTTCCGTCACCACTCTGGGAATCTCCGGTCTGATCATCTCCGGTCTGAGCGTCTCCGGTCTGATTGTCTCCGGTGCTCTGGTCATCTCCGTTCTCGGGAGTCTGGGTATACTGATTCGTAATCTCGATCTGTTTCTCCGCCAGTTCCTGAATCTCCTTTTCAGACAGTTCCTCCGTCATGAAGATATTCAGATAAGGCAGCACTTCCGTCAGAACATTTCGTACAATACCGGTTGCAAACTTTGCATCATCCTGAGGGGATGCATTGGCACGGTCCACGACTACATAAATGGCGATCTGGGGATCATCCGCCGGTGCATATCCCATAAAGGATACAACATACTCACCGTTTTTACGGGGAATAGTCTCTGCGGTACCGGTCTTGCCGCCGATGGCATAACCTGCAGGTCTTGCGGTTCTACCGGTTCTGCGGTCACCACCCTCTTCCATAACGGTAGCACGACAGTACTGTCTGATCTTCGCCGAAGTGCTCTCGGAGATGGTCTGTCGTAACACTCTCGGTTCAATGTTCTCCACCGTTGCTCCACTTGCATTGGTGATCTTATCCACCATATGAGGCTCATAATAGTAACCGCCGTTGATCAGAGAGCAGAAACCGGTGATCATCTGGATCATGGTCACATTAAAGTTCTGTCCAAAGCTGTTGGTCGCCAGATCAGCGCTTCCCATCTGGTCCACCGGAAACAGCAGGCTTGCTGTTCTCGCCTCTCCTGCCAGATCCACGTTGGTCTTTAATCCAAAGTTAAAGATCTGCTGGAATTTGGCAAATTCCTCTTTGCCCATGGTGGCAGCAATCTTCATTAACGCTACATTGCAGGACCAGGCAATGGAATCCTGTACCGATACATCACCTTCACCGCCGGAACGGTAGCTGTGGCATTTGATCGTATGTCCACCGACTTCCAGAGATCCGTTACACTGATAGTGCTCGTTGCCGGTGATGGCACCGCTCTCCAATGCTGCTGCCACGGTAAAAGGCTTCGCCGTGGATCCCGGCTCGTAGGTGGTGGAGATACAGTAGTTCTTCCACAGGTAGTTCAGATTATCCAATAGCTGCTCATCTGTCAGGGCATCGATATCTTCCTGGGTAAAATAGGTATCTGTCTTCGTCAGTACCTGGTAACCGTTGGCATTGGTCACCATCTCGATCTTACGGGATCCCAAAAGGGCGTCCGTATTCCTGGTATCGTTCAGGTCATAGGTAGGATAGCTGGCCATGGCCAAAATATTGCCGGTATTGACTTCCATGATGATGCAGCCCACATTTTCCGCACCGTTACCGGGATGTACCGCATCCTTATGCTCCTCGTTAAACTGCTTTAAGTATTTCTCTACAATGCCCTGAATATTGGCATCAATGGTACTGTGTATCGTGTTACCATCCACTGCCGGTTTGATCGTACGCTCCAGGTTGGCATCGTCATTCAGATAGCCGTACTCTCTTCCGGTGGTTCCGTTCAGAACATCATTGTAATACTCTTCGAGACCGTACTGTCCTTCATTGTCCGCTCTGGAAAATCCGATCACATCTGCCGCCAGAGAACCGTTGGGATAGACTCTCTTATATTCCTCTTCAAACCAGACACCACGGATCTTGCTGTTCTCCAGTGCTGCCGCCTGGAATCCGCTGATCTGGTCATAAGTCATCCTCCGAAGAGGCACATACCAGGAAGATTCGGGGTGAGACGTTACATACTGCCGCACTGCCGTCATGTCCAGATCCGGAAAATTTGCACCCAATGCTTCCATGGTGGGTTCCAGATAATCCTCCCGATCCAGCATTACCCTGGCATCGATGACCAGATTATATACTTTCTCGCTGACCGCCAGTTTGGTTCCTTTGGCGTCCACAATATCGCCGCGCCGGAAAGGTAATGTTATGGAATCATATTTCTGCTGAGACAGCACCTGTTTCTCGTAAGCTGCACCATCTGCTTTCACGATCCATGTAAGACGCACCGATAAAAGAATAAATGCCAAAATGATCAGTGCATAAAGACACAGGAGCTTTTTCTGCATTTTTACGGAAAATTTTTTAGGTTTCTGTTCTTTCACACTTCGGGCCTCCCGGGCTTAGTTCTGACTGTTATCAGCCTGACGCATGTAGTCATTGCTGTTGCTCTCATAAGGGATTACCTGTCCCTCGGTTGCATAGGTCATTCCCAGTTCGCCGATGGCAATCCTCTTGATCTCTTCCAGGTTGATATTACTGGTAATGCGACTGTATTCTTCATCATTTGCCAGCTTCAGAGAGTTCAACTCGCTCTCCATTCTGGATACTTCCGTGATCCTGGCAGTCAGTTCTGACTGCATCTGAATATAGTTCACCAGAAAAAATGCACATGCCACCAGTGCCACCATCAGAAAAGTCACATAGCCGATGCTCATATGTCTTGCTTTTTCTCTGTTTTTTCTCGTCTCGTGAGACAGCTGTCTCCGGGGTTCTTCCATCTGCCTGCGGATCTGTAAGTCTCTTGCTGTATTATCATATATGTATGGGGTATTACTTCTTCTCTGTGCCATACTTTATTCCCACTTTCACTGATGAATATTTAAAATTCTTTATTTCTTTTCAAACACGCGTAACTTCGCGCTCTTGGATCTGCTGTTTACTTCCAGTTCTTCCGCACCGGGCAGAATCGGTTTTCTGGTGATCACCTTTCCCTTGGAGACCTTACCGCATACACACACCGGAAATTCCGGAGGACAGGTACAGGGATTTTCATTCCTGCGGAACGCATTTTTCACGATCCGGTCTTCCAGGGAATGGAAGGTAATGATACAGAACCTCCCACCGGGATGCAACAGATCGATCAATTCGTCCAATGCCTTTTTCAGTACTTCCAGTTCCTGATTGCACTCAATGCGGATCGCCTGGAATGTCTGCTTGGAGGGATGTCCGTTCTGCCGCATCTTCGCCGGAACTGCAGCTTTGATGATCTCGTTTAATTCAAAGGTAGTCTCAATGGGCTTGTCCGCCCTGTTTTTTACAATATGTTTCGCAATGTTTTTCGCAAACGGATCTTCGCCGTAGTCCCGGATGATATGATACAGCTCCATCTCGGAATAGTTGTTCACAATGTCTCTCGCTGTCAGGGTCTGTCTGCGATCCATCCGCATGTCAAGCGGTGCATCAAACCGGTAAGAAAACCCTCTGTCCTCGGTATCTAACTGGTAGGAAGAGACTCCCAGATCCAGCACGATGCCGTCCACACCGGTGACTCCGTATTCTCTGAGTGCCTCCACCGCATTCACGTAATTGTTGCGGATCACGGTCACTTTATCTCCAAAGCATCGTAATCTCTCCGATGCCGCCGCGATCGCCGCGTCATCCTGATCGATCCCGTAGAAATGTCCGTTCTGTAAGCGGCTGCACACTTCATATGCATGTCCGCCGCCTCCTAAGGTTCCGTCCACATAGATGCCGTCCGGTCTGATATTCAGTTGTTCGATGGTCTCATGCAACATCACAGAATAATGATTAAATTCCACGACGGTCATCCTTTCCTGCTTCTTTTAAATGGTCAGTCCCAGTCCTTCCATGGCACCGGTGATCTCATCCATATCCGCATCCAAGTTCATGGTCTCCCACTTATCCTTGCTCCAGATCTCCACGCGGCTGCCGACTCCGACTAACACCACATCTTTTTCCAGTCCGGCGAATTCTCGCAAGTGTGCCGGCAACAGGATTCTTCCCTGCTTGTCCACTTCCACCGTAGCCGCACCGGCTAAGAAGAAACGGGCAAATTGTCTTGCTTCCTTATTGATCAGAGGTAATGAGGTCAGCTTCTGTTCAAAAGCATTCCAGTCATCGCCCGCATACACAAATAAGCAGCCATCCATTCCCTTGGAAATCACAAATTCCTCGCCCAAAGTCTCTCGGAATTTCGCCGGAATGATCAACCTGCCTTTCGTATCTAACGTATGGTTGTACTCGCTCATAAACATCGCACTCACCACCATTCATCCAAAATGGGACTGCCACGAAAAAGGAGGTCATTTTTTCAAAAATCTACCACTTTGTGGCACTTGCCTCCACTTTTTCCCACTTTTATTATGATTTTATACTAAATTAAGGGATTTTACAAGAGAAATCAAGTAGCTTTTTTCGACGGCGGAATCCAAAAAAGCGCCCCGTCCTACGACAAGAGCGCTCTTTTCCACTATATGTGGTAAAAAAATAAGAGCAAACACAATATCTATGTATTTGCTCTTATTTCGATATTCTTAATAAATTTTTAAAAATTTTTAATTTTTTTCCACTTTCGGCTGTTTTTTCAGGTGCATACGTACCACAATGTCCGTCACCACCGCGAAGATCACCATACACAGAGATAATACCTGCGATACAGCGAGGGTCGTTCCGGGAATAAACAGGGTATCTGTCCGGATACCTTCGATCCAGAATCTGCCAAGACCATAGCCTCCGAAGTACAACAGACAGATCTCGCCCTCGAACTTTTTGTGCTTGCGGTATACCAGCATAATGAGCAGAATCATCAGATTCCACAGACTCTCATAGAGGAATGTGGGATGTACCTGAATGTAATTGGTACCTTCCACAATATGTGCTGCCACATTCCCGGAAATATCCCGACTGCGCACCGCTTCGATGGGAAGCCGCATTGCCAGAAAATTATCCGTATATTCTCCGAACACTTCACGGTTCATGAAATTGCCCCAACGCCCGATGGCCTGTCCTAAGATCAATCCCGGTACACACAGATCTCCCAGACGGAAAGGATTGATCTTTTTGATCTTACAATATAAAAACAATGTCAGAAAAGCTCCGATCACACCGCCGTAGATCGCCATACCACCGTTACGGGTATTGAAGATGCTGAGCAGATTATCCTTGTAATAGTCCCAGGCAAAGATCACATAATAGATTCTGGCACCGATCACGGAAAAGATCACGGCATAAATAGCGAAGTCCCAAATAGTATCCGGATTCTCTCCGCTCATCTTTGCCTGGTGCACTGCCATCAGAATTCCCGCCAGTACACCGATACCGATGATCAGACCGTAAAAAGCGATCTCGAAACCGAATACGGTAAAGCTTCTGGGAACATTTTCCAGGTAAATGCCTAAATGGGGAAATGCTATATCTCCTGCATTCATCATAATATTTATATCCTTTCTTAGTATTAACCGGCTTCTTCGCGCTTTGCGCTCTCGAATCCGGCATATCAGACGTTAAATCTGAACAGGATCACATCACCGTCCTGTACGACATAGTCCTTGCCTTCCATGCCGACCAGACCTTTCTCACGTGCAGCTGCCAGAGATCCCTGCTCTAAAAGGTCCTTGTAATTTACAACTTCCGCCTTGATGAAGCCTCTCTCGAAATCGGAGTGAATCTTACCGGCTGCCTGAGGCGCCTTGGTACCGATCTTGATGGTCCATGCTCTGGTCTCATCCTCTCCTGCAGTCAAAAAGCTCATCAGACCTAAGATATGATAGCTTGCCTTGATCAGCTTCTCCAGACCGGATTCCTTCAGTCCCAGATCATCCAGGAACATTGCCTTCTCATCATCATCCAGTTCAGAGATCTCTTCCTCAATCTGTGCGCAGATGACGAATACTTCGCTGTTCTCACTTGCAGCGAACTCTCGCACCTTCGCTACCATCTCATTGGAGGCACCGTCATCTGCCAGATCATCCTCGGATACATTGGCTGCATAAATCACCGGTTTGTAGGTCAGCAGATTGTATTCCTTCAACAGAGACAGCTCGTCCTCATCGGTAACTTCCAGGCTCTTCGCCATCTTGCCGCTCTCCAGATGCTCCTTGATACGCTCTAAGAGTGCCAGCTCCTTGGCATAAGTCTTGTCCATTCTGGCAGCCTTGACTACCTTGGACAGTCTTCTCTCCAGTACTTCCAGATCTGCGAAGATCAGCTCTAAGTTAATGGTCTCGATATCCCGCAAAGGATTGACACTACCGTCCACATGGATGACATTGGGATCCTCGAAGCATCTTACCACATGGACAATGGCATCCACCTCACGGATATTGCTTAAGAACTGGTTCCCCAGTCCCTCACCCTTGGAAGCACCCTTTACCAGGCCTGCGATATCTACAAATTCAATCACAGCAGGGGTCACTTTCTTGGAATGATACATCTCTCCCAGCGCTTTTAATCTGTCATCCGGAACTGTTACCACGCCCACATTGGGGTCGATGGTACAGAAAGGATAGTTAGCGGATTCCGCTCCCGCCTTGGTCAGGGAATTGAAAAGTGTACTCTTTCCCACGTTGGGAAGACCTACGATACCCAGCTTCATGATTTATTTACCGTTCAGACCTAACGACAGGGTCTGCCTTTCTTGTATTTTCTATTCTTTATTTCACTCATAAGTCCATCCGTCTCCGTGCAGAGACAAACGAATCCGAAATAGTATTATAGCATACCTCACACTCTTTGCAAAGTCCTTACTGTTCAAAGTAAGTATTGATTCCGGTGAGAAGCCCTGTGGCTAATTGTTCCAATATCACATCGCTGTGGTCCGAATACGCATTTCCCAGTTCCATATCCACAGAAGGGATCGTGCTGTAGGATGTCTGGGTCAGGTCAATACCCATATGTCCTTTCCCATAAATTGTGGCTCCCTGCTCCCGCAGTCCTTCCACCAGATCCGTTCCCAGGGTATCGTGCTGCTGCCAGTGCGATGCCACCGGCTCCATGTTTTTCAGCGCTTCCGGCACCGAGATATAGAAGCATCCCTTGTCGTAATTTTTGCCGTCACCGCTGTCCCAGTGCAGCGCAATATGGCAGTCCGCGACATTGTTGCAGATCACAGTCCGCGCCACATTGTCTAACTGCACATCCTCACTGTCCCTGAGCATCAGCACATCATAACCGGAGGTAAGCAGCTTATCCCGCAGAATCTGTGCCATACGTAATGTCACCTCCCGCTCCGGTGTGCCGTCCTGGAACGTCATGCCCCCAGAGACTGCTGCAGCTTCCATTGCTCCCGCCGCCGTACTGCCTCCGGTGACTTTCGCCGAGCCGTCCGGATGACACAGCGTCTTTACCTTCGCGCCGCCCGCCGTCCCGTGTCCGGCATTGACACCGATGACGATGCCTTTGCGTCCGGATTCCTCCGACGCCAGATACAGCACTGCTGCTCCGGTATTGATCTTAGAATGATCTGCATATTCCCATGTGGAATCCAGGGTGATCTGCTGTAAGTTGGTATATCCAACGGATTCTTCCATAATCTGTTCCCGTGACTGTAGTTCTGCCTCCGTTGCTTCTTCCGGCACCGGCTCTTCCGTCACTGGCTCTTCCGTCATCAGCTCTTCCGGCACCGGCTCTTCCGGCTGCTGCCCTACCGTACTCTCTGCAGCATTGTTTCTTTCTATTTCCTGTTGTCCTGCCCGGCATCCTGTCATGCTCAGTCCTACAATACAAATCCAGAATAGCACCAGCTTTTTCATCCCATTCGTCTCCCAGCTCTTAAAAAAGCCATTGCTGTTTTTGCAGCAATGGCCTCTGTTTCATACCATTTGTTTTATTTTACGTGGTACTTTCCGCCCCGTCAAGCACCTCTCTGTGGATCGTGCCGCGGCATTCTTCTGCTTTGCAGCCGGGAAGCCGTATAGTTGCGGTACAGTTGTCCGGAATTGTAATATCATAGCAGATTTTATGATCCCGGTAATACCAGTTGGAACGGATCTCACCAAGTGGTGACAGATACGTTGCTTCCGCATGTCCGATTTTCTCCGAAGGATGCGGTGCAATCTCGATCCTGCCAAAGTTCAGCCGGATACCTGCCACATCCCGGAACAGCCATCCGGTAATTGCTCCATAGGAATAATGATTCAGGGAATCGTGCACGGTTCCGTCTTCCTGTTTACCGTCCCAGGTCTCCCAGATCGTTGTTGCTCCCTTTTTCACCGCATATAGCCAGCCCGGTGCCGTATCCTGCAATAGCAGCCGGTAAGCTGTATCTGTATAGCCGTATTCTGTCAGCACATGGCACAGATACGGGGTAGAGAGGAATCCGGTATTCAGATGATACCCATTGGCAATGACCATTTCATTCAGTGTCTGCGCTGCCGTTTTCTTTTCCTCTTCCGTGATAACATCCAGGGCAATGGGCCGCACATAGGCTGCCTGACGATCTGAAGTGATCCTTCCCTCCGGCAGGAATTTTGCCCGGTAGGCAGTCTTAATTTTCTCGGACAGACTCTGATATTTCCCGGCATCTTCTGTTCTTCCGAGAAGTCTGGCATCTTCCGCCAGGCTTTCCGCACTGTAGGCAAAATATGCCGTCGGTACCTCCGGTGCACCTTTCATGATGGTCTCCGTCAGTACGGTCTTCGTATCAACGCCCGGCTCCAGCCATTCTCCCCAGTGGAATCCGGTATCTACAATATATTTTTTATTTTTGTCCCATTTGAACTTGGCTTTCAGCCGACTCTTCTTCGCCCGTTTTGCGGAAAAATCCACCCAGCGTTTCAGGGCATCGTAATTCTCTTCCAGAATATCCGTGCAGTTGTATGTCTTCGCCAGTGCATTCGGTACAATGCCGATGGCATCCGCCCATCCGGCAGATCCGTCCGACATCTTTTTAAAGGCTCCCGGCACTTCGTTCTTCGGTGCCACACCGGGGACTTTTCCATTCGGAAGCTGTTCCAGCCGCACCTCGTTCAGCCATTTGCGCAATACCGGATAGCAGTCCATCAGATAGACTCCCGTTTCCACGAACGCTCCCGCATCCCCGGTCCAGCCCTGTCTTTCTCTGGTAGGGCAGTCTGTGGGAATATCCGCAAAATTTCCTTTCATGGACCAGATGGAGTTGCTCACCAGCTGATTCACATCCGCATTACCACAGGTGAAGAATCCGGTCTGCTCCATATCCGAATATACGGCATGTGCGGTAAAGTGAATCTGCTCTACGGGAATATCGCTCTCCACCAGCATGTACTGGAATCCGAAGATGGCAAACTGCGGACAATAAATATTATGTCCCTCATGGCATACATAGTCGATCTCCTGATAGATCATTTTCTCCGACGCCATACTTTCATGTTGGAAATTGGCGATCGTGAAATTTCCCTTCTCATCCAGTGTCTCTCCATGCACCAGCCGGATCTTCTGTCCCGCTTTCGCATCTGTTTCAAAGGATACATATCCTGCCATATTCTGTCCGAAGTCGATGACTTTTTCTCCCGCCGGAGTTATAAACAATTTTCCCTGAAAACTCTCATGTGCTCTAATGGGAACATTATTACTGCACACCAGCGTGTCATATCCGAAGTCTTCCGTTCTGATTTTGTGATATCCTTCTGTTGGAAACCGTCCGTCTCCCACCGTGGCATCCACGCGTTCGCCGAAGTCCAGTCCGTTGGCACGGATTGCCCCTTCATTAGAAGCTTCCCAGTTCTCATCCGTAAGACAGACAACCCTGCCGTCCACCTCCAGCTGCGCCAGGAGTGACAGATCATCGCCAAAAAGATTTCCTCCGGTATTGTTCATTCCGCTCTTACCGCGATACCAGCCGTCTCCCAGACATACCAGGAGTTCATTCTCACCCTCCTGCAGGTATTCTGTCACATCTAAAGTCTGATATTCCAGGCGCTTCGTATATTCCGAGGTACCCGGTGCCAGAACTGCATCTCCGACTCTCCTGCCGTTCAGATATGCCACATAGATGCCATGTGCTGTGATGTAGAGTCTGCCTTGCCCGGTTCCATCTACGTTAAATCTCCGGCGCGCATAAGATACCGGTCTGGTGTTGACCTGTGTCAGATTCTGTTCTTCCACATTGATCCATTTCGCCTGCCAGCATTCTTTTTCGAGAAATCCCATTTCAAACCAGGCTGTTGCCGGTTCTTTGCCAATTCCGTTCTCGTCATAAAGTGTAATGGTAAGCTCCACACACTGGCGGCTGTGCAGTTTTGCACCATATCTCACGCTCATCTCACCGGAGCTTACCTTTCCGGTCTCCCAGACAATTTTCCCGTCTGTTCTGGCAGTGATCTCATAAGCCGTCTGTCTGCTGCCGCCTTCACAATTCCACTCGATCCGAGGATGCGTTATATCGATTCCCAGGGGATTATATAAATGTTCCGTTTTGATACGAATGGCTCTCATTTGATTGCTCACCTCACATTTTTATTAAGGAATTCCGATGACACGGTCAAGGATCTGACCGGATCCTTGTCAATCCAGTTCTTATGACTTTCCAAAACAATGGCATCCACAGCTGCTGACTTTGCCTGCTCTATGTATGCCCCAAGGTTCATATTTCCATATCCCAGTTCCACACAGTCCTGTTTCAGGATCGGAGTCATGGATGCTCCCTGCTGCCTGCTGCCTCTGTCCGTTATATGATATAATTTCATTCTGTCTCCCAGCATCTGCATCACAGTCAGCGGATCCACCCCCGCATCTGCGATCCAATAGGAATCCAGTTCAAATCCAACAAAATCCGCTTTCGTCTCTTCCACAATATGCCCATAAATATTTTTCGTATAATAGTTTTGAAACTCTACGTTATGGTTGTGATAAAGCAACGAGATTCCGGCATCCGCCAGCTTTTCTCCGGCACTGTTCAGTCTCCTGCACAGTCCGCTTACCGCTTCTGTATCGGAATAATCAAAACGGTACATTCCGGTGATCACGATCTTATCTGTACCGAAATTCCTTGCTTCGGCAATGACCGCATCGATATTCCTCTCTATGGTACCCAGATCCTCGTGTACGGAGACTACGGACAGCCCGGCCTCTTCCACCAGGTTTTTCCAGTCCAGTTTACCACCTTTTCCGGTGGGCATCCCGGCCGCTTTGGTCAGCATCCGGACCAGAAACGGTGTCGGGCGGATCATAAATCCGTTCAGTTCAATTCCGTCATATCCTGCCTCTTTGATCGCCTGCAGGGTGGCTTGCGCCTCCTTTTTAGTTCCTGTAACGGATCCTAGCATAATCTGTTGTACTGCTGTCTTCATGTTCTTCTCCATTCTGTGGTAACTGCCTTACCTATGAGATCCGGCTGCTCTCTGTCCTATCTGTAGCTACCCAAAAGCTTCAGACTCTTTTTCGGGAAGCGCTCCTGTGTCGTGCGGTCCACCGCACATAATCCAAAGGTCAGGGCATATCCCTTCTGCCACTCAAAGTTATCGATCAGTGACCAGTGGCAATATCCGATCACGGGAATGCTATCTGCGATGCATCTCTCGATTCCTGCCAGCGCCTGCTCGATAAATATACACCGCTGTGCATCATCGCCTGTGGCAATACCGTTCTCGGTAACCAGGATCGGAACCTCTGGCAGTTCTTCATGAACTCTGCGGATGCAGTGCTCCAGTGCTTCCGGATAGTTCTCATAATCCATCTGGGTCATAGAGGTTCCCGCTGGAACCGGAACAATGCCGTCCGGTCCGTAAGTAGTTCTGGTATAGTTCTGCAGTCCGAAGAAATCATCATCCAAAATATAAGGAATATAATGGGTGAATTCTTCTTCCCACTCCTTCTGCGCCTTTTCTTCGCCGCCTTCGATCCACTGCATATCGTGCAGAGACAGAGTAATACCGACTTTGATCTCTGGTCTTACTGCCTTGATCGCAGCTTTTGCGGCCTTGTGCGCCCTGCAGACGATTTCATCACCATTCTCACCTGCTGCGGATACAAAAGTATGAGGCTGGGGGTCTCCGAATACTTTGACATTTTCCATGGCATTTAATTTCATGCGTTCCATGGGATCATTCAGATTCAGTCCCACCTGTACCTGCCCTTCCATACCTTCAGGTTTCTTCTCTGCTTCCAGGCTCTTCGCTGCAGCCATCTTCGCCATCATCTGCTTTTTGAACCGTTCCATCAGTGCATGGATCTGCAGGCGCATATTGGCTTCATTGATCGTACAGATATAGTTAAGTTCTCCGCCTAACTGCTCTGTCACATACTTTGCATATGCGGCAAAAAGAGGAATTACTTCTTCATTATCCCAGCCGCCCATCCGGATCAGCCATGCCGGGGAGGTGAAATGATGCAGCGTTACGATGGGTTCCACGCCGTACTTTCTGCAGCATGCGATCACCTTACGATAATGTTCGATCTCGTTGGCATCAACCTTCCCCTGCTCCGGTTCTATTCTCGCCCATTCTATGGAGAACCGGTAGGCATTCAGTCCCGCTTCTGCCAGCATGCGGATATCCTCCTCATAGCGGTGGTAATGATCCACAGCATCCCCTGAGGGCTCTACGAACTGGGAATACTCCATATGTTCCATGAGCCAGTAATCGGAATGTATATTATTGCCTTCTACCTGATGGGCAGCGGTGGACGCTCCCAGCAGAAAATCTTTTTCAAACTTAGCCATTTGTAATATTACCTCTTCTTTCTGATTCTGCCAAGAGCTGCGGCAAGCTGCACTGCCTGCTCACTGTCCTCGGCGATACCTGCCTGCTTTAACAGTTTCCGCATCGGTTGTCTGGCGACAATTGTCATCATAGCCTTCGGTATTTTTACACCTTTTCCCATACCACCGGCAGTCTTTGCCGTCATGGCTGCCATCATATGATCCATAAGTGCCTTTCCTTCCGGATTTGCCGAGATTGCTCCTAAGGTATCGTCCAGTGAGAAAAACTCATCGCCCGCTTTCTCCTCTTCCTGCGGTTCGTCGAACCAGTTGCGTACCTTTTCCGCAGAGACAAAATATGCCGGATTCGGGGTGTCGCACTTTGCAATTTCCATCTCATCGGAAAGTTCACCGCTCGTCACCTTAATGTTGTGCGTTCCTGTGATTTTTACTTTCCAGGTGAAAATATGAGAACCTTCTTTTGTTCCCACCATTTCTCCATCCATCCAGAGTGTCACGGAAGGCTGGTTGGAATAGACCTTGATTTCTGTCTCTTCTTCCACACGGTCATGATAGCGGCTGCCGCACAGATGTACGAAAGGGTCTTCCGACCACCATGCCTTGTAAATATAGTAGGCATCCTTTTTCTGACGACGGTCAAAGGTAATCAGTCCCTTGTGGTTTTTGCCGGGATCTCCTGCCTCATCTCTGCCAGCTGCTGCGAATTCAAACATATTCCAGCAGTAGGTTCCCCAGATATATGGGCGTGTACTGAACATCTCCAGCATGTGTTCGTGATAAAGCGCCTGATATTCTTCGGTGTAATCTCCCTTTTCCGGCTTCGGCGACTGTAAACTTATCACAGAATCCGCTCCATATTCGGTCAGACCGATCCGGATCCCGGGGTGCTCCTTATGGAAGGTATCAAACCACTGGTCATTGTCTTCCATTTCACCCACGTACCATCCATAGTACAGATTGTATCCACAGATATCGGGAAGCGATACCATCGCAGAATCTGTCTCCAGCAGGAAGAGATTTGCCATGGCAGACACTCTGTGAGGATCCATGCGGTGTACGAGGTCATTCAATAATTTATGGTTCTCCAGCAGATCCTCCGTCACACCTTGCAGGGTAATCTCATTGGACAATGCCCAACAGATAATCGAAGCATGATTGTAGTTCTGGACGATCAGCTCTCTCATCTGACTTAAAGTATTTGCTCTGCCGCCCGGCATATGCACGGTAATATAGGGAATCTCCGCCCATACAACGATTCCTTTTTCATCGCACAGATCATAAAAATACTGATCGTGCTGATAATGTGCACAGCGGATGGAATTGGCTCCCATGGACAGGATCAGCTCCACATCCCCCTCGTGCATCTCCTTCGTCAGCGCATTGCCAACTCCTGCGCGGTCCTGGTGTCTGGACACTCCGTGTAACGGATAGCTTACTCCGTTTAAGAAAAATCCCTTTTCCGGATCAAATGCATATTCCCGCACGCCGAATTTCGTATCCACACTGTCCAAAACAGTATCATTCTGAAGCAGATTTGCTGTCAGATGATATAGATAAGGATCCTTTCGTCCCTGCCAGCGGTGGGCTTTTACAATCTGTATCCTGCCTCTTCCGACTCTGCGTCCGTCTTCCTCTGTCACAGTAAGGAATGTCTCCCCCACACCGTCGATCACAATCTGTACCTCGTCCGCATTTCCCACAGAATAGGTCACCACTTCGATCACAGCATCTTCGCCCTGTATTTCGGGAGTTACATATACTCCGCATCCTCCGTAATAGTCCAGATCAAAATGGCTCCCCTCCGTCACGATCAGATTTACGTTACGGTAAATTCCACCGTAAAAGGTAAAGTCTGCTTTTTGGGGATATACTCTGTCATTTTCTCCGTTATCCACCAGAACCTTAAGTTCATTCTCCTCTTTTAACAGCTCAGTGATGTTAACGCGGAAGGTAGAATAGCCGCCATCATGTGCTGCAGCCTTTTCTCCGTTCAGCATCACTTCACAGGAGGAATTCACGCCCCTAAACTCCAGATAGCACTGCTGTCCTGCCTGTAGCTTTGGCGTTTTAAATTTTTTTTCGTAGCTGCACACCCCACGATAATACATCGCAGGTCCCGTCTGCCCGTCTATGGCATTCCAGGTGTGTGGAAGTGCCACCTGCGTTTTGTTTCCTTCTTTTTCAAATGTCCAGTTATCATTAAAAGATGTTGTCACTCTCATTATTTTGCCTCTCCGCTTTCAATAATCGCTGCTTTTTTCTCTGCAATACTCTTCTGTACCTCTACCATTTTCTCTCTGGTCAGTTCACTGTTATCCATTGCACAAAGCGTGCATACCCAGCCGATGATGGGGAATCCGATCATCAAAAGGATCGTGATCAGCTTGACACCGGTGGTCAGTGGATCTCCCTGCTGGGGTGTCGTGGTCGTATAACCGATGATGCCGATAAAGGCAGTTGCGATCGTCGCTCCGAATGCAGAGATCACTTTGTCGATGAAGCTGTAGGTAGCAGATACGGTCGCAGGCAGGTATCTGCCGGAACGATCCAGTTCATAGTCCACAATATCCATACGCAGGGAGTTCGTTGCCACGGATACTACCATTTTCACAGAGCTGTTGGCGAAGTTCAGTCCCATGAACACTGCTGCAAGAGCAATTGCCATTCCTGTCACTTCTCCGTTCATCAGTCCGCCGACCTGACTCGTCGGAGCGAAGAGCAGGAACACTGCATAGAGCAGATTGATCACGATACATGCCCATGTCCACTGGATCATGACATGACGGCTACCGCGTTTTCCCGCTATTTTTGCTCCAATAACGGCAAACAGGATAGACGGCAGCATGGATACTGCGGACAGGATCGTTGCCATTGCCATACTTCCCAGCATAATGCCATAGAGCATTGTGGATACAACAGCTGCAGATCCGATGGTCTGCGCCAGCTTATCAGAAGAAGCCGATACAATGTATCTCTGAAGTTCCTTGTTCTCTTTGATCAGAGCTTTCATATCCTGGAGACTTGGCTTTGCATCCTCCTGCTCTACGCTTCCGATACTCTCAAAGCTCTCCGGTACATCATAGGGTGCGATGCCGATGCATGCCAGAATATAAAATACCAGTGAGATCACAATTACAACAATATTTAAAGTACCAAAATACGGGGTTCCCTGAATATTATCAAATTTCGGAAGGATCACTGCCATGGATACCATGGACATGATCATCGGTGTCAGATAAGAATAAGTAGTATTCCATACTGCCAGAGTCGGTCTCTGTTTCGGATCGTTGGTCAGGATATTTGCATTGATTGCTCCCGCAATAGACACAAATGTATATCCAATAATATAGATTGCATAACATACAATAAAATAAATGATTCCGGCGATTCCTGTCAGATGAAGTGCCGGTCCCAGGTTACACATCAGTGTCGTCGCCAGCGCCATCAGTGCCCAGCCTACCATGATGGAGAACCGTACCTTGCCAAATCTCTTGCTGTCAAAACGTTCCAGAAAATACGCGATCAGCGGATCTGTTACTCCATCCAGAATTCTTGATGCTGTAATAATTACACCTGTGACTGCTACCAGAATTCCAAAGTTGGCATTTCCGATATAGGTTGCACTCGTCATCAGCATATAGAAGACCATCTGTCCGGCTCCGGTCATGGTAGCCAGTGCGATCTGCCATGTTTTCGCTTTCTTGTACTGTAGTTTTTCTTCCATTCTCATACCCTCCTGAGTCTCTTACAATGCGCGCCATTGCACATCTCTTATATTTATCATAGCAGGAAGAATAACTATGTGATAGAAATATATTTTTTCTAATAGCATTATTTTATCTCATATTCCCTTTATTTTCAGTAAAAAAGCAATTTTATTATTTGTATATAGTAATTATTTTGTCTTTATGATATATTTTTACTATCATCTGATTTTCAGGAGGTTTTTATGGATACTTCACTATTCATCCGTCTGCTTTCTAATCTGCTATCGGTTTCCAGTATGTGTCTGACTGATCCGAACCGTGAGTTAAAGGCATTTGAAGAAAAAAATTGCCTGGTTCCCTCTCTGCAGCCTATGTTCACCGCAGAAGCCATCGGATTTCTGCTGCCTGTCATCGCCCCTGCGACTGTTTATGAGATTCAGGATAAGCTGGGTATCTGCATTACGTTTTTTCAATTTCAGGAGAACACTTATCTCATCGGTCCCTATGTCCAATATGAATACCAGGATAAGCAGATCGAGCAGCTGTTAGTCGAGAACCAGCTGCCTGCTTCGCTTGTGCTGTCCATAAAATTATACTACACCTCTCTTCCGCTTGTGTATACCAATCAGATCCAGAATGTGATCACTGCCCTGACCAGATCCTTTGATCCTTCCATTTCTTCCTATACCTTCCGCAGATTGAACGGCTTCATACAGTCTATGGAGAACACTGACAGGACAGACACTCCGCGGGATCCCTGTGATTACAGTGAAATCTATAAACGGTATGATGCGGAGCACCGCTTTCTTCATATGATTGCTTCCGGTGACATTGAGAATATCGCATCTGCCCACAATGAAATGGAGCAAAGTGCGCTGTCCTCCGGTTTTTACCAGTCGGCTTCTTATATCAACCCTCTGGTCGGTTTTACCATTCTGCGTGTACTTGCCAGAAAAGCAGCAGAGGAAGGAGGTCTGTCGATCATCACTATCAATGAGATCACCCAGCGCTATGTCCAGATGATGGATGCTGCCACCACGCAGAACGACTCTGCCCATTACATCCACGAAATGGTACTGGAACTGACGAAGGCCGTTCATGAACATAAACTGCAGGGGCAGAATTACCCGAAGCTTATCTCCGACACCATGGAATATCTTTATCTGCATCTCGGTGAGGAGATCCGTCTGCAAGAGCTTTCACAGATTGTCCATGTATCCCCCTCTTATCTGTCCAAATATTTCCGGCAGGTCACCGGCATGACGATCTCTCAGTATCTTACTATTGAACGTTGTAAAAAAGCTGCGGAACTTCTCTCCTCCTCTGAATATCAGATTCAGGAGATCAGCAGCTTCGTAGGCTATTCCGACAATAATTATTTCGTCAAAGTATTCCGCAAAATCTATGGTCAGACACCTTCCGAATATAGAAAAGAGCTTCTGTCAGGCACTGCTGGAACGTAAGGTACGGCTCCAGAGCATCGTCAGTCCCCCTGCTATGATCACAGAGAGAATCATTGTGGCCGCATGGGAAAAGGCGATCCCATAAGCCCCGTAGAGTCTGTTCATGACAGCCAGCACCGGAAGAAATACCAGTCCCTTGTCTAACAGTGAGACAATAATGGCATAATCTGCCTTTCCCGTTGCCTGCAGAAATGTCTGGAACGTCTGATAAACAGCATAGACCGGTGCCACACAGATATTCGCCAGTACAAAAATCTGTCCATACCGGATCACACCCTCATCCTGTATGAATGCAGCTACCAGTCTCGCTCTGTTCAGATAAACGCAAAGTGCAAGCAGGGTTCCGGCAGTCAACGTAAACGCCGCTGTTTTCCGGAGAATCTCATACATTCTTTTATAGTTTTTACTGCCGAAATTATAGGAAACCGCTGGCTGCAATCCCATACAGAACCCCATGATCAGCATCGTAATGATCAGTCCCAGCTTGCCGGCTACGCTCTGGGCTGTCAGAAAAACGGAATCATGCGCCACCATCATACGGTTCTGCACTGCATTGGAAACGCTTCCCAGGATCGTAGAGAATGTCATGGGCAGTCCCAATGTCAATACCGGTACAACAACCTCTCTGCGAAAATGAAGGTTTTGTCTATGCGGAAGAAAGACCTGTTTCTTTTTCAACAGAAGCAGTAAGACCAGCACTGCGGAAAATACGTTGCCGATCACCGTTGCCGCCGCTGCTCCTGCCACGTCCATATGCAGCCCGAGAATAAACAGTGCATCCAATACGATATTAAGCAAGGTTCCTCCCAGGTTGGCAAGCATTGCCGTAGCTGCTTCCCCATCGGATCTTAAAATGCTTCCATGGGCTGTAGAGAACAGAACAAACGGACTCGAAAATGCAAAAATTTTAAGATATCTCTCCGCATCTGCAAGAAAGCTTTCCTCCGCGCCCAGGATCCTGCATAATGGTTCTGCGAACAGCCCCGTTAAAAACCCGTAAACAGTTCCTACGAGCAGTGTTCCCATACAGCAAAATGCCGTGATCTCTCCGATCTGCTGCCGGTTCTTCTCCCCAAGAGCAATGGAGACCGCTGTTCCTCCGCCGATTCCGAACAAGGTTCCAATCCCGGACAATACCGTAAATACCGGCATGCACACCGAGATTGCCGCTATTTTTTCCGGATTTCCCATCTGTCCGATGAAGAATGTATCCGCCAGATTATAAAGCACCATAACAATGATAACGATCATGGCTGGCAGTGCCAGCCTGAGTACCAGTTGCAGATAGGATCCCGTTTCCAGGACTCTCTCATTCTTACTCTCTGCTCCGTATTCGGTTGTGACGTCCTCTCTCATTACTCCATCCTCCGTTGTACTGTGTAATCTGTCACTTGTCATGTCTGTAGAAATAATATATAATTTGATATATCCAGTATATATCAGTATATATCAAATATACAACCGTCACATATTATAGAGGTGTAGTGTTAATGAATACCGAGAATAATAAAAGATATATGACTACCGAAGAAAATATTTTAAATGCCTACAACCGTCTGGCATCCTCCAAGAGAGTGGATCAGATTACTGTCAGTGATATCTGCCGGACCGCCGGAATCCACCGGACTTCATTTTACGGTCATTTTCAGGATATCCATACCCTGCAGTCCAAAGTGGATGCTCTGCAGATGCAGAAATTGTTGGATTGTTTTATGCATGGAGGAACCTGGAATCTGAAAGAAGGACTGCAGATGCAATTACAGTTTTTTTATGAAAACCGTAGTATTTTGAAGAAAAATCTACGTTCTGAAGCAAACGAAAACCGGTTTGTTGATTTTTTATCCGGACAGATGACGGATCGGTTCAAAGAATCTTTTCAAAAACGCTTTCATAGCGAAGACGAGATCGAACTCAATTATCAAAAAGAATTCCTGACAATGGGGACTCTTGCCATTTTAAAAAAATGGATCTTATCCGATTGTCAGGAATCTTATGAAAAAATTGCAAAGATATTATATTCTCTCTACGTCGCACCTTCCGATGCTGACTGATCTCTTAGCCGCGCAGTTTGAAATGCTCTAACAGTTCGTTCAGAGTAGTAGCAGATGCGGAAAGCTCCTCGCTGGTAGCGGAAGTCTCTTCAGCTGCTGCAGAGTTAGACTGGATAACATCATTGATGTCTCCCACACCCTTTTTGATATTTTTAACGGAAACCGCCTGTTTGTCAGACGCAGTACGGATATTGGCAACCTCCTGGATGATCTGATCCAGCTCAGCCATAACCTCCTGCATAGCATCATTGGTCTCCTTGGTGACCTTATTACCCACCTCTACCTCGTTCATGGACTCTTCGATCAGCTTCTTGGACTCTACTGCGGAATTAGCACTCTCTTCTGCCAGCTGTCTGATCTGATCTGCCACGACTGCAAAGCCTCTTCCTGCCTCTCCGGCACGGGCTGCCTCGATGGAGGCATTTAAGGACAGCAGATTGGTCTGGGATGCGATATTCTCAATATCTGCGATGATCTTTTCAATGTTCTGGGTCGTTGCGTTGATCTTCTTCATGGCATCTACCAGCTCATCCATCTTCTTCTGGCTGTTGGCTGCCTCGATACCTACCTTTTTCGCCTTGTCATGTACAATGTCGGTAGACTTGGTATTCTCCAGTACCTGACTGGTTACTTCGTCTACGGTAGCCACCAGTTCTTCTACGGATGCTGCCTGATGGGTAGCGCCCTCCGCTATATCCTGTGCACTGACTGCCAGCTGATTGCTGCCCGCAGATACCTGCTCGGAGGAATCCTGAATACCGTGCATGGTCTCGCTGACCTTATTTACCATTTCATCCAGCTCATCTAAAACATCTCGGAGCTGTCCGACATATGCTTCCGGGCAGCTGCTGTGAACATCAAAATTACCATCGGAAAATTGCTCTACGATAGTCTGCAGATCTGATACAACCTTTTTCAAAATAGCTGCGGCGGTCTCAAAGCTGTCGGAAAGTCTGCCCAGCTCATCCTCAGATTCATAAGGTACGCCGATCTCAAAATCACCGGATGCGATCTTCTCAGACGCAGTTACCAGGTTCGTGATCGGATCTATCAGCATTTTGGCAAGCATTTTCGACATGGATGCATTAAATATGATAGCTAAAACAAGTAAAACCACAACAACTATACTTCCTATATAGCCTTTTGACCGTATCAATTCCACCACTGCCACCAGTGCAAGCACCACATATAAAATATCCATGATGCGGAACGCAAAAGACAGCTTATTTTTAATTGGTTTGTCTCTTAGTATTTCTTCCAGTTTTTTCATTTGTTTCTGCTCCTTCCGTGAATGAACCTTCCTGTATTTTATTTTAATTTTCCTTATCTGTTTCGTCAAGATGAAGCTTCTTAAAATTATGTAAAAATTAAGTATGGGAAGCCCTGCTCATCTCCAGTAATTTATCTCTCATTTCATTCTCAATGCGCTGTAAATCTTCCTCAGCGCTCTGTCTTCTCGCACGTCCCTCTTCCTGGATCTTCATGACCTCATCCAATGTCGTCATCAGTGTCTGATTGGTACTCTTAAGTGTCTCTATATCCACAATTCCCCGCTCGGATTCCTTCGCTGTCTCCACAGAAGCCACCTTCAGTGCTTCCGCGTTCTTCTTCAACAGTTCATTGGTCATATCCGATACGGCACGCTGTGCCTTGGCGGCATCGGTAGCATGATCCAGACCGATGGCAATGACCATCTGACTCTTCCACAGAGGGATCGTATTCACTAACGTCGACTGGATCTTCTCGGACATGGCGATGTCATTGGACTGGATCAGACGAATCTGGGGTGCCATCTGCAGGGATATGGCTCTGGTCAGCTCCAGATCATAGATCTTCTTCTCAAACCGCTCACACATTGCCGCGAAATCTTTCGCTGCCTGGGTGTCCTCCGGAAGTCCACTCTTCTGTGCCTTCTCTAAAAGCTCCGGAAGCTCTACACTTTTTGCCTGCGCCAGCTTCTTTTTACCTGCCAGGATGTACATGGACAGTTCCTTGAAGTAATTCAGGTTCAGCTGGTACAGCTTGTCCAACACAGCCACATCCTTTAACAGCACTACCTGATGACTCTCCATGGCATCACAGATCTTTGTGATATTGACTTCCGCCTTATCGTACTTTGCTTTCAGATTGCTCAGCTTGTCTCCGCTTTTTTTGAACAGTCCGAAAAATCCCTTATCTTCCTCGGTGTCGAAATCCTTTAACTGTGCCACCACGCCGGTTAACAGATTTCCAACTTCTCCCATATCCTTGGTCCGGACATTACTAAGCGCCGTCTCTGAGAAATCAGCGATCTTCTTCTGGCTTCCGGCTCCGTACTGTAACACCGCCTGGGTATTGGTCAGGTCGATCTGTGCTGCAAAATCATCCACCTGTTTCTGTTCTTCCGGTGTCAGTTCCATCTCGGGAACCGCCTGCTCTTCCACCAACTCCTCCGGCTTCTTCTCCACGATCTCTGCCTTTGCCTCCGCAAAAGGATCCAGTGTAAGAGTCGGTGCTTCTTTTGTTGCTGCGTCTAAATCCATATTCATATTGATACCCCCATTTTTTACTATTACATCATTTAAATTTTACTGTTTTCCCATTACAAAATCGGATTCCGTCAGACCTTCCTTTGCCAGCATGGCCTGTAATACCTGCGCATCCGCCGATGCGTCAAAGGCGGCATCCTGAAACAGATTGTTTAACAATGTCACAAATGCCTGATTGATCATGTCCAGTGTCTTCCCGATCTCTTTCTTGGCCTCGAGAATTTCCTCTCCCGGACTGCTGACCTCGTCAAATTCCGCATACTGCTCCACCAGTTTTAAAGTAGTGGGCAGATAATAATCCATTAATTTATGCATTCTGTGCATCTGCTCCGGGTGCTCCTGCACTCTGTCGAAGATCTCCTTCAACAGATTCTCCAGGCGGTACAGTTTCTCAGAGATTGCCTCCTCTTCGATCCGGTCGTTCAGATCCCGCAGATGTCTGATGCATTCCATCCCCTCTGCCACCATACTGTGGAGTTCCTGCTCTCTCTCCGTCTGTGCAGCGTCCTGTGTTGTTCCTTTGTCCGGCATCTGTTTTGCCTGCTCCTCTGATTTTTTCTGTTCCAGATAAGCCTTTTCTGTCTCCAGATATTGATGATAGATCACATCATTTAACATAAAACAGGTCTCTTTGTCATCCAGATGCCCCTCAGGGAACATTCCGGCTTTTAACATTTTGCGCAGATCCTTTTTTACATAGCGGACGCTTTCGCCGGTATAACGCGCCATCTCCGTGATCACACCGTACATCTTGGTACCGCACAGTTCCAGATATTTCTCCGCACGCTGTAATCTTCTGCGCTGTCCGTTGCCATAGAAGATCATCTCCAAAAACACCAAAGAAAGTACTCCCGGAAGGATCGCCGCACTTAAACTTGCTGCACTAAAAGCAGCCAGGAGAAGCTGTACCAAAAGTCCCAGTCCGGAAAAGCCTAGTCCGATGCCTCCGAACACGGTGCACAGAGTTCCGGACACGCTTCCCTTTTTCTCCATTTTTACCAAAGAAGTCATCTCGGAAGCCGTAGCCTTTCTGGTTGCCCCGACTCCTGCCTGATTTCTGGCACGGTTCTGTGCCGCCTGTGCCTTACGCTGCTCTTCCCATTGTTTTTCCCGTTCTATTCGCTGTCTGTGCCATTCTTCGTTTTGTCTGCGGTGTTCTTCCCGCTGTCTTTCCCGTTCTTCGCGCTCCGCCTGGATCTGCTCTTCGGACTTCTCTTCTTCCCGCTTTTTATCCTGCCAGCTGCGTTGGGAATTCCAGATCTTTTTCTCCGCGGCTTCCCTGGACAGATTCGCCTGAAAATCCGCTTCCCGCAGAGCATCGTTGACTGTATCGCTCACTAACGTATTCAGTGCCCGGAAATCTCCGGTCTTCATGGCTTCGGCGATGGTTTCTTTAAATTTTTCCCCAAGATGATTCTGCACTTCACTCATAATTAATATTTTCTCTGACTTTTCAGTTCCTCATAGAGCAGACAATAATTCTCGTAACGTGTCCGCGAGATCTCCCCTTCCGCCACGGCATCTTTCACGCCGCAGACCGGTTCTGAGATATGAGAACATCCTCCGAATCTGCAATATTTTTCAAACGGAACAAATTCGGGATAATATCCCGCCAGCTGCTCTTTTTCCAGTCCGAACAGTCCCAGGGAGCTGAACCCCGGAGTATCCAGAATGTAAGTATCCGGTGCAATGGAGATCAGTTCGGAATGCCTGGTGGTATGTTTTCCACGCTCGATCTTCTCACTGATGGAACCGGTCTCCATCACGATACCCGACTGTAAACAGTTGACCAGCGAAGACTTGCCGACGCCGCTGGGCCCCGCCACCGTGGTGGTCTTGCCCCGAAGCAGGTCTTTTAATCTGTCGATGCCTTCCTTTTCCCTGGCACTGACAGTAATGGTCTGAAATCCCGCCTGTTCATAGATGGAACGATAATCCTCTTTTTTCCCCTCTGCATCAATGTCCTGCTTGTTAAAACAGATGATGCAGGGAATGTCCTGTTGCTGCATCATGATCAGAAAACGATCCAGCAGGTTAAAATTGGGCTGTGGCTTACAGATGGCAAAAATCACCAGTGCCTGATCCACATTGGCAACCGCCGGACGGATCAGTTCGCTGTGCCTGGGAAGCAGTTCTGTGATATTTCCCTTTTTCTGTGCTTCATCTATGACTTCCATCTCCACATCGTCCCCGACCAATGGTTTCCTGTGGTCCTTACGGAAGACACCTTTTGCCTTGCATTCATAGATTCCGTCCGCACTATGCAGAGCATCCCCTGCATGGACATAATAGAAGCCGGCAATTCCTTTTATAATCTTGCCCTTCATAGTTCCTGCCTTTGTCTTATTCCTTCACGAATTCCACTCTTCGGGTAAAGGTCTTGTTCTCTGTGGTGCCGGGAACGACAACATCCCCCTCTGTTGTGGTGCTTGCCGATGTCACCTGGTAGGTCATGGTGAGGGTACCGCCGGAGGAGGCGATGCCGTTGATATTGGTCGCTACCGGGAAGGTGGTAACCTTCGTATCCATCAGTACCGTACCGTCATCCGCCACCAGGGTGATGCCGACTTCCATTCCCGATACATACTGGGGTGCCTCGGAAGTCGTCGGTGCCACAATGCTGACATTGCACTTATAGGTTACTTTCTGTGCGCCCTGGCTCACCTTAATATCAATGGAGGTTCCCTGATCCACATAGGAACCATGGGAATAGCTCTGATAGCAGATCATGCCCTCTCCCACTTCATCGCTGTAAATATGGGTCACACTGCCTACTGTCAGTCCGGCCTCGATTGCTTCCACCGTACCATCCTGCTCTGACAGTCCGATCAGGTTCGGCACGCGGATCTTCGTATCTTCCTTTCCCAGGCTTACGGTAACGGTGATCACACTGCCTTTCGGCGCCTTATTTCCATCTGCGGGAGTCTGGGCGATCACGCGTCCTGCTTCTATGGTGTCGGAATAATCCTCTGTCTTATTGACCAAAAAGCCCTTGCTTACCAGCTGTGTATTCGCCTCGTCAAAAGTAAGTCCCACCACATTCGGAACTTCTACGCCCTGGGTTCCGGCGCTTGCCGTAAGTGTTACCTTGCTGCCCTTGTCAATCTGGGCACCCTCGCTGACGTCGGTACTGATCACCACACCTTCTGCCACGGAATCAGATTCCTCATATACAACTTCCGTCAGAATTCCCAGTCCGGTCAGTGTATTTCTCGCATCATCCACATTCATGCCCTTCACATCCGGCATGGCGACTTTCTCTGCCTCTTCTTTGGTTTCCTCCGTAGTGATGATCGGGCCGGAAGGATTATTGCCTTCGTTCTTTTTCCCGCCGAAGATCTTCACCGCCAGTACGATCAGTATAATACAGATCACCACTCCCGCAACGATTGCCAGAACCGTTGTCACGCGTTCCATCTTGGGATCGTAATCATAATCATCCTCTCCCTCTGCCTCTTCATCATTCTCATACATGGCTTCTGTATCGGAACGTAGGCGCATCGTCTCATCATGATCCTGTTCTTCATACTCCCGGCCACTCTGATACGGAACTTTTCTCTTGATCTGTGCCATATCTTCATCCGAGATCATTCGGGTGCCGCCTTCCATATCCGGATCCTTGTTCACGACAAAGTCCTCCTCCGGATTGATCAGGGACTGCTTCAGGTCTGCAATCAGTTCTGCCATGTTCTGATATCTGCGGTCCGGTGATTTCTGACAACACTTTAATACAATACTTGCAACGCTGGAAGGGATCTCCGGCACGAATTCCTTGGGAGAAGGCATTTCTTCCTGAATATGCTTGATGGCGATCGCTACCGTCGTCTCCCCATTGAAGGGGACTCTTCCCGTAAGCATTTCGAACATGGTGATACCCAGTGAATAGATATCACTCTTCTCATCACTGTAACCGCCTCTGGCCTGTTCCGGAGACGTATAGTGTACACTTCCCATTACATTGGAAGTGATCGTATTGCTGGTCGCTGCCTTGGCAATACCGAAATCCGTGACTTTTACTTTGCCGTCTTTGGAAATAATGATATTCTGCGGTTTGATATCCCGGTGAATAATATGATTATTATGTGCTGCCTCAATGCCCATACTCACCTGGATGGCAATGCTTACTGCTTCCTTGTAAGACAGACGGGCCTTTTTCTCAATGTACTTTTTGAGGGTAATGCCCTCCACCAGTTCCATTACAATATAGTAGATTCCGTTTTCTTCCCCTACATCATAGACATTTACGATATTGGGATGCATCAGTCCTGCTGCCGCCTGGGCCTCAATACGGAATTTGGATACAAAATTAGCATTCTCGCTGAATTCCTGCTTCAATACCTTGATCGCCACATATCGGTTCAACTTATGACATTTTGCTTTATAGACATCTGACATACCGCCGGTTCCGATTTTCTCCAGAATCTCATAGCGATCGCCGATCATCATTCCTATTTTGATCATTATTGCTCTCCATTCTTATATAACCTAAGTAACTAAGAGTATTATCTGTCTTATGCGCACGGCTCAATAAGGATAACACTGATATTGTCTCTGCCGCCGTTTGCATTGGCTGCCTCTACCAGACGCTCTGCTTTCTCCACAAGATCTCTTGCACCACTGATGATCATGCGGATCTCTTCATCTTCCAGCATATTCGTCAGTCCGTCCGAACACATAAGGACAGTATCGCCTTCCCTGAGTTCTACGGTAAAAAAGTCCGGCTCTACATGATCCTCCGCACCTACCGCTCTGGTAATAATATTCTTGTCAGGATGATTTCTTGCATCCGCACGGTCTAATCCGCCCATGCGTATCATTTCCTCTACAAGAGAATGATCCCTCGTAATCTGCCGTATCTCACGATTCACCACATAAAGTCTGCTATCACCCACATTGGCCACCTGTAAAAATCTGCCCATGCAGGATGCCACCACAACCGTCGTTCCCATTCCTTCCAGCTTCTTGTCTTCGTCGGCTCTCCTGCGGATCACCTCATTGGCTTCCTCGATCGCTCTGCGGAAAATCAGCGTGGGATTTTTTTCAAAAGAACTCTGCATCTCAGCCAGCATGGTCTCTACTGTCACTTTGGATGCATAATCTCCCGCATTATGTCCGCCCATACCGTCCGCTACAATAAACACGTTGGGCAGATTTCCCACCGGTTCCTCAGAGGTATAGATATAGTCCTGATTTACTTTTCTTTTCCTTCCGATATCGGTTATGGAAAACGTCTTGAGCACGTCAATTTTCCTCCTGTGAGAGTCCGTCCGGGTTCTGCATCTCCTGTGTATGACGACGCCTTAACTGTCCGCAGGCTCCGTCAATATCCCGGCCCATCTCTCTTCTAATTGTAACATGTATCTTCTTACTTTCAAGTTTATTTTTAAACGCCTGAATATGCCCGGTATCCGACTGCACGAAGTCCCGCTCTTTAATCGGGTTTACCGGAATCAGGTTAATATGACAGCATAAAGGCTTTGCCAGAGCGATCAGCTCTTTGGCATCCTCTTCCGTATCGTTCACACCGCCTACCAGACTGTATTCAAAAGTGATCCGGCGCCCGGTCTGTTCAAAATAATACCTGCAGACTTCCATCAGTTCTTTGATGGAATACCTGTTGGCAATGGGCATCAGTTTTCTTCTTTTTTCATCTGTGGTTGCATGCAGTGACAATGCCAGGGTAATCTGCAGCTTCTCATCTGCCAGCTGTCGCATTCTCGGCACGATTCCGCAGGTGGACACCGTGACATTTCTCTGGCTGATGTTTAATCCATTCTCATCCGTCAGCAGATGCAGAAACTTTAGAATATTATCATAATTGTCCATGGGTTCTCCGGTTCCCATGACTACCACATTGGAGACCCGTTCCTGCGTCAGTCTCGTGATGGCATAGATCTGATCTAACATCTCCGAAGGCGTCAGGTTCCGCTCCAGTCCATCCAGGGTGGACGCACAGAATCTGCAGCCCATCCGACATCCCACCTGGGAAGAAATGCACACACTGTTGCCGTGTTTGTACTGCATCCACACGCTTTCCACCACATTGCCGTCAGACAGTTCAAATAAAAACTTTTTTGTTCCGTCGATCTTCGACTCCTGTATTCTGACAGGCTTTACACAGGTATATTCATACTTTTCCTTGCATTGTTCCCTGAATTTTGCGGAGAGATTGGTCATCTCGTCAAAGCTTCTCGCTAACTTCACATGCATCCACTCATACATCTGTTTTGCCCGGAAAGCTTTCTCTCCCATACTCTCCATTTCGGTCTTCAGTTCCTCCAGATTCAGGGATTTGATATCTTTTTTACTATCCATGTCTTATATCTCACGTTCTTCTGCGCAGCCTTGCAAAGTAGAATCCGTCGGTCTCATCCGTTCCCGGCAGAAGTTGTCTCTCCTCCTCTAAAACGAACGGGAACTTTTCCGTGATCCATGCTGCCATGTTCTGATTCTCTTCTCTGTTGATAGTGCAGGTGCTGTACAACAACACGCCACCCGGCTTCACATACCGCCATCCGGCTTCCACGATCTGCCTCTGCAGTTCATGGATAGATTTAAGGCCTTCCGGTGTCACATGATATTTAATGTCTCTCTTTTTGCCCATGACACCTAAGCCCGAACAAGGGACATCCATCAACACAACATCCGCAGATGCTTCCTGCTCTGCGTCATAAACCGTGGCATCATGCACTTCCACTTTCACATTGGTGCGGTGCATGCGCTCCAGATTCTCAAGGATCAAAGACGTCTTATATTCTGACACATCGCGGGATAACACATGTCCCGCCTCTTTCGTATATTCTGCCGCCAGGATCGTCTTGCCTCCCGGTGCCGCACACAGATCCATAACAAAGTCTCCCGGCTTTATTTTTGCTGCTTTTACCGCCAGGGCAGAAGAAGCATCCTGTACAGTGAATTTTCCTTCGGCAAATCCGGGCAGCTCGCTGACGTTTTCTATATTTTCCGCCAGATATACATAGGGAAGTTCCTTATGTGCGCTTAAGTGGACCCCTGTAGCCTCTATCTTTTTCTTAAGATCCTCACGGTCCGTTTCCGACAATTCCAGGCAAAAACGCAGAGATACCGGATGAATCTTAAGCAGTCCCATGAGAAGTGTTTCCGTTCCCTCCGTGCCGTATACCGGAAGCCACAGATTCACGATCCATTCCGGCATGGAATATTTTACGCTGAAATATTTTACAGGATCCGTAGGATCCGGCAGGGGCATTTTGTCCTTGCTACGGGATATATTTCGCAGGACGGCATTGACAAACCCCTTAAGAGTACGAAAGCCGCGCTTTGCCGCAAGCTTGCAGGCTTCATTGCATACCGCACTGTCCGGCACCGCATCCATATACAGGATCTGATAGGTACTCATGCGGAGCAGACAACGGATCAGAGGCTTCATCTTGCGGACCGGAACGGAAGAAAACCGGTTCAGATAATAATCCAACTCCAGCTGTCTCTCTATGGTACCCTCTGTAACTCTCTTGATAAATGCCTTATCTCTGGGATCCAGGTAATCGTATTTATCCAGCACTGCTTTTATTAATTTATGGGAAAAATCCTGCCCCTTTTCCAGGTCCAGCAGGATCTCCACAATAATCTCTCTTGTATCGGTGGTTGCAGGCTTCCCCATGCTTAGTCTCTCCTTCTGCGGTTGCCGCCATACAACAGGATCAGACGAAGCAGCTGTAATGCGGAGGATGCTGCTCCCGCTACATAGGTAAGGGCTGCCGCTGTCAGCACCTTTTTACCACCGCTTACTTCTTCACTGCCTAACAATCCGTATTCCTCCACCTTCACGATTGCTCTGCGGGAGGCATTGAATTCCACAGGAAGTGTCACCAGCTGGAAGATCACGGTCAGGGCAAATGCCCAGATTCCCAGCTGGATCAATGTCTGGTTCCAGCTGAGCAGTACTCCTAAGAAAATCAGGGGAATACTTAAGTTGCTTCCGATGTTCACCACCGGTACCAGTGCCGCACGAATACTCATAGGTGCATAGCCGTGGGCATGCTGGATCGCATGTCCGCACTCATGGGCAGCCACACTGACTGCGGTGACTGAGGTTCCGTTATAATTATTATATGACAGTCTTACGGTATCTGTCCGGGGATCGTAATGATCGCCGTCGTTTGCGTTCAGACACTCGATCTGTACGTTATACAAGCCTTCTCTATTGAGAAGATTCCGGGCAGCTTCCGCTCCCGTAATTCCTCTCATATTCCGGACCTTACTGTATTTTCGCATGGTGGAATTCACCAGCGCACTGGCCCCAAGGCATAACACCAGTCCGATCAATACCAAAAAATACGTGGGGTCAAAATAATAACCATATCCATAATAACCACCGTACATAGCAAAGTCTCCTTTCTAATTGCCTGGATTGTTTATCACTCTCCCAGGATCTCTCCAGGCTGTACCTTCACGCCTAACAGGAAATCATGGGCTGTCATACGTTTTTTGCCTTCCAGCTGCAATTCCATGACCTTCAGACCGCCTTCCGACGCTGCCACCTCAAAGGAATCCTTATTCACCGTAAGGATCGTTCCCGGGGCTTCCCTGTGAGCCGTCACCATGGGAATCGCCTTCCAGATCTTTAACTGTTTTCCGCGATAAAATGTGTAGGCACTGGGCCAGGGTGTCAGTCCTCTGATCAGTCTGTCCAGTTCGGCTGCCGTTTTGGTGAAGTCCAGTCTGCCCATTTCTTTGGTGATCAATGCCGCATAGCAGGTCTTCGCATCGTCCTGTTTCTCCGGAGTCAGCTTTCCTGCTTCTAAGAGCGGCAATGCCTCGGTGATCGCTTCTCCGCCGAGCACCATAAGCTTGTCGTGCAATGTTTCAAAAGTATCTTCCGAAGTAATGGGAATCTTCTTCTGATACAACATATCTCCGGTGTCCAGTCCTGCATTCATCTGCATGATGGTCACACCGGTCTCCGTCTCCCCGTCGATGATCACTCTCTGGATCGGAGATGCCCCACGGTATTTCGGAAGCAGGGATGCGTGGATATTCAGGCATCCGTACTTCGGCAGATCCAGGATCTCCTGAGACAGGATCTGTCCGAAGGCTGCCACAATATAGACATCTGCGGGATATTTTTTCAATTCTTCCATAGCCTCGGGAGTCTTGATCCGACGAGGCTGGAATACCGGGATGCCGTGTTTTACAGCACATTCTTTCACCGGCGGAAACTGTAACTGCCCGCTTCTTCCCTTTGCCTTGTCCGGCTGGGTCACCACTGCGGTGATCTCATGTCCCTGTGCGATCAAAGCCTCCAGAGCTCCCACTGCGAAATCAGGGGTTCCCATAAATACGATCTGCATAGCTTATCTCCTTCCCGGAATACTTATTCTTCTTCCTCATCCTCATAGGTCATGTCCTGCAGAGGACCTTCCGCCTTCTCCACATAGAGATGTCCATCCAGGTGATCCAGTTCGTGGCAGATGGCTCTTGCCAATAATTCCGTACCCTCTACTTCGATGGGTTTCATATTGACATCCAAAGCTACCGCTTTCACATAATTGGGTCTGGTCACAATACCAAACTTCCCGGGAACACTTAAGCACCCTTCCTGTCCGGTCTGCTCTCCGCTGCTCTCCACGATCCGGGGATTGATAAGAATATACGGATCCTCTCCGGTGGTGTCGATCACCACAATTCTCTTAAGTATGCCCACCTGGGGAGCAGCCAGTCCTACGCCGTTGGCGTCATACATAGTCTCTAACATATCCTCGATCAATTCCTTCGTCCGGGGAGTCATCTCCTTGACTTCCTTACAGGTCTTTTTCAGTACCTCATCTCCATATTCACGAATATTTCTGATTGCCACAGTTATTACCTCCTATAACACGTTTACCGGGTCAAAGTCGAATTGTATACTCAGCTGTCTTGGCTGCCACTGTCTCAAAGTCTCCTCCACACAGTCTTTTACCGCCACCAGCGTATCATACTCCGCATGCTTCGCATAGAACACATACCGGTAAATATCATTGATTTTGCTGATATTTGCCGGGGTCGGTCCCAATATCTGCAAAAAGTCCATATTAGACTTTACCACATCTGTCAGCCTCCGGGCAAGCTGTTTTACATTTTCTTCCTCTTTGCCATAGATCTGCACCGCCAGCATATGTGCTGCGGGAGGATATCCCGACAGCTCTCTGTACAGGATTTCTTCCTCATAAAAGCTTTTATAATCCTGGGCTGCTGCGCAGGTAATGGCATAATGATCCGGCTGGTAAGTCTGGATCACCGCTTCTCCCGGAAGCACCCCTCTGCCTGCTCTGCCCACCGCCTGGGTCAGCAGCTGAAATGTCCGCTCTCCGGCACGGTAATCCGATGCGTTTAAGGACAGATCTGCCGCCAGGATTCCTACCAATGTCACCTTCGGAAAATCATGTCCCTTCACGATCATCTGGGTGCCGATGAGCACATCGGCCTCTCCGTTTGAAAATGCTGACAAAATTTTCTCATAGCTGTCCTTCGTCCGGGTAGTATCCGCATCCATCCGAAGCGTCCGCACCCCTGGATACAGTTCTTTCAATTTATCTTCAATCTGCTGGGTACCTGCTTTGAATCCCAGAATATATTTGGATCCGCACTTCGGGCATAGCTTTGGCAAGGGTTGTGTATAGCCGCAATAATGGCAGATCAGCCTTCCCCCTTTATGTTCCGAGAGGGAGACATCACAGTGTGGGCATTTCATAACTTCACCGCAGGCACGACAGGATACGAATCCCGCATACCCTCTTCGATTTAAAAACAGGATGGTCTGCTGCCCCTTGCTTAGCCGGTCTGTCATCAGTTCCTGTAATTTCCTGCTGAAAATAGAACGGTTGCCCTCCTTAAGCTCCTGCCTGAGATCCACCGTGTGTACCGTGGGCAGTTCTCCGCCGGTCAGGCGTTTTGTCAGATGGAACAGCCTGTATTCTCCCTTTCCGGCGCGGTAATACGCCTCTAAGGAAGGGGTCGCCGAACCCAGCACTACGCTGGCTTTGTACAGCTTCGCCACTTCCATTGCCGTCTCTCTGGCATGGTATTTGGGAGTACTCTCACTTTTGTAACTGTTCTCCTGTTCCTCATCCATGACGATCAGGCCCAGATTGGGGAATGGGGTAAAAAGTGCGGATCTCGGACCTATGATCACATCGATCTCGCCTGCTTTTGCACGCTCGCACTGATCATATTTTTCTCCGGGAGACAATGTGGAATTCATCACACTGACCCGATCACCGAATCTCTGATAGAACCGTAACAGCGTCTGGTAGGTCAGCGCGATCTCCGGGATCAGCACGATCGCCTGGCGACCTCTTTTGATCATCTCGCCGATGAGTTGCATATACACTTCCGTTTTGCCGCTGCCGGTGATGCCATGGATCAGATATGTCTGTCTTCTGCCGGCATCAAAATCCGTAAGCACTTCCGTAATGATGGTCTGCTGTTCCGAGCTCAATGTATTATGCGTCGTCTCTCCCGCCTGTACCTTCACGGGGTTCCGGTAGCTCTCGGAGCTGACCAGTTTCGCGGCGCCCACTTTTACGATACTGTTTACCGTAGCGGCGCTGACGCCCAATTTCCCGGTGATCCACTCATAGGGAATCGTCTCCTGCTCCGACAGAGCTTTTAACAGTCTGGCCTTTGCCACCTGTTTTTTGCGCTCGCATTCTCCTAAGAGTGACAGAAGCTCCTCTCTATTCATCAGGCGCACCAGCTGTCTGTGCTCCAGTTTCTTCACGGTCTGCTTCGCCGGCAGGACCGTCTTCAGAGCCTGGATCATGGTACAACCGTAATTGCGTCGGATCCAGGCAGCCAGTGCGATCATTTTATCTTCTACACCGGTCTCTTTTTCCGGCAGTCCTGCGATCTCCTTGATCTTCTCCGGAGCGAACTGACACTGATCCCCTATACTGACCACATAACCTTTGATCAGACGGTTTCCATTGCCGAAAGGGATCATAACACAGGCTCCCGGCTCCAATCTGTCCCGCAGTCTCTCCGGTATCCGGTACTGAAATGTCTTATCCAGTTTTTCATGAGAGATATCTACAATGATATCCGCATATAACGTACGCAATCTGTTTTCCTCTCTGTTCACCGGGATCCCGGAAAACTGTCTTATAGGCCCTGACCCGCTGCCGATCCGGGGATATGTCCCTCTGCCAGGATATCCCGGATCAGATCCCGTTCATCCATTGGATGCTTCACGCCTTTGATCTCCTGGTAGTCTTCGTGCCCTTTTCCCGCCAGTACGATAATATCGCCGGGTTCTCCGTGTTCAATAGCATAAGTAATGGCTTCCTTGCGGTCGCAGATCTCTACATATTTTCCGTCCGTCTTCGCCATACCGGTCTTGATATCGTTGATAATATCCTGCGGTTCCTCGAACCGGGGATTGTCGGAAGTAATGATGGTCAGATCCGCCAGCCTGCCGCTGACCTCTCCCATCTCGAAACGACGCTGTCTGGAGCGGTTACCGCCGCAGCCAAACAGGCTGACCAGTCTGTGGGGTTCATACTCCCGCAGGGTGGTTAACAGGCTTTCCAGTGCCATGGCGTTATGGGCATAGTCGATCAGCAGAGTAAATTGGTCAGAAACCTTGACCATCTCGATACGACCCTTTACTTTTGCCTGTAACAGTGCCTTTTTGATAGCTTCCTCATCCACCTTAAAATGACGGCAGATGGCAATGGCTGCCAGCGCATTGTACACACTGAATTTGCCGGGCATGGGTACTTCCACAGCAAAATTCATCAGACCGGTCACATGGAATGTCACTCCCAGTTCTCCGGGTTTGTGCACCAGCTGCCGGTTCTCGGCCCGCAGCATGCAGTGCTCTCCCATGCCGAAGCTCTCCAGTGCACAGGTATGTCCCTCCGTCACTGCCTGCCAGTGTTCATCATCACCGTTAACGATTCCCACCTTGCACTGTTTGAACAACAATCCCTTGCAGTGCAGATATTCCTCAAAACTTGCATGTTCATTTGGACCGATATGATCCGGCTCCAGATTTGTAAAAATACCGTAATCGAATACAAATCCCTGGGTGCGGTGAAGCATCAGTGCCTGGGAAGATACTTCCATAACTACCGTATCCAGTCCGGCATCCACCATGCGGGCAAAATACTCCTGCAACAGGTAAGATTCCGGTGTGGTGTTATTTGCATGAATATGTTCGTCTCCGATGATCACCTCGATGGTTCCCACCAGTCCCACTTTATAGCCGGCATTCTCCAGAATGGATTTCACCAGGTAGGTGGTCGTGGTCTTGCCCTTGGTACCCGTGATACCGATGACTTTCAGTTTTTCTGCCGGATGGCCGAACCAGGCTGCGGAGATAAATGCCATGGCATATCGGGTATCCGCTACTTTGATCACAGTCACATCCGCATCCGCAGGAAGCTCTATGTCCTTTTGTACCACCAGCACCCCGGCGCCCTGTGCAGCCACCTGTGCGGCAAAATCATGTCCGTCAAAATTGGCTCCGTTAATACAAATGAACAGGCATCCCGGAATGACTTTACGGGAGTCATAGACTACAGCTGTGATCTCCCGCTCCGTTTTTCCGCATACCTGTTCATATTCCAGTTTATCCAAAAGTTCTGTTAATTTTCTATTCATACAGGTGTCCACCTTTCTATACCGATATCGGATATCCCATGGTTATTCCGAAAATCTTTGCATACTACGGTATATTTTACTCTATTTTCCGCAAATGTACCACCTATAATTTTTCGATCCCCATTTTCTCAGTTTTCCGTCACACAATCCGCACCGGTCTCCTGTGTGCGGTTAAAGTTCTGTACAAACCCGATCAGCTGACCGGACAACAGAACGGTGAAGAGGGAATAGCCGATCCGTCTCACCGAGATATAGCTCAAGGACATGACTAGCACGATCAGATCCGACAGCAGATAGACCCACTGGATCTTCCAGCCGGTGGCATGGGAAATACTCATGGCCAGGGCATCGTCTCCACTGGGTGCTCCACCGATACGTACGCACAGTCCGGCGCCCACACCAACAAACAGTGCACCCACCAGGGCTGCCACAAGGGGCATGTCCGCCAGTCTGGGCCACAGGTGCGGGAATTGTTCGCAGATCTTATATGTACCGGAGAATCCCACCGTAGCCAGTGCGGAATAAGCGATGAATTCCTTACCCAGCAGTTTCCATCCCAGCACATAGCACAACACATTCATGATGCCGCCGGTGACCGCCGGGGAGATGCCGGTCCAGTGCTCCAATAACAGAGTTGCTCCCAGTACACCACCCTCGGTAACACCGGAGATGGAGTGTACATGATATAATCCAAATGCCAGAATAAAACTTCCCAATAAGGTTATAGCACAATTTTTTAATGTGATGTTTTTCAATGCTTCTTTCCATTCGTGAATCTGTGATTTCATTTTGTTCATTTTGTAATTTCTGTTCTTTCTATAATTTTATATTCGTATCTTTATGATGTCCCGCCTTTGATGCCTACGAATTGTTCCGTGCTGCGCACTCTCACAATTCTACCCTCTATTCGCATATCGTGGGATTATCATTCTTACATTATAACCACGGATATCGGTCTATCGTCAAGTCTTATCGGAGAATCGAAAAACCCCAGGCTGTTATACCTAGGGTTTTTCGATTTTCTTATGAGGGGGGGAGATAGTGAGTTCATCAACTATCTGAAATACATATTACAGAAAAAATATGTACAGAATGTGTACGAATTCTAATTTAATTCTAAAATGAATCTTGAGGTTTTATAAACTCTGAAAAGTCCTACCGGACACCAAAAAGCCTCAGGCATCGTACCTGAGGCTTCAGACTGTAGACAAAGCTCCTTCCTGTGAGGGAGCTTTTCTTGTGTCATGACTG